>Ga0163144_10000929_pt1 | contig 69245 bp, 46 predicted proteins | sample OliLak19BULKMAT1_FD_123175 | JGI IMG/M metagenome (GOLD analysis project Ga0163144, IMG submission 123175) | Freshwater microbial mat bacterial communities from Lake Vanda, McMurdo Dry Valleys, Antarctica - Oligotrophic Lake LV.19.BULKMAT1 | ecosystem: Environmental > Aquatic > Freshwater >... | reverse complement strand
GCCTCGCGGATGGGTTGGCCGAAGAGGCCCCGTGAACGACGGTTGCGATGCCGCTGATTGGCCATGCAACCCTGTTCGCACCACCGTCATCGCGGTTGCGATGGGTTCTGGACAAAGCAACTCAAACACAAACTCGCCCACGCCCCTCCCTTCCACTCGCCCGCATTGCAACCTCCCACCGCGCACGTGCGGGGTTCGACGGCGCGCTTCAACCAGTTTCACCGCGACTCCGGGCTTTGTGATCGGGCGGCTACCCCCGGCGCGGCTCGTGAACGACCATCTGCGGGTACGGAATCCCAATCCCGGCTCCATCCAGCCCGTCCTTGATGCGCTGCAGCAGGTCCTGCTTGGCCGCAACCATGTTGTCCTTGGGGGTCCACACCTGGACCTGCCAGTCCACCGAAGACTGCCCAAGCCCCATCAGGAGGATCGTGGGCTCACGCCCGGGGGCCAACCCCGCCACGCCCGCCGCAGCACTGGCGAGCACCGCCCTGGTTTGCGGAATATCCGCGCTGTAGTCCACCCCGACGCTCACATCCACGCGCCGATCCGGGTGGTGGGTGTGGTTTTCGATCACCCCGTTGAAGACCTGGCTGTTGGGGATGATGACCCGCCGGTTATCCCACGTGTCGATAATCGTGGAGAACAGTTCGATTTCGTCCACGCGCCCGGACTGCCCCGCGGCAATGACCGCATCGCCCACGCGGAAGGGGCGGAACAGCAGCAGCATGATCCCAGCCGCGAGGTTCCCCAGCGAACCCTGCATCGCCAAGCCGATGGCGAGCCCGGCGGCGCCGATGACAGCCGCGAAACTCGCGGTCTGCACTCCGAAAATCCCCAGCCCGGCGATGAGGGCCAGCACGATCAGGGCCCAGCGGATGAGCTTGGCAAGGAACTTGGCGAGGGTCACATCCACGCGCGCCTTGGTCATCCCCACGAGGGCCACGCGTGAAATCCAGGATGAGATCATCCACCCCGCGGCCAGGAAGATGAGCGCCCCAACCGCCTGAAGGCCGTACTCAGAAAACTTCGTCGCCATCCAATCCCAATAACCGACGGTGGCGGTGGTGGTGGTTGATTCAACAACAGGCTCTTGCATCCCAAATCTCCCTCGGTCGGTCCCGGTTCCCTGCGTGAAAGTGCGGCCAAATGCGGCGCTGGCCTGCGTGCTCCCTCAGCGAAGGACAACCGTATCGCCCTCTTGGGTCCGGGCAAGCGTGATCTCCGGCGGCCCGCCCTGGCACCGGCCGGGCCTCTCCCGTTTTCTATACTCCCCCATGACGCCCGCCCCTCTCCGCCACCTCTCTACCCGCGACGGCTACGACCTCTGGTCCAAGGTGTACGACGGCGACGGCAACCCCCTCATCATCCTCGAAGAGCGTCATGTCGCCGCCATGCTGGGCGACGTCCGCGGCCTCTCCATCGCCGATATCGGCTGCGGCACCGGCCGTCACGCCCTGCGCCTCGCCGCCGCGGGGGCAAACGTCACCGCCCTGGATTTTTCCGGCGGCATGCTCAGCGAAGCCCGCCGCAAGCACCTGGCGGCACCCGCCGGACAGGGCTCACTGCGCCTGATCGAGCACGACCTCGCCCGGCCGCTGCCGCTGGATTCCGGCGCGTTTGACCGCGTGCTCTGCTGCCTTGTGCTCGACCACATCGCGGATGTCGAGTCGCTCTTCCGGGAACTGGGCCGCATCGCCCATCCTTCGCCCGCGAGCTGCATCATCATCTCCGCCATGCACCCCGCCATGATGCTCCGCGGCGTCCAGGCCCGCTTCACCGACCCACAGACCGGCCTCGAAACCCGCCCGGCGAGCGTGGCCAACCAGATCAGCGACTACGTCATGGCCGCCGTGCACGCCGGGCTGTCCATCGAGCACATGAGCGAGTACTCAGTGGATGATGGGTTGGTCGCGATAGCGCCGCGGGCTGAAAAGCACCTGGGGTGGCCGATGCTGCTCATGATGCGACTGACCCGAGCGTGACATATCGAATCGGCCTGCCACGGCCACAAGCCCAGCATTCTCAGTTGGTTAGGACAGGGACGTTCCAGCTGGTTAGGCGTGTTCGAATCGGCATCCTTCCGCTGGCCACAGACCGGCCACCAACACGTTGCCAACACATCGCCCACGCTAAACGCCGAGGTGCCACTACGCACGATGCTCAAATCGTAAGTACCCGTGTTTGCACAACCTAAGGCATTAACACGAAGCACTGCTTGTATCGATAGGCCGTTTTTGCCGATCACCCCCTTCCTAGGCGTCCGTTGGGTTCGCGGCTTTGCTCTACACTCGCCTCCCCTGCACCAAGGTCGGTGTGGCCAATCCCATCCGGGTTTGGACGGGCAATTACAGAGGGAGCACCAATGGCAGATCCGACGACTCAGACGACAACCGTGATTGGGGCCGACACGCACATCAAGGGCGACATGAGCTTTGACTCCACCGCCCGAATCCTGGGCAGTTTCGAGGGGACGATCTCCGCGAAGGGAGAACTCCAGATCGCCAACGGCGCCACCTGCAAGGCGACGGTCGAGGCCGGAAAGGTGGTCGTGGACGGAGAGGTGGATGGCAACCTGACCGCCCGGGAGCGGGTTGAGCTCACCGCCAAGGCCAAAATGAAGGGCGACCTAGTGTCAGCCCGCCTGGTAGTCGCCGAGGGCGCTTCCTTCGTCGGCCACTGCACCGTCGGCCCCGATGCGGCCAAGGGCGGCGCTCCGACGCGCACCGATCACTCGCAGGGCATTTCCGAGCCCAAGCCCGGCGGCCTCGTTCAGCCCAAGCAGCCCGACCCCACCTTCCGCAAGTAAGCGGCTCTTATGGCCAAGCCCAGCGGCCCAAGACGGTTGCAGTGCTACCACTGCCGGCACCGCTTCGATGTCGGTGCGCAGACGCACACCACCTCCTGCCCCAAGTGCAGCAAGATGCTGCTCGTGGATGATGTCATCATCAACACCCTCCAGGCGGTCCGCAAGATTCAGACCTGCGGCAAGGTGGTAGTGCAGAAGAAGGGTCGCGTCATCGCCCAGTTGATCGAGGCGCACGAGGGCGTCTTTGTCGAGGGGGTCCTTGACGCCAACGTCATCAGCGGCGGCCTGGTCAAGATCGGGGCCAAGGCCCTCTGGAAGGGGGACTGCCGCGCCCTTTCCATTTCGATCGAGTTGGGCAGCACCATCAGCGGCGGGTACTTCGTGATTCCCGACGACGAGTTGGGGCTGAGCGACTTGCCGCGGGGCGAGCAAGTATGAGAAAGTGGTTGAGCAACTGAGTAACTGAGTGGCTGAGTGGTCAAGTGGCGAAGTGGGGGAAGGGAAGGCACTTGGCCACTTGACCACTTCCAGTTATCCGCCGACAACCGGTACAGCCGTCGTGGGCCAAAGCCATGCGAAAGCTCCCGCCGTGAGCAATCCGTAGACGATCCCGTCTACGAGTTCAACGAGGATGCTGGAGACCGACCGCCCAAACCAGAAAGCCCCGGGAATGAACCCCAGCGCGTAGCCCATGACCGCGGCCGTTCCGGTGATTCGGAAGACCGTGAGGTATGCCGCACCCTGGGGCACCGCCAGCGAGCCGATGTACGCGACAAAGACCCCGACCAGGATGTAGAACGCAAACGAAAAACCTAAGCACAAGGGCATGGGCCGGCGGCGCGCCCAGACGCTGAGCGTTCCCTGCGGACCGCTCTCCATCTTGCCCTTGAAGGCCGGGTCCTTCATTTTCTTCATGTCGTCGCAGTGGGGGAAGCAGTACTGCCCCGGGCCGATGCCCATGGATGTGATCGTGCCCCGGAATGCATCCTCTTGTGGGAGCCCCTTCCATTCCTTGTGGTGGAATGGCAACACCATCCACGAAATCGAACTCGCGACAAACACAAGGGCCGCCGAAAGAAGGATCGGTGCCCACAGGTTTACGACATGATCCATAGGAAAACCCCCTTTGTAAGTACAACGCCGAGCGCACATCATCCGTTACAACCGCCCCCCGCGTCAAGCGTGGGCCGCTTTGTGCACCAACCCCAGCCCTGGGGCCGCCCGCGCCGATCACCCGGCACTCCCATCACTGAAAGTGCGACTGCGTATACGCCGCCACCTCGTCGGCCGCCTTCCCGATCGCCTCGTCCAACGAACCGCCGAAGACGCCGCTGGCGATCTCGCTCTTGGTTGATATCCGGGCCAGCGTCTGCCCTTCCGGGTCCACGTAGGTGACTTCCACCGTCATGGAGCCTTCGCCGCCGCTGGCCACCCCGTGGCGGGCCCAGCGCTGGGCCTGGTTGCCCTTCTCCACCTGCACAAACTTGTACCGCAAGGCCAGCCCGCCCGGGCCGGAAGAAAAAACGTTGTTCCTGAACAACAGCCCGCCCAGCACGTTCGCGAACTTCTGCTTGATCTCCGGCGAGGCCCCCGCCTGGGGCTGCTCATCCACGAGTTGGATGGTCGAGAATGACCGGCGCGTGCCGGGCTGCTGGAGGACCGTCGTCGTCCCCGTGGCACACCCCGCCAGGCCCAGAAGGGCCATCGCGCCGGCCGCGCACAACCCCAGCGCCGCCACAACCCTGAACAGACTTCTGCGTGTCGTCACCGGAGGCCTCCTTTGCATGCCGGAATACCGTTTCACCCAACCCCGATCTACTTGCTGAACGGCGGGTTCCAGACCGCGTCGGTCACTTCCTGCCCCGTTTCGTTCAGCTCCATTTCGAAGAGGTACTCCTCCTCGGTGATGCCCTCTTCCCGGCACAACTGGGCGATGTCCCGGTTGATCAGTTCATCAGCCCGGTTGAAGTCCAGCCTCCAGGTCCCGCTGTCGTTGACAAAGTCGAACTTGTAGGGGGTAGCCCCGTCGTAGTCCTTGATGATTCCAGTCGCGGAGTCCCCCCGCACCGTGATCGTCCCCAGCCCGAAGTGGTACGACTCATCATCCTCCGCCCACCACCCCTTCCCGACCGAGAGCGCGACCCACTCGCGCCCGGTCATGTTCTTCATGTCCTGGGGCGCCAACCGGCAGCGCATCGCGAAGACCTCCGCCCTCTCAATGGCCGTCAGCCGTTCAACCGTGGCCCGCTTCCCGCTCCGCGCCACCCCGAGCAGCCGGTCGTAATACGCGATCGACGCGGGGGCGAGCAACGCCGCGGCCCCGGGCCCGTTGCTCTCGTTGCACGCCACGATGAACGACTCGTAACACTGCCGGACGGGCTCCGCCTCCTTATTGCAACCGCCGAGCGCTCCCGCAAGCCCCAAGGACGCCACCAGAACGACCATGTGAACAAGGGCTGACCGGTTCATCGTGGTAGAGAGAATACCAGACTATGACCCGCCCACAATCACCCGGCCGTCACAATACCCCACATCCAGTTCCTCCATACGCAGTCGAGCGTGAGGGGGTCAAACCCCGCTTCGGCCAACATCCGGAAGTGCTCGGGAAGGGGGACGTAGAAATCGTGCGCCGCGGCGTGGTCAATCAGGCCCGCAAGCTCCGCCTCGGTGCAGTTGCCGGGAAGTCGCGAGAACTCCAGCCACCGGCGCCAGTTCAGGTCGTGGTCCATCAGTTTGGAGCCCCGGATTTGGTCGGCAAAGCGGAGCGTCCCTCCGGGCGCGAGCCACAGGCGTACCTTACGGTACAGGTCTGCCTTGTCGTGCACATGGTGCAGGCTGATGCACGAAGTCACACAGTCAAAGGAGCCTGCGGAGAACGCCAGTTCCTCAAAGCGAGACTCGATGAACCGCACGCGCCCCTCGCCCCCAGGCAGCTGCTCCCGGAGCCGGTGGAGGGCCACCTCGATCATCTCCCGCGACGCATCGACGGTCGTGATCGCCGCCGATGGGTACCGCTCCGCCAGTTTGAGCGTCAGATTCCCCGTCCCACACCCCAGTTCCAACACCCGCGCGGCGGCGGGGGGCAGGTACTCGACGAGGCGCTGGGTCATCTCGTCATAACGCGGCGCGGTGCGGCGGATGAGCGAATCGTACGACGCCGCCATGTTGCCGAAGTAGTCCGCCGCGCTCTTGCCTACGGGGATCGCCATTGACAATTAATAGGTCGTCCGCCGCCGGAGGACCGGGCGATTCCTGTTTCGAATACACTGTGCCGGCAGCCGAAAGACACCCGCCGCGAGCACCCCGGCCCATACCCTTGAGCACCATGAGAGAACCCACGATGCCGCTCCGCCGCTCCAGGACCGACCGAATGCTTGCCGGGGTCTGTGGCGGAATCGCCGCATGGCTGGGGCTGGACCCGACGCTCGTGCGCGTGCTCTACATCCTGGTCTCGATCCTCTCCGCGGCCTTCCCGGGGTTGTTGGTCTACATTGTCCTGTGGATCGTGTTGCCCGAGGGCGACTGAACGCGCGGCCACGAGTCACCATGATTGCGGGCCCGCAGTTCGCCTCAGCCCTTCGACTTCGTCTTTGACTTGGGCTTTTCTGTCGGCTTGCCCTTCACGGCCGCGATCGCCGCTTCCAGGTCGGAGGGGTGCCCGATGAATGCGATCTTGCCTTCGGCGTCCACCAGGAAAGCGGTGGGAATCCCCGTCTGCGCGGCGGGCTGCATCCACCCGGCCGACATCGCCCGCTTGGAGTCGTAGGCGACCCGGTACTGCATCTTGCCGCCCATCTTCTTCACGAACTTATTGAGGTCCTTGAGGCGGTTGTCGGGCTTTCCATCCTCCGGCAACCGCTCGCTCCCGGCAATCCCGATGAACACGATGTCCTTATTCTTACGCTGCAGGTCCGACAGGTGCGGGATCGAGTCGATGCACGGCGGGCACCACGTGGCCCAGAACTCCACGACGTACACCTTTCCCTTCTCCAGGGACGATACCGCTTCGCCTTTGATGAAACTGTCCACCGTGAGGGGCGGGGCCGGATCGCCAACCTTGAGCGTCGCGGGGGCCGCCTTGGGGCTCGGCGCCGGCGCGGGGGTTATCTTCGTGGGGGCGACGGTCTTGGCGGGTTGCTTCTCCCCGTCTTTCTTCGCCGGCTGTGCAAACACAGCGCCCGTAGCAAACAGCGTGGCCACCGCAACAATCACGCCCCGGTTCAACATGATGCAACTCCACTCGGTGTCCTGGATGATCAAACGCGAACATAGTTTACCCACCCCGGGTCTCAGGCGGAGGCGCACAGCCCGCAGAGAAAGACCCGCGGCGGACTCAACAACCCAACCATCTCGGGCCTTTCTCTGCGCCTCTGCGTGACCCTCCAAGAGTCATCACCCCTGTTCCGCCACCAACCCCTCCTGGAACGCCTGCACCAGCGCGCCCAGGTTTGCGATCGTGCCGCGGATCTCTCGCCCTTCCTCGGTGTCGCCGACGGTCCGCGCCCGCGGGTACTCCCGGATGGTCGTGACCTTGGGCACGATGTCGGCCCCCGAGTCGATCACCGCATCCACCGAACTGAACGGGGCGTGCTCTGCGAGCACGATGGCCTGCGGCTTGATCACCAGCGTGTACCCGCGGTCGCCGTAGGCTTCCGAGAAGGCCCCGTCGATCGTGACGGCGTTCCCGCCGCGCTTGAGGGGCTGCTCCCCCTTCTCGATCTTGACCGGCACGTGCCCGTTCACAACCAGCACATCGTCCCCGCACCCGAAGAGGCGCCCGATCGAGCGTGTGAACTCGGCGTTGTGCATCAAGTCAAAGTACGGGTTCTTGTGCTCCTTGCGGGCCTTCTCATCGGCCACGAAGTAGTTCTCGAACGTCGTCATCTTGTCCTTGCCGAAGAGCGGCGACCGCGGCCCGCCCCACAGATACCACAACCAGTCGGCGTCCTTATCCAGCCCGAACCACCGCTTGCGGACCGCTCGCCGCACCACCGACCCCAGCGCATCGAACAACTCGCGCCCACCCACTTCGCGCCCATCAACCTCGAGCGTTAGCGGCGTTCCAGCCGCGTCCACCGGCACGCAAGCGTGAAAGATCAGCACATCATCCCGGCGCGTCCACATCGACCCGCGCCGCACCATCCACTCCACGTGCTCGCGCAGGCGCGCCGACCGGATGAACGATTCCCGTATCCGGTTGATGCAGATCTGCTCCTCCTCGCAATAGGCGTACGGGTCTTTGGGGTCGATGGTGGGGAAGTTCTTGTCCAGCAGCGGGTGGACCACCCCCTCAATCTCGACTGTTCCGTTGGCGAGGTCGATCCGGTGCAGCAGGTTGCGGCGCTCCAGGTCCCACTCCGGGTGGCCCGCGATCATGCGGCCCTCGGCCTTAAACTGCATGATCGCGATGGCCTTCTGCATCCGCGCCACGGTGATGGTGTCGCGGTGCCCCCAGCCCTTGGGGACAAACCGCTCCACCGGGTCGTCGGCGTACCGCTCGCGCACCAGTCGCTCCAACGGCGTCGTGAGGATCCCGTACCCTTCTTCCAACTGCGCCGCCCGCCGGTACCGCGCCGAGAACCGCAGCACGTTGAGCAGGCATGGTTCGTGGCCCAGGTGCGCCCCGATCCAGATCGTGTCGTGATTCCCCCACACCACGTTCACCCTGGGCTGCCGGACCAGCGTTTCGATCACACGGTCGATCCGCGGCCCGCGGTCGCCCAGGTCGCCGGCCACCAGTATCTCCTCGGTGGAAAGGTTGCGGATCAGTCGCGCCCCCGCCCGCACCGCGCCCCAGTCGCTGTCAAACCGGGCCAGTTCCCCGAGCATCGACCGGGCGAACTCGGGGCGATGCCCTGAGACCAGCTCGGTAAACAACTCCTTGTACTGCACGGGCACCAGCCGGTCGTAGTGGTCGCGCCGGTAGGTCTTGCGCAGCGCCCGCACGATTTCAAACTGAAGCACCATCGTGCTGAAAACCCATTCCAGGCGCGTCCCCGCCGCCACCAACTGCGGCGCGAACCGGTTGATGGCCTCGCGCGGGTAGTACAGCACCGCCAAAAATCGGGCCCGCTCGTCCTCGCTCAGCCGGTCTTTCAGGGTCTCGCCCACCAGCGTCCGCAGCGCGCCCGAGGCGTTGTTGATGACGTGCCGCAACTTGGCGTCCTCGCCGTGCACATCCGACACCACGTGAACGACCCCTTTGGGCAGCGCCAGCCTGGCCTTGAGGCCCGCGGCCTCGACGATCGCCGCCTCCGCCGTCGGGTACCGCATCGCCAGGGCCCGGAGCAGGTTGAGCCGGTCGTCCGGCGTGCTGGTGTTCATGGCTGGGTTCTCTCTCGGGTGGGCACTGGGTGGTCGTCGCGTTGGAGATGGAGGTGATGATGGTAGTGGAAGAGCCACGCCGCAACCGCCACCCCGGACCCCTCGGCCAAGCTCTTTGATCCACCCGTCGCGGGAGGACCGATATCAGGCCATCGCACATCGGCGGCCGATTGGCCCCGCGCCATTGCACCCGCGCCGGGAGGTCGCCCACAGGAGACCCCGCTCATGGGACGTGCCATCGCTGCCGTCGTCGTTGGCTACATCGTGATGTTTATCGTCGTGTTTGTAACGCTCACCGGCGCCTACCTGGCCCTGGGCACCGAGCGCGCCTTCAAGGCCGGCACCTATGACGTCACGCCGATGTGGATCGGGATCTGGGCCGTCATGAGCCTGGTCGCCGCCGTCGCGGGCGGGCTCGTCTGCCGCGTCATCGCCAGGGGTCCCAAGCCGCCGATGATGCTCGCGGGCATCGTGCTGGTCCTGGGTCTGGCGATGGCGATCCCCGCGTTCCTTGCGGAGCCCACCAAGGAGCCCCGCGGCTCCGAAGTCTCGAACCTGGAAGCCATGGCCAAGGCCCAGCAGCCACCCTGGACGGCGCTCCTCAACCCGCTCGTCGGCGCAGCGGGGGTGGTGCTTGGCGGTCGCCTCAAGAAGAATGCGCCGGCCTGACTGTGTGCGTTGACATTCTAATCTGGTCGCGGTGCGCGGAGCTTGACTACGCCTCCGGCAGTTCATACCCCGCCCGCCTCTGGTAGTCCAGCCACCCGTTCGCCTCTTCATCCCCACGGAACTGCCACACCCCGGGGTCCCACTGCAGCGGCCGATGGTGCCAGTACGCAAGGTTCAGCAGGTGGCACGCCGTCACGCTCCGGGCGCCCACCTCTACATCACAAATGCAGCGCTCGCGCGAGCGGATGCAATCGACCCAGTCCTGGAGATGGTTCGCTGGCGCGGGCAGCCGCTCATCCTCATCGGTGAGCGGCTCCTTCAGGATGGACTCGGGGATGCTCGAAATCCGGTCGCGGTCCACCGCGATCATCCCCTTGGTGCCGATGAACGTCGCGCCCGTCGGACCGCCGTGGATGACCTCGACGCCGTCCTTGTACAACAGCCGGGCCCCGTGCATCGCCTCTTCATACGCGGGCGGCACCACACCCAGCGGCCCGGACGCATCAGCCCGCAGCGCCCACTGCACGATGTCAAAGTGGTGCGCCCCCATGTCCGTCAGCAGCCCGCCGGAGTACTCGCGGTATTCGCGCCACTTGGGGTAGTGCCCGTGCACACCCCGCGGCGACAGGATCGCGTTGTACGGCCGCTCCGGCGCGGGGCCCAGCCATCGGTCCCACTCCAGCCCGGGTTCCATGTCCTCTTCGGGCAGGTCGCAGAATCGGCTCGAAACCCCTACGCCCACGTGGGCCGTCAGCACGTCTCCCAGCCGCCCCGCCCGGATGTACTCACACGCCCTGCGGAATAAACCGCCGTACTCGCTGCGCTGCTGGCTCCCGGTCTGAAAGACCCGGTTGTGCGTCCGCACCGACTCGATCATGCGCGTCGCCTCGTGGATCGTGAGCGTGAGCGGCTTCTCGCAGTAAATGTCCTTCCGGGCGCTCGCGGCGTCGAGCACCTGGTGCGCGTGCCAGTGGTCCGGCGTTGAGATCACCACCGCGTCCAGCCCGGCCATCGCCAGCAGTTCGCGGTGGTCAACGAACGCGGCGCAGCCCCCGCCGGGGCTCCCGACCCCGCCCGACTCGGCGTACTTCTTGTCCACGATTCCCTGGCCGTGCACTCGGCGCGTTGTGTCCACATCGCACACGGCGATGACCCGGAGGTCGGGGTGCTCGAGGAACGCCGGCAGCAGTTCGAAGGTCCGCTTCCCGACGCCGATGAACCCCACCCCGATCCGCTCGTTCGCCGCGCGACGGCCGCCACCCGCGCCCAGGGCCGGTCCCGCCGCAAGGCCCACAAGCCCCGGGGCACCCAATGCCGCCGCGGCCACCGCCCCGCCCCTCAGAAACTCCCGCCGTGAAACCTGGTTCTCCATTGCCTTGCTCCAATCGGCACAGCCTACCGCGGCCGGGCGGCACACGCGACTGGCCGCCGCCAACACGAAAGCGGCCCCGGGAGCTGCGCTCCCGGGGCCGCGGATACTCGTCGATCCGGCTCACTCCAGCGTCAGCAGGTGCCCCCGCCGATCACGCGGAAGAACGCCTCGATGTCCAGATCGGTCCCGGCATCTCCGTCGCCGTCAAAGTCCGTCGAGCCGCAGTTCACGCAGCAATCCCCGCCCAGGCAGGCGAAGAAGGCCTCGATGTCCAGGTCGGTCCCGGTATCGCCGTCGCCGTCAAAGTCGGACGACCCGCAGATGGGGCACGAGATGGTCAGTGTCCCCCTGCCCTGGGCGGCGGCGTTCCCGCCAATGCGGATGAGGTACTGGTTCCCTACCACCGTGGGGAAACTCACCTGGCTCTGGGGCACACAACCGGCAAAGTTGTCGCTGCACGCGATCTGCGTCCCCGCGCCGGGCAGGCAGGCCCAGGAGTTGTACACCGCCAACTTGGTGTTGTAGAGGCTGCCGCAGAGGCTCACCGTGGCCGTGCCGGTGCACGCGGCCCTATAGCGGTACCAGATGTCCGACCCAACCTGGTCGTACCCGAATAGCAGGCACGCGGTGGGCCCATCCGTCGTTGCTCCGCAGTTGCCGAAACTGAACGTGCCCTCGCCGACACTCGCTGCGCTGGCGCAACTGTTGTTCGAGGGCGCCAGGTACGTGGCGAGCAGGGTAAAGTCGCCGAAGTCAGTGCTGGTGGCGCCCGCGACCCGCACCCGATAGGTGACTCCGCCCACCAGGTTCACGTTGACGGCCGATTCGTCCGCTCCGCCGCACCCGCCCGCGCCGCTGGCGTGTTCGTCGTTGCAGGCCAGTTGGTTCGCCGTGGTGCCCACGCAGGCGCTGTGGACCGACACGATCGTGTTGAAGAACGACCCGCACGTGTCGAACCGCACCAGCCCGGTGCACGCGGGCGTGAAGTTGTACCACACATCGCGGCTGGTTGAAACATCGCACAGCGCCGAGCCGTCGATGCTGGCGCTGGTCGTGTCCCCGTTGACCGCCAGGCCCACCGTCAGGTTCGAGGCACTCGCGCAGGCGTTGTTCGAGGGCGCGATCCCTTCAAACCCGCTGGAGGGACCCGCCAGGGGCCGCCGTCCGCCGTCGCCCTGCACCGCCTCCACCCAGAAGTAGTAGGTGGTGCCCTGCACGCCGGTGTTGATGTCCCACTGCAGGAAGGCCGGAGACACCGCCACCTGGAACGTGGCCGTACCCCTGTCGGTCGTGGTATTCCGAAAGATCGAGTACTCCGTCGCCCCGGGGACCTCGGTCCAGTTCAGGCGGATGCGGTCCGTGAAGTCCCCATCGGTGGCGTCCAGCGTCGGGATCGTGACATCGTCGATCAGCAGGGTGTACAACTGCGACTGTGTCGGAGCGCTGGTGTCGATCACGCGGATGTAGTAGTTGTCGGGGGTGCCCGGCGAGAGCAGGACCCTCACCGACTCCTCCACGCCTGCGGGGTTGCCCGCCCCAGTCGCCCAGATCGACGTCGCGTCGTCCCCGTACACCTCAAACTGGAAGTTCGAAACCGTCAGCGAGTTGATGTTGCTCCCGCTGTTGCACGTGCCGTTGGCGTTCTGTGTGCTGCTGTCGTACGTCAGGCCCACCGGCGTCACGGTGATGGTCGCCAGGCGCGGCCCGAGCGTCGTGCTCCGGTACCAGTCAATGTCGCCGTCGGCGTTCAGGCAGGTCCGCGTCCCGTTGGGAATCGCAATCCCGCCCACCGTGCTCGGATTCAGGGATGATCCCGCCAGCGTCGTGCCCAGGACTGTCGCGGTCCCCGAGGTGTCGTTGTTCTCGTAATCGTCCCCGTACCGCCGCTGCATGCCGCGCACATCGTCGTGCTGAGGCCCGTCATAGCCCGTGTTGATGAACGGCTCCATCAGTTTGGTGCCGACGCTCGGGCACACGTGCTGCAGCCCAAGGCCGTGGCCCAACTCGTGGGTCAACACGTTGCGCAAGCGGCGGTAGGTGTTCGTCGCCAACCCCCAGGTCTCCGACGAATCGATCACCATGTTCCCTGCCAGGGCGTTTTCAGGTGCGGTCGGGTAGTAGTTGTACGCCAGGATCGAGCTGGCCCCGTCGATATTGCGCATCGAGAGCCGGATCTGTCCCCGCCCCGCCGCGCCCAGCGATGTGTTCCAATCTACCCCGCTGTCCCACGCGTTTCCCCCGGATGTCACCCGCGTGTAGTTGATCCCGCTGATGGTCTCCCAGCGGTCAAACGCCGCCTGGAACTGCGCGATCCACAGCGCCCGGTTTCCGATCCCGCCGAACTTGGCGTCCATTTGGGCGAACAGGTTGCTGTTCGCACCAACATCGCCCACACTGGCATCCGCATCGATGAACAGCCCGTCGGGAACGAAACTCCACGTCACCGTCGTCGGATTCCCCAGCGTCCCCCATTGATTGGTTGACAGGTTGTACCGCGCGCCGTACTGCGCCAGGGCCGCGTTCACGTGCGCCATGATCTCCTCGTTCACGCCCGCCTCATCAAAGCACGCAATCGCAGGCATGTTCGCAAATCCTGGATCCATCAAGGCTTGCAGCGCAGCCGGCACTTCCATGTCAAGCGTGGATGGCGCCAGCACGCAGCAGGGGCGCTCATCTCCCATTCCCCACGGGTCAACCGCACCCCCTGCCCCGCCGCCCGCCAACAAAACCGCCGCTAGATACACGATCCGCATGTTTGACCTCCCTCTAAAGTATTCGAACGTCTCGCTCAGCACCCACCGCCCGAACAACAGGCCGCCCCGCGCGCAACGCCCCCCACCCTTCAAGCGCAGGCCGCACTCTTCGTGGGAAGTGAACTCCTGCGACTTCCACAATTTACTTTCCGACCCCGGCGATGCCCGAGCCCGCCAGCCCTCACCGGGCCTCCACCGCCTTTTTCAAGTCCTCCAGGTCCTTTGCCATGCACTTGCGCATCGCCGCGCCCATCAGCAGCCCCATCACCGGGGACATGACCTTGGTCATGATGGTCAAGGGCCGGCACTCCATCCGCATCGTCAACTCCGTCGCGCCGTTCTCCTCGCGCAACTCATGGCGCGTCGAGTACCTCACCCCGCACGACTCGCACCCGATGGTGAACCCCTTCCCCGGCTCGAACTCGGTGAACTCCATCGTCTCGGTGGCCTCCTTCCCGAACATCACGCGTGTCTCGCGGAACCGCGTCCCTTTGCCCACCGGCCCCGGCGTCAGCACCTCCACCTTCCTGATCGCTTCCACCGCTTCCGCCCAGCCCGATGGGTTCGCCAGCACCTCGAACACACGCCCCGCCGGCGCGTTGATCCGCTTTGTGAATGTCAGCGTCTTCACCATTGGCATCCTCCCCGCCGCGCCAGGCCAAAGTAGGGTCCTGCCGGGACAGTCTACCGCAAGTCCCCGCGCACGTCACGGCGCCGGCCAGTGCGGCACGCCGTGCGCCCGGACCCACCCTGGGGGGCCCCGTGTGAAAATTGCTTAGCACAGTCTTCACGCCAAAGTTAGCGCTCCCATGACCCCGCCTTGACAGGCCCGGCCGGGCACGCCGTTACATTCCCCCCGTCACATCCAGCACGCCTTTCAGCCCGGGGGAACCATGCGACCATCCACACACAGAAGTGCGTTCACGCTCATCGAACTGCTCGTCGTCATCGCCATCATCGCGCTGCTCATCGGGATCTTGCTCCCCAGCCTGGGCGCGGCCCGCTCCGCGGCGCGGACCATCAAGTGCGCGGTCAACGCCCGCAGCGTGGTCCAGGGGGTTTCGATCTACCAGGCCACCTCCAAGCAGTACTACCCCCCGCACTACGTGTACGGAGATGATGAGGAGGGCGGTTCCTGGGCCCAGGCCCAGCAGCAGGTCACCAATCCCAACCCCAACCACGGCTACGTCCACTGGTCCTACTCGCTCTTCAGCGGTGACACCGGCGTCCCCGAGGGAGCGTTCACCTGCCCCAGCGTCCCCAACGGCGGCGCGCCCCGGACCAACCCGGGCGGCAACCAGAGCGACTGGGAGCCCAACCAGCAGAACGATACCGGCAACACCGCCGGCGCCACCACCCCGCAGGACCGCCAGGCACGCCGCACCGCCTACACCGGCAACGCGGCCATCTTTCCCCGCAACAAGTTCTACTCCAGCGGCGGCGAGCGCAAGAACCAACTCGTCACCGACGCCACCATCCTGCTGCCATCTTCGACGATCCTCGTGACCGAGTACCTCTACAACAAGGGCTGGGACGCCATCAATGTCGGCGGCATTTACAAGAGCCACCGTCCCATCACGCCCTTCGTCGGCGGCTCCGCGGGCGTCCGTGTCTACGACGAGCCCCAGGGCGGCGCTCTCGCTCGGTTTTTCTACCCGCGTGACTCTGACATTCTTGAACTCTCCGCCATCCCCCAGGGGGCGATCGACGAGACATCGCCAACCACCCTCAACGCCGTCGGCCGCCACCACCCCGGCAAGGACAAGAAGGGCGGCACCGCCAACTTCGCCTTCGTCGATGCCCACGTCGAGCAGATGACGGTCCTCCAGTCCGTCGTGCAGCGCAAGTGGGGCGACCGCTTCTACACCCTCACCGGGGGCAACCAGGTCAACACCACCGAGCGTCCATAACCAGGTCAGGATGGCCCACAACCAGGAGCGGGGCCCTCGCCCCGTGCCATAACCAAGCGTTGTCGGAACGCTCCACGCCATCAGTGCGCGCGTCCCGTGTCCGGGTTTCGTGTTCAAAGCGAGAGTGATCCCCGTACCCCTTTCTGAGGAGATCGAAATGAAGAACGTCCGTGCTCATGCCATGCTCGCCGTGTGCGGCGCCAGCCTCGGGCTCGCGTCCCTTGCCAACGCCCAGGGCTACGTCGTCAACATCAGCGGCGCCACGCTGCTGGAAAACTACGTCAAGTCCGAGGCCTCGACCAACGACTTCATCGATGTGGACGGCGACGGAATCGCCGGAAGTCTCGGCTCCCTCTTCCCCGATCAGCTCGCCCTCACCGGTGCCGGCCCTGCGTTCCCCGCCGGCCAGCGCTGGGTGGTGCAGTACCGCGTCACCGGCTCGGTCAACGGCTTCCGCGAACTGGTCTCCTTCGGCGGGCCAAGCTTCGTCACCACCGACGCCAACGACGCTCTGGGCCTCTTGGGCGCCGCCCAGTTCACCGGCGGTACTAACCCCGGCAACGCCACCACCGCTTACCACAACCGCACCCTCTACATCTCCACCACGCCCAACGCCGGCGTGCGCACCGGCGCGTACAACCAGGGCAACCCGGGTGGTGCGCCCAACCGCAGCGACCTCGCATCTCTCATTGCGACCTACGCAGCCCCTGATTCTCCGGCCACCGGCGGCATCCGCATCGACATCGCCCCGCTCGATGTGGCCTCCAACTGGGCCGTCCGCAAGACCGTCGGCACCCCCGCCTTCAACCGCACACCATTCGAGAACGGCTACGGCAACAACCCCTTGACCGGCAAGACCAAGCAAGGCGCCAGCGCCGTCGGCCAAAACCCCAACCAACTCGCCGACCTGGGGCCCCGCAACATCTACAACCCGCTGACCCCCGGCGTGCACGACAGCAACACCATCTTCGACCAGGAACTGGCCTTCGCCGCCATCGCCCCCGTCATCAACTACGGCACTGGCCTCACCCAGACCACCATCACGCAACTCCAGCACCTCTTTATCACCGGGCGCGCCAATACCGGCGAGAACTTCATCGTCGCTACCCGCGACGCCGGCTCGGGCACCCGCAACGCATTCATGAACTGCATCGGCGTCGACCCCGCCTACGGGCGCGGCGACAATATCGGCGTCATCTCCACCTCCGGAGGTCAGAACAACCTCAGCGCCGCCTTCCAGGCCTCTCACAAGGGCTCCAACGGCGGAATGGAGTCTGTCCTCCGCAACGCCCGACTGGGCGTCGGATACGTCGGCACCGAGCGCGGCGTGACCGGTTCGGGCTCGGGCTCCTGGCTTGTTTCCGACGCTCTTGAAATCCTCCCGGTTCAGAACGACATCTACGGCGGCACCGCCTTTGTCCGTCCCACCACCACCAACATCCTCAACAACGATGCCAACGGCTGGGTCATCGGCGGCCAGGCGGTCCTCGCCACCATCGGTGATCCGCGTGCCGAACTGGTCTCCGCCGGCGGCGACGGGCTCTCAACGCCCCAGATGCCCAACGAGCACGCCGCGGCCTACATGAACAACATCCGCCAGAGCATCGCGGCATTCATCTCGGTCCCCGGAGGGGCGGAGAGCACCTTCATGCCCGGGGAGTACGCGGCTACTCAGTTCATCCTGCTCCCCGCTCTGGACAACCTGCACAGCACCATCACGCCCACGACCCTGATCTCTAACTCGAGTTTCAGCGGCTCGCTGCAGTCATACATCCTCTCCAACAACGTCCACAACAACGCCGAGTTCATTGCCTTCAACAACGCCCCGGCCGGGCGCGTCCCCACCCGCACCACGGGCGTGGTCTACAGCGACGGTGTGGCCAACGGCGCCAACTACCTCAACCAGGCGGGCGGCAACGTCAGTTACGCCGGCGTGCTGACCCTCCGCAACAAGATCGCCGGCGACTTTGACGGCAACGGCCTGCGCAACACCTCCGACGCGACCAACATGGTCCGCGCCTGGAGCCAGCGCAATGGCGGCGGCGCCTGGGCCGCCCCCGTCGGCACCGGCATCATCGCCGGCGCGCCCGCCACCGACGCCATCATCGAGGTCCTGGGCGACTTCGACGGCAACGGCAGCTTTAACAAGTTCGACGTCCGCTACTGGGCCGATGGGCTGGCCATGGTCGGCGGCAGCCTGAACCGCGCGGCGGGCTTCCTCGCCGTTGATACCGCTTCACAGGCCGTTCTTGCCAACGGAAACTTCTTCGGCACCACGCTGGCGACCCCCAAGGCCTACGCCGCGGGCGATTCGCGCGGCGACGTCAGCAACGCCTCCGGCCAGACCACCCCGGGCTGGGCACCCATCGGCTCTGACCGCAACAACGGTTCGGTCGATGCCGACGACAACCGCATCAACGCCTCCGATATCGACTACGTCTACAAGCAGTTCAAACAGAACCCCGCCGTCACCGACGGCGCGGCCACCTGGAGCAACCTCACCGAGGCCGTCGGCTTTGACCTCTCGGCAGACATGACCGGCGACCTGGTTGTCAATCAGGACGATGTGAACGACCTGGTCCTGAATATCCTGGGCACGAGCTACTGCGATGTGAACCTGGACGGCGTTGGCGACAGCGCCGATGCAGCCATCGTCTCGGCCAACCTCGGCCTGGCTGGCGGCTGGGCCATGGGCGATGTCGATGGCGACGGCACCATCACCGCCGCCGATGTGACGATCGTCGGCTGCGGACCGGTCTGCGGCTCGGCCGACTTCGATGGTGACGGCGACACCGGAACCGACCTGGACATCGAAGCCTTCTTCGCCTGCCTGGGCGGCGATTGCTGCGCCACCTGCGGTTCGGCCGACTTCGATGGTGATGGCGATACCGGAACCGACCTGGACATCGAAGCCTTCTTCCGCGTCCTGGGCGGCGGGAGCTGCTGACCCAAACCGGGCCTGACGGGGCCCGCGAGCGACTCATAGCCCCCGCGCTCAAGAGGCGGAAAAGGAACACAGCCCCCGCGCCCGTGCCGGGGGCTTTTCACGCGCCGTGCTCTCATTCCACTCCGCAGACCAAAAGAACCTCAAGGGAATCGACACATCTACCCTGCCAACATACTAACACGGCTTGTTTCCTGGTCTCCAATCGTCCGCGAACGGTAAGTTGTGCGCTAAGCGTTCAACTCTGGTGTTGACACGGCCCCAGTTACCCTTAACCTCTATAGCAGAGAGAGTTCGTTGGAAACCGAACCGATCCAGGTTCTTGGGCTGTTTCAAGGAATCGGGAAGTTGAGGAATGGCCGCTTCCGGCCCGTTCAGGAGCGAACGGGCCAGGCGGTGTTTGGCAGGACCGAGAGAACCCTGCCGGTTTCGTCGTACACAGGATGTGCCCAACAGACCAACCGCCTTGGCCCAAGTTGGGGTCTGCGTCCAGCCGTCACGCGCCCCGGGCGCGCCCAGGAATCCCCCCGGTCGTTCCATCGAATAGTCACGAGAGTCGATCGAAGTCCACCACAGCCTAAAAAGGAGAGTCCATGAGAGCTAGATCAATCGCGGCGTGCATGTTGTCGGGAGTCACGTGTTTGCTGGGCCTGGCGGGCACAGCCAGCGCGCAGGTCGTCATCAGCCAGGTCTATGGCGGTGGCGGAAACTCCGGTTCGACCTACCGGCAGGACTTCATCGAACTCTTCAACAAGGGCTCGAGCCCCGTGGCCCTTGCTGGAATGTCGGTCCAGTACAACTCGGCAACCGGTACAACCGCGTGGACCGTCCGGCCACTCGTCGGCACCATCCCGGCCAATGGCTACTTCCTGATCCAAGAGAGTCAGGGTGCCGGCGGAACGACCGACCTTCCCGCCCCCGACATGATCAGCAACACTCTCAGCACGCCGCCCGCAATCTTCATGAGCGGCACGGCCGCCAAGGTCGCGCTGGTGTCGAATACGGTCGCCCTGACAGGGGCCTCGGGGTGCGCCGCCGGAACGGTCTTGGATGTGGTCGGATACGGCACCACCGCCAACTGCTTTGAGGGCTCCGGCCCCACCACGGCCCCGAGCAACGTCAACTCGGTGCAGCGGGCCACCGGCGGCTGCCAGGACACCAACAACAACCTGGGCGACTTCACGGCAGCCGCGGCCGCGCCCCGCAACAGCACCAACACCTTCACCTGCCCCAACGACTGCGACGGCAACGGCATCGCCGACACCATCGACATCGCCAACAACCCCTCGCGCGACTGCAACACCAACGCGGTGCTCGACTCGTGCGAAATCGCGGCGAACCCGGCCCTGGACTGCAACAGCAACACCATCCCCGATTCCTGCGATACCGCCTCTAACCCCTCGCTCGATTGCAACGCCAACTCCCAGATCGACTCCTGCGAGATCGCCGCCAACCCCAACCTGGACTGCAACAGCAACAGCACCCTCGACTCGTGCGATGTCGTGGGCAACCCCGCCCTGGACTGCAACTCCAACGGGATCATCGACTGCGAGGACCTGCGGCGCGGCACCCTGACCGACGTCAACGCCAATAGCACCCCCGACGCCTGCGAGGGCGCGGTGGTCGCCGAAGTCGGCGTCAACGGCACCGTTCAACCCGCCCCCGTTGGCGTGCGGGCCGCTCCCAACGGTGACGGCAACGTGAATATCGAGGGTGTCAACTTCGGCACCTTCTCCAGCTACGGCGCCCTGCGCTGGCCCCTGACCGGCACCAGCGGCAGCCCCGCCGAGACTGCCGTTGCCGACGCCCTCAACGCCCAGTTCCCCTCGGGCTGGGACATCGACACCGTTCACCTCTTCCTGGTGCAGGACAACGCCGGCTTCACCTTCAACGGCATGGCTGAGGTCGTCCACACTGACAACGACGCCATCGTCATCGCCCCCGGCACGCTGACCACCGTGTACGACAACTACCTCACGGACTACACCGATACCCAGCAGGTCCTGGCCTACGCCTTCACACAAGGCAACATCAACGCCGACGGCGACGGCACCATCACCTTCCACAAAATCTACGACGCGGCCGGCCCCAACTCCTCCGGCATGGCCGCCGTCGGGGCCGAACTGGAGACCGGCACCGGTTCGCTGACCCTGCTCGTCCACGAGATTGATGCATTCGTCGCCGCGACCTACGCCGGCCGGACCAACAGCAACATCAAGGGACCCTTCCGCGGCCCCAGCCTGGTGGTGTTCGCGCACGCCACTTCGACCTGCGGCTCGGCCGACTTCGATGGTGACGGCGACACCGGAACCGACCTGGACATCGAAGCCTTCTTCGCCTGCCTGGGCGGCGATTGCTGCGGCACCTGCGGCTCGGCCGACTTCGACGGTGACGGCGACACCGGAACCGACCTGGACATCGAGGCCTTCTTCCGCGTCCTGGGCGGCGGCGAGTGCTAATCCCCTGATTCACAGCGATGCCGGCACGGTTCGGCGCGCGTGAACGAGACAGTGATAACCAGATCCCCGGGGAGCCTGCTCCCCGGGGATTTTTCTTGGCTTTCCGACGCCCAGCAAACGGGCTGGCCACAACACACCCACCGCATCTCAACGGTGCGACAGATAACCACCGGTCGAAAACCCTAATGACGCACCAACCCTTGATTTCGTAGATGGTTACGTCGCCCAGTGCGATATACTTCCAGAGCCGCGGGTGGACTCCGCGTCGAACTACGCTTTGGAACAGGGAGATCGGCATGTCAATGGGTTGGAGCAAGGCCGCGGCAGCATTGGTCGCCGCCTCGGTGGTCTCCTGCGGTGGCGGTCCCGCCCTGGCACAGCTCCGCGTTGTGACCTGGAATATCTCCAACTACGCCGGCACCGACCGGGGTGCGGATATCCAGACGGCGGTGTACGCGAGTTTCAGCGGCCGCAGCATGTCCCCCGATGTCATCGCGGCACAGGAGTTCATTTCCGCCTCCGCCCTGAGCACGTTTGTGGCCGTCCTGAACAGCGCTCCCGGGAGCCCGGGCGATTGGGCGGCGGCGCCGTTTATCGACGGGGCCGACACCGAGAGCGTGCTCGTCTACCGCACATCAAGGGTACAACTCCTCGCGACCCACACCGTCGCGATTGGCAGTTCGGACACCAACAATCAACCCCGCAACACCTACCGCTATGACCTGCGGCCGGTTGGATACACATCCGCGCCGTCGAGCCTTGCCATTTACAACGTCCACCTCAAGGCCCAGGGCGGCACCAACAGCGCCGGCCGCCGCCTCATCGAGTGCCAGCGCATCCGCACCAATGCCGAAGGCGTCGCGGACATCGCCCCCGGCCTTCCCGCCGGGTACCACTTCATGCTGGCCGGGGACACCAACATCCAGACCTCCAGCGTGGCCGAATACCAGGAACTCGTCGGTTCCCAGGCCAACAACGCGGGGCGCCTCTTTGACCCCATTAACTCGCCGGCAAGTTGGAACAACAACTGCACCTATCGGTACATCCACACGCAGGAGCCCAACGGAACACCCGCGGGGGGCATGGACGACCGCCACGACCAACTCCTGGTCTCCACGGGGCTGCGCGATGGCGTAGGGCTGGACTACATCGGAAGTTCGTCACTCGCGTACAGCCTCTCAACATGGAACGACCCCAACCACTCGTACCGCTCCTGGGGCAACGACGGAACGACCTGCAACCTGGGTATCGCCACCACCAGCAACACCATGGTTGGCCCGGCCATCGCCCAGGCCCTCAAGAACTGCGCCACCACCTCTGGTGGTCACCTGCCCGTCTTCCTTGACATGCGGGTTCCCGCCGAGGTCACCTCCCCGACCGTGATCAACTTCGGCAGCGTGCCGCAAGGGTCCACCGCCCAGGCGAGCCTTACGGTCTCCAACGATGGAAACGTGGTTCTCTGGACCGCCAACGGAATCTCCGCCCTGAGTTACACACTGGTGGCCAGCAGCGGCTTCACCGCGCCCGCGGGCACGTTCAACGACGCCGCCGGGGGCGGGTCAAACTCGCACACAATTACCATGAATACGTCCACGCCGGGCGTCAAGAACGGCACGATCACCATCAACTCCAGCGCGCCCGACCAGCCCGCCCGTGTTGTTACGCTTTCCGGTACCGTCACCGCCCCCAACCAATCGCCCGTCGCGAATGCCGGGCCCGACCAGTCCGTGACAGACTCGGACAACTCCGGGGGCGAACTGGTCATGCTCGATGGAACTCTGAGCAATGACCCGGATGGGTCGATCACACAATACAGTTGGACAGAGGGGGTGAACCTCTTGTCCCAGGGCGCCTCATCCACCACCACCGTTTCGCTGGGTGTCGGTTTCCACACCATCACCCTTCAGGTCACCGATAACGCGCTGGCCATCGACACCGACACAGTGACCATTGAAGTCCTGGCCGGGCAGTCCTGCGGCACCGCGGACTTTGACGGCGATGGCGATTCCGGCACGGACCTTGACATCGAGGCCTTCTTCGCCTGCCTGGGTGGCGACTGCTGCGCCACCTGCGGTTCCGCGGACTTTGACGCCGACGGCGACTCGGGCACGGACCTCGACATCGAGGCATTCTTCCGCGTCCTCGGCGGCGGTGACTGCTGACGGTGGTGGCCCGGTTCTCCGAACCGGGTGTCCATCGATTCCGGCAGCGGTACATGGTGATACTGGGGAGCCCGGTTCGGAGAACCGGGCCACGGTTCGCAGAACCCGGCCGCCACACTGATCGCAAAAAGACAGACAGCAGCCCTCTCTCCAAAGGACTGCTGTCTCTCGACCCCGCGCACCCGGCCGCGCCAATGGGTCTTTCTGTCTTTGCGGGCGGAAAAAGTACCCCCGCAGGATACCTTGAATCGGACAATCCCAAAGCCCAAATACGGCCTTTTTGAGAGGATTCTCACCCACAGCACACCCGGGTGGTCTCAGAAGAACGCCAGCCATCACCGAACACCGCCGCCGTGGTCCGCGCGCCAACCCAGGACCGATACCATCCCTTCAATGACCACGCCACAGCGTCAGCGCAGCCAGGTGGCCCCCTCAGAAGGTGGCGCCATTCCCGCAATGAGCACCCCCGAACCGGGGCGTTTGGGCGGCCCCACAGCGCCTACCCCCTTCGCGGGCGGCAAGAAGTCGCTTGCATACCCCAAGGCTGTCGACCGCCTGATCGCGGAGTTCGGGAAACTCCCGGGCATCGGTAGGCGATCGGCGGAGCGGCTGGCGTTTTTCATCCTCAAGGCCGATGAGCCCGCGGCCATGGCGCTGGCCCAGGCGGTGGTCGATGTCAAGAAGACGGTCCGCCATTGCCGCGCCTGCTGGAACCTCTCCGACAACGACACGTGCGACATCTGCGCAGATGAATCGCGCGACCGCAAGGTCGTGCTGGTGGTCGAACAACCCAAGGACCTGATCGCCCTGGAACAAACCGGCATGTACCGCGGCTTGTACCATGTGCTGATGGGACGCCTGAGCCCGCTGGAGGGGGTTGGCCCCGACGAACTTACGGTGGGTGCCCTGCTCGGCCGGCTCGACCACCCCGAGACAAACCCTGGGCACGTGCCCATCGGCGAGGTCATCCTGGGCCTCAACCCCACGATCGAGGGCGATGGCACGGGGATGTTCATCGCCGAGGAACTCAAGGCCCGCGCCGTCCGGGTCAGCCGCCTGGCGAGGGGCCTTCCGACCGGTTCTCAGCTTGAATACGCAAACAAGGCGGTGTTAGCCGATGCGATCCAGTGCCGACAGAAGATGGACTGAGGGAAGCACGGCTGGGCGGATGTTGAGATGATGCACACACATGCGGTTTGAAACCTCCCAGCACATGAAGATGGGCCAGCACATGAAGCTGGCCCCCAGGATGATCCAGTCGATGGAAATCCTGCAGATGCCCCTCGCCGAACTCGAGGAACGCATCGAGCAAGAACTGGAGAGCAACCCCACCCTTGAACTTGCGGACGGCGATTCCGACGACCCCTCCGTCCGCGATCAGGTCCTGGAAACGCGCCGCGAGGACCGCTTGGGCGAGCAGCCCCTTGAAGTCACCGGCGAATCCGGCGGCGACGAGTTTGAGCGGCTTGAATCCTTTGAGCAAAGCCACCCCGACGCCGTCGAGAACGAGTACTCCGCGGCTGATTCCTCCCAGTACACCGACCACGAGTACCAGCCCGACCACAACGCCTCGCGCGACATGGGCCCGGGCGCCGACCCCGGCGCCTACAGCGCTGCCAGGTCCGCTGGCGAGCGCGATGCCAAGCTCGACGCCATGGCCGCGGCCCCGGCGCGCTCGGCCTCGCTCACCGACCAGTTCAAGGACCAGTGGTCGCTGGTGGATGTTGACCCCGCCCTGAAGCCCCTGGGTGACCTGCTGATCCCCTACCTGGAAGAAGACGGCTACCTGCGCACCCCGCTCGAAACCATCGCCGACCGGGCCCCGCTCGCGCCCGGCGCCGAGCGGCCCACCGTGGCCCACCTTGAACGGGCCCTGCGCGCCCTGCAACTCTTCCTGGAGCCCGCCGGCGTCGCGGCACGCACCCCCGCTGAGGCGCTCACGCTGCAACTCGACGCCCTGGAGGATGATGCGGGCGACCTGGGCTGGCCGTTGCAGTCACTCGCCAACGCCCGCCTGCTGGTCGTCAACCACCTGGACGACCTGACACAGAACCGCCTCCCCAAGGTGGCCGAGGCAACAAAGCTCACGCTCGAGCAAATCAAGGATGCCCTCCTGCTGCTGCGCAGGCTCTCCCTCCACCCGGCCCGCCGCCTGGTGGAAGAGACCAGCCGCCCGATCATCCCCGACGCCATCGTCGAGTTCGACGCCGAGCAGGACCGCTACATCGCCTACCTCAACGACACCCGCCTCCCCAACGTGCGCATCAACCAGGAATACGCCAAGCTCGCGCGCGACAAGCAGATGGAAAAGAAGGACCGCGAGTTCATCCGCACCAACCTGGGAAACGCCCAGTGGCTGCTCGACGCCGTCGGCCAGCGCCGCCACACGCTCCTGCGCGTCATCCGTGCGGTCGTCGAGGCCCAGCGCGACTTCTTCGACTACGGCCCCCAGGCCCTCAAGCCCCTGCCCATGACCGGCGTCGCCGAGCAACTCGGCATCCACGTCGCCACCGTCAGCCGCGCAGTAGCCGAAAAGTACCTGGCCACGCCCCGCGGCGTTGTCCCCCTCCGCAAGTTCTTCTCCGGCGGCCTCCAGACCGACGGCGGCGAAGAGGTCGCGTGGGACGCCATCAAGGTGGCGCTCAAGGAAATCATCGACGGCGAGGACAAGGCCAAGCCCCTCAGCGATGAGGCGCTGGTCGATGAACTCAAGAAGCGTGGCATCGAGATCGCCCGGCGCACTGTCGCCAAGTACCGCGATCAACTGAGCATCCAGCCGGCGCGCCTGCGCAAGACGTTCTGATCTTGAAGGGTGGCCCGGTTCTCCGAACCGGGTGTCTTGTTATCAGACAAACGCCCGGTTCGGAGAACCGGGCCACCACTTCAGCACGTGCCCCCGCCCAGCACGTAAATGAAGAACTCGATGTCGGCATCGGTGCCGGCATCGCCGTCGTTGTCAAAGTCCGGCGGCTGGCACAGATCGCAGCACAACCCGCCGACGCACCTGATAAACGCCTCGATATCCAGGTCTGTTCCCGAATCGCCATCGCCATCGAAGTCGGCCGAGTTGCAGTCCGCCCGCACCGCCAGGACGGCACCTCGTGTCCGCACAGCGTCGCAGTCGCTGAGAACTTCACAGTCATACACGCCCGCATCCATCGCGACCACCGGCGAGAAGCTCAACGTCGCCGTCTGGGTACCGCCGATTCGTCCATCATCGCTGAGTGGCGCCCCGTTCTTGCGCCAGCGATAACTGATCGTCGTAAGCTCGTCATTGGCCGCCGCGCAGGAGAGGCTCACCGCGCTCCCGTGCGTGACGGTGGCGCCGATCGGCTCCAGCGTCACACGTGGCCGGTAGTCCCTGAGCACAAAGGTCAGGCTCGCCACCTGCCCGTCCCCCCGCCCCAAAGCGTCGCTGCTGCCATGAAGCACTCCCACCGCTCTCGCAGGGTCGTGCACCATGGGCGGCGTGGGCACCGGCACCGCCGTCCCCATGTCGATCGCCTCCCACGACTCGCCGTCCCATTCCCATGCCGTGCCCGGGTCCGCCGCGCCGGTCCCCCCCACAACCACGACGCGGCGCGCGCCCGAGTCATAGAACATCGCAGCGCCATACCTCGCCGAGGGCCCGGTGCTGGAGACCAGCGTCCAAGACACCCCGTCGTACTCCCACGTATCGCCGAAGGACGATGCACCATCGCGCCCGCCAAAGACAACCACGACCTGCCGCTGTAGGTCGTAGGCTGCGCTCGCATCTCGCCTCGCCCCGGGTCCACTGACGGCCGCCTGCGTCCAGACAGTACCGTTGTACTCCCAGGTGGCGCCCGAGTACGTGCTGGTAAAGCCCCCGAACATCACCGTCCGTGACCTCGCCGCGTCGTACGCCATCGCATGCCCAACGACGTTGGGCCCGCCGGCGGCGACTGAAGTCCACGCCGTTCCATTGAACTCCGAGGTCACCGCCCCGCCCTTGAGCACACAGCGAGAGCGCCCGCTGTCATACACCATCTCGGCCCCGCTGACGGCGGGCGTCGTGACGGCCCGCTGTGCCCATGTGGTCCCGTTCCATTCCCAGGTCTGGTACTGATTGGGAAAGGACTCAAACGCATGGCTCACGGCCACCGCGCGGCCGCTGTCAAACGCGAAGGCCGCCGTGGCATTTGCGACTGGACCGACCCCGGCCGCCTGAAGCCAAGCACGTGGACTCGGGCACGTGTAGGCGGCCAAGCCCAGCCGCGCCCCCGAATCGCCGGTGGCCACCACCGACATGCCATCGGTGGTTTCCAGCCCGAGCACGATCCTGCCGCTGTCGTTGATGGGTCGTGCGTACCAACTCCCGCTCGCCGCGCTGTTTGGCCACAGGTAACTTCCCACCGTGCGCTCGTCGCCGGGCGCCACCCCGATGCGGTCCCCACCGCGCAAGAGGAGCTCCAGCCCGTCGACCGCGCCGTAGGTCAGCAGTGCGCGGTCGTTGCTCACATCAACCCGCCCGGAACCCTGCTCCAGCCACGCAGTGAAGACCACGCGCCCGGTAGCATCCATCGCGGGCAGGTTCAGGAAGTCCAACTTCGCGCCGGCGAGGTACCCGGGGGCCTGATCCCCAGTCTTGGCCAGCAACGTCGGCACACCATCGCCATCGGGGCCGTAGATCGCGTACGCGAACGCGCCACCCGGCCCGTTCACCGAGCACGTGAACGAAACAAACGCATCCCCGGCAATCGCCACGCGGTCAAAGCTCGCGAACGTGTAGCCGGCGGGAAAGCCCGGCGCGGGCGACCCTTCGCGCACCAGGAGCAACAGCCCCCCGCCCCGGGCGCTCCGCCACAGGCACTGATCGTTCGCAAACGTCACACCACCGGCCCCGGTGCGCAACAGTGCATGAAAGATGATGTTGCCCCCATCATCCATGCCGCCCTGGGACTCCAGCGAGTTCACAAACGAGAACAACGCCCCGGGAATCCCGGTCGCTGCCCCCCCTTCGCGCACGCGGATCACCGGCGTCCCCACGGGGCCCGGCCCTACGAGCACCGAATCGTCGCTGCTCGTCACGCCCCCGGTCCCGACCACGAGCGTGCCCCCGCTGGCGACCTCTCCCAGGTCGTTGAAGATCGCGTTACCGATGTGTGAGAGCAGCGCCCCGGCGGGGAGCCACGAAGCACTTGTCCCCTCGCGTAACAACACGGTCGGCGCGCCCGCGTTGGATACCGACCACACCGCCGAGTCAGTCAAACTCGTCACCCCGCCCGCGAGCGTCCCCGAGCCCCGAAACAACGTCTGGCCCGCGGAAGTCACCCACACCGGAGTAAATGCAAACGATGTGCAGAGCGACCCCGCGGGAAACCCACCCGCCTGCGACCCCTCGCGCGCCACCAGCCGCATGCCGCCTGATGTGTCCGGCCCATACAAGGCCGTGTCGTTGCTTGTGACGACGCCGGTCCCCGCCAACTGAACAACCAGGGCGTTCCCGCCCGTGCGTCCGAACCCCGCCTGCAGCGCGGCGGTCACTGTGACTCCACCGGGAAGCCCGGGGAGCGCCCCGCCGGAGGCCATGATGCTTTCAACGGACGATGGACCGACCCACCGCCACACGCCGGTCCCGGAAACGGATGGGCCGCTGTGGCCTCCACGCACCTGAACTCGCCCGTCATTCGCCACCGCCGGGGCCACCGCCGGGGCATCAAACCCGTTTGCGACCGGGGTTCCTGGGAGGGGGTCGCCGCTGCGGAGCAGAACGGTGGTCTGGGCGTCCACTCGCTCCGCCGTCGCCGCGCCGGCAAGAACCACCAGGAGGGTCCAGGTCGCAACCTTCATCGCTCATCCTCCGGTGGCCGCGTTGTCATGGGCCACCAGAGTACCCGCAACGCTCGCCAGTGCAACGCCAAATAGTGCTTGATGCCTACCATCGGCCCTCGCGCCGATTCAACACGCGCCGCCCCCCAAAACCCTGAAGAAACTCTCGATATCAAGGTCCGTCCCGGTATCACCATCCCCATCAAAGTCCGCGCTCCCGCACAGCGCGCAGCAGTTCCCGCCCAGGCACGCGAAGAATGCCTCGATGTCCAGGTCGGTCCCGAAGTCTCCATCGTTGTTGAAGTCAGCGACACAGTGTGCGCCCAGCCGCACGCTCCACCCGCCCCGCCCCTGGGTGCCCACCACCAGCCGGGCGCGCTGCGGCTGCGCCAGCAGGTCGATCACGGGCGCGTTGGGGAACACAGCGCCCCCGTACCGCCTCCACGTCGCGCCATCGTCGAGGGAGAAGTACAGGCCGTCATCCGCCCCGGCGTACAGCGTTGGTGTTGGCGAACGCACATCCACCGCCACGACGTTGACGGGCACATCGGGCAACCCGGCGTCCAGCGGCTCCCAACTCTGCCCCGCATCGCGCGAACGCTGCACCTGCGTCACGCCATAGGCTGCGCCCGCCAGGTACAGCGTGCGGGGATCGTCGGGATCAACCGTGATCTCCCGCGTCACCCGCGGCCAGCCGGGGTTGCCGGTCAGCACCAGGTCAAAGTTCGCCCCGCCATCGTCAGAAGCCAGCACGCGCCCATCGTTGGTCGCGGCATACACGTACATCGAATCAGAAGGCGCCATCGCCAGCGAGCGGATAGCCGCAGGCGCGCCCCCGGTGAGGTCCGGGGTAAGCGTCGCCCACGAGGTGCCGTAGTCCAGGCTCTCCCAGATGCGCTCGGTAGCGTACAGCATGCGCCCCGGAGTTTGTGGGTCGATGAGGTACGGCGGCAGGAAGCAGTTGCGCCCCGTGATGCCCCCGCCGATACCGGCGAACGTGTTGCCGCCGTTGACCGACCTGTTGAGGAACCCCGTCCCCTGCGATTCCGCGAAGACCCGCAGGGGATCGGCCTGGTCCACCTGCGTCCAACCGCCATCGCCGCCGGCAACCGAATCCCACAGGAGCGATTCCGTGTTGCGCCGGTTGGTGCCGTTGTCCTGCGTGCCCCCGAAGATGATGGTGTCGTCCGTCGGGTGCGTTGAAAGCCCGGCGTAGAACTGGATGGTCGCCAGGCCGTTGTTCCGCGGCTGCCACGAAGCCCCCAGGTTGGCGCTGCGGTGGACTCCCCCGTCATTGCCGCAGACCAGCCGGCCCATCGCATCCCAGGCAAGGGCGTGCATGTCCGGGTGGGGGGGCGAGACCGACGCAATCCCGCCGTTGTTGTAGCGCCGCAGGATGAGACCACCGAAGAACGCGATCGCCGGGTCGGTGGGGTGCACCGTGACGACCGAGAGGTACCAGCCGTACGTGGCCTGCATCGATCCGACGCCCAGGGCGGCCCATGTTCCGCCGGCGTTGTCGCTGCGATAGGCGTCGATCGTCGTGGCGCCCCCGCCCGTGCCGTCGGCCGGTTGGCAGACCAGCGCGTACAGGCGATTGCGGTCGCTGGGTGCAATCCCGATGCTGATGCGCCCGGGCGCGCCGGGGAGACCGCCCAAGAGCCGGACCCAGGTACCGCCCGCATCAACCGACTTGTAGATGCCGTTCGCGGGCGACCCGAAGATGTGGCCGATCGCGGCGTACAAGACCGATGGGTTCACGGGGTCGATGGCCAGGTCTGTCGCATCCACCCCCGGCAACCCGCCCGCGAGTTGCGCCCAGGTAACGCCCCCATCCAACGACTTGAAGACCCCCGTCGTTCCGCGCGCCTGCGGGTGCCCCTTCGCCGCGGCGAGCGTTGGAAAGCCCCCGGCCCGCGTGATCGCCGCGTACAGCACCTGCGGGTTGTTGGGGTCGATGACGATCCTGGAAAAGCAGCGCCCACCAAAGGTGGGCCGCGCCAACACCTGCCAGTGGTCCCCACCGTCGATGCTCTTGAGCAGGCCCAGCCCGTAGCGCGAGTGGTTGGCAAAGTTCGCCTCGCCCGTGCCGGCGTACAGAACGCTCTCGTTGGTGGGGTCCATCGCCAGGGCGCCGATGGCCGTCGTGGGCATGTGGTCGGTCAGCGGGGTCCACGAAGCCCCGCCGTTCGTGGTGCGCCACACGCCCCCATCCGCCCCGGCCGCGAAGAATCGCTCAGGGTCGGTGGGCGAACAAACGATGGCCGATATCCTGCCCGCGGAGCCGCCAAAGCCGCTGACCGGCGCCGGACCGAGTTCCTGCCAAGGCTGCGCACTGGCTGACGGCTGAGCCGCGAGCACAATCAAGGCACCTAACAGGCCGGCCCAGGAAGATTGGAGAAGGGCGCGCACCGGCACAGCCTACCGAGTGCGCGGCCAAATCAAAGCGCTTCCCGCAGCCCTGTCACCCAATTTTCGTGCCGGGGACGGCCTCAGCACTCCCCGCCCGCGGTGATCCGGAAGAAGGTCTCGATGTCCAGGTCCGTCCCGGTATCGCCGTCGCCGTCAAAGTCCGCCGTCCAGCAGGTGCCGCAGCAGTTGCCGCCGAGGCAGGCGAAGAACGCTTCGATATCCAGGTCCGTGCCGTTGTCACCATCGCCGTCAAAGTCGGCCGGCCCGCACGAACTCCCCGCTACCAGGCTGACGGCCGTTACGGCGTCTCCGCCCGTGCCGGGCTTGAAGAGCCCGATGGTGGCCGCGCCCGTGGTGGGGGCGACGTTCGCATCAAACCGGAAGTTGTACATGGTCCCCCAGCGCAGGGCGTTGGCGCTATCGCCGGGGGCAACATACGCCTGGGGAGCGGTCCAGGTCACGGCCCCCGCGGAAGCGACGCCCGCCCAGGCATTGGGGTTGGCCGCGGTGTTGGGGTAAGGCTCGCCGGAGTGGGCAAACGAACCGTGGAAACCGATGTTTGTGACCACAACGCCCGCGCCCATCGGCACCGAGAAAGAACCGCCACAGCGGTCGGAGTTGAGGTTCTGCACGGCGAACTCGTAGTGCCAGGTTCCATTGCCGTTGTCGGTGACCTTTGAGGCAACCCAGAATCTGGCGACGATGCCCGTGGCGGAAAGGCTGGTGTCAACATAATCCGCGGGGGCGAGCTGAACAGTGGGGTCCAGGTCCTTCCAGGCCTTGATGCCAGGCGACATGCGGTTGATCACGCTGGTCAGCGAAGGGGTCGCTGTGACGGTCGGGATCAGGATCCGCTGGTAGGAAGCATTGTTGAGGCCGTTGGTGGCGGGGCTGACGCCGTTGCTCCACCGGGCATCATCCGCTGTGACGTAATGGGCTTCCGCGATATAGATCGCGCCGGCGTTCAGGGCGGGGTCAATATCACTGGTGAAGACCTGCAGGCGCCGGCCGATGGTGGCCGGCGCTGCCGGAGCGCTCCACGGGTACGGATACGCGCCGGTGGTCGCGTTGACCTGCGAGCGCGGGCCCAGGTTTCCCTGGCTGCCGTTCAGCCCCGAGCCGTAGGCGTCGGAGCAGTTGACGCCCAACTGCTGCCCGCCGCCGGGCGGGCTGGTGCAGGCACCACAGGTGGCGCTGTTGGTCGAAGAAAACCCGTGCTTCAGCCAGGACTGGCCGATCTGCTCAAAGCGCCCGCCGCTGAGGCGGTACATGTTCTGCGCGATCACCGGGTGCTCGTTGATGGTCGAGTACCAGTTCACCGGAACATCCCCGGCGTTGCACGCGTCCGTGCCCACGGCGTATGCGGAGATGCCGCTGACAGCGCCGTAGTAGCCGATGTCGGTCAGGCGGGCGACGAACACATCGGGGCCGTTGCTGGGGCAGGGGTTGACGGTCACGCCGAAGACGCCGTTGCTCGACCGGCCCTGAGCATCGGAAACGGTGAAGGACAGGCTCTTGTTGCCGGGGGTGATGGTGCTGGCAACCGAAGCGCCGAAACTGAACCGGTTGTCGCCCGCCGCCGCATCGCCGTGGCTGCCATCGTCGTAAAAAGTCTGGGAAGCGCTGCCGCCGATGCTGGTCAGGTTGGTCGTGACGCCGATGCCCGTGCTGGTGGGGCCAAACCCGGGGGTAACCAGGACGCTCAGGAGTGTGGCACCACCGCCCGTGCCGCACGCGTACACGGCGGTCGGTGAGGCAAAGCCCGAGCCCGTGGGCGGGATCGGGTCATTGCTGCACGTAAACCGCAGCCGCATCCCCGCCGTCACCCCGCCCGAGTTGCATATTGGCTGTGTGGGGGGATAGGTCGTGTGCTGCACGCCCACGGTAGCGCTGGTGCCGCCACCCGCCATCGTTCCATAGATGATCTCAAAGCCGGTCTGGTCCTCAAAGAGGCGGACCTCAAAGTTGGCAACACCCCCGCCCGAGTAGTAGTGGGCGCGGTATTCGATATTGAAGACACGGTTCGGGGCCACACCCGAGATCGAAGTGAAGATGCCGTCGCCGACCGCGTCCGTCCGCAGGTCGTCCCAATAGGCCGCGATGCCGATGCCCAGCGCCGAGGCGGGCAGGCACGAGTTGGTGTATGCGCTGGAGCCGGTGGTGAACTGGATGTTGCCGTTGCTGCTGACGGTCCCCGTTGAGTACGGCACACCATAAAACGTAACGGGGAAGGGCAGCGGAACACTCGTGACCAAGTCATCGCCGTGATTCCCGATGTCCGTCGTGCCCGGTGCGATCGCCGCCCCGGATGTTTGTGTCAGGCTGAACCCCGTGCACTGCGCCTGCGCGGGCGCCGCCACACAAAGGGCCAGAAGGGCGGCGGCCGCTCCACAGGACAAGGTGACAACGCGGCGTGCAGTTTGCATCACTTGAGACTCCAGTTCAAGACAGGTAAGTCGGCGGATCGGGCGCGAGCCGGGAAGCAGAAAACGATGCGACGCTGGACAGTTTACGGGTTTCCGCCGCGGCCGCAATAGGATTCACCGAGGGGTCGCGGGGAGGAGCGGCGACCCGGGAACCTCAATAGGGGATAACTCAGCAACTCCCCCCGCCCAGAACCCTGAAAAAGGCCTCAATATCCAGGTCCGTGCCAGTGTCGCCGTCGCCGTTGAAGTCGGCACTGCCGCAGCCTGGGCAGCAACCCCCTCCCAGGCATGCGAAGAAGTCCTCGATATCCGTGTCGGTTCCGCTGTCACCGTCCTGATTGAAGTCGGCGCTCCCGCATTGGGGGCGCATCGGTATGACCGCCACCCAACCCTCGGTATCACCATTGGGGTTGGTTCCGTTCCCGGCGAGCACGCGGCCATCGTCCGACAGACTCAAGCAGTTGGTCAGAGTCCAGCCGGATACATCCACTCCGGCGTCAGACAAGATGGCCGAAACCTCACGCCAGCCAAGTCCCTGGTCCCATACGCTGGCGCGAACAATCCCCGCCGATGAGTTGACGCCGACAACCCGTCGGCCATCGGCGGAAACATCAATCACCGAACTGCCTGCATAGCCAGCGCCGGTACCCAGAAACTCAAACCCACTCCCACCTGTCCAGCGAAACGCCTCGCCGACAGTTCCCAAGCGAGTCCCAACGATGATGAGCCCGTCGGCGGAAACGCCGCGGGCCTGAGCCCTCACCGTGCCGCCGGAAATGTCCACCATTCCGGTAACTTGTGTCCACTTGGAAGGCCGGTAGGTGCTGGTCGAGTCAAGGGCGTATCCGACCACGACCGCGCCATCTGCCGACATCGCCCGCGCCGTCGAAAGGAATCCATTCCCGGGGAGGAATCCAAGCGGCAACGGCCCATCGCCCAGTGTCCACCGCAGCGCCTGCGTCACAGGAAGAGGCGGGACCGGGTTGGGCGGGCCCTGATAGACGTTCTCGCCGCACGCGACGGTGCCGTCCGCGCTGCACCCATAAATGGTGCTGTTGTACCCACCGCTCGCAAGGAACCCCAACCCCGCCGCCACCCCGCCGGTCCAACGAGCCGCCTCGTGCTGGCCAGCGCTGTTGGTGCCAAAGCCGAACACCACCGCCCCATCGGTCGAGCACGCGAACGCGTCGGACAGGTACGTTCCCCCCGCAAGGTCGCCCATCCCCCGCAGTCCTAGTCCCACGCTCCAACAGGCCGCCCCGTCGCCCTCGGGGCCCGCCCCCATGCCGACCACGCGCGCACCATCCGCCGAGACCGCACAACAAGGTGGGACAACTTATGCCAACTGTGAGAGATTCTTCTCCTACCCGTGAATCACGCGCCCCTCGCTCGCCAGCGCTGCCTCGTGCAGGGCCTCGTACATCGTCGGGTGGGCGTGCATCGTGACGATCAGTTCTTCGGTCGTCGCCTCGAGCCGGCGGGCCAGCCCCATCTCGCCAATCAACTCCGTCGCCTGATCGGAGAGGATGTGGGCCCCCAGGATTTCGCCGCGGGGAACGCCCCGGATGAGCTTGATGAATCCCACGTTGGTGTTCGCCGCGATCGCCTTGCCGTGGGCGTTGAGCGGGAAGTTCCCCACGGCGTAGTCCTTGCCCTTGACCTTGCCCATGGCAATCAGCGCCCGCTCGGTGTAGCCCACGCTCGCAACCTGTGGGTGGCAGTACGTGCACCCGGGAATCGTCGAGTAGTCGATCGGGATCGGCTCGTGCAGGGTGTGCTTGGTGTCGCCCTTCCCCATACCCGCGGCCTGCGCCTGCTTCCACGCGATCCGCTCCACCGCGATGATCGCTTCTTCGCTCGCCACGTGCGCCAGCCACGGCGGGCCGATCACATCGCCGACGGCGTAAATGCCCGGCAGATTGGTCTTGTAGTCGATCGCCTGCGGCTCGTACTTGCTGGGGTCGTAATCGGTCTTGATGTGGTCCTTCGCCGTCTCCAGCCCGAGTTTGTCGTCAAACAGCCCGTCGTAGCGACCCTTCACACCCACCGCCAGCAGCACCTTCTCAGCCTCGATCACTTCCTTCTTGCTGTCGTCCGCCTTGCCCTTGCCATCCGGCCCCACCACCCACGGCGCGATCGAAACCTTCACGCCCGTCGCTGTTTTTTCGACATTCGTCGTGGTGGTCGAGGTGCGGATCTCCATGCCGTGCTTCTTGTAGAGCCGCTCCAGCGCGGCGGAGACCTCTTCATCCTCCACCGGCAAAATCCGCGGCAGCATCTCCACCACCGTCACCTTGCAGCCGAACGTGTTGTAGAAGTACGCGAACTCCATGCCGATGGCCCCGGCCCCGATGATGACCAGGCTCTTGGGCATGGCCTTGGTGTTCATCGCCTCGCGGGCCCCCATGACCTTGTCGCCGTCAAACTTCGCAAAGGGCAGCTCGCGCGCCACCGACCCCGTGGCGATCAGGATGTTGGTCGCCGTGATCGTCTCGCGCGGCTTGGCGGCGATCTCGGCGGGGGCGTGCGTGAGTTCATCCTTCACCGTCGCGTCATACACCTCCACGCGGCAGACATTCCCGCCCCCGCCCCCAACCCCCACGGCCGCTCCCTGCTTGCGGCCGGAGACAACCTTCGCGTTGCCCTGGATGTGCTCGATCTTGTTCTTCTTGAAGAGGAACGAGATGCCCTTGTTGAGTTTCCCGGCCACATCGCGGCTGCGGCCGATGGTCTTGGACCAGTCCACCTCCAGCCCCGTGAACTTCAGCCCCCAGTCCGCGGCCTGGCCGTGGCACTTCTCGTACAACTCGGCGTTGGCGAGCAGCGCCTTGGTGGGAATGCAGCCCCAGTTGAGGCACACACCCCCCAGCTTGTCGCGCTCGACACAGGCCACCTTCATGCCCAACTGCGCGGCCCGAATAGCACCCACATACCCGCCGGGTCCGCCGCCGATTACGATCAAGTCAAAGTGCCGGGTGTCTGCCATGGGAAAGCGATCTCCAGTGCCGCGCGGGCGGTCGCCCGTGCGGGGATGTGACTATATGGGGTGGTTTTCGGGTTTGCCGGAGTTGGCCAGTGTGCGGTCGATGCGCTCGAACTTGCGGGTGGACTTGTACGTACTGGCGGAATTCCTGGGTGCCGGTGGCGGCAGGTGCGTTATCATCTGAGTGCTGTGCCGCTGCCCCTCCATCGCAAGGATTCACCCCATGCCGGCTATGCAATCATCCCGCCGGTATGCATTGGTCGGTCTGGCGGGCTTGGCGATGACGGGGGCCGCGAGCGCGCAATGGACGCCGCCGTACTGGAGCGTCAGCCGCGTCGGCATCCCTGATCCGTATCAAAACGAAGTTTATGTTAACGCGAGCGGACGCGTCGTAGGTGCTTCGGGCATCAACCGAGAGAAACCCTGGACATGGACCTTTGGAACCGGGACGGTGCGCCTGGGCCTGATGGACGCTGAGCACACCGGCCCTGGTAATGCGCGAAACGCGAACTACGCTTGGATCAATGAAGCCGGTGCAATCATCGGGACTTCGCACCGCAATATGGGCGGTGGTACCTCGGCCTGGATCTGGACGCAGGAGACGGGAACGACGCGCCTGGGGCTGATCGATGCGCAGCACACCAGTTCAAACGGCTACCGAGAGAGCACTACCACTCTTATGAATGAGCTGGGCTTGGTGCTGGGGTCGTCGCTGCGCTACCAAGGTGATTCCGATGCGGGCGAAACTGCCTGGGTCTGGTCCGTTCTCGATGGTCTCACCCGTTTGGGGTTTATTGACGCAGCACATACACGCTCCGACGGTGCTCGGGTAAGCCGGGCCCGCGGCCTCACCAATACCGGTATGGTGGTTGGAAACTCAATACGCTTCAACGGCGCGCAGGAGTCGGGGCAGAGCGCGTGGGTCTGGAGCGACGATGAGGGCCTGACACGACTTGGATTTGTTGATGCGGACCACACCGGGACGGATGGTGTACAGACCAGTTCGGTCCAGCCTGCGTACAGGAATCCCGGCCCTTCCGGACAGGTCATCGGCTGGTCGAGCCGTTACGTCGCTGGTAATGAAGGGGGCACAAGCGCGTGGGTCTGGAACAGGGATGGGGGGCTCATCCGGATCGGGCTGACGAACGCTCAGCATACATATCCAAATGGCTGGCAGAGCAGCGCAGCATCACAGCAGAACACCGCCGGGCATGTCCTGGGATATTCCAGCAGCCACAACCAGGACGATCTCTTTTTGTCGGGAACGAGCGCCTGGATTTGGACGAGCACTCTCGGGACGATCCGGTTGGGTTTGTACGATTCCCAACACACCTCCATGACTGGAAGGCAGGAGAGCTACGCAGGGTTGAGCGAGGGCGGTCAGGCCTTCGGTTTCTCACTTCGATACAACGGAGATCTTGAGGCCGGCAGAACCGCGTGGGTGTGGACAGCCGACACGGGCCCTATCCGGCTGGGGTACACCGACGCTCCGCACACCAAGACGGACGGCACGCAGTACAGTTGGGTCGGCGGCCTCAGCACCAGCCCGCGGGTCATTGGGTTTTCGGAGCGGTACATCGGCAACTCTATTTCGGGCTACAGCGCCTGGACGTGGTCCCCGCTTGGCGGGCTCGTCCGCCTGGGCTTCACCGACAGCCAGCACACCAGTACCGCAGGGCAACAAGGCAGCTTCGCAGAGTGGATCAACGACTCGGGTCTCGTTGTGGGATGGTCCCAGCGGTGGAACGGCTCGACCAGCGCCGGCTTCACCGGTTGGGTGTACGACTCCGCGACGGGCATCACCACGCCCCTCGAACTCTCAACCCGCGCCGATGGATACTCCTTCACACAACCAAGCTGGCTGATCGATAGCGGCTGGGTCACGGGTAACTACGACCTTCATGACGGCGATCGGTTTGTTTCTCGGAACGCGTTCGTCTGGTCCGCCGAGCGCGGCCATGCCGACATTGGCACGCTGCTCTATGGCGGCCCCACGGCACACGGCTTTTCCAACATCTCGCGCATCGCGACCATCGCCGGCTCGAACACCATCCTCGCTTACGCAGACGACGACACCCTCATCGCACTCACCCGCGGCTGCCCCGCCGACTTCAACGGCGACGGCCTTATCGGCACCGATGCGGATATCGAAGCCTTCTTCGCCTGTCTCGCGGGCAACTGTTGCGACACCTGCTTCACCGCCGACTACAACGCCGACGGCGACACCGGAACGGATGTTGATATCGAGGCCTTCTTCAGGGTGCTCGGCGGTGGGAACTGCTAAGCCGCACTTAGGCGGCCTTCCCCTTCTTCCTCCACAGCACAGCATCCAGCGAGAACCGCCCGCCGCCCGTGAGCATCAGACCGATCAGGACAGCGCACAGCGTCAGCGGATACTCCCCGCCGCCGTCCTGGGCGCTGAACTTGGCCTTGTGCCCGACGGCGAACGCCACCGCCATCGTGAACGCGAAGAACGCCGCGCCCACCCGCGTGAACAGCCCCAGCATCACCAGGATGCCGCCCGCAAACTCCGCGATCGCCGCGGCCCAGGCGCTGGGTGTGGGCATGGGGATGTCCAGCTTCTTGATCCCCTCCACGAAGCCCGCCATCCCCTCACCGCCAAACGCGCCAAAGAGCTTCTGGGCGCCATGAAAGATGCCCACAAAGCCCACCATCGCCCGCATCACCAGGAGCCCCAGGTCCCCCGTCGCGCCCCGCATGTCCATCGCCATGGTTCAATCTCCTTGAAGCAGACTCTGTCCGACGCCGATTCGATCGTGCCACTGGCTGTCGCCGCGGACTGCCGATGGTAAGGCTACCAGCCGCGACACCCTACCGCGGTTCGATGATCTACTTGCAACCACCCTCCATCGGCCACTCATCCGGGTGTAGCCGCGAAAGATCTACGAAGCCTCCTCCACGCACCCCGGACACCCAGCCCCACACCAAGCGAAAGAACACCCCAGAACAGAACATCCACGACCACACCTGGCCAGATCAATCGCGAGGGGAGATGGATCTGACCGAGTCGGATGATGTGCTTCTGCGACACGTATCGAGGCCTCCCAGGAGTGGATACCTCTGTCATCGTTGATGCGGCAAAGCAAAGCGGAAAACCGAACGCACGGTTTGTCGCAGAGTTACGACTCTTCGGCAACGGATCGGTGTTGGGAGGCACGGCTTCGTGGGTCGCCGTCTCCCAGGCCGGGAGCGCTAGGGGGTGCTCTAAGGTGTGCGCCGATGCAACTTCGGGGTCCTTTAGTATTTCGAGCAAGAACCCTCCGCTCCGCGCCGTGTGTGTTTCCGCTGCGTCAACTGTGCTGAATGGGCAGGCGGAGACATCTGTAAAGTACGCGTTTCGCACGACCTCGGCCGACCAGTATGCCTCACTCCTGGCAACGACACCGAGGCTATGCCGGAGCGTTGAACCAGGGAACCTGTACAACCCGCTTCCCGAGGCGGATAGCAGCGTGAACGACGCGACGGGTGTCAGGCAAACGCCGAAGACGACAACAAGCGCGGCACGCGTGAGCCACTTCTTGCGGGCAGGAGTCATGGGACGAAGTCTAACAACTTTGCCGCGCACCGCGCAGGCTCGTGGTCGCGGCAGGTCTTGTTGCAAACTCTCTTCGGCCACTCAGAACTCAGGACTTTCCGCTCAGGACTCCTGCCCCAGCTTCATCGCCTTCATCATCGCCGCCCCCATATCCGCCGGGCTCAGCGCCACCTCGCACCCCGCCGCCCGCAGTGCCGCGATCTTGCTGTCCGCCGTCCCTTCGCCGCCCGAGATGATCGCCCCCGCGTGCCCCATCCGTCGCCCCGGCGGCGCGGTGCGACCGGCGATGAACGCCGCCACCGGCTTCTTGACGTTGGCCCGGATGTAATCAGCCGCGGCTTCCTCATCGGTGCCGCCGATCTCGCCGATCATCAGGATGCCGTGCGTGTCCTTGTCTTCCTCGAACATCCGCAGGCAGTCGATGTGGTTGATGCCGCGGACAGGGTCGCCGCCGATCCCCACGCACGTTGACTGCGCCAGCCCACGCTGGCTGGTCTGCCATACCGCCTCGTAGGTCAAGGTCCCCGAGCGGCTGACGATGCCAATGGCCTTCCCCAGCTTCGCCTCGCTGATGTGTGTGTGGATGTACCCGGGCATGATGCCGATCTTGCACCCGGCATTCGTGTACGGGTCCTTCGCCGACTCCCCGCTCCCAGTCTTCGGCCCCGGCGTAATCACCCCCGGACAGTTGGGGCCAATCAGCGTTGCTCCGCCCCCTGTCTCGCTGTTTCGCTGTCTCGCTGTCTCGCTTCTCGCCTCATCCAGCACCGCCCGCACCCGGATCATGTCCTGAACCGGAACCCCCTCGGTGATGCAGCAAATGACCCTGATCCCCGCCGCGCTCGCCTCGAGCACCGCATCCCCGGCAAACGCCGGAGGGACGAAGATCATCGTCGCATCCGCGCCCGTCTCGCGCACGGCCCTCTCGACGGTGTCGAAGATCGGAATGCCGTTCTCGTCCTTGGTCCCGCCCTTGCCAGGCGTGACACCGCCCACCATCTTGGTGCCGTAGTGCAGGCACCCCTTGGTGTGCACAGCGCCAAAGGCGCCGGTTATCCCTTGACAAATGACCCGACTCTGAGCATGTACGAGAATCGCCATAAGACAGGATAGTAGAGGCAGGCATCGGGCATTGGGCATCGGGGGTTTCCACCAATGCCCGATGCCCGATCCCCAATGCCTTCTCATCCCTTTCCCGTCAGTCGCTCAATCGCCCTGTTCGCGACGATCCCGATCACCACCATCACCACCACCGTCAGGCCGATCCCGCCGTAAATCACCCAGTCGGGCACCGCCTTCGTGAGCTCATCGTTCGTCAGTTCGTTCACGCCCGCCCCGATCACCACCGCCAGCACCGTCCGCGGCGACATCCCGATGATCGTCCCCAGCACGAACGGCACCCGTGGCACCTTGACCGACGACATCAACAGGTTCATCAGCGCAAAGGGCGAGTTGGGTGGCAGCCGCAGCAACGTCACCATCCCCAGCGTCTTGAAGAAGCCGTGCGGGGGCGTGTGCCCAGCGCCGATCGCCGGCGGGCCCATCAGCGCGTTCCGCACCGCACGCCACTTGGGCTTCTCCTCAATGATCGCCTCGACACGGTCCCCCGAGGCCCGCCGCGCCAGTTCGTAGCCGATGATCGCCCCGCCCCCGAACCCCAGAAGCGCTGCAGGGGCCCCCAGCGCCACCCCAAACGCGAACCCCCCCAGCGCTGATTGGGCATACGTCGGGAGCAACGCAAACCCTGCCAGCACCGCGAACCCCACCACATACAGCACCACCCCCAACTCCTCGTGCCCCCGCAGCCACGGCGCGGTCTGCCCCATGGTCGCAAAGAGGGCGATCGAGCCCAGCGGGGGCAGAAAAAGCGCCATGCCCGCCAGAACACTGGTGAGTCCAAGCCGCTTCAGGAGCGGTACTGGTTTGCTCGGGTCCGATTCTGGCACGGGCCAAGGGTAGGAGAGTCGGAAGTGGCAACAACATCCCACGTTCCTACATCCCCACCAGGCTCATCTGCTTGTCATACTCCAGGCGGAACTTGTACTCAACGGTGCTGGCGGTTCCCCCAGTGGCCTGCGCGGGAACCTGCACATCCCAGCGCAGAATCCCATCCTTCTTCGCACCCTTCACGAACTCGGCATCCGTGCTCTGCTCCGCGGTCGCGGAGACCAACGTGACCTTGATCTGCCCATCCCTGGCCTTCGGCAGCCGATCCAGCAGCCGAACGCTCACGGGCGCAGCGCCGAAGTTCTCAACAGTCAGGCGGTAGGTCAACTCCACCACCCGGTTGCCGCCCTGGATCGTTTCGCTCCGCTCCGCCACCTCGCGCGAGGTCCGCAGCGATGAGTCGATCCCAAAGCCAACCGTGAAGCTCTCGCCAACCGACACGGTGGGCAGGTCCCCACTCCCCACAAACGCGCCGTCGGCGTACGCCGTGACCGGCCCCGCCAGCAGCACCATGTTGCTGCTGTTCACGACCTTGGCCTCGTCATAGACATACGAGGTCAACACCGGCGACGCCAGTTTTACGAAGTTCGCCCCCATCGGCATCGAAGCGATCTGGATGAGCTGCCTGTCGCTACGGCTGGGAAGGCTCGTCTTGCCCGAGAGCGCGTAGGTCACGCTCAAACCCTCCTCACTCGCCCGCTTGGCGCCACCCGGCTCGCGGACCACCCGCTCGTTGGCGGTCAGGTCCAGCACCTGGATCGACGCCGCGTTCGTGTTGAGAAACTGGTCAAATGCCTTGTCGTCCAGGCGTCCATCCTTGCCCTCTTCCCGGTCGCCGCCGCCGCGCCCGGCCTTGCCCGCAAACCGGTTCTGCCGCTGCACCTCAAGCTCCGCCTGCTTCTTGGAGAGTTCATCCCGTGCCTTCGCGTACCCGCCCTCAAAGGCCATCTGCTGCGCCTGCTCCTGGACCAACGCGATGTTCATCGCCGAGAGCACCGGCGCCTTGGCCACCAGCGAAGGCGTCGCCGTCGAAAGCGTCATGCTCACATCGCCCCAGTCCTCGCCGCTCATCTGCTCAATCGAAGCGTAATAGTCCAGGACCAGCGACCCCTGCGCCGCCTGGCTGCGCGCCCCACCCCCAACTCCCCCAGCACCCCCCGCCGCGCCATCGGCCGCCGTCCGCACGTTGTACGAGGGCGTCCACGTCGCGTTGTCAACCAGGTACCGCAGCCGCACCGTCCCCGCGCCCTTGGTTTCCTTGCTCACCAGCACCACCGCCTCGTACGCCGTCCGCGAAGAGCCCGCCGTGAGCTTCTGCTTCTCGCGCTGCGCCAGTTCCATATCGGCCGCGAGGGCCTTGGCTTCCGCGCCAAGCGTGAGCTCGGTCGTGGCCAGTTTCTCGCGCTGCGCCAGCATGAACGTCGTCAGTTTCTCGAGCGTATCGGCGTTGAGCACCCCCTTGGTCATCTCCGCCGTGGCGGTGGGGGCCACAAAGGCCTGTAGGCTGGCAAGGTACGCCTTGTTCTCGCCCACCAGTTCCACGCGCCGGCGGTTCACCGCCATCTTCTGCTCAAAGTCCGCGATCTTCACATCGATCAGCCGCACCTCTTCCCGCACATCCTGCGAAACCGGCCGCGTCCGGAACCGCACCGAACGCACCTGTACTTCCCCCGACGACTCCGCGTGCAGGCTCGCCGGCTGAATCCGCTGCGGCAGGTCCGTCACCACGATCTCTCGCGTCCCACCCCCGCCCGTGCCCCCCGCCACCTCCACAACCCGCGTCACCAGCGCCTGCCCCCGGTACACCGTCACCGCCTCAATCGTCCCCGCCGTGCCCGCCGCCTGGGCCAGGCACATCGCGGGTGAAAGCGAGACCAACGCGAACGCACAAACCGCGGCAGGCAACAGTCCAAAGCGTGGCATGAGGAGTTCTCCTTGCACCCGGGCAACGAGCGGGTGTCTTTGATGACCGTACGAACCACCCGCCCCCCGGTGCGCAACACCTCCGTAACAGCCCGCGCTCGCCGCTCCGCCACTTCCCCTGCTACCATGCCGCTCGTTGCTAACCACCCCCTTCCCCTCGGGCGACAGCCCGTAGCCGGAGGCTTTCCTGATGCTCCCCAAGCCCCCGCCACGCGAGGCTTCTCCAGGTTTTCTGTTCATCCCGCCCTTCCGCGTCTGCGGCGAGTCCATCGCCGGGGAAGCCACATCCGTTCAGATCCCCGAACTAGACCTGGGCTTTGACATCGGCTCCTGCCCGCGGGCGATGCTCTCCGTCAAGCACCTGTGCATCTCGCACGGCCACATGGACCACATCGGGGCCCTGGCCTACTTCTGCTCCCAGCGCCGCTTCCAGGGCATGGGCACCGCCAAGATCGTCTGCGACCAGCGCATCGCCTCCGCCATCCACCGCATGATGGCCGGCTACGTCGACCTGGAACGCCAGCGAACCCTCTACGACCTCATCCCGCTCCTCCCCGACCAGCCCCTCGAAATCAAGAACAACATGTTCCTGCGCGGCTTCGAGACCGAGCACACCTGCCCCTCCTTCGGCTACACCGTCACCGAGCGACGCACCAAGCTCCGTCCCGAGTTCACAGACCTCCCCCAGGAAAAACTCCGGGAACTCAAAGAGCGCGGCGTCGAAATCACACGCTCCCTCGAAGTCCCCCTCATCGCCTACACCGGCGACACCGCCCCCGGGCCCCACCTCATCCGCGAGGACGTCCGCAAGGCCCAGATCGTGATTTCCGAGTGCACCTTCTTTGAGCCCGACCATAAAGAGCGTGCCCGCGTAGGAATGCACATGCACCTGGACGACGTCGCCGAGTGGCTGCGCGTGCTCGAATGCCAGGCCATCGTGCTCATCCACGTCTCTCGCCGCACCGATGTTCAGTACGCCCGTAACCGCATCGCCGAGGTCGCCGGCGCCAAGGTCGCTGAAAAGGTCCACGTCCTGATGGACTACAAGAGCAACCGCTCCCGCTACGAGCAGCAGATGCTGGACGCGGAGGCGAAGGAACACGCCGCGCACCGCAGCTCGCAGCCGGCCGCTTCCGAGAGCAGCACTGCAAGCTGAGTCGACGCTCGCCTTGGTTGCGAACACTCGCCGCATACAACCGCTAGTGGTGCCCTCGGCGCCGATGCCCCGCCGTCCATGGACCGCGCCGCGCCCAGAAAATGAAATGTGCCCGCCATGCAAAAAACCTCACCCGGACGATTGACACACCGACGCGTGCGAAGTACGTTCCTGCCCTGCGCCATCGGGCATGGTCCGCACCGACCACGCCGCTAGGATGGCTGTTCTGAAGTTTGGCCGCAAGCGGGGGCGTAGATACAGAGTGGGACACCAACAGCCGGCCGAACTGGGCCGCTGACTTCTTGAGAATCGAGGCCGCAGAGCAAATGACTGACCCTGATCGTCAGATCTGGGACGGTATGTTGGCGCACCTTCGCGCCCAGCACCCCACGGTGTGCCGGCAGTGGTTCGAGGAACTCGAGCCCCTCGGCATCGCCGGTGGTGCGCTGCAGATGCGCACCCATTCGCCTCTGCACCGCGATTATCTCCGCCGCCAGTGCTCCGACCCTTTCAATGACGCCGCCCGAACAGTTTCGGGCCGCCTCCTTTCCGTGCGCTTCCTAGGCCCGGAAGATGAGCCCAGCAGGGCCCCCGCCTCCAAACGCGCTCCCGCCATGATCGAGGCCCAGGGCAGGGCCGCGCACGCGGATTCCGCCGTGCTGGCCCCGGCGGCGCCCACCAGCACACCGATCAACGGCCCTTCCCGCCCGCGGGTGCCCGCGCCGACAGAAACTCTGCCCGCGACCCGCGACCCGGCGCCGTCCTCAAACGGGGACTCCCGCCACTACGACTCCCTGGTCGTCAATCCCGATTACTCGTTCGAGAACTTCGTCGTGGGCCCCGGCAATCGCCTGGCCCACGCGGCGTCCATCGCCGTCGCCTCCAGCCCCGGGCACGCCTACAACCCGTTCTTCGTCCATGGCGGCGTCGGCCTGGGCAAGACGCACCTCCTCCAGGCCGTCTGCCTCAAGATCGTCGAGGCCAACCCCCGCGCCTCGCTCTACTACACATCCTGCGAGTCGTTCGTTACCCAGTTCTTCGATAGGGTCCAGTCCGGGAAGATGGGCGACTTCCGTGACCGCTTCCGCAACGTCGATGTCCTGGTCATCGACGACATCCACTACCTCAACAAGCGCGACCGCTCCCAGGAAGAGTTCTTCCACACCTTCAACGCCCTCCACCAGGCCAACAAGCAGATCGTCCTCTCCTCCGATGCGCCCCCGGAGGAAATCCCCGACCTGGAAGACCGCCTCGTCAGCCGCTTCAAGTGGGGCCTGGTCGCCAAGATCGAGCCCCCCTGCTACGAGACCCGCGTCGCCATCCTCAAGACCAAGGCCAAGCTCCGAGGGCTGTCAATGCCCGACGATGTAGCGTGCTACATCGCCGCGAAAATAGACACCAACATCCGCGAACTCGAGGGCGCCGTCGTCAAGCTCCACATCCAGTCCGCCGTTGAAAAGTGCCCCATCGACCTCAGCCTCGCCAAGGCCGCCCTGGGGGATGCCGCGCCCCCCGTCGCCGGCGAACTCACGCTCCAGAACATCATCACCGCCGTGACCGACTTCTACGCCATCCGCCTCAGCGACCTCCAGAGCAAGCACCGCCAACGCTCCATCGCCCTGCCCCGCCAGGTCTGCATGTGGCTCGCCCGCAGGTGCACCCGCCACTCCCTCGAGGAAATCGGCGGCTTCTTCGGCGGCCGCGACCACACCACCGTCATGCACGCCCTGCGCGCCGTCGAATCCCGACGCACCAACGACTCCGAGTTTGACCTCGTCGTCCGCTCGCTCGAAGAGAAAGTCCGCGGCCCCCGCACCGCCTGATTCCCGCGCCTGGCTCCCTGCACCACCGACTTGCCCGCTATCGCTGCGCTCGCTGTTTGTGGCTCGTTTGGTGTGTGGCCACCACGGTCGAACCGACAGCCCTCATGTGGACGCCCTGTGGATGTCATGGCAGGAACCGCCTGCACCTGTCGCGCCAGACTTCATGAACCTGCCACACATGCTCCCGACCCTCCACTCAGGAAGCGGTCAGACGAACCTCGCGCCAGACAACCGACAGGTTTGCGGTGTATGCCGTGGTCTGGAAGTGCTTGCCATTCCATGGCTTGTGTACAACTGACCCAGACAACACACATCCCGACAGGCCTTCTTACTATGACTATGACATTGAATTCTTTCATAGATCAGAAGAAGAACCCCACCGGTTGTCCGCCGTTCAGAGATTCGGTCGGTCCTGCAGGGCATATTGCGAATGTGGATAACTCGCCAAACCCCATGAAAACCGGCCTCCCGCGCACGCGTTGACCCTACCGCTGGCACCCGGAACACCAGACCGTCGTTCGCTGGGCAACGCATCCCCGCCTGAGTGCCTTGCCGCACTCCAGGCAAGCCAGGCCGCCCCGCCCATACACCGCGTGCTCCAACTGGCTGTGGCCCGCCTCTCCATTGGCGTCTACATAATCGCGCAGCGTGGACCCCCCCGTCTGAATCGACCGGGCCAGCACCCCGCGAACGGCATCGGCCAGCCGGGTGAGATCCGCGGCACCAAGGAGCCCGGCCCGCCGTCGTGGCCGCAAGCCCGCGATGAACAGCGCCTCATCCGCGTAGATGTTCCCCACGCCCGCCGTCACGCGCTGATCCAGGAGCGCCGCCTTGATCGTTCTCGGTGTGCCTCGCAGCGCGTCCCGGAGTTGCTCGCCCGTGACTTCAAGGGCGTCAGGCCCCAGGCGGCTCCACCTGTGTGCCTCGAGCGCTTGCACGGTGTCATACGCCCACAGCCCGCCGAAGCGCCGGGGGTCTCGGAACAGCAACCGCCCAAGCCCGGGACCGTTGTCTTGAAGCCGGACCTTCCACTCCGCGTGCACATGCGTCCGGTGTTCCCCTGGTGTTCCGGCCTGCCACAACACCTGTCCCGACATTCCCAGGTGCACACACAGCGCCCTGCCATCGTCCGTCACAATGGCCATCTGCTTGCCGTGCCGACGCAACTCGACGATGGTGCCGCCCATCAGCAGGTGCCTGGACCCGCACCGCACGCGCACGACGCCGCCATCGCGCGACGACCTGAATCCTTCGCAGACATCGCGCCGGAGCAGCACGGCGGACGCCACAGTCCTGCCTACCAAGTGCGGCACCAGGCTTCTTCGGAGGCGTTCAACTTCGGGGAGTTCTGGCATTTGCTTCAACCGACGTCCAAACACGAAGTTGAACCGCACAACCGCATTCAGCGTACCCCGGGTGCCACTGGTCGGCTCCGAGACCAGTGCTACCCGCACTATCCGACATTCCCTTCAACCCAGGAAGGGCGCTATGTCCAACAACCCACCCCAACCGCACCTCTCGGCCTGGCTGCACGACCGCGACACACCCTGCCCGGTCTGTAACTACAACCTCCGAAGCCTCCCAACCGCGACCTGCCCCGAGTGCAACGCCCCGCTCAAACTGACCGTCTTTTCCCCCAACCTCCACATGGGACCGTGGTTCTTCGCCGTGGTCTCCCTCGCCCTCGGAGTCGGCTTTGACGGCGTCGTCGTCGTCATTGTCCTGATCGCCCGCTTGGTCAATCCGCCGCAGGCCCCCGCGGAACGCCTTCTCCTGCTGGTGCTCAACCTCGCCTTCTTCACCGCCGCGGCGGTCTGCGGTTCCGGCCTCGCTTGGGTCTACCTCCGCCGCAAGAAGTGGGCATTCGCGAGCCGGCCACGCCAGTGGTGGATCGCCTGGGCCATCTTCGCCATCACCCTGATCGCCCATGCCCTCTTCGGCCTCGCGCTCACAGCGCGCTTCTGACCCACTCCATCCCGCCGCGCCCGAGACTCTGTGAAGTCCCGACTCCGCCACACTTCCTCCCAACGCCCATGCCGCGTCAACCGGGAACCACCGGTAGACTCAACGACCACACCGCCCACCCATGCAACGCCATCTCCTCGTACTCCTCTGTTTCTTCCTCGCCGTTGGTTGCTCGCGCAATGACCCCGTAGCCGCCGCCGCGACCCTCGCCGCTTCTCCCGCGGGCGGCCGGGCCGCGGCCGCAACCCAGATCGCAAACGCCTGGACTGCGGGCGACCTCAAACTCGACGCCGCCATCGACTTCGCCTTCGCGCAGTGCGAAGCCGCCCGTGACCAGACCGTCTTCGTGCCCACGGGCAAAGTCCCCGCGAGCGCCGACGCTACCGCCTTTGCCGGCGCGGTCCTGGATGCAACCCAAACCCTGGAAACGCAACTCCCGCAGTTGGATGAGAAAGGTGTGATCTTCTGGATGCGGGTCGGCGGCCTCGCGTTCATCGCCGCCGAAGAGGCCCACGCCGCCGGGCGCCTCCAGGAGTCCCGCACCCTCGTCCTCGCCGGCGCACAGCGCTGGCAGACCGAAGGCTACTGGTTCCAGCACTCCGCCCACGACGCCCTGGCCGCCGTCATCCTGGCCCGCAGCGGCGAGCGCGATGAAGCCCTCCGCCGCCTCGATAGCCGCGCTCAACTCGACGGGCAAGCCGCCGAAGTCCACGAAATGCTCAAGCGCGGCCAGTGAGTGACATTTCCCTATTCCACCCAGACCACCGTTCCGAACCCCGACGTAGGGCTCCCCGGAGCCCAACTTTCGGTAATTCCTTTCCCCATGCCGGGCAAGTCTGGTACACTCTCCCCGCCGGCGAGGCCGTCCTCTTCGTGCGAATACGTTCCCAACGGAGTTGCATGAACGTTCCACGCTCTCATCCCGCTTCATTGCTCTGCATCGCCCTTACCCTGACCGGCGCGTTCAGCCCGGCACTCGCGGACGATGACGACCCGCCCGCCCCGGTCCTTCCGCCCAACCCATCCAGAAATGTGCTTATTGGTTCCGACTCGGGCTTGGTCCAGGCCACCGGCCCGCTGGAGCAGGCCGAAGTTGTCTATTCGACCCTGGTTTCCGTTCCCGATGCTACCTGGCTGCGCCTCTGGTTTGGCGACACCACGCTCTCGGGCGACCCCGCCGCCGAAGGGGCGGTCATCCGGATCATGTCCGCGGCCGACGGCGGCACGCAGTACCTCAACGCTGAGTCCCTGAAGCAATGGAGCAACAGTTCCGCCTTTTTCAATGGTGACACGGTCCTCATCGACCTGATCGCCCACGGCAAGACCGGCGACAGCCGCCTCATCATCAAGAGTGTGACGGCGGGCGAACCGGTATACGACAGCCGTTCCATCTGCGACACGGTCGACGACCGCGTGCTCTCGAGCCGACCGGACAACGCACGATTCATGCCCGCCGGCTGCACCGCCTGGCTCATTGATGACGCCAACCACACGTTCCTCATGGCCGGTCACTGCGGCACGGCCAACGGTGTGGCTCAGTTCAACGTACCGCTCTCCTCCACCACCGGAGTCGTCAATAGCCCACTCCCGGAGCACCAGTACGCCATCGAGGCTTCCTCAATCCAGCAACTCTCGGGCGGCGTCGGCAACGACTGGGCGTACTTCGGCACCTTCCCCAACTCCAACACCGGCCTCACCGCCAAGCAGGCCCAGGGCTCGTTCTATCAACTCGCCGCGGTGCCCCCGCCCGTTTCCGGCCAGTCCATCCGCGTCACCGGCTACGGCACCACCAGCACCCCCGCCCCGCGCACCTGGAGCCAGGTGCAGAAGACACACACCGGCCCGTATACCTCCTTCGCCACCACCACCATTCGATACCGCACCGACACCACCGGCGGCAACTCCGGCTCGCCGGTGACGGATGAGAGCACCGGGCTGGCCATCGGCATCCACACCCACGGCGGGTGCAGCAGTACCGGCGGGTCCAACGCCGGCACCGCCGTTCACAACGCCGGCCTCCAGAATGCCCTCGCCAACCCCCGCGGCATCTGCCGCACCGGCATCGCCACACCCTCGGGCGACATCTTCATTTCCTCCGACCTCAACAATAACTTCGGCGCGCTCCCAGTAACCGGCGGCAGCTTCGGCGCGATCGCACAACTCGGCCCCGCCATGCAGGGCCTCGCGTTTGACCGTCACGCGGGAAACATCCTCGGCATCGACAGCGCCCGCCGGCTCTACACCATCGACCCCGGCTCCGGCGACACCACCCAGCTCGGCACCGTCACCGCAACCGCCCTCACGCTCACCGGGCTCGCCTTCGATCCCAACGCGCGCGTGATCTACGCGATCGCGCAGTCCAGCGGCCAACTCTTCTCAATCAACGCGACCACGCTCGCGGCCACTCCCATCGGCGCGGCCCAGGGCGGTGCCATCGGCGGGCTGGACTTTGACCGCCTGTCCAACACCCTCTTCGGCATCAGCGATGAGGGCGTCACGCACCTCGTGCGGATCAATGTCGCCACCGGAGCACAGACCCTCGTGGGGGTTTTGGGCGCGGGCGCCACCGACTGCAACGGCCTTGCCTTCAACCCCGCCACCAACACGCTCTACACCATCAACGCCGTCAACGGCAACTTCCTTTCAATAAGCCCCGCCACCGGCGCCGCCACACTCATCGGCGACACCAGCGACCTCTTCGGCGCCGCGTTCGGCATGGCCGCCCGCGATGCCGCGCCCGTGGGGTGTAACGCCGACTTCGACGGCGATGGCGACCACGGCACCGACCTTGACATCGAGGCCTTCTTCGCCTGCCTGGGCGGCAACTGCTGCCCCACCTGCGCCTCCGCCGACTATGACGACGACGGCGACACCGGCACCGACCTCGACATCGAGGCCTTCTTCCGCGTCCTGGGCGGCGGCCCCTGCTGATTGTGGTGCAGGCTTCCAGCCTGCTTCTTTGCCAATGACGCAACCATGACGGAGCGGGCTTTGACATCGCACGCAATGCCACCGCATGCATGAACGTCGACCACTCGGTGACGAGTCCATTCCAAGCCCCCGGTGTCCCGCCTACTCGGGGTTGCATCTCCAAAGCACATCCCCTTGGTCGCTTGTGACAGCCCCCGCCCTGCTCTGCCGCATGATGGGTACGGGGGAGCCCCTGCCGCACCCCGCCACCGGAGCCCGCCATGACCTTCCAGACGCCAACTCCGCGCCGCCTCCCCCTCCGGTCCGCGGTCGCGCTCTTCCTCGGCCTGTCCACGCTTGCCCACGCCCAGGCCAACTTCAGCGAGTCCTTCCAGGGTGTTGGCGACGGCACCGATTCGCTGGGCGGGCCGGCTTCGCTCGTCTCCCGCGGCTGGACCTTCCGCAACCAGAGCCGCCCCAACAACGGCGACAGCCCATACTGGACCGAGTTCTCCGGCTGGGGCCACGTCGGCTCTTGCTTGGGCCACGGGGCCTTCACCACCTGGCAGGACTCCTCCACCCGCATCTCCGCTTGGATCATCCTCCCCGCCATCCCCAACCAGATCGCCGGCGATCCGCTCACCATCTGGACCTCCGCCCCCACCGATGCATTCGGCAACAACCACGCCTTGCTCGAAGTCCGCTACTCCCCCTCCGGTGCAATCAGCACGGGCAGCAACGACGCCGACGTCGGCAACTTCACCCAAGTCCTTTCCTCCATCTCCGGTCAGAACGGCCACCCCTGGACGCAGCGCACGGTCGCCCTCCCCGGCAGTGGCCGCATCGCCGTTCGCTTGGTGTTCCCATCCGCCGCGAGCCTCTTTGACTTCTCCGGCTCCTTCCTCATCGACTCCCTCCAGGTGGGCAACCCGCCCCCGCTGCCCTACCCACTCCCCGCCGCGGGCCAGACCGTGCACTGGACCACCGCCATGAGCCCCGTCCAACTCAACGTCGCCGCCACGGGCCAGAGCCCCCGCATCGTTCCCGGCGGCACCGTCATCGTGGACCCCGGCGTCGAGGTCCGCGTCGGCAACAGCGTCGTCTTCGATGTTTCCGGCACGCTCTCGCTCCAGGGCACCGCCGCGCAACCCGTCCGCCTCCGCGGCAACACCGGCTTTGCCGCCGGCTGGGCCCGCATCGTCGTCGCCCCCAGCGGCCTCATCACCGGCGCCTTCGCCGACGTCGAAACCTTCACGGACCTGCTCTACGGCGGCAAGGCATCCTTCACCGATTCGGCCTTCCGCGACCCCGCCCTCCCCACCGACTTTTCGTACGACAGCGCTGGCGACCTGGGCCACCGCTTCTTCGATGGCAGCCTCGCCTACTCGCGCCAGATCATCAACCTCGCCCGCTGCACCTTCGGCCAGGGCTGCTCCGTCTCTGCCCTCCGCGGCTGGGTCGCCGCCCGCGATTCCACTTTCTTCCGCGGCGGCAAAGTCACCAATGACCCCGGCGCGCTCGGCGGCGAAGCCATGTTCATCGTCGGCAACTCCATCCTCAAGAATGTCACCGTCACCGAGGCCTACATCGACCTCACGCAAGACCACAACCAGCACCGCTACGTCGGCAACGTCTCCGTCACCGGTAACCCCTACGGCCCCGGCATCCGCCTCGCAGGCGGCGCCAGTTACCTCATCGATTCCTCCGTCACCCTCCTGAACAACAAGTGGCCCGTCGCGTTCGGGTCCAACTCCGCCGGCATCCTTCCCGGCTCTCAACTCCCTACGACCGGCAACCAGTTCAACGAAGTCCCCGATACCGAGGACCACGCCCCGATCGACGAGAGGGTCGTTTGGGCCGATGCCGGCATACCCTACATCCTCCACGATAACGGCAACGTCCACGGCCAGGTCACGCTCCTCCCCGGAGTAACAGTGAAAGCCCCGCCCGACATCGCCTTCCAGTTCACCACCGACAGCAACGGCGAAGCGCTCCCCGTGTTCCTCGGCGAGCCCGAGCGCCCCATCCGCTTCCTTCCTTATGTGCCCGGCACCAAGTGGCGCGGCATCGGCATCGGCGTGAGCGGCACCTTCGGCACCCGCTGGGACTGGTGCATCTTCGAGGACTCCAGCATCGGCGTCGCCTCCGCCGAACTCCCCATCGCCCTGGACAACTGCACCTTCCGACGCAACACCCGCGCCGTGGGCGGCGACTCCATCTTCACCCTCCGCAAGTGCACGTTCGAGAACAATGTCTTCTCGTACAGCGGCGAGCGCTTCGCGCCCAACCACACCGTCGAGGGCTTTCTCGACGCCAACCACCCCGCCAACCCCAACACCTTCATCAACAACCGCGGCACGCCCGGCCTGGGCTACTTCGGCACCTTCCTCCCCAACGGCGGCCTCATCGCCCGCGCCCGCCACAACAGCCTCGAAAACACCGACAGCGATGTGCGCAACAACTGGTGGGGAACACCGACAGGTCCCAATCACCCCACGCTCAACCCTGGCGGCGCCGGCGACCAGGTCTTCTTCGGCATCGACGACGGCGGCTTCCTCTCGCCATACCTGATACAGCCGCCCACCTCCAACCCGCCCCCGGTCGTGCGATTTGTGGCATCCAACGTCCCAACCGCCATCCCCGGCGAGACCATCATCATCCCCTGGACGGCGCGTGACGATGAAAGAATCATCACCCAACGCATCTACTGGTCCCCGGACACCAACCTTGATCCGGCGATGCAGTTGCTCGCCGAGGTCCCCGCCGCCGCCCGCTCATTCCAGTGGACCGTGCCCGCGATCGGCACACCCGCCAATGGCCCGGACCAGTTCTTCCGCGTTGTCGCCGTCGACGACCTCGGCCAGGAAGGCATCGCCGACCTCGCCGTCCGCATCACCAACCCCGCGCCCTTCACCGGGAGCATGGCCGCCACCACGCCCACGCCCGGCACCTACCGCCCCGGCGACAGCCTCCAGACCTGCGCCACCGTCTCGCCCATCGTCGGCTCCACGTACGCCGCCATCGAACTGGACAACGACGACACCGGCATCTCCCTCGGCGGCGTCTTTATCAATGGCAGCACCGGCTGCACCGTCCTCCCCGCGCAAACCCCCGATGTCTCCACCGATCGCGCCCGCATCCGCTACGACGCCACCGGCTCGCTCAACCAGGTCAAGTCCTTCTACGGCCCCTACTTCTCCATCCGCCCCGACCCCATGCTCGGCGATGCAGCGCCGGTCATTACGCTCACCAGCGCCCACACCGGCCAGTCCTACCCCGGCGGTTCCACGATTCCAATCGCCTGGATTGCCTCTGATGATGAGGCACTCCGCGCCTTCGACATCCGCGCCTCCTTCAACGGCGGCTCACGCTGGTTCATCATCGCGCGAGACCTCTCCGCCGCCGCCCGATCCTTCACATGGCAACTCCCCAACTCCACCGGTATCAGCAATGTGCGCTTCCGTGTCGTCGCCAAGGATCGGCGCTTCCAGAACACCTCCGCCGAATCAGGCTCCTTCACCATCACCGCCGGCAACACGCCCGCGCCATGCAGTGCTGACTTCAACAACGACGGTGACACCGGCACGGACCTCGACATCGAGGCCTTCTTCGCCTGCCTCGCTGGCAACTGCTGCCCCACCTGCCCCACAAGCGCTGACTTTGACTTAGACGGCGATACAGGCACCGACCTGGACATCGAGTCATTCTTCCGCGTCCTCGCTGGCGGAAACTGCTGATCCGATCACCGCAGGAAAGCGTGCCATGAAAGTCATCACAATCATCAGCCTCGCCACCGCCCTCTTGGCCTCCGCCCCGGCCCACTCCCAGACGACCTACGCGTGGCGCTACTACCGCCCCGGCAACACCGGCATCCAGGGCGACTACAACCAGTCAATCTGGATCGCCCCCGACGGCGACCCGTGGATCGCGGGGTACAACCCGGTCGCCGAAGAGGGCGGCATCGCCAAGTTCATCCAGGCCGAGAACCGCTGGTTCAATGTCTCCAACATCGACTACCCGGCGTTCGGCAGCGCCAACGACGTCGGCACCTCCCGCGTCAGCGACATGGTCGCCGATGGTCTGGGCAACCTCTGGCTGGGGACGTGGCGCGGCCTGCTGCGCATGAACTTCGCGGCCGGTCCAAACTCGCTCGTGAAGTTCGGCCCGCAGAACTCGCTCCTGCCGGGGGGGCGCACCATGGACGTCACCCTCGCCCCCGACGGCTCGATCTGGGTGTCCGCGATATCAGTGGTCTGGGCCGGCGGCGGCCTCACCCGATACAACCCCGCCTCCAACACCTGGACGCACTTTGACAGCCGCGGCGGGGGCAATATCGCCGCGCAACCCAAGCCCGGCGGCGGCTACTACCTCTGGACTTCCGGCGAAGGCTCGTCGGGCATGGACCGGTGGGACAGCACCACGCAGGCCTGGACCCACATCCCATACGCCATCGGCAACCCGGTCGCGTTGTTGTCAAAGCACTCTGTCGACGACGCGGGCAACCTGTGGATGCTCCGGCTCGCGGACGATCAGGGGCAATGGACGCTCAACTGCATGCGGCCAGACGGAACGTGGGTCAATCCCCCGTTGCCGCCCCTGTTCGCCGGGAGTTCCGCGCCCTTCGCGGCCATCAAGCCCTTTGGCAACATGCAGGCATACCTCATCGTGATCGCGCCCGACGTGACCTATCACCTCCACCAGTTCGATGGTGCTTCCTGGACCGACCTTGGCACGGTCCCCCACAACGGATTCATCGACGACCTGGCCTACGCCTCGGGCGGCACGATCTGGGTCTGTGGAACCGGACAAGGAGGCGCGATCCGCCGCGACCCCGAGACCGGCTTCTGGCTGCGCTACCGCATTACCAACACCAGCCAGTTTGACCTCTTCAACAACGACCTGGCCATCAGCCCGCACACGGGCGATGTGTACGCCTGCGCCAACGCCGGCACAGGCGTCGGCGGCATGGTCAAGTTCGACGGCACGCGTTGGACCGGGTTCAACGCCTTTACGTATGGCCTGGGGGTCGACTGGCCATTCCCCACCGACAACAGCGAGGCCGTCACCGTCCGCCCCTCCACGGGCCGCGTCACCGTCAACCCCACGAACAACTTCACCCACAACTTTGATGGTACGACATGGTCGTCACTCACGGGCGGGCCCGATCAGGTCGAGCGGTATGCCGAGGACTCGCTCGGTCGTCTCTGGGCCGTCGGTCACTACGGCGGCCTTGGATACTTCACCGGCGGGACGTTCACGTCCGTCCGAAACGCCGGCTGGGGCCTCTCAGTTCAAGCCGACCCGGACCGTCCGGGCACCGTGTGGGCAAACCAGGATTGGGAGATCGCGCGTACCGATGGTGCGTACACCTTCATCCGCACGATTGACAACTTCCCCGAAGTGGCCGCCACAGGAGGTCTCTTCACGGGGCTCGCCGCGGACCGCAACGGCATCGCATGGGTCGGCACGTGGGGCCAGTTCAATAGCACGGGCAGCACTCTCATCCGCATCGACGCCAACACCGGCAACTACCAGGTGTGGCAGCACGATCTGGGCTGGCCCTTCCCGGGCGAGCACGTCCGGCCGATTCTGGTCTCTCCCGATGGACGCCTGTGGATGACCTACGACAGCGAGTACCCCTCCACCGAGGCCGGGCTGCTGTGGTGGGACGGCACAAACACCGGCACCTTCCCCGCGCCACCCAACGGCGAATGGCAATGGGGCGGCCTGCCGCACGCCGGTATCCTCGACCTGGAAGTCAAGGTCACCCCCAACGGCTACGAACTGTGGATGAGTTGCATGACCCGCGGCATCGCCGTGCTCAGCGTGACTTCACCCCCCTGCTCCGCCGACTTCAACAACGACGGTGACACCGGCACGGACCTCGACATCGAAGCCTTCTTCGCCTGCCTCGCTGGCAACTGCTGCCCCACCTGCCCCCCCAACGCCGACTTCGATCAAGACGGCGACACCGGCACCGACCTCGATATCGAGTCCTTCTTCCGAGTCCTGGGCGGCGGCTCCTGCTGATCGCCCATTCCGCGCCAGTTCCGACTTCCTGACTTCCTGACTTCGTGACTTCGTGACTTCGTGACTTCCTCACGACTTCCCACTTCCCACTTCCCCTACCCTCCCCCATGCGCCACCGCGACCCCGCCGACTTCATCGACCACTTCGTCGAACTCGTCCTCGGCCACCTCGCCCGCGAGTACCCCAACAAACTCGACCACGTCATCAACGATGAGTCGCAGCTCATCAGCCCCCGCAGTCTCCACCCCATCTTCTACGGCTCCTTCGACTGGCACTCTTCCGTTCACGGCCACTGGCTCCTCATCCGCGCCCTGCGCACCTTCCCCGCCCTGGCCCAGGCCCCCGCCATCATCCCCCTCCTCGACGAGCGTTTCACGCCACACAACGTCAACGTTGAAGTGCAATACCTCGCGCAATCCCGCCGCGAAACCTTCGAGCGGCCCTACGGCTGGGGCTGGCTCCTCAAACTCGCGGCAGAACTCCGCCAAGGCGTTACAAGCCCGCTCCCGGGCGCAAACCCGCAGGCCACCGCCGCGTTTGATCGCTGGGACCGATCCCTCGCCCCCCTCACCGAGGCCTTTGTCAGTCGCTACCTGGCGTGGCTCCCCAAGGCCACCTACCCCATCCGCGTCGGCACGCACCACAACACCGCCTTCAGCCTCGCCCTCGCCCTGGACTTCGCCAAGGCCGCCGACCACGCTTCCCTGGCCCAGGCCATCGAGCACAAGGCCCGCGCCTGGTACATGGCCGACGCCAACTACCCCGCCTGGGAGCCCGACGGGAGCGACTTCCTCTCCCCCGGCCTGGTCGAAGCCGAGTGCATGCGCCGAATCCTCTCAGACACCGAGTTCCTCCCCTGGCTCAACGGCTTCTTCCCCAAACTCGTGGATAGGCAGCCCGCCACCCTCTTCACCCCCGCCTTCGTCAGCGACCGCACCGACGGCCACATCACCCACCTCGACGGCCTGAACCTCAGCCGCGCCTGGTGCTGGCGCTCCCTCGCCAAAGCCCTCCCCACCACCGACGCCCGCCGCGCCCACGCGCTCGAAAGTTTCCAGACCCACCTGGACGCGGCCCTCCCCCACGTCACCGGCGACTACGTCGGCGAACACTGGCTCGCGACCTTTGCGATGCTGGCAATGACCGAATAACGTGGCACGGGCTTTCCAGCCCGTGGATGCTCGCGGCTCAACAGAGACGCGACCGTAAGGAAGCGGCCCTGTTCCGCCAACACCCACCACCAAAACCCGCCCTCTGAAGAGCGCGCAGCGTGCCGCGTTCAGCACACAACAATCCCGGAACTGATCCCGCCTTCCCCCAGGCCGGAGGCCTGCACGTGCATGGCCGGGGGTCAAACGAGGCGATTCGACGAGAGGCGACCCCCGGTAAAGCTCCCCAATTTGGAATTGACCCTGAAAGGGTGGTCGTGCCATGCGATCATGGGGCGTGACAATCAGGGTTGTCAACCAAGGACCGTCGTGCGACATCCGTGCTCCCGCCACCACCACCCTCATTGACGAAGGCGAATCGGTCCCCCCCCACGTCCGATATCGCCCCATCCCCTCCCGCCCAACTCGCCGATCACCCCAATCGCCCGCCCGTCTCCAAGCCCAGTTCCTCCCCTCAATCCGGCCATTTTCAGCGAGTTCTCTCCGAGCGAACCCAAACGCGCGTTACACTTCCTTCCATGAGGCGGGAATCAGCCGCGCCGCACCCAAAGCCGCCGCCGCGGCATGGCCCTGGAAACGCGCAAGACCAATCGCCGGTCGGGATACCCGCCCCATGAACACGCTGCCCAAGAAACCACCCGCCCCTGTCCTCACCCGCGCAACCCGCCTGCTCGGTGTTGCCTTGGTTCTGGTCCTTCTGACCACACCCCTCGCCCGTGCCCAAAAGGCTGATCCGCTTCCCTGGACCGGCGAGGTGGGTATCACCGAGACCGTCGACCAGATCATGGCCCGCGATGGCCAGTTCCCCGCGCCCGAGATTCCCCAGACCACCGGCAAGCCCCAGCGCATCAACACCAACCGACTCCTCCTTCCGCAGAACCCCGATTCGCCCCAACTCGCCGCGTTCCCGCCCCTGCCCGTTGGCCAAAGCCCGGTGCAGGAGGGCGGCTACAGCGCGCGGTCGCCCCAGGCCCTGGGCACGAGTTTCACAGGCGTAGTGCTCTCCGAGGCCGGCTTCATTCCGCCCGACACCATGGGCGATGTCAGCCCCACCCAGATCCTCTTCCAGGTCAACGGGCGGGTGAAACTCTTCGACAAGGCGGGCGTCCTCGGCGCCCTCAACACCACGGCCAACACGCTCTTTAACAGCGTCCGCAACGCTTCCGGCGTCAGCGACCCCATCGTGCGGTACGACCGCATAACCGACCGCTGGTTCATCATCGCCATCAACGTCACCACACCCAACCGCCTCCTGCTCGCCGTCAGCAGCCCCGGCCCCATTACCGGGGCCGCCAGTTTCACCTTCTTCCAGTTCACGCAAGACGCGGTGGGCACCACGCCCAACGCCGATACCGGAAACTTCGCCGACTACTGCACGCTGGGTGTGGACGCCAACGCGCTCTACATCGGTTGCCGCATGTTCACCACCACCGCGTTCTACAACACCACCGCCTGGGTCGTCCGCAAGAGCAGCATGACCTCCGGCGGGCCCATCGTTGTCACCGCCTTCCGGGGCCTGCTCTCCGGCGGGGCCGGCCCCGATGGGCCCCGCGGCGTCAACAACGACGACTCCACCGCCACCCAGGGCTACTTCATCGGTGCCGACGCCTCCACCTTTGGTCGGCTGGTCCTGCGCCGCATCTCCAACCCCGGCACCACCCCGACCATCTCCGGCAACATCAACCTGACCGTGCCCACCACCACCATCCCCATCAACGTGCCCGCCCAGGGGAGCACCACGGCGCTCGAATCCGTCGACGACCGCCTCTTCGCCGCCGCCATCCGCAAGAACCGCGTCACCGGGGCCTCCACCCTCTGGACGGCCCATGCCATCCAGGTCAACACCAGCGGCGTCGCCTCCAACTCCGGCGGCCGCGATGCAATGCGCTGGTACCAGATTCAGAACTTCGGCGCCACCCCCTCGCTGGTCCAGTCCGGCACGCTCTTCGATAGCGCCGCCTCCACGCCGCGGTATTACTGGATGGGCTCGGTCAACATGTCCGGCCAGGGGCACGCCGCCGTGGGCGCTTCGTTCGCCGCGACCGATGAGTTTGTCGGAGCCGCCACCGCCGGCCGCCTCTCGGGCGACACGCTCGGCACGCTCCAGGCGCCGACCGTCATCGTCACCGGCGCGGGGGCGTACAACCAGATCGCCGGCGGCCGCAACCGCTGGGGCGACTACTCCCACACCGCCGTCGACCCCGCCGACGACATGACCATCTGGACGTTCCAGGAGTTCTGCAACGCGGCCAACTCCTGGGCCGTGCGCGCCACCAAACTCATGGCCCCGCCCCCCGCCACGCCCACGTCTTGCTCACCTTCCACGGTCGCCTCCGGCGCCACCAACGTCAACGTCACGCTCACCGGGGCCGTCGTATCCGGCAGCGGGTTCTTTGACCCCGGCCCGGGCTTCCCCAACCACATATCTTCCTCGATTTCGGGCGGCGATGTGACGGTCAACAGCACCACCTGGGTCAGCGCCACCCAGGCCACGCTCAACATCTCCGTCGGAGCGCTGGCCGCGCCCACCGCGCGCACCATCACCGTCACCAACCCCGACGGCCAGGCGATGTCCTCGGCCACCGGCATCCTCACCATCACCAACCCCTGCACCCCCGCCTCCATCACCCTGAACCCCGCCACCCAGACCATTCCGGTCGGGCAACCAGTCACGTTCACCGCCGCGGCTTCAGGCTCGTCCCCGATCACCTTCGCCTGGCGCAGGAACGGCATCCCCGTGGTCAATGGCGGCAGCATCTCCGGCGCAACCACCGACACGCTGACGATCAACCCCGTGGCCGTCGCCAACGCCGGGTCGTACGATGTGCTCGTATCCAACGGTTGCGGCTCGGTGCCCAGCACCTCCGCCACCCTCACTGTCACATCCCCGTGCGGTTCGCCCGACTTCGACGGCGATGGCGATGCGGGAACCGACCTGGACATCGAGGCCTTCTTCGCCTGCCTGGGCGGGGACTGCTGCGCCACCTGCGGCTCGCCCGACTTCGATGGCGACGGCGATGCGGGGACCGACCTGGACATCGAGGCCTTCGTCCGCGTCCTGGGCGGCGGCGCTTGCTGATTGTGGTGCAGGCTTCCAGCCTGCATTCCGCGTGTCACCGACCGAATGGATGAAGGTCCCCGCGTACCCTCTCCCGATGCCCCGCCGCGCCCCTCCTATCTATGGCATCCTCGTCGCCGCGGCAATCGGCTTGGCGACCACCATCGCCATTGCCTGGTTGGCAATGTTTCTTACCTCGGGCAACGCGTGGCATGGGCCGCGCGCGGATCAGGACATCGGCGTCTGGATGGCCGATGACCACAAGACCTGGTCAATCAGCCGTGGCGAGAACGCGTGGCATACCACCGTCATGTACTGGCACATGCAAGTCTCTGGTCTTTCGATGACCATTCCCACCGCCGACTACGAAGCACGCAAGTTCGACTTCCGCCAGTTGCCCCGCCGGTTCCGCCCGGACTCGCTCGATGACCTCTATATGAACGCCTGGTACCACCAGACGGGCTGGCCCTTTCCCGCCCTCTCCTGCTCGGTGCACTGGAAACAGCAAGTTGCCAACTCCGACATCATCTACACCGTCCGCGGCGGCGTGCAACTGCCGCGCGATCCCGACTTCAACCCCCGCGCCCTGCCGATGACGCCCGTCTGGCCGGGCCTGCTGGCGGACACCGCCCTGTTCGCGTGCGCCCGGCTGGTGGTCGCCTTTGGCCTGAGCGCCGCACGGGGTCACTGGCGCGCCAGGCGCGGCCAATGCAGGCAGTGCGGCTACCGCCGCGCCGGCATCGCGGACGATGCCGCGTGCCCCGAATGCGGCGAGCGCGGCGAACGGGTGGAAAGGCCTCTCCGGGCCCAAAACTGACGGAATTCGCGAAGGGGCCCGTCCAAGATGCCTCCAACACAGCGCCCCCCTACAATCCGCCCCCCTCGGAACCGGTGTTATGGGAGGGGCAAAGGAATCGAGGAATGAACCTGCGTACCGACCGTCTTCTGCGAGGAACAGCGCTCTGCGGCATTGCCATCGCCGCGGCTGTCCTCTGTGCTCCCGTCTCCGCCCAGATCGTCACCCAGCCGCCCGTCAAGGCGCCCCCGATCGACGAGTTCATCCCCAAGCCGCCGCCGCCGGCCCCCGCCGCGCCCCGCCCGATCAACCCCAGGCCCAAGCCCGACCGCCCGGCCGACATCGTCCTCCCCGATCTCCCCTACCAGCCGCTCCTGGAGCGCGATGCCGCGGGAAACGCCAAGCCGCTGATGGAGCCCACCGAACTCGCAGCGCTCCGCCGCAACCCCATGGTGAAGCCCGAGGAGATCGCCGCGGCCGAGAAGTACCTCGGCGAGCGCCGCGCTTCGTTTGAACGACTGGTGATCGACAGCCTCGACCTGATCGACAAGGTCGAGGGCGGCCTCTTTGAGAACGCGGACTTCGCCAAGAAGGACGCCTTCAACGCCCTCATCGACGCGACCAAGCCGCTGCGGGCTCCGGCCGCGCCCGCCTCGCTCACCGACGAACTGAAGAAGCGTGGCCTCCTCACCGCCGAGCAGGCCGCCTTCAGCGCCAAGATCGTGAAGGAGTACCACCAGGCGACGCTCCCGCCGGCGAGCCCGGATGTGCCGGCCCCCGTGCATGCCAAGAAGTCGCTGGCCATCATCTATAAGCGCGGCGTCGCCGAGCCCCTCTTTGTCCACCGCCAACTGCAGATCGAAACCTCCCGCGGCCTGAGCGCCACCATCCCGGCCTTGGGCCTGGACAAGAAGAAGGCCGACGCCCTGCTCGCCAAGGCCAAGTCTCTCAAGCCGGCCTCCAACGACGACGCCCGGCTCGCGGTGATGGCCGAGATCAGCAAGGACCTGACCATCGACCAGCGCAAGGAACTCTTCCGCAAGACCATCGCGAATCGCTCGGGCGGCTGATCCGTCTTCTCCCCCCGTCTCGCTGTTTCGCTACCCCGCTTCCCGCTACTCCTCCGGCCTCATCAGCGGGAAGAGGACCACATCGCGGATCGTGCGCTGGTTCGTTAGCAGCATGACCAATCGGTCGATGCCCAGCCCCATGCCGCCCGCGGGGGGCATGCCCACCTTGAGCGCCCGCAGGAAGTCGTGGTCCATGGTGCGGAACGTGTTCTCTTCGGCTGACTTGTCGGTGTCCAGCCCCTTGAGTTGCTCCTTGAACTTGGCTTCCTGCACATCGGGGTCGTTCAGTTCGGTGTAGTGCGGGGCGACTTCCATGCCGCCGATGAACAGGTCGGCGCGCTCCGACACCGCGGGGTTTCCGGGCTTGGGCCGGGTGAGCGGCGACAGGGCGGCCGGGTACTCCATGATGAACGTCGGGCGGCTGGGGCTGAGGGTCTTCTCGGCCACACCCTCGAACAGCGCGTTGATGATCAGGATGTCATCGGCCTTGTCGATGGCCTCCGCCGGGAAGAGGTGCCGCTTCTTGGCCTCGGCCCGCGCGGCCTTCGCATCGCTCATCGGGAACCCCAAGGCCCGCTCGAATAGGTCCGCGTATGTCACCCGGTCAAAGGCGGGTTCGTAGTCGATCTCGTACTCACCGAAGGGAATCACGAGCGGGCCGCCCGCGAGTGGTGCGGATGCACCCCGCGCGGCCTCGGCGTCGGTCACCGGCGTCAGCGCGGCGAAGTCGGCCTCGCCGAGCACGAACCGGGCCGCATCGCGCACCAGGGACTCGGTGATCTCCATCACCGTCTCGCAGTCGCCGAACGCCTCGTACACCTCCAGCATCGTAAACTCGGGGTTGTGCTGCTTGTCGACCCCCTCGTTGCGGAAGTTGCGGTTGACCTCGAAGACGCGCGGCATCCCGCCCACGAGCAGCCGCTTGAGGTACAACTCCGGCGCGATGCGCATGAAGAGTTTGATATCCAGCGCGTTCATGTGGGTGACGAAGGGGCGGGCCGCGGCGCCGCCCGCGAGCGTCTGCAGCATGGGCGTCTCGACCTCGAGGAAGGTGCGTCCGCTGAGGAACTGCCGCATCCGCGCCACGACTTTGGACCGCAGGGCAAAGACCCGCATCGTCTGCGGGTTGGCCCACAGGTCCACGTAGCGCTGGCGGTAGCGCACCTCGACATCGGTCAGGCCCGCGTGCTTCTCGGGGGGCGTCACCAGGCTCTTGGCGGCGGGCCGCAGGTCCTTGGCCCAGAGCGTGATCTCGCCGGTCTTGGTCTTCATCACCGGGCCGCCGGCGATCACCAGGTCGGAGAGGTCGGTCAGTTTGGCGAGTTTGAAGCCAAGGTCGCTGCAATCGCGCTGGCTGACGGCGACCTGGATGTCCCCGCTGTGGTCGCGGAGCGTCAGCCATAACAATTTGCCGTTATCGCGGAGCAGCACGATGCGGCCGGCCACCTTGGCGATGGGGCGGCGGTCGATGAAGCCGGGCTCCTTGCCCTTGAGTTGCTGCTCGCTGTCGGCCGCGGCGTCGTACATCGCCCGCGCTGTTGCGGCATCGACCAGGCCCTCGGTGCGCTGGCCGTAGGGTGACAGCCCCAGGGCGGCGACGCCGTCGCGGTTGGCCCGGCGCTGGGCTTCGAGCCGGTGCGGTTCATCCTGATTGGCTGCTGGGTTCTCGGTGTTCATGGGCTCGCATGGTAGCGTTGTGAGGCCCTACCCCTGTGCCGCGGCCGGGCACGCGGGTTGCTGTTCATCCGCCGGCTTCACGCCCTGGGCGATGGGCCTCGTACCGGCGGTGCTGGTTTCACCAGCCTTCGGCCCGGCGATCCTCAGCAGGAGCAATGAGTTCAAGACCACCAGGAGCGTCCCGCCCTCGTGCGCGAAGACGCCGGCGGAGAGCGGCACGTTGACCCCCAGCAGCGATCCAACCAGCGTGGCCGCGCCCATCACGACGATGACCGAGATGGCGAAGATGAGGTTCATCTTGACGGTGCGGCGGGCGCGGCGGGCCAGGGCGATGGCCCACGGCACCGTGGCGAGGTTGTCAGACAGCAGGACCACGTCGGAACTCTCCAGCGCGGCGGCGGTGCCGATGGTGCCGATGCCCACGGCTACATCGGCCGCGGCGAGGGCGGGGGCGTCGTTAACACCGTCGCCGATGACCGCGACGCCGGCGCGGGCGTCGCGGCGGCGGACTTCTTCCTTCATCTCGCCGACGATGCGGAGTTTGTCGGCGGGGAGGAGTTCGGCGTCGACGGCGTCGAGGCCGAGGGACTCGCCGATGCGCGTGGCGGTGAGGCGGTTGTCGCCGGTGAGCATGCGCACGGGGCGGATATTCAGGGCGTGGAGTTCCTTGACGAGGGTTGCCGCGCCGGGGCGGACGGCGTCGGCCATGATGAGGACGGCGGCGCCGGGGAGGTCGGTGCTCTGCGCTGATTCATCGGGCACGCACAAGGGATCAACGGAATCGCTTTGGGGAGTCAGACCCCCGGCTCGAAGAGCCGCGGTCCCCGCCGCCGGCGACCGGCCCACGACGACGGCGACGTGGCCACGGTCCTGGATTGTTTCGAGCACTTCCTTGACGCGGTTTCGGAAGCAGGTGGGGATGGCTTCTTCGGTGAAGGCGTAACTGCCGAGGCGCACGAGGTCGCCGTTGTAGGTGCCCTCGATGCCGCGGGCGGTGACGTGGTTGACGTTTTCCAGCGCGATGGGCGCGACGGCGCGTTCGGCGGCGGCTTCGCGGATAGCCGCGGCGATGGGGTGGGTTGAACTTTCTTCGAGCCCGGCGGCGATGCCGAGGAGTTCGTTGCCATCGCTCCAGGCGACGGGGTGGACCTCGTAGAGGTGGGGGCGGCCGAAGGTGAGCGTGCCGGTCTTATCGAAGGCCACCGCGCCGGTCTTGGCGAGTTGCTCGATGGATTGACCGCCCTTGAAGAGGACGCCGCCCTTGGCGGCGCGGGCGATGGCCGCGAGGGTGGCGGTGGGGGTGGCGATGACCAGGGCGCAGGGCGAGGCAACGATGAGGAGGGTGATGGCGGTGTAGAGGGCTTCCTGCCAGGTGCGGTGGAGGGCGAGCCACCACACGAGGAGGACGGCGATGCTCACCACCATGACGGCGATGGCGTAGGGCTGGCTGAGTTTGTCGATGGTGCGCTGGACGGGCTCGCGCTGTTCGCGGGCGGCGGTGACCAGGTCCAGGATTTTCTGGAGGCTCGACTCGGCGACGGGGCGGAGGACCAGGGCCTCGAGGGGGTCGTCGGTGTTGATGGTGCCGGCGTAGAGCTCATCGCCGACGCCCACAGCGCGGGGCATGGATTCGCCGGTGATGGCGGACTGGTCCATGGTTGATGTGCCCAGCACGACCTGGGCATCGGCGGGGACGCGCTCGCCGGGGCGGACGCGGAGGCGGTCGCCCTTGATCAAGGAATCGGCGTCGGTTTCGACCCACGCGCCGGCGCGGAAGACGAGCGCTTCGGTGGGCATGAGTTTGTGGAGGGCCTCGACCTCGCGCCGGGTGCGCTGCATGGCGAGGTCTTCGAGGGCGCCGGCGAGCACGAAGAGGAAGAGGAGGAGCGAGCCCTCTTCGGGGTGGCCGATGTAGGCGGCGAGGCCCGCGCCCACGACCATGAGGACATCGATGTCGAACTTGCCCTCGGCAAGAGATTCGACGGCGGCGCGCCCGCCGTAGAGCATGCCGATGGCGAGGCTGAGCCAGATGAGGGCCTGTGTATGGGGCAGGTCGGTGAGGGTGTGGAGGAGAAAGCCGGCGGCGAGGAGCACCCCGGCGATGATGGCGGCGCGGAGTTCGACCCTGGGCGAGAAGAGGGCGGAAGGAATGCGGGCGAAGGACCAGGCGAGCGGGCTGCCGGGGTCGGTCGCGGGGAGGGGGCGCATCTAGGAAGGATAGATGCGGGGAAGTCGGAAGTGGGATGTGGGAAGGGGGCCCGGGGTTGCGCTTGGGGCTTGGCTGTTGGGGGCTAGCCTGTTTCGAGGATGGGTTGGAGGGAGGTGACTTGCCAGGGGGCGGTTGGGTGGGGGCGGGTGAGGTGGAGGAAGAAGTCCACATCTCTGGGTGTTTTAACTGGGGCGTTGTGCTGGAGTTGCCAGTGGCTGTCGAGGGCTGGGTTGGCGCCGGGGACGGCGACCTCGTGGCGGGGGGAGAGGTAGATGATGTCGGCGGCGGCTTCGAGGATGATTGCGTGGGTGGCGAGGGCCTCCGCGTGATCGGCGGGGATGTCGTTTCCGAAAAGATTGGCGGCGGGGGCAAGGTGGGCGAGGAGGGTGCTGACGCGGGACCTAGGCCGGGAAGTGAGCAGGGCCTGGAGCTCGGCGAGGGCGATGGCGGGGGTGCAGGCGGGGAGGTCGGGAGATTCGGAGTGGGCGGTTGAAGGGGAGGAGCGTTCGGGAGAGTCGGCGTCGTTGGGGCGCCCGTCTGGGCATTCGTCGGGGGTGCGCTCGTTGGAGCCGCGCTCATTGCGGGCGTAGCCATTTGCGGCGAGCCCATTGTTGGCGGCGTGGCCGGTTACGTGGCGCTCAGCGTTTGTGATTCGTGGGAAGGGACTGGCGCGCTGGTGCGGGGCGTGGCCGTTATCGCCGGGCGCGGCTGGGTCGGATGGGCGGGGGGACTTTGGGTGCTGGAGGTTGAGGCGGGGAGCGGGAGAAGAGGGGGAAGCCGTCCGGTTGGGAGAACCGGACCACCCGGAACTGGACCACGTGAGGGCGCGGAGGATGGTGGTGCCGGCGCGGCGGCGCTCGGTGGGGTCGGGGGAGGACTTGGCGATGGCCTGGAGCTGAGCGATGCACTCCTGGCGGATGAGGTAGTCGCGGTGGGTGCGGTG
>Ga0163144_10000928_pt1 | contig 69276 bp, 59 predicted proteins | sample OliLak19BULKMAT1_FD_123175 | JGI IMG/M metagenome (GOLD analysis project Ga0163144, IMG submission 123175) | Freshwater microbial mat bacterial communities from Lake Vanda, McMurdo Dry Valleys, Antarctica - Oligotrophic Lake LV.19.BULKMAT1 | ecosystem: Environmental > Aquatic > Freshwater >... | reverse complement strand
TGGTTTCTCATGCCCGGCGTGTGGAAGCGGCGAAGAACCGCCAGGCACCAGCCCCGGTAAGTCTTACCCACGAACGCCGTGGCGCCATTCGTGAGCCAGCCTGTTTAATGGCGTCTTTACCCCAACCACCAGGCCAGGTCAGGAAAGACGCTCACAGCTGTTTAGGCTGCGAGAGCGTACTGATTGTCCGCAGTTAACGGATGTCCCACCAGATTAGCGAGTTAGTGGAGCTCGGCATGCATCCCACGATTCTGCACCCCCGTCGAAGCCAAATCGCCCCCAAGGAGAGCGCCGCACGCTGGACCACGTCACAGCCGCGCAACCGTGCCCCAAGTCTACCACCACATGGGCGCGCGCCATCTCGTGCATGGCCGTCGCGCAGGCCCCGCAAAACCCTCGTCGGATCGCGCCGATCTGTGCACATACTGTTGACGATCCCGCGACGTCGTTCCGATAACGGTTTGCAGGACGCCCGCCAGCGACTCAGGGGCTCGCACGCTGGCGGACCGCGCATCCCAGCCGCGTCGGCGTCGCAACCCGCCCCTACGAGACGTGACCATGTCGCTGGAAGACCGTTTTCGCCAAGCCTTCGATGACGCGATGGCCGAGGTTCGCACCGGGCTCGAGTCGCAGTTCACGTCGATGGTGAGCGACGTGCGCGCCGAGGCCGAGCGCGACAAGGTCGACGCCCTGGCCGCCGCGGAAGACGCCAAGGCCGCGGCCCTCGCCGACGCCGAGGAAGCGCAAGCCGTCGCACTGGCCGACGCGAAGGGCAGTCTCGAGTCCGAACTGCAGGCGGCGTTCCATTCCGAGAAGGCCGCCCTCACCTCGAACCACGATACGGTGATCGCCCAACTGCGCGAGGCAGTCGACACGGCGGCCACGGCCGCGAAGGCCGAACTCGATCAAGCGGTGGCCGACGCCGCGCAGCAGCGCGAGGAACTCGAGGCCGCCCTCACACAGGCCCTGCACGATGCCGCGGCCGAGGCCGAGAAGGCCCGCGCCGAGGCGCAGGAAGTCGCCGCCGCGCGCAGCCAAGTGTTCGACGCGCAGCTCACCGGCGCGATTCGACTACTCGAGTCAGTGCGCGCGCTCGACGGCGCCGCGTCGCTCACCGAAGTGCTCGACGCGCTCACGTTCGCCGCCGCGAAGGAAGCCGGCCGCTCGGCGATGCTCGTGGTGAAGGGCGACCGGCTGATCGGCTGGCGCATGACCGGCTTCGGCACGCTCGACGACGAGCCGCGTTCGATTGAGTCGAACATGAGCGATGTCGACGCGCTCGCTGCCGCTGTGAACACCCGCCGCCCGGCGGTCGCGGGCAGCGGCTCGGTGCTGGCGGCCCCGTCCTTCAGTCAGTTGCCGCCCGATCGACCTGGACTTGCCGTACCCCTGCTCGTGGCTGGACGTCCCGTGGCCGTGCTCTATGCCGACCCAGGCGCCTCCGCGCCGCTCGCACCCGGCTGGACGTCGCCGGTCGAAGTGCTGGTGCGCCACGCCGGCCGCTGCCTCGAAGCCATGGCCGTGTCGCGAGGAGCCCACGCCCGCGCTGCGGCAGCCCGCGTCGGATCGCCAGCATGACCGAGCGAGCCTGGCGCTCGGTGCGGCACCAGCGGCGCAGTGCGCGGGTCGGGCTCGCGGTTGGCGTCGCGCTGGTCGCGACGTCGGTGCTCGTGCTCGGTCAGTCAGCCGTGCCTGGCGGGGGCGCGGGGCTGCTGCGGCCCACGCGCCACGATCCCGTGCCGGCGCAGGCCACCGCCTACTGGCTCACCCCTGCTCCTGCCTCGGCCCTCACGCCCGCGCTGCGCGACTTCGCGCGCGCAGCGCTGCTCGTCGACGGCGGTGATGCAAGTTCGGCGGGCGTACTACTCGCGGCACCGGCGCTCGACGCCTCGCCACTCGGCAATCACGTGCGCTACTATCGCGGCCTGGTGGCTCTTCGACAGAGCCGTCTCGACGAGGCGGGCACGCATTTTGTGGCCATTGCGGCGTCGCCCGAGCGCAGCTACGTGGTGGAGCAGTCGGTCGTGCGCCTGGCCGAGGTGCACGAACAGCGGGGCCACTACGCACTGGCGGCTGAGGCCTACGCGCGGGTGCTGAAGAGCGGACCCGCCGACGAGGCTCGCCTCACGCATCGCTTCGGTGTGGCCCTCGAACGCGCCGGCGACGTGACCGGATCGATTGCCGCGCACCGCCGCGTCTACTACGACTTCCCGCTGTCGCCCGATGCCGACGAGTCGGGGGATGTGCTGGGCCGCTTGGCCGCGCAGTCGCCGCCGCTCGAAAACGCGACTGCCAAGGAGCAGGCCCGAGCCGCCGCGCTGTATGCCGCCCGCCGCTGGGCGCCCGCGCGCGACGCCTACGTGCACGTCTCTGCCACCGTGTCGTCTGGGCCCGGTCGCGAGCAGGCGACCGTGCGCATGGCCGCCGTGGACGTGCAGCTCAAGCAGTACCGCTCGGCCGTGGACCGTCTGCGCCCGCTCGCCGCCGCCGGCGCGCACCAGGCCGAGGCGCATCTCCACCTGGCCACCGCCCTGCGCGGCCTGGGCGATGCCGACGCTTACGTGCAGGGCGTGCGCACGCTCGCCACCGCGCATCCGCAGAGCCCGTACGCCGAGGAAGCGCTGAACGGCTTGGCCACGTTCTATGTGTTGCGCGACGAGGATCAGTCCGCGGCCGACGTGTTCGCGCAGATGGTGCGGCAGTTCCCGGGCGGCCGCTTCGCCGAACGCGCGGCGTGGAAGGCCGGATGGTGGGCCTACCGGCACGGCGACATGGCCGGTGCGGTGAGCCACTTCGAAACCGGCGCCGCCAACTTTCCGCGGTCCGACTTCCGTCCGCCCTGGCTCTATTGGAGCGCGCGTGCGAAAGACCAGTTGGGCGATAGCGCCGGCGCCACCGCGCGCCTCCTGCTCACGGCCACCGACTATCACAACAGCTACTACGGACGGCTTGCCCGGGCCCGGCTGGGCGAGGGGCGCGTGGTGCCGCCAAGCGTCACCGAGAGCCCGGCCACGAAGGTCGTGCCGCTGCCGACCGAGCGGCAGATTGGCTTGCTGCTCTCGCTGGGGCTCCACGACCTGGCGCTCAGCGAGACGCAGTTCGCGCGCCGCGCCTGGGGCGACTCGCCGGCGCTCATGGGCACGGCGGCGCTGGCGCAGTATCGGGCCGGGCGGCTGCGCCCCGGCATCAACGCCATGAAGCGGGCGTATCCGCAGTATCTGGCGGCGGGTGGCGAATCGCTGCCTGCCGATGTGCTGCGCGTGCTCTTCCCGCTCGACTACTGGCCGCTGCTCGAGTCGCTCGCGAAAGCGCAGGGCATCGATCCGTATGTCATCGCCGCGCTGGCAGCGCAGGAATCCACCTTCGATGCGGGCATCAAGTCGTCGGCCGGCGCCATTGGGCTGATGCAGATCATGCCGGCCACCGGCCGCGGGTTCGCGCGCCGGATGGGCATCACGCCGTTTTCGACGGCCCGCCTCACCGAGCCTCAAATCAACGCGTCGATCGGCACGAAGTACTTCGCGGACTTGATGCGGCAGTTCGGCGGCGCCGCCTATGCGCTCGCGGGCTACAACGCCGGCGAACATCGCGTGGTGCGGTGGCGGGCCGAGCGTCCGGGCCTGCCCGTCGACGAGTGGATCGACGACATTCCATTTCCCGAGACGCAGAACTACGTGAAGCGCATTCTGGGCACCGCCGAAGACTACCGGCGGCTCTACGGCGGCGGCGTGCTCGTGCCGGGCGGCGTGCCCGCGCCGGCCGCTGGCGCCGCGCCCTCGGCGAAGCCCGCGCCGAAGGTCACCCGCCCCGCCCCGGCGCGTGCGCCCGCGCGCAAGACCCCGGCTCCTAAGACGCCCGCGCGTCGGCGCCCCGGCACCGATCGCTAGCGACGGCTCGCGTCTGCGAGCGACTCGCGCTTCACCCGGAACACGCGCGCGCTGTCGTCGGCAAAGGCGCGCTCCAGCCACGGCACGCGGTCGAGCGCATCGAGGGCTGCCTGGCCGTAGCCCTCGCGCAGGGCCGCCAGGTGGAAGACCACGTGCGTCACGCCCAGGGTGGCGATCTGCGCCTGCGCTGCCTCATCCGGGAACGTGGCGAGGTCAGTCACGCGCTGCGCGTAGCCGGGCGTGTAGAAGCCGCTGTAGCCGGCCACGACCGGATGGAAGTGTTCGGTCTGCGCCAGCAGATACGGCGCGTTCAAGTTGAACGCGCGGCCCGGGTAGAGCGGATACTCGAGCAGCACGGCGTGGGGCAGCGCTGCGATCTGCTGATAGATGGCGGGGATCGCTGGTGTCGAGGTGAAGACCATGGGCGCACGCAAGGCTTCGATGGTGACCAGGAGCGGAGCCACCACCGCCACCGCCAGCCGCGTGCGCGCCGTGGCCCCGCCGCGCAGCGCCGCCACGCCGAAGCCCGCCAGCACCGCCAGCGCGGTGAGCACCAGGAACCCCCACCGCGCGGCCACGCGCGTGGCGTGCAGCAGCGGCACGGCCTGGTAGATCCACTGGTAGAAGGGCAGTGCCGTGCCGAGCGACAGCGCCAGGCCGAGCACGCCGATGGCCACGCACATGCGCACGCGGCCGCGATCGGCGCGCCTGCTCCACATGCCCGCCACCGCCAGCAGCGTCACGGCCGCGCCGGGGAAGAGCGCGGTGGCGGTGTCGGCAAAGGGCGCGCTCCACAGGCTGTAGTGGAGCCGCCCGCCGGCGGCCAGATAGTTGCGCCAGGTGGCGCCGTAGCGCGCTGTCTCCTCGAGCGTGCGAGCGAAGCCGAACTCGCGGTTGACGGCGGCGTACTGCCAGAGCATCGGCGCCAGCAGGACCACACTCACGCCCACCCCCATCAGCGCCGCGCTGAGCGTGCGCCCGGGTGCGCGCTGCCAGTCACAGCGCCGGGCCAGCAGGGCCACGACCGTGGCGCCCGCCACGAACGCAAGCTGGTAGATCGACACGAGGCCCGCAAGCGCGATCGCCACGCCCAGCAGCACGCCGTCGCGGCGCCTGGCGTCGCGGGCCACGCGGTCGACCGCCAGCAGCACGAGCGGCACGAACTCGGCGTGCAGGGCCTGCAGATGCGCGAAGCGGGTGAGCAGGTGCGCGTTGAACGCGAATGCCATACCCGCCACCGCACCTGCCACTGGGTCGCCGGTCCACTCGGTGACCACGCGCCACATGGCCCACGCGCTCAGCGCGAAGCCCGCCATCACGAGCAGGTTGTAGGTGGTCGTGGCCGACAGGCCCGCGGCCCGCAGTGGCACGGCCATCGCCCCGGGCACGAGCAGCGGTTCAGAGTAGGCGAGGGTGCGCCGTTCGGGATGGAAGATGGGCGCATCGAATACGGCGAGCGGCGCGCGCGGCAGCGCGTGCGCCACCCACGATACGATCCAGGTGGTGAGCGCGGTGTCGGCGTTGTCGAGCCGCGACAGCCCCGAAGGGTTCGTCGCGAGCGGCCAGGTATGCAGCACCGTCAGCACGACTGCGCCGGCGAGCGCCAGCCCGTTGTGGCGCGGCATCAGTTGGGCCAGTCGACGATCTCGTAGAGCCACACCTCGTCCTGCTGCACGAGGGGCCGCAGGAACCGGCCGTAGGTCTGCAGGCGCTCGAGCACGCGTTCGCGGCTGCGGCGATCGTAGCCGCGCAGGTGGAACACCACGTAACGCGCGCCGATTCGTCCGAGGATGCCGAACGACTCGCGCGTGGGGAAGGAACTGAGGGGCACGACGTTCTTGCGCCAGTCGGCGGGGATGTGATCGCTGTAGCCGTTGATGAGCGGCTGGAAGTGCACGGTGGAGCCCAGCATGTACTCGGCGTGCCGCGGGAAGTCGCCGCGGCGATAGTAATACGGGAACTCCGCCACGGCGCCGCGGGGCAGGCGCGCGAGCAGCCGGTACGCTTCAGGGATCGCTGGCGCGTCACGGAAGCCCGTGAGGGGTGCGCTGTTCAGCTCGAGTGCCGCGAGCAGCACGAGTGCGGCGGTCCACAGCGCGGGACGCGGACGCGCGCGCAGCCACGGCGCCAGCACGGCACTCGCCAGCACCACGAGCGCCATCGGCACGACGATGCCGATGCGGGCGGGCGCGCGGAGGAACGAGAACACCGGCACGGTGTTGTAGAGCAGCCGGTACAACCCGGCGTCTGGACCGAACGAGGCCCAGACGGCCACCACCGCGACCAGCCCGTAGAACACCACCACGTCGCGCGCCAACACCGGCGCGGACCGTCTACTGGGCGCGTCTGGCGCCACGGCAGTGGCCCCAGGCTGCCGCAGCCCGCGTATGAGGCCTGCCACACCGAGCACAGTCGCGAGCACGCCAGGGAAGAGCACCTCCGAGAAGCCCTCGATGCGCGGCAGCCACCACCGATGCGCCCACGCCGACGACGCCAGCCACGCGCCGCCGTTGGCGCTGTAGTCACGCGCCTCGTCGATGGTGCGCGCGAAGCCGTCCTGCTGCACCTGCACGTAGGGCAGGAAGAACGGCGCCGTGAGCCCCACCGCCACGGCCGCGGCCAGAAGGATGAACAGCCAGTAGCGCGGCGATCGCCAGAGGCCGCGGGTGATCGCGAACACGAGCGTGCCGAGACCCACGATCAAGCCCGCGAAGATTCCGTAGTAGGCGCACGACAACGCCTGCACCCAGAGCAGCACGCCGAGCGTGGCCGCCCGGCCGGCGTCTGGTTGCGCCACCAGCCGATGGAAGGCGAGCAGCGAGAAGGGCAGGCCGAACGACATCAGCAACTGGATGTGGGCCGTGCGCGCGAAGATGAACGGACAGAACGCAAAGAGCACGGCGCCCACGGCCGCCGCTTCGCGGCTGCCCGACAGATGGCGCACCAGGTAGTAGGCCCCGGCCGCCCCCATCGCGAAGGCGAAGAACACCACGGTGTTGTAGGCGAGGTAGGGATTGCCGGTGAGGCCCCAGGCCGGCACGGCCACGGCGCCCGCGCCGATATTGGCTTCCGAGAACGCGAGGGCACGGCGGGCAGGGTAGAAGATGTTGGCGTCGAAGAGCGTCGCCGGGTGCACGATCAGCGCGTCGGCCACCCATGCCACGTTCCAGAGCGCGTAGCGGCCATCGTCGGTGTTGATGCGGCCCACGCGGTCCAACTTGACGACCAGCGGATAGGTGAGCGCCGCGGTGAGCAGCAGCGCACCGGCGACGACGGCCGCTGCTTCCGTAAGCCCGCGCTGGCGCATGCGGCACGTATGGTACCATGACCGCCGCTGACGCGAAGCCGCGCCGGCGCGTCCGCATGGACCACCTCGATCGCCTGCTCGAACTCACCTACCGCGCCGAGCGCACGCACTTCTGGTTCCGCGGCTTCCGCCGGTTCGTCGCGCCCTGGCTGGCCACGGCGGCCGCCGGGCGCACCGGCCTGCGGCTGCTCGACTGCGGCTGCGGCACCGGTGCCAACCTGGCGCTGCTCGCGCGCCACGGGCGAGCCTTCGGTTTCGACCTCACGGCCACGGGGCCGCGCTTCGCGCGCGCACACGGCGTCACGCGCGTGGCCCGCGCCAGCATCGGCGAGATTCCGTGTGCCGACGCCTCGTTCGACATCGTCACGGCGTTCGACGTGCTCTACGGTCTGCCCGACGATCTCGAGCAGGCCGCCGTACGCGAGATGGCGCGCGTGGTGAAGCCCGGCGGCGCGGTGCTCGTCACGGTGGCCGCGCTCGAATCGTTGCGCGGCGGTCACGGCGCGCTCGCGAAGGAACTGCGCCGCTACACCACGGCCTCGATTGCCGCCCGGCTCGCCAGCGCCGGTCTCGAGGTGGAGCGCGTGTCGTACACCCACTGCACGCTCTTCCCGCTGGTCTACGGCGTGCGCGCCTGGCAGCGTTGGCGCGGCGGCGGCACGGCTGCACCGAGCGACACCGAGATCGGCGTGCCCTCGGCGCCGGTGAACGCCGTGCTCTCGGCGGCGCTCACCATGGAGTCGTGGCTGTTGCGGGTCGTGAACATGCCCATCGGCAGCTCCGTCATCTGTCTGGCCAGGAAGCCGCGGTGAATCCCGGCCCTGGCCTCGCCGGGCCCGTACTCGGCCGACTGGCGGTCGGCGCGTTGATTGGAACCTCGGTGTGGGTGTCGCAGGGCGTGCTCGGCCTGGTCGATCCGGTCCGGCTCACCCGAGTGGCCGCCGTGCCTGGCTGGCCGTGGCTGGCCGGGTTGGGAGCCGGTGGCGCCGCGCTGATGACGTTGGCCAAGGTGCCGGCGCGCGCCTGGCCCCCGCTCGTCGCGCTCACGCTCCTGTGGCTGCCGTGGCTGCCGTTCCGCGTGCCAGCGGCGTTCCTGCTGTGGGAGGGGCCGCTCGAAGTGGTCGTGTGGCTATCGGCGCTGGGCGGCGTGGCGTGGCTGTGCCGCCACGACGTCGCGTGGCCATGGCGCGCACCCGCCATCCCGGCGTCGCGAGCGCCGTGGACGGCGGCGCTGCTCTCGCTGCTCATCTTCTGCTCGGCGTGGCTGGTCGCGCGCCCGCGCGTGCCGAGCGGCGACGAGCCGCACTATCTCGTGATCACCCAGAGCCTGTTGCGTGACGGCGACCTGCGCATCGAGAACAACCATCAGGCGCACCACTACCTGGACTACTACGACGGCGAGCTGCGGCCCGATTTTCGCCGGCGCGGTCTCGACCGGCAGATCTACTCGATTCACGCCCCGGGCGTGTCGGCGCTCGTGGCTCCCGCGTTTGCGGTTGCCGGCTATCCGGGCGCCGTGTTCACCGTTATCGCCGTCGTGTCGCTTGGCCTCGCGCTGCTGTGGCGGGCGGCGTTCGTGCTCACGGGCTCGGCGGCCGCGGCGTGGCTGGCGTGGGCCGTGCTCACCGCGTCGGCGCCGTTCCTGCTGCATGCCTTCACCATCTATCCCGACGGCCCTGGAGCCGCCGCCCTCATCGCGGGGCTGCTCGCGCTCGTGTGGCTCGAGGCCGGGGCGATGCCGCAGAGGCCGGTGGCATGGACGGCCGTGGGGGCGGCGCTGGCGTGTTTGCCGTGGCTCCACACCCGGTTCGCGCTGGTGGCAGGCGTGGTCGGTGCGGCGTTGTGCGCGCGACTGATGCGGCGCCCGCACGGCCTCAGTACCATCGCGCGGCTGCTGGTCGTGCCGGTGCTGGCCGCGGCGGCCTGGTTCCTGTATTTCTGGGTGATCTACGGCACGCCGAATCCAGCCGTGGTCTACGGCGCGTCCGAGAACGTGTGGAGCGGGGTAGGGGCCGGGCTCACCGGATTGCTGGCCGATCAACAGTTCGGCCTCGTCCCGAACGCCCCCGTGCTCGGCGCGGGTCTGCTGGGGCTCGTGGCCATGGCTCGCCGCCGGCCTCGACTGGCGGCGGAACTGACGGCAATTCTCGGGTCGTACCTGCTCGCCGTTGCCACCTATCCCATGTGGTGGGGCGGCAGCAGCGCGCCTGGGCGGTTCGCGGTGATCGTGCTGCCGGTGCTCGCGCTGGCGGTGGCCGAGTGGTGGGCGGCGGCCAGGTCCGCACGCGGGGCCACCGTGGCGCTGCTCCTGGTGTCGGCGGCGATCTCGCTCGCGCTCGTGGCAGTGGACCGGGGCGCCTTCATCTACAACGGGCGCGACGGCTACGACCTGCTGCTCGACTGGCTGAGCCCGACGGTGAACCTGCCCGTGGCGGCGCCGAGCGTGCATCGCGACGGCGTCGCGGGCACGCTCGAAGACGCCGCCATCTGGCTGGCCGTGGCGAGCGCCGGGGCGGCAGGCGTGGCCTGGCTGGCGCGTGTGCGTCCCGATCGCGCGGTCACGCGGATGGCGGCGACGTTGGCAGTACCCACCGTGGCCATGCTGGCCGCGACGCTCGCGTGGGCCGGCCTCGACCGCCCCGCGCTCACGCCGGCCACCTCGCAGATGGGGTTCCTGCACCGCTGGTCGCCCAGCCGGCTGCCGTTTGCGCTGCAGCTCGCCCCGACCCGCGTTCTTGCGGCGGCGGAAGTGCCGCGGCGGCTCACGCTCGCCTCGACCACCCGCGGGCGGCGCCCGGCGACCGGGGAGCCGCTGCTGCGCATTCCGCGCGTGCTCGCCGGTGAGTACGACGTCTACGTGGACGGGCGCGCGCCGCTCGACGGCACGCTCACCGTGCGGCTGGGGCGCCAGCGCACGCCGATGGAAACGTGGAGCCTCGCGGGCCGCCAGCCCGGCTTCACCGGGCTCACGCTCTCGCTGCCAGCGCTCGCACACTCGATCACCATCACTGGCGACGAGGCGGCGGTGCAGGCGGTGAGCCGGCTCACGCTCGAGCCGCGCGTCGTCGAGGCGCCAGAGGCCGCGCGCGAGTCGGTGCGGGCCGAGCGCTTCGGCCGCGTGGTCGTGTTCTCGCTCGACGACAACGCCTACATGGAAGCGGCGGCCCTGTGGATTCGCGGCGGGCGCACGGCGCGGTTCGTGGCGCGCGCCGACGACGGCACCGCGGCGGTGCTACGGCTGCAGGCGGGTGCGGTGGCCAATACGGTGACCGTGGCGGGCGGCGGGTGGAGCAGGACGGTTACGCTGGCGCCAGGTGAGACGGCGGAGGTGCCGGTGCCAGCCGCGGCGCTGGCGCCCGCGGAGCTCACGGTGACGAGCGCCACCGGCTTCCGGCCGATCGACCACGACGCCAGCAGCCACGATGGCCGCGTGCTCGGCGTCTACGTCACCTGGCCTGATCCGCCGCGCTGAAGTCGGCGCCGCTCCCCTGCCGCGCGCACACACGCGCACGAGCGTCTAGTAGCGCAGGGTGGCGCCGAAGTAGAGGCCCTTGAAGGTCAAGGTGCCGGTGTCGTTCTTCGCGTCGTAGAACACGTCGATGCTGCGGTAGCCGGCCTGCACGCCCACATTCGGGTGCGGGTTGAAAGTGGCGTAGAGATCGAAGTCCACGTAGCGCCCCTTGTATTCGTCCGACGCGCTCTCGGGAATCTTGAAGTAGCTGGCTTCGGCGTTGAGCGCGAGGTTCTTCGCGGCGTAGACGCGGCCGACCCCGCCAATCGTGGGGATGGGCGCGATGGCCTTGGTGAACTCGTCGCCGATCGGGCTGTTGATGCCGACGTTCACGTCGGTGTACTTCACGTCGAGCAGCAGGCCCAGGAAGCCGCGGTCGCGGTAGAGAAAGTCGTATTCGTAGCCGAACCGCCAGGCGGTGAACTTCGCCGTTGTCGCCACCGGCAGGCCCACGCGGTAGCGCAGGCCGTTGAAGACGAACTCGCGCCGCACCTGCGTTTCGGCCTCGTAGTTGATCGGCAGGTAGTTGATGCGGAAGCGATGCTTCTTGGCGGGCCGCAGCACGATGCGCAGGTCCTTGAGGTAGTGCTTCTCGATGCCCAGGTCGTCGACCAGGTTGACGTCGGTGCCGAGGATGCCCAGCGCTTCGCTGTTCACGATGGCGGTCGGCGTGGGGTTCCAGAAGTTGTACGACACCTCGATGTTGTATTTCTCACCCACCACCGCGGCCGAGGCCGGCTGGTACTGGGCCTGCGCAACGGCGGCAGAGAGACCGAGGCCGAGCACGGCGGCGGCGACACGACGGGGCAATTGAAGCTTCTGCATGGATTCCGACCCTTGGCTGGTCAACGAACGGACGCGTGAAGGCCCGGCCCGCGGGGGAGGCATAGCCAAGCGCCAGTATGTGAACTATCGGCCGGAGCCGGCCCGCTCTACAGGGCACTGCCAAGCGGCGCAGTGGAGCACGGCGCTAGCTCTCGGCGGGCACGGGCGCCTGGTCGCTCGACAGCAGACTCGACCACTTCGACACGGCCGACACCAGGATGACCACGGCCAGCACCATGAGCACGGCAGTACAGATCGACAGGATGTAGCCCTGCGTGCTCACCGACGACACGTCGCTCATGGCCTTGGGCCAGTAGTTGTCGCGGATGTTCAGGAAGCCGCCGTAGAAGGTGTTGATCGCCAGGAAGATGAGCGGGCCGATGGTGACCCAGGTGTAGCGCGCCTTGCCGGTGCTGATGAGCACGGTGGTGGCCACGGCCAGGGCCACGCAGCCGAGCAGCTGGTTGGCCACGCCGAACATCGGCCAGATCGTGTCGACCTGGCCGGTATAGATGAAGTAACCCCAGGCGCCCACGAGCAGCCCGGTCGCGATGAACCCGCCCGGCAGCCAGTCGGTGCGCGCAAACGGCGCATACACCTTGCCCAGGGCCTCTTGTATCAGGAACCGCCCGACGCGTGTGCCCGAGTCGATGGTGGTCAAGATGAAGAGCGCCTCGAACATGATCGCGAAGTGGTACCAGTAGGCGAGCAGGCCCTGCATGCCGGGCAGGGCGCTGAAGATCATCGCCATGCCCACGGCCAGTGACACCGCGCCACCGGTGCGGCCTTCGACCTTCTCGCCGACCGCCGCCTCGATGGCCTCCAGATTGACATGCCGCAAGGGCGCGCCTTCGAACGACTGCCGCTGGTAGGCCGCCGGCGACATGTTGATGGCGAAGTAGTCGCCCGGAGGCATCGCCGTCGCGGCCACCAGGGCCATGATGCCGACCACGCCTTCGACCAGCATGGCGCCGTAGCCGATCGGCCGGATGTCCGTTTCCTTGTCGAGCATCTTCGACGTGGTGCCCGAACTGATGAGCGCGTGGAAGCCCGAGATGGCGCCGCAGGCGATGGTGATGAAGGCGAAGGGGAAGAGCGGGCCCGGGATGATCGGGCCGCCACCGGAGGTGAACTGCGTGAACGCCGGCATCTGCAGGTCGGGGTTCACGATCATCACGCCGAAGGCCAGCAGCACGATCGTGCCGATCTTGGTGAACGAGCTCAGGTAGCCGCGCGGCGCCAGCAGCAGCCACACCGGCAACACCGAGGCCAGGAAGCCGTAGACGCAGAGCGCGATCACGAGCTGCGTGCGCGACAGGTGGAAGAAGCTGCCGAGCCACGAATCGGGATGGTTGAGCGGTTCACCGCCGGCCACGGCCGCCAGCATGGCGATGACCCCGATGGTCGTGGCTTCGGCGATGCGGCCCTTGCGCCAGACGTACATCCACAGGCCCATGAACATCCCGATGGGAATGGTCATGGCAATCGTGAAGGTGCCCCACGCGCTGTCGGCGAGCGCGTTCACGACGATGATGCCCAGGCCCGCCAGTGCGACGGTGAGGGTGAACAGGATGGCGACGGTGCCCACGGCGCCGGCGACCGGACCGATCTCGATCTTCACGAGATCGGCCATCGACTTGGCGCCGCGCCTCGAGGACGCCCACAGAATCATCGAGTCGTGCACCGCACCGGCCAGGCACACGCCGGCCACCAGCCACATCAGGCCCGGGGCCCAGCCGAACTGGGCGGCGAGCATCGGCCCGACGAGCGGTCCGGCGCCGGTGATGGCCGCAAAGTGATGGCCGAACAGCACCCACCTGGTGGTGGGGTAGAAGTTGGCGCCGTCGTACTTGGTGTGGGCGGGGGTCTGGCGGCTGTCGTCGAGCATCCAGATGCGCGTCGCGATGAACGCACTGTAATAGCGATAGGCGATCGCCAGGATGCAGAGGGACGGCAGAACGATGTACAACGCGCTCATAAGGCTGGGATGATAGCAAAAACAGAGCGAGTGCATCCGCCATTTGCCGCCAGCTTTGCCGCCAGCGGGCTTCGCCGAGGCGTCAGGGCGGCGGCTGGGCTGATGGTGGCGTGGGCGGCGGGATGAGTGGCGACGGCTCCACGGGGGCCGGCGCTTGGGTCGCAGGCACTGGCGCGGGACGCGCGCGTTCGCGGCGCCGGAACAACTCTTCGACCGGCGACGGGGCGCTGTTCTGCGGATCCCAGCCGAGGCGCAGAATCGTCACGTGCACGGTCTGGCGGCCGAAGGCCAGGGCCTCGTTGCAGTTCCAGATGTAGAGGTCGAGTTCGCGGCCCTTCACCTCGGGGCCGGTGTCGAGCACTGTCCAGATGCCGTTCTGCCGTTCGGTGCGCGTCTGCACGCTGACGACGCTGCCGAGCGGAAGGAGCGCCGGATCGGCGGCGGCCATGCCGGCGCGCACGGCCACGCCGGCGGCGGTCGTCTCACCCTTGCAGTAGGCCGTGGCCTCGAACCGCAAGGCGGTGCCCAGGCGCGGGCGGCCGCTCGTGTCGAAGGCTTCGTCGGTGGAATCGCGGATCTGGGTGACGAACACGAACAGCACCGTCGCGACCACGACCATCGCAAACAGCACCCGGCGGGCCGGCAGCAGCGGCGGCACCATCACACGCTCGCGAAGTGCTCGAATCCCGCGGGCAAGGGCGCGTCGACGCCGTTGCGCGTAAGCACGCAAGCGGGGTGTTTCGTGAGCGTCCCGATGTACGTGAAGGGCGTGGCCGAGCCAGCCCGCGCCGCGCGCAGCCGGCCCTTGGCGCGCGGGGGCACGGCAAAGAGCATCTCGTAGTCGTCGCTGGCGCCGATGGCCGCCAGCACCGGGTCGTCGCCGCGCGCCTCGAACCAGCGCCGCGCGCCCGGCTCGATGGGCAGGGCCGAGGCGTCGATGCGCGCGCCCACGCCAGACGCGCTCGTCAGTTGCCGCACGGCATCCGCCAGGCCGTCGCTCAGGTCGAGCCCGGCGCGGGCAGCGCGGTCGCGGGCCATGGCCCAGGCGTCGCGCAGGCGCGGCGTGGGCACTTTGTAGCGGTCGATGCACGCCGCGTCGGCCGGGTCGTGCGCCCGCAGCATCGCCAGGCCGGCGGCCGCGGCGCCGATGCTGCCGGTGAGCCACAGCTCGTCGCCAGCGCAGGCCGAGTCGCGACGGAGCACGCGGCGCGGACGCACGTGCCCGGTGGCGGAGACATCGACCACGAGCGGGCCCGCCGTGCGGGTGAGGTTGCCGCCCACCAGCGTGGCACCGGCGTGGCGCGCCGCGGCGCTTACCGCGAGCGCAAGCGCTTCGAACGCGGCGACGGGGAAGGCGTCGGGCAGCACGAGCGAGAGCAGCAGCCACGAGGGGCGCGCGCCCATGGCGGCCAGGTCGGACAGATTCACGGCCACGGCACGGCGACCCACTTCGGCCGGCGTGCTCCAGCGCAAATCGAAGTGCACGCCTTCGACCATCGCGTCGGTGGTCTGCACCAGGTAGGAGCCCCGCGTCGGGGCAAGCACGGCGGCGTCGTCGCCGATGCCCACGACGACGTCTGCGCCAGGCGCCGGCAGGTGCTGGCGGAGCCACTCGAGCAGCGCGTGTTCTCCGCGTTCGCCGACTGTCACGATGAGCCTCGGTGCCCGCGTGGGCGAGAGGCGAAATGCCCCGCTGTGCCGTGTGGGGAGGTTTGCTGAACCTGCATTAGCAGGTGGAGCCGCTGTAAAGCCGCGTTTCAGGCTTCCTCACGACGGAGGCATGCACACCACACGGCTGACGCGACTCGCTTGGTAGGAACATTGGCTCAGACAAGCCTCCAAGATTCCATCACGAGCACAGCAGGAACGAGATTGATTCTAGGCGTCGCGACCGGCGCGGTCAAGCGCCGATCGCGTCACCCGCGATTACGGCTTCACGACGACGATGATCTGCTGGTCCGTCGTCAGCGCGCCGTCGTCGGCGTGGGCGCGCAGCACGTACTCGCCAGGCGCGTGGAACGTGGCCGTCACGGATACTTTGCCGTCGGCCGGCAGCTGGGGGGCGCGCCAGTGTGGTGCCCACGGCGAGTTGCCGCCGGTGCGCGTGTCTTCCCATGCCGCAATCTGGTCCTCGTTGAAGGTGACCTTTCCCGCCCCGCGGTAGACATACCACTTGACGTGCAGGCCGACGTTCTTGCCTACAGTGACCCGCGCGGGCGGCGCCATGAGCCGGCGCGCACGCAGGATTTCCACCTGTTTGATGTTGGCGGCTGAGAGGTTTGTGGCCGACCCTTCGTTCTCCACGGCGGCACCGGCCCCGATCGCCCGGCCCTTGGGAATGCCGTCGTCGCGCACCGTGGCCGCGAGCGCCACCGGCTGGCCGACCCGCACCTCCAGGCGGCGCGGCCCCTGCACTTCCAGTACCGGCGGGGTGTTCGCCCGCACTTCGGGGCTGCTGCTGCCGGCGCCAAGCGCGCCGGTTTCGGAGGCTTTCACGACATCGTCGATCTTGTAGTCGAGCCGAAGACTGGCAAAGGCCTGTTCGGTCTTGCCCTTGGTGGTCAGCGACCAGACCATCTCGTCTTTCTCGGTGAATCCGGCCGGCACCGGCACGCGAAAGATGAACCGGTTGCGGCGCGGCAGGAAGTGGGTGGGTTGCCCCTGGTCGGGTGTGCCGGTCGTGAAGCGGTTGTCGGTGCCCACTGGCACGTCGAGCTCTTCCTGCCAGTTGCGGTTCATGTAGCCGAACACGAAGAACTTGCGGCCCGCCGAGTCCTCTTCCCAGCCCTCGTAGGCGGGGGAGGCGTTCTGGCCTTTTGCATAGGTCAGATTCTGGGCGGGGGCCGCGGCCACCACGCCCAGCATCAAGGTCAGCGCGATTCCAACAACTCGGCGGGTCATCGTCCTACTCCTCGTGACGCGATTACTGTTGCTGCTGCTGGGGCGTGCGCGCGGGCGGCGCCGGCGCGCCCGGAATGGTCTCGGGCAGCGTCAGGTTGCAGAACGGGCAGCCGATCGTCACCGAGTTACGGGTCGTCTTCAGCTTTTCTTTCCGCGCCTTCATCTCGTCGAGGAACTGCTGATCGGTGAGCGACACCCGGTTGCCCAGGTCGATGAACATGTTGGCCACCGAGCGATTGCCCGAGCCCTGCCAGTTGCGCGGATCGGGCACGTTCTTGTTGGTGGGCGAGTTGTTCATGTAGCCGACGATGTGCAGCACGGTGCCCTTGGGGAGCAGCGGCGCATGGTCGTCGTCGTAGTCGTAGCCGCGCACCCAGTTGTGGTCGTAGCCCACGCAGTTGAGCGTTTCCACGGTGTAGCCCCACGATGCCTCGAGACACATGCGCGAACCGGGCGCGTGCAGATGCGGCTCGAACGACAGGATCTTCGTGTGTTCGGTGAGCACCGCATAGGCGTTCAGCTGCTGGCTCGCGTCCATGCCCTTGATGTCGATGTCGACGCCGTTGCCGAGACTGACGTTCGAGGTGCGGTAGTCGGGCTTGTAGCCCTTGGGCATGAACTTGAAGCCGATTTCGAGGTGGGCCTTGGTGTCGCGGCCATTCGAATGCAGGTGGATTGAGTCGGAGACGACCGACGATCCGGCCTTGAGCAGGCGCGCCGACTTCGGGTCGAAGAAGTCAGCTTCGCGGCCGACTTCATGCACCGGCCACGTGGTCGTGCCTGGCGCGATGCCGAACAAGGCCGCCAGACTGAACGGCTCATTGGGGTTGATCGGCTCTTCGGGCGCGTCGATCACCTTCGTGCTCCAGATCATGTGGTGGAACACATAGCGGGCGCCGACCGTTTCGCGGCCCGTGCCCTTCGAGTCGATGTCGTTGACTTCGCGCACTTCGAGAGCGGAGACGTAACGATCTTCGGTCAGGCCCGTCGCCGTCGGCGAAATCTCACCCCACCAGTCAGGCGCGTCGCCCTTGACCAGGATGTCGGAGGTGCGCACGACCAGGTCGGGCTCCCCAATCGACCAGCGCGTGCTGTCGTTCCACACGCGGGCGGCCGGCAGGTCGGCCACGTTGCCGCGGGGCGCGCCCGAATCGGCCCACTTGGCGATGAGGGCAATTTCCTCGTCGCTGAGCGACGGGTCGTTCTTGAAGTGCTGGATGCCGATTTCCTTCTCGACATACCACGGCGGCATCACGCCGGCCCTCGGCCCGATGCCGGTGCGGGTCTTGATCGACCGCGCCCAGGGACGGGCCTGCTCGTAGGTCTGCAGCGCCATCGGAGCCACGCCGCCCGCGCGGTGGCAGTTCTCGCAGCTGCGCTGCAGAATCGGCGAGATGTGCTTGGCGAAGGTCACCTCGCTACCTGGCGCCGGCGTCTGTTCGGCGTGGACTGGGAGGGCCGCCCAGATGCTCAGCGAGGCGGCAAGTGCGGCTGCGGGATACCACGACTGGGGACGGCGACCGATCATGCTTGCGCTCCTTGAGGCACACGCCTCGACGTTGTCTAATTTGCTGGAAAGCATACCGGAACCTCGGCAGCAAGCCTATCGATATCTGGTGTCCGCTCCATGCGGCGCCGGAAGGTCGGCAGCAAGCGGATGAATCGAAAATACGCACCTTATCAATACCGATTACACATCTTCGCCGCGCCGATTTTTCTTGCCGCACTCCCGCCACACGGTGTAGTGTCCGCGCCGCATGGCTGTGCTGTGCGGCGACTTACTCGAGCGCGCTTGGTGCCGGCGACCCCGGCCATTGGAGATGCTTGTGGATCAGACCGATTTGTGCCGATCGCTGAAGACGGCGGCATACCTGGCGGTGGTGCTGTTGTTCTCGGCCCACGTCGCCCTGGCGCAGCAGCAGAACGGCGGCATCGCCGGCGTGGTGCGCGACAGCGGCGGGCTAGCGCTTCCCGGCGTCATGGTCGAGGCGTCCAGCCCGGCGCTCATCGAGAAGGTACGGTCGGTCGTGAGCGACGGAGAGGGCCGCTACAACATCGTCGACCTCCGCCCCGGCACTTACGCGGTCACGTTCTCGCTCCCGGGCTTCTCGACCGTGCGGCGCGAAGGCGTCGAGCTCAGCGCCGGCTTCACAGCGCCGATCAACGTCAACCTGGCCGTGGGCGCCATTTCTGAGACCATCACCGTCACCGGCGCCTCGCCGGTCGTGGACACGCAGTCTGTCCGCCAGCAGGAAGTGCTGAACGTGCGTCAGCTCGAGTCGCTGCCGAGCGGCAACATCGGCTTGCAGACGCTGGCTTACATGACCCCCGGCTTCGCCTCGACGCAGGCCGACGTGGGCGGTTCGCGCGACACGTGGTCGGCGCAGGGCGCGTATACGTTCTTCCACGGCAAGACCGGCACTCGGGCGTCGTTCGATGGGTTTCGCAACCAGTTCTTCATCGGCGCCGCCAACGGCGTTGGCTACGTCACCGATCAGGGCAACATCCAGGAGCTGCAACTCGAGACGAGCGGCATGGGCGCGGAGTCGGGCTCGGGCAGCGCGTCGATCAACGCCATCCCCAAGAGCGGCGGCAATATCTTCGCCGGCACCGTCGAGGGGTTCTTCTCCGGTAGCGGGATGCAGAGTTCGAACATCGATCAAGGCCTGCGCGATTTCGGTATCAACTCGAGTGCCGAAGTGCAGAAAATCTACCGCCTCGGCGCGCAACTGGGTGGTCCTGTCATGAAGGACAAGATCTGGTTCTTCGCCGCGATCGGGCGCTGGGGCTCGCGTGTCAACCAGCCGGGGGCCTACTTCAACGCACTGCAGGGCAAATCGGGCATTCCCGGCACGCCAACCATCGCCTACGAGCCCGACCTCGGTCGGCCGGCGGCCAGCTTCGACTGGTTCCGTAACCACTCGCTGCGCACGACCTGGCAGGCGACCGAAAAGCACAAGTTCGCCTTCTTCGGTGACATCCAGAAGTCGTGCCGCTGCACGTCGGGCCCGTTCACCGGTGCCAATGCCATCGAGTCGGAGCGCGGCTGGGACTGGTGGCCGTCCGGGGTCGTGCAGGGCACCTGGCAGGCACCGCTGACCAACAGGCTCCTGGTCGAGGCGGGCGCCTCTTTCCAGGTGGCCAACTGGGTCAACTTCGCGCAGGAAGGCGTGTCGCGCGACGACCGCTCGATTCTCGAGACCTCGACCAACTTCCGCTACGGCGCGACGGCAGTACTCACGGCGCCGATCGCCCGCACGGGCCGCAGCGCGCAGCGCGTGACGGCGTCGTATGTGACCGGCAGCCACAACTTCAAGGCCGGCGTCACGCTCGAGCAGGCCTTCAACGACGAGTCGCGCTCGCGCAACAACGAGACCGATGGCCTCAACTACGACTTCCTGAATGGCCGGCCGCTGCGCATCCAGTACCAAGCCGAGCCCTTCTTGCAGCAGGAGCGGCAGAACACCGAACTCGGCATCTTCCTGCAGGATGCGTGGACCATCAAGCGGGTCACGCTCAATCTGGGCGTCCGCATGGACTACGTATCGATGGGCTTCCCGGCAGCGAAGCTCGAGGCCGGGTTGTACGTGCCGGCCCGTGAGGTAGCGGAGTTGAAGGGCGTGCCCGAGTGGACCGACATCAATCCACGCGCGGGTGTGGCCATCGATGTGTTCGGCAACGGCCGCACCGCCGTCAAGGCGTCACTCGGCCGCTTCAACCAGCTCTCCCGCAGCGATCTGACGCGCCGCTTCCATCCGTTCAGTTCATCGGTCAACACCGCCTTCCGGAACTGGGGTGACACCAACGGCAACTTCATCCCCGACTGCGCGCTCGCCGACTTCGCGGCCAATGGCGAGTGCGGCGCGATCTCGAACGTGAACTTTGGCAAGTTCATCCCGACCGCCACGGTTTTCGATGAGTCGGTCACGAAGACGAACCGCGACTATCTCTGGGACATCAACGTCGAAGTGGAGCACCAGATCCGCGACGGGCTGTCGGTGAACGTCGGCTACAACCACAACTGGGACGGCAACTTCACGGTCACCGAGAACACACTGCTCGGGCCCGAGAGCTTCGACGAGTTCTGCATCACGGTGCCGACCGACCCGCGCCTGGCCAACTCCGGGCAGCAGCAGTGCGGCTACTACGACGTCAAGCCGCAGTTGTTCGGGTTGGGCACGCTGCGGGTGACCAACGCCAGGGAGTTCGGCCAGCAGCGGCGCTACTGGGACGGCTTCTGGCTGGGCATGAACGGCCGCCTTCCGAAGAACATCACGGTCGGCGGCGGTCTCGACATCGGCCGTCAGGTCGATGACCACTGCCTCACCGTCGACATGCCCAACCAGCCGAACGACATCTCCGGCAACCCGCTGCGTGGCGGGGCGCTCGGTTCGGTGGCCAACGCCTACAATCCGTTCTGCCGGGTCGTCACCGACTGGGAGAACCTGCTCGACGTGCGGCTGCGCGCCTCGGTGCCGCTGCCGTGGGATCTCAACGCGAGCTTCATCTACCGCAACACACCCGGCGCTGCCCAGGACGCGACGCTGGCGGTGAACTCGGCGGCCGTGCGGTTCAAGGACCCGACCCGCACCACGCTCACGACGGCGCAGACCGTGAACCTCTACGCCCCGAACTCAGTGTTCGGCGATCGGTTCTCGCAGCTCGACGTCGCGGTGAGCAAGTCGTTCGACATCGGCTGGGGCCGTCTGCGCGCGGCGCTCGATGTCTACAACGCCACGAACTCGAACTCGGTGCAGTCGGCGATCTCGGCGTACAGCACCCGCTGGCTGCGGCCAGTGGGCTTCATCGACGGTCGTCTGGCCCGGCTGACGGCCAGCATCAACTTCTAGCCTTGGAGACTGCTGTGATGAAGTTCGCGCGCGTGTTCGTGTTGAGTGGCGCCCTGGCGTTCGCTCACGTGCCGGCGGTATTGGCCGGCGGGTCGTTGCTGCAATCGGCCAACCGTCTGGCGCAGCAGGCAGGACGGGAACTGCCGGCGGCGACGGGCGTCGCCGGCCGTCCGGCGCCCGCCCGGTTCGCGGCGGCGGAGCAGGGCACGCTGGGCGAGAGCGGCATGAGCAAGCGGAAGAAATTTTTCATTGCGATTGCCGCCGTGCTCGGTGTGGCCGGCGGCATGTATGCCATCGACCGCGGCGTCGAAGACAACACGCCGTCGAGCAAAGGCACCCGCAAGGACTAGGTCCTGGCGCGTTTTCCTCTCCGCGTCGCCCTGGCGATCCTTACGACCTGGGTCGCGGCGTGCGACAAGCCCGCGGCGACATCCGCCGGGGTTACTGCGACGGTGGCGATGCCTCCGGCGGCCTGGTTCACCGAAGGGGCGGCCGCCGCTGGTCTCGTGTTCGCGCACGCCAATGGCGCCTCGGGACGGCTCTACTATCCCGAGATCCTGCCGCCTGGCGTGGCGATGTTCGACTACGACAACGACAGTGACCTCGATGTCTATCTGCCGCAAGGGCAGGCGCTCGGTGCCGCACGCCCCGGCGTCGGGATTTCGGCGGCAGCGTCCCCGGCAGGCGCGCGTCTCTATCGCAACGACCTGACGGTGTCCGTCGATGGCACCCGCCTGTTGCGCTTCACCGACGTGACGGCCGTGAGCGGCCTCGGCGCGCCCGCCTTCGGGTTGGGCGTCGCCACCGGCGACATCGACAACGACGGGTTCATCGACCTCTACGTGACGGGCGTCGACGGTTGCCACCTGTACCGCAACAACGGCAACGGCACGTTCAGCGACGTCACGACGGCGAGCGCCGCCGGAAACCCCGGAGGCCTGGCGGTATCGGCCGCGTTCGTCGATCTCGATCGCGATGGCTGGCTCGATCTGTATGTCGCAAACAACGTCACCTACCAGACCACGAGCGCCACCGTCTGTCCCGGTCCGGCTGGGGCGCCCGACTATTGCCCGCCGCAGATCTACGGCGGGCAGCGCGACCGTCTCTACCGGAACCTCGGTCGCGGACGCTTCCGGGACATCAGCGGCACGGCCTTGCGCGGCCTCACGGCCCGTCCTGGCCTCGGGGTCACGACGGCCGACTTCGACGGCGATGGCTGGCTGGACATCTTCGTGGCCAACGACGGCGAACCCGACTTCCTGTGGATGAACGAGCGCGACGGCACGCTGCGCGAAGTGGGTCTGCCTGCGGGCGTGGCCGTGACTGGCGACGGCAAGGCCGAAGCCAGCATGGGCACCGATGCCGGCGACTTCGACAACGATGGCGACGAGGACGTGATCGTCACGGAACTGACCGGCCAGGGCACCAACCTCTTCGTCAACGACGGCGCGGCGCGGTTCCGTGATGCCAGCGCCGCCTCGGGCATCGGCGTGCCGAGCCAGCCCTACACGGGCTGGGGCACGGCGTGGTTCGACTACGACAACGATGGCTGGCTCGATCTGCTGGCCGTGAACGGCACGATCATCGCGCAGGAGGGCCGCACCGGCCGGGCCTTCCCCTACGATCAGAAGAAGTTGCTGTTCCACAACCTGAGCAATGGCCGGTTCGAGTCGGTCGGCGCACAGGCCGGGCCAGCATTCGCGCTCTCGGAGTCGGGCCGCGGCGCGGCGTTTGGCGACATCGACAACGACGGCGACACCGACGTGCTCGTCGGCAACAACAGCGGTCCCGTGCATCTGCTCATCAACGAGGTCGGCGCGCGCCAGCACTGGCTGGGGCTGCGTCTCATCGGCCGCGAGGGCCGCGACATGCTCGGCGCGCGGGTGTCGGTGGCGCGACCCGGGCAGCCGGTGCTGTGGCGGCGCGCCCGGTCCGACGGCAGCTACGGATCGGCCAACGACCCCAGGGTGCTCGTGGGCCTCGGCCCATCGGCGGCGGCGGCGACGGTGCGCGTGCGGTGGCCCGATGGCCGCGACGAGACATGGTCCGCGTTGCCTGCTGACACCTGGACCACGCTGCGACAAGGCACGGGACAGTGACGATGGCCGGGCGAGTGGGAGTGGTGGGAGTGCTGGTGCTCGTCCTGGCGGCGGCCGGTTCGTGCGCGCCCGGGGCCGGCGGCGAAGACCGGGCGGCGCCGCATGCCGCGCCGTTGCCCGACCTGTCGAAGATGGCGCCGTCGGTGCAGACACAGATTCGCGACGCCCACGCGCGCCTGATGGCGCTCGTCACCGGGCGCGCCCCCGCCCGCGAGCGGAGCCGGGCCTACGGCGAGGTGGGCACGCTGCTGATGGCGGCCCAGTCCCCCGATGCCCCGGAACCCTTCCTGCAGAACGCGCTGGCGCTCGATGACGCCGACTTTCGCTGGCCCTACTACCTTGCGCAGTTCTATCGTCTGCGCGGCGAAGCCGAGCGGGCGCTCGCGCACTTCGAGCAGGCGAGCCAGCGCAATCCCGTGGATGTCGCGTCACAGATCTGGCTCGGCGACCTGCACCTGCAGCTCGGGCAGCCCGACCAGGCCGCGCCGCGGTTTGCCCAGGCGCTCGCGCTGCAACCCGCCTCGATTTCGGCGCGCTTCGGCCTCGGGCGCACGGCGCTGGCGAAGCACGACTTCGCGGGTGCCGTCACGCATCTCGAAGACGTGCTGAGCCGCGATGCCACGGCCGTGGCGGCGCACTACCCGCTCTCGCTCGCCTACACCGCGCTCGGGCAGACGGCGCAGGCCGACACGCACCTGAAGCAGCGGGCCAGCCGCGACATCCTGCCGGCCGATCCGCTGATGGTCGAACTCGACACGGTGCTCGACAGTCCGCAGAGCTACGAAACGCGGGGCATCCGCAGCCTCGAAGCCAACCAGGGGCGCGCGGCGGTGGCGTGGTTCGAGAAGGGGCTCGCGCTGGCGCCAGGCAACGCCGCGCTGCACCATCGGCTGGGCGCCGCGCTCGGCATGACCGGCGACCGCGCGGCCGCCCGCCGGCAGTTCGAAGAGGCCGTCCGCCTGTCGGCCGACCAGTTCCTGGCGCACTATAGTCTCGGTGTGATGGACCAGGAAGACGGACGGCACGACGCGGCAGTCGAGCGGTTCCGCGCGGCGCTCACGGCTCGTCCCGCCTACGTGCAGGCCAGGGTGCGTCTCGCCGCGAGCCTGCGGCGCACACGGCGCGCGGGCGACGCGCTCGCCCAATACCGCCAGGCGATTGCCGATGACGCCCGGCTCGTCGAGGCGCGTGTGGGCTACGCGATGACGCTGGCGCAGCTGGGCCGCTACCGTGAGGCGCGCGATCACTTCGAAGACGCCCGGCGCAGCGTGCCCGAGTCGACCGTGCTCACGCACGGCCTCGCCCGGCTGCTGGCGACGGCCCCCGATGGCCAGGTGCGCGACGGCGCGCGCGCCCTGACCCTGGTCGAAGCGCTCGTGCAGCAGGGCCGCACGCTCGATCTCGGTGAGACGATGGCGATGACGCTGGCGGAACTCGGGGCGTTCGAACGCGCGGCGGCGGTGCAGCACGACCTGCTCACGGCGGCGCGTCAGGCCGGCCTGGCGCCGGTGGTGGCCCGGATCGAGCGCAATCTCGCGCGCTACGAGCGGCGTCAGCCGTGCCGGATTCCGTGGACCGAGCAGGAGTGGCCATGAACACGTCGAGGTCGAGAACCGCCCGCGTGCGCCGGCTGGTGTGCTTCGTGGTCGCGGCGGTGGCCCTGGCGGCGCCCCTCGGTGCGTCGGCGCAGGAGGCGCGCCCCCCGTTGGCCGTGCATCAGGCGGTGCCCGATGCCGCCACCGACACGCTCACGATCGACGGCGAGCATTTCGGGCCGACCCCGTTTGTGACCCTCGACCTCGCGCCGCTCGACCTGCGGCTCGTCCTCGACACGCGCATCATGGCGGCGGTGCCGATTGACGCGATGCCGCCCGGCCGCTACCTACTCACCGTGAGTCGCGGACCCGACGCCGTCGATCGCGCCACGCTCGAGGTGTCGCTCGGTGCCGTGACCGCCGACCCGGTCAGCCGCCCCGCGGCAACGCCGCCCGGGGTGATCCAGACGCCGGCGCCCGGGGCCCCGGCGGCGGTTGTCGGCGATCGCACGATCACCGTCGCCGAGGTGGACCGGGAATGGCAGTTGACCGATCCCGGCGGCTATGTCGCGATCATGCGGGAGCTGCATCAGCAGCGCCGCCGCATCGCCGACCGCATGGCGACCGACGACGTGCTGGCGCGTGAAGCCAGGGCGCAGGGCCTTACGACCGAGGCGCTGCTCGCGCGGGAAGTGCCGGCGCGCGTCATCGCCATGCCCGACACCGCGCTGGCCGCCCTCTACGACAGCCTCGGTGAACGGACGCGCGGCGCGGCGCTCGAGCAGATGCGCCCCGCGCTGCGCGCCTGGCTCGAGCGCAAGTCCGAACCCGAGCTGGCGAAGATGGCCTACGTCGAGGAACTGGTGAAGACCGCGACGCGCATCGACGTCGTGCTGGAGCCACCGGCGATGCCGGTGGAGCACTCGACGCTCGATCCCGTGCTCGGCCCGGCGTCGGCGCCGGTCGAGATCGTGACCTTCGGCGACCTGCAAGACCCCGACTACGCGCGCCTGGCCCAGGTGTTCGGCAAGGTCACCGAGACCTTCGGCGCCCGCGTGCGCGTCGTCTTCAAGTTGCTGCCCGCCTTCGGCGCGCAGTCGGCATCCGCGGCGGAGTCGGGTGCCTGCGCGCATGCGCAAGGCCGGTTCTGGGCGTTCCATGACGTGGCGGCCCGTCGGGGCACGCTCGATGCCCGCCGTCTCAAGGCCATTCCCGGAGAAGCGGGGCTGGACCTGCTCGCGTTCGATCGCTGTATGGCCGCCGGCACGTTCCGCGCCCGTCCCCGAGAGGCGGCGGTCGAGGCCAGCCGTTACGGCATCGCCAGCGGGCCGGCCGTGCTCGTCAACGGACGCCTGGCGCCGGCGCCACCGCCGTTCCTTCCGCCGTTCGAGTACTTCACGCGCCTCATCGAGGAAGAGCTGCAGCGGCAGGCGCGGGCGGGACGGAAGGGCGCCCCGTGACCGTGAGGCCGCGTGCTTCGTGCACCGTCACGGCCTGATCGGCGGCGACGGCGCGGAACACCTGTTTCGTGCCCGACGGCCAGATCACCTCGACGGTCGCCGGCGTGGTCTCGCGCCCGAGTCCAAAGGTCAGGGCGAGGTCGCTCTGCGAGGCGTAGCTCGAGCCGCTGCGCACGGTCTGCGCCTGCGTGCCCGAGGCGCGCGTCACGCGGACGACGGTGCCGAGCCCGCTGCGATTCGAGCGCGCGCCGACGGCCCTGACGCGCAGCCAGTGCCGAGGCTGCGCGGCGTCGTTGCGCAGCAGGTAGGCCGGGCCATTCAAGGTGGTGAGTGCCAGGTCGAGGTCGCCGTCGCCATCGAAGTCGGCGTGCGCCGCGCCGCGGCCCATCAGCGGCCGGGTGAACGCCTCGCCCACGCGCGTCGAGAGGTTCTCGAACGTGCCGGTGCCGCGGTTGCGGAAGAGCAGCGGCGGCATGCTCAGCCGCGCCCGCTGGTCCCGCCCCTGCGACTCATCGGTGCCGCCGTTCAAGGCGAAGATGTCGAGGAACCCGTCGAGGTCGGCATCGAAGAAGAAGACGGCCCACGTGACGGCCAGCAGGCTGGCCCGGCCGACCTCGGTTCTTGGCGCCACGTCGGTGAAGAAGCGTCCGTCGGTATTGCGATACAGGCCCAGCATCTCGCTGAGGAAGTTGCCGACGAGGATGTGCGGCCGGCCGGAGCGGTCGTAGTCGGCGGCGTCCACGCCCATGTTGGCGCGGGCGACGCCTTGCTCGCTCAGCGCGACCCCGGCTGACAGGCCGTCGTCCACGAAGCCGCCGCGGCCGGTGTTGCGATAGAGCCGGGCCGGCACGCGGTCGCTGCCGATGAACAGATCGGGCCAGCCATCACCGTTGAAGTCGAGCACCGCGACGCCCATCGCCTTGTCAGCGGGCTCGCTCATGCCCGCGCGGACGGTGACGTCCGCGAACCGGCCGGCGCCGAGGTTGCGATAGAGCTTCGGGGCCGTCGGCTGGTAGGCGTCGGGCCCGCAATAGCCGCGCTCGCCGTTCTGGGAGCACCGCACCTCGACGGCGGGCGACCACCGCACGTAGTTGCCCACGAACAGGTCGGCCTGACCGTCGCGGTCGTAGTCGAGCCACGCCGCGCTCACCGTGAACTCGCGGTTGGTGATGCCCGCCTGCGCCGTGACGTCGCGAAAGCGGCCGCCACCCTCGTTGTGGAACAGGCGCCCACCGTCGACGGTGGTCATGAAGAGGTCGTCGCGCCCATCGTGGTCGTAGTCGGCCACCGAGGCCCCGAGACCGTAGACGCCCGCCGTGTCGAAGCCGCTGCCGGCGGTGACGTCGCGAAAGGTGCCGTCCCCGTTGTTGCGGTAGAGACGGTGCAGACCGGGCTGCGAGGCCGGCGTCCACGGCCGGCCGTTCACGAACAGCAGATCGGGCCGGCCGTCTCCATCGATCTCGAGCACGGCGACACCGCCCCCGAAGAGCTCGGGATACCACTTGTCGCCGACGGCGCCGTTCTGATGGACGACGCGGATCCCGGCGGCGCGGGTGACGTCGGTGAAGGTCAGCGCCGGCGGGGCCTGGTAGGCCACCGAGACCGCCCCGGCCATGCCCACTGCCAGCAACGCCCAGAGACCGTTCCGGGTTCCGCGAGAAGGGTGCATCATCACGCGACCGGAGCGTGACAGAAGCTCGTGCGCAGATCAAACGCCCGTGCCGTCAGGTCGCGACCGATGTTGAGACCGCTCGCGCACGGCAATTGGTGGTACAAGGGGGGGCATCAGGACGTGGCGTTCCCACGCTTCACCGAGGAGCTCACCGTGATGGAGTCACAACGACGGCTCACTGCGGCGGTCACGATCGGGTGGTCTCTTGCGCTGGCGGCAACCGCGGGCGTCGCGGCCCCACGAGGGAGCGTAGCCGGGCAGGCGGCACCGACGCCGGAGGTCACCTTCGCCAAGGACATCGCGCCCATCCTCCAGCGTAGTTGTGAGACCTGCCACCGCGTTGACGGCGGCGCGCCGATGCCGCTCACCACCTACGAGGAGGCACGGCCGTGGGCTCGCGCCATCAAGCAGCGCACTGGCATCGGCCCCAAGGCCGGCGTCATGCCGCCCTGGTATGTCGAGAAGAACATCGGGATTCAGCACTTCAAGAACGACCCGTCATTGAGCGCTCTAGAAATCGCCGCGGTCGCCGCGTGGGCCGACGCCGGCGCGCCGCGCGGCAACCCTGCCGACCTGCCACCAGCCAGGATCTGGAGTGAGGCCACCAAGTGGTCCATTGGCGAGCCGGACCTGATCGTGAATACCGCCGACCTGGTGGTGAAGGCCGGGGCGCCGGACTGGTGGGGCGAGATTCCCCGGGTGTCCACGGGGCTGACCGAGGACCGGTATGTGGCCGCTCTCGAGGTGAAAGAAGTGAACGACATGCCCACCGCGGGCTCGGGCCGTGACACCGTGGGCGGGCGCTACGTCTTCCACCACATGATCTGGAGCACGCGCACGTTGGGGCAGGAGGGATCGAGCAATCCTGCAGATGGCACGTCGTGGCCGGTCCACGAGGTGGGCCGCGAGGCCGACTTCTTCGATGCCAAATCCGCGCGCCTGCTCGAGGCCGGGTCGAGCATCGTCTCCGACTCCGTGCACCTGCACTCGAATGGTCGCGACACCAAGGCCCATCTCCAGATCGCCTTCAAGTTCATGCCACGCGGCTACCAGCCGGACTACCGTCGTTCGCGCGTCTCGCTCGGCAACGGCGTCGACATCGACATCAAGAGCATGGAAGCGGGCCAGCAGCTGCACGCCTACGCCGTGCTCAAGGAGAACACCAAGCTGCTCTCGTTCGAACCGCACCTGCACGCGCCGGGCGAGCGCATGTGCCTCGAAGCCATCTGGGGCTACACCATCCAGACCCTCAGTTGCGTCGGATACGACCACAACTGGGTGCGCGGCTACGACTTCGCCGATGACGCCGCGCCGCTCCTGCCGAAAGACACCATCCTGCACATCGTCGGCTACATGAACAACACGCCCGGCAACAAGAACATCCCCGATCCCCGCAACTGGCAGGGGTCGGGCAACCGCTCCGTGGCCAATATGTTCATCGACCTGGGCAACCGCGTATCGCTCACCGACGAGCAGTTCGCGGCCGAGATGGCCGATCGGCGTGAGCAGTTGAAGCTGACCCGCAACAGCGTCGTCATCGGCTGTCCGCTCTGCAACGTGCCGCCCGAGCCGGCGGTGCCGACGCCCGGGGGAACGCCGCGGCCGCAGCAGTAATGGTGGGGTCCTTGATGCCGGCACGAATCGTCCTGCTGACGCTCGCCACTGCGGCCAGTCTGGCCGGAGGCGCCGGGCCGCTCACGGCGCAGTCGCTGTCCTACTCGAGTGGGCAGAACGTCTCGCCCGCCTACGAGGGATGGGAGGAAGAGGCCACCGGGGTGAAGTACTTCGTGTTCGGCTACATGAACCGCAACTGGCAAGAGGAACTCGATGTGCCAGTGGGTGCGGACAACAGTTTCAGTCTAGGCCCGGCCGACCAGGGGCAGCCGACACACTTCCTGCCGCGCCGCAACCGGTTCGTGTTCCGCGTGGCCGCGCCAGCCGGTTTCACCGTGAAGGATGAGTTCGTCTGGACCCTCACCACGAGAGGTAAGGTCGAGAAGGCCTACGCGACGCTCAGTCCCGACTACAAGATTGACGACGTCGTGCGAGCGTCCGAAACCGGGGCTCTCGGTGCCGGCACCAGCAGCCCGGAAGTGCGGGCCAACACGCGGCCGATTCTCGAGGTCCAGGGTCGTCGGGAACGCGCGGTGAAGGCCGGCGACACCGTGACCTTGAGCGCCGTCGTCGTCGACGACGGCATTCCCAAACGTCGAGGTGCCGGACTGTCGGGCGCTGCCGTGTCCAACGAGGGCTCGCGTCGCGACGACAGGCTGCCTGAGTCGAGTGCCGAGAATCCGGTGCGCGTGAACCGCGCGATGCTGCCGCCGGCCCGGGCCACCGTGGGCAAGAACGTGGGCCTGCACGTGACGTGGTACGTCTACCGCGGCCAGGGCAGAGTCACATTCAGTCCCGACCAGGTGATGGCCTGGGAAGACACGCGGACGGGCGCCAACTCACCGTGGGCGCCGATCTGGGCGCCGCCCGCACTGGCCGAGAGCGGTCGGACGTCGGTGCAGGTGACGTTCCACGACCCAGGAACCTACGTGATCAGGTCACACGCCGATGACGGCGCGCTGACGAGCGATGAGCACCTCACCATCGTCGTGACCCCGCCGTAGCGACAGCGCGCCAGGTGCCGCCCTCAGTTCCGCCGGGCGGGCTCGGCCAGTTCGAGCGCCTGATCGACGATGCGTTCCAGCTCGCCGGCGCGCGCCGCTACGCTGCCGTCGACCTGGAGCTGGGAATCGCGGGCCCGGAAGAACTCGTCGGCGATGTTGAGAGCGGCGAGAATCGCGAGCCCGAGCGTGTCGCTCGAGGGCGCGGAGTCGAAGGCGATGCGCAACTTGCGGTCGACGTACGACGCCAGTTCCTGGACGTAGACCGGGTCGAGCGAACTGCGAATGGGGTATCGCTGCCCGTTCACCTCGACGTGCACGACGCGCGGGTCGGACATGGGGCAGCGCCCTAGAGCTTGAGGGTGTCGAGCTCGGCGAGAATCTCGCCGACCCGAGTGCGGATGAGATCGCGCTCTTCACGCAGCGCCGAGACCTCGGTGCCGGCCTGTTCGGCCTGGCCGAGCCGCTCCTGCAACGTCGTCAGCTCGCGCTGCAGGCGTCCGTTGTCTTCGGTGAGGCGCGTGTGCTCGCCTTTGAGGCGGGCAATCGTGCTCACGAGCAGCTTGATCTTCTCTTCGAGCCGGTCGAACGGCTCTACGCCCACTGCCATCGTCTTCGCCATCCTTCGTCCTCTACTTCTTGCTCTATCGCTTCTTGCTCTATCGCTGCTCGGCGCCGAGCCCGTCGCGCACCGCCGCCAGAATGCCCTGCATGGCCGCCGCCACGTCGTCGTCGGTCAGCGTGCGGTCGTCGGCGCGGAACGTCAGGCGCAGCGACACGCTGACTTTGCCCGGCGGAACACCGCGGCCCTGATAGCGATCGAACTCCCGAACGGAGACGAGCGTGATCGGCGCAGCGTGCCGAATCGTGTCACGAACGGTGCTGGCAGACAAGCTGTCGTCGACGAGCAACGACACGTCGCGCACCACGGCCGGGAAGCGCGGCAGCGGTTCGACCCGAATGGCGGCCGTGGCGGCCGCGGCCGACAGCACGGCGAGATCGAGTTCGAGCACGAACACGTCGTCACCTTTCGGGATCCCGCGTGCCTCGGCGAGCACCGGCGCCAGCAGGCCGACGACACCGGCGGGCCGGCCCGCCACCGTGACGGCGGCCGCGCGGCCGGCCACCAGATACTCGCGCTCGGTCACCGCGAAGTCCGGGGTGACGCCGAGGGCGGCGCATGCCTGCGCCACCACGCCCTTCATGTCGAAGAAGTCCACGTCGCGCCGCGCGCCGCTCCAGTGGTCGCCGGCGGCCGCGCCGGTCCAGGCGGCAGCCAGTGAGCGCCGTTCGCCGCCTGCGGCAAACGCGGTGGCGATCTCGGCGAGTTGCACGTCCCGCCGTCCGTGCCGGCGATTGTGGCTGACCGCGTCGACCACGCCGGGCAACACGCTCGGCCGCATCACGGCAAAGGTCTCCGAGAGCGGATTGGCGAGCGTGATGAGCGGCGCGCCGCCCGCAAATGGCGTGGCGGCACTGGCTTCGATGAACGCAAAGCTGATCGCTTCCGAGAAGCCCATGCCGAGCATGGCCTTGCGCACCTTTGCGTCGCGCGCGACGCGCGGGTCGGACGGCGGCGGCGCCTGGTGCACGGGGGGGAAGGTGGCCGGCAGATGTTCGAAGCCGTGATGCCGGCCCACTTCTTCGATGACGTCTTCCGGCCGCACGACGTCGGGGCGCCATCCGGGCACCGTGACCTGCCAGGCCGCCGCGGCGCCGCCTGCGAGGAGCGTGAAGCCGAGCGCGCCGAGGAGGCGTTCGACCTCGGCGGGCGGCACCGGCATGCCGAGCAGCGCCTCGATGTGCGCGTGGGTCACGGTAATCACGCGCGGCACGTGGGGCCGCGCGAGCGCGTCGACCATCGTGCCGTCGGCGCGCCCGGCGCCGATGATCTCGAGCAGCGCGCACGCCCGCGCCATGGCGGCGGCCTGAGCCGTGGGGTCGGCGCCGCGCTCGAAGCGCATCGAGGCCTCGGAGCGCACACCCAGGCGCTTACTCGTGGCCCGCACGGTCTGCGGCGTGAACCACGCGCTCTCGAACACGATCCGGCTGGAGTCGGCGCGCACTTCTGAATCAGCGCCGCCCATCACGCCGCCGATGGCGGCCGCGCGCGTGGCGTCGGCGACCACGAGCATGTCCGCGGCCAGCGTGCGGGCCTTGCCGTCGAGGGTGGTCAGCGCTTCGTTCGCCTGCGCCTGCCGCACGACGATGGCGTTGCCGTCGAGGCGCGCGTGATCGAAGGCGTGCATCGGCTGCCCGAGTTCGAGCAGCACGTAGTTGGTGATATCGACGACGTTGCTGATCGGCCGCACGCCGAGCGCGGTGAGGCGGCGCTGCAGCCAAGCGGGCGAGGGGCCCACGCGCACGTCGGCGGCGGCGCCTACGTAGCGCGTGCACCGCTCAGGCGCGTCGATGCGCACGCTGAAGGAGGCGGAATCCACGCCGCGCAGGTCGATCGAGCGCAGGTGCCCGGCGGCCGACGCCGAGGGCAGACGCAACGGCAGCCCGTAGGCGGTTGCCACCTCGCGCGCGATGCCGGCCACCGACATGCAGTCGGGGCGGTTCGCGGTGACGTCGAAGTCCAGCACGGCGTCGTCGGGCAGCGGCGCCACGCCCGGCGGGTCGTCGCCGGGCGGCGCCGGTTCGAGGGCCTCGAGCGCGAGGCCGCGCAGCGACAGACGGCGGCCGATCTCCGCCGGTCCGTCGCTGACGTCGACGAAGTCGCGGAGCCAGGAATAGAGCACCCTCATAGCGAGAACTGCTCCAGGAAGCGCAGGTCGTTTTCGTAGAAGAGACGGATGTCGCCCACATCCCACTTCAACATCGCGACGCGTTCGATGCCCATGCCGAAGGCGAAGCCCGTGACCTCGGCCGGGTCGTAGCCGACCGCCTCGAACACGCCCGGATGCACCATGCCGCTGCCCAGGATCTCGAGCCAGCCGGTGTGCTTGCACACCGGGCAGCCCTTGCCACCGCAGCGGATGCAGCCCACGTCCACTTCGGCGCTCGGCTCGGTGTAGGGGAAGAAGCTGGGCCGGAAGCGCACCGGCGTGCCCGCGCCGAAGAGCGCTTCGGCCATGGCGAGCAGCGTGCCCTTGAGGTGCGCGAGCGTAATGCCCTTGCCGACGACGAGGCCCTCGCACTGATGGAACATCGGCGTGTGCGTGAGGTCGAGGTTGTCGCGACGGTAGACCGGGCCGATGGCGACCAGCCGCACCGGCGGATCGTGCTGCTCCATGTGCCGGATCTGCATCGCCGAGGTGTGCGTGCGCAGCAGCGTGAGGGGCTGTGGCGCCAGCGGACGGCGCCCCCGGCGCGCCGAGCCGGCTGGCGGCGCGTGCGCCTCGGCGGCCGCGGAGACCGCCGCCGACGGCATCAGCGGCGCGGCCAGGTACAGCGTGTCCTGCATGTCGCGCGCCGGATGTTCCTCCGGCATGTTGAGCGCTTCGAAGTTGTGGTAGTCGTCCTCGATCTCGGGACCTTCGAGCACCTGGTAGCCGAGGCGCATGAAGACGTCCTGCACCTGTTCGCGCACGAGGCTGAGCGGATGGCGATGGCCGAGCGCGGGCGCGCGACCGGGCAGCGTGATGTCCACGGCGTTGCTGGGGCGGCGGGTAGCGGCGAGCGCGGCCTCGCGTTCGGCGAGCGCCGCTTCGACGCGCGCCTTGAGGGCGTTCACGAGCTGGCCGAAGCTGCGGCGATCGGCGGGTGGCAGCGAGGGCAGCCGCGCCATGAGGTCGGCGATTTTGCCGGCCTTGCGGCCCGTCCAGCCGACCTCGAGCGCCTTGAGCGCGCTCTCGCGCGCGGCCGGCGCGCCGCCATCGGCCGCAGCGAGCGCCGCGGCGAACGCCGTATCGTGCTCGGCGATGAGCGCGATGAGCTCGTCGAGAGTGGACATGGCGAGAACCCCGAGGGACTAGGGACTGGGTGCTAGGGGCTGGGGCGTGCGGCTGTCGTGCTGCGAAAGGATGGGTCGTGAACTATGGACACTGGGGGAGATGCGTGAAACCGGGAACGTTGCACGCCCCAGTCCCCAGCCCCTAGCCCCCAGTCCCTGTCTCTTACGCCACGCCGAGCGCGGCCTTGGCCTGCGCGACGATCGCGGCAAACGCCGCCGCATCACGCGCGGCCAGTTCCGACAGGCTCTTGCGATCGAGTTCGATGGCGGCCTTCTTCAGGCCGTTCATGAAGACGCTGTAGGACAGGCCGTGCTCGCGCGCGGCCGCGTTGATGCGCATCACCCAGAGGCTCCGGTAGTCGCGCTTCTTCCGCTTGCGGCCGGTGTAGGCGTAGACGCCTGCCTTGTCGGCCGCCTCCTTCATGAACTTGTAGAGCTTGGACTTGTTCTGGAAATAGCCCTTGGTGAGCTTTTCCAGCTTCTTCCGCTTGGCACGACGTACCGTGCCGCGTTTGACGCGAGGCATTGCTTCTCCGCTCAGCGATCAGGGGTCATGTCAGTGAACTTGGCGCCAGGCGCAGAGTGCGTCGTGGCGGTGGGGAATCGCACAGCCGGAAGGCCCTGATCGCCTGCTGCGAGATCGACTCTTCGGACTGGGACGGCGTGGCAGCAGCTCGTGTGAGCCCCAGCCCCGAGTTCTCAGCCTCCAGCCCCTAGTCGTACGGCAGCATGCGGCGCAGCTTGTTCTGCTCCGAGTCGGACACCTGCTTGCTGCCGCGGGCATGCCGCTTCATCTGCGTGGACTTGCTCGTGAGCAAGTGACGCTTGAAGGCTGCCGCGCGCGTGAACTTGCCGGTGCCCGTCTTCTTGAAGCGCTTGGCCGCGCCCCGGTGACTCTTGATCTTCAGTTTCTTCGCCATGTTCGTCTCTAGCTTTCGGTCAGTTCTTCGCTGCCGTCTGCGGGCTTGGTGGCCCGCACGGCCGGCTTGCTGCCGCGCTTCTGCGACAGGATCGTGTGCATCTGGTTGCCTTCCTGCCGGGGCATCGTCTCGGGCAGGGCCACGTCGGTCAGATCCTCGATGAGGCGCGTCAGGATGCGGTGGCCAATCTCGGGATGCGCCATCTCGCGGCCGCGGAAGAAGACCGTAGCCTTCACCTTGTCGCCGTCTTCGAGGAAGCGCTCGATGTGCTTCTTCTTGAACTGGTAGTCGTGCTCGTCCACCTTCGGTCGGAACTTGATTTCCTTGACCTCGATGACCTTCTGGTGCTTTTTCGCTTCGCGTGCCCGCTTGGCCTCTTGGTACTGGAACTTCCCGTAGTCCATGATCCGGCAGACCGGCGGCACGGCAGTGGGCGAGATCTCCACGAGGTCGAGTCCCTTGGACCGGGCAATCGTGAGCGCCTGCGGTGGCGGCATGATGCCCAATTGCTGGCCCGTTTCGTCGATGACCCGGATTTCGCGTACCCGGATGCGCTCGTTGGTGCGGACGCGGTCGTCACGACGACCGGAACGGTTACGATCGAATGCGATAGTCAGCCTCCAGACGGAAAGAGTTTAGGATAGCCGCTTCTCGGTAACCTCGGCAAGAGCTTCCGCTACAAATCTGTCGAGCGGCGTCGCGCCGAGGTCGCCTTTGGAGCGGTGACGCACGGCCACGGCCCGGTCGGCCGCCTCGCGATCGCCGATCACCAGCATATAGGGCAGCTTCTGCAGCTGGGCTTCACGAATCTTGTAGTTCACCTTTTCGGGGCGTTCGTCGATGACCGCGCGCAGCCCGGCGGCCTGCAGGGCGGTCAGTACCTCGTGGGCATAGGCGTTGGCCCGGTCGGTGATGGGCAGCACCGCCACCTGGACCGGCGCCATCCACAGCGGGAAGGCCCCGGCGAAGTGCTCGATCAGGATGCCGATGAAGCGCTCGAAACTGCCGAAGATGGCCCGGTGGATCACGACCGGCATGTGGGTGGTGTTGTCGGCGCCGACATACCGCAGGTCGAATCGGGCCGGCATCTGGTAGTCGAGCTGAATGGTGCCGCACTGCCACTTCCGGCCCAGGGCGTCGGTGATGTCGAAGTCGATTTTCGGGCCGTAGAACGCGCCCTCGCCGGCTTCGAGCACGTAGGGCTGCGCGGCCCGGTCGAGCGCCTCGCGCAGTGCGATCTCAGCCGCGTCCCACGTCGCCACTTCGCCCAGGAACTTCTCGGGCCGCGTGGCGAGCTTGGCGGTGTAGTCGAGGTCGAAGTCGCGATAGACCCGCTGCATCAGCTTGAGCAGGGCTTCCACCTCCGACCCGATCTGGCCGTCGGTCACGAAACAGTGGGCGTCGTCCTGCGAGAACTGCCGCACGCGCGTCAGGCCCGAGAGCACGCCCGAGGCTTCGTTGCGGTGCAGTGGCGTCTGCTCGTGGAGCCGCAGCGGCAGATCCTTGTAGCTGCGCATCTCGCCCGCGAACACCAGCATGTGACCCGGGCAGTTCATGGCCTTGAGGCCCATCTCCTCGCCGTCTTTCGAGTCGACGAGGAACATGTGCTCGCGGTAGTGCGACCAGTGGCCCGACGTCTCCCACAGGCCCTTGTTGAAGACGATGGGCGTCTTCACCTCGACGTAGCCGGCAGGGAAGAGCACGCTGCGCATGTAGTCGGCCAGCGTGTTGTAGAGCGTGGCGCCCTTGGCGAGCCAGAACGTGGCGCCCGGCGCCCACGGGTGCCACATGAAGAGGCCCAGCTCCTTGCCCACCTTGCGATGGTCGCGCTTCTTCGCCTCTTCGATGCGCGTCAGGTGCGTGTCGAGATCCTTCTGCGACAGGAACGCCGTGCCGTAGAGCCGCTGCATCGGCTGATTCGCGGCGTCGCCCTTCCAATAGGCGTTGGAGGTGGAGAGCACCTTGAACGCCTTGAGGCGCGCCGTGCTCGGCACGTGCGGACCGACGCAGAAGTCGACGAAGGTGTCGCGGTCCTTGATGGTGTAGACCGACACCTCGGCCTGGCCGGAAGTCTTCTCCTCGATGAGCTGCACCTTGAGCGGCTCGCCGCGCTGGGCGAAGAACGCGAGCGCCTCGTCGCGCGGCCACATCTGGCGCTCGTAGACGAGGTCCTGCGCCGCCAGCTCGCGCATCTTGCCCTCGATGCGCTCGAGGTCGCCTGGCACGAAGGGCTGCGGCATGACGAAGTCGTAGAAATACCCTTCGTCGATGGCCGGGCCGATGCCGCACTGCGCGCCGGGAAAAAGCGCCGTCACCGCCGCGGCCATGAGATGGGCGGTCGAGTGGCGGGTGAGCGCCAGCGCTTCGGGGCTCTTGTCAGTCACAATCCGGACGCGCACGTCGGTCGTGAGCGGGCAGGTGAGGTCGACGAGCTGGTCGTCGACGACCGCAGCAAGAGCAGCCTGGGCGAGGCGGGGTGAGATGTCGGCCGCGATGGCGGCGGCAGGCGTGCCGGCCGCCACCTGCCGGCTGGAGCCGTCGGGGAGCGTGACCGTAATCATGAGGTGGGATTCCGTGCCTCGAGGCCGAGTCGATGGTAGGCACGGGCAGACTCGAACTGCCGACCTCCTGCGTGTCAGGCAGGCGCTCTAACCAACTGAGCTACGCGCCTATATGCGGGTTCGCTCGACCTCACGAGAAGCAAAAGTATAACACGCGTACTCGGCCTGACTCGTGGCCGGTACGCACGAACGCCCGGCACGAATCATCGCCGGGCGGCCGTACGGCGCACGTTGCGCAGTTACTTGACGGCGAGTTTGAGGGCCTTGCCCGCCTTGAACTTCGGCACGCGCCGCTTGCCGATCTTGATGGCCGCGCCGGTTTGTGGGTTGCGCGCCGTGCGGGCCTTGCGCTGCGAGGTCGAGAAGGTGCCGAAGCCGACGAGGCTGACCGAGCCGCCCTTCTTGAGGGTCTTGGTGATGCCTTCGACGACCGATGCCAGCGCCTTGCCGGCCGTGGCCTTGCTGCCACCGGTGTCCTTGGCAATCTTGGCGATGAGTTCCTGCTTGTTCATCCAGTCCTCCAGATGCCTGACCGCCCGTCCCTGAGACGCGCACGCCGACATGCCGATTCCGGGTTATACGGCGTTGCAAGCTGGGCAGTCAAGCGCAAAAGTGAGTAGTTTTGGCCCCTGGCGCGCAGCGGAATGAAGCGGCGTGCATCGCCCCGGGGAGAATTCAGGCCGCTTTCTTGGCGGCAGTCAGGGCCTCGACGGCCTTGTCGAGCATGGGGTCGCCGGGCGTGGGCTCGACCCCGAAGTCGACGACCGGCACGTCCACGGCCACGTCAGGCGTGACGCCGCGCTCATGGAGCGAGGCTCCGCCCGGACCGAGGTAGAGCAGGTGCGTCAGAAGGAGCCCAGCGCCACCCGGCAGCTTCACGACTTTCTGCCGTCCGGCGCGGCCCAGGCTGCGTTCGCCCACCACGCTCGCGCGCTTGTTGCCGGAGAGCGCGGCCGCGAACACCTCGGCCGGTCCGGCCGTGCCGTTGTCGGCGAGAATCGCGACCGGCAGACCGAGCGCGCCGTCGCCGGGCGCGGCCGCCACCGTCTGCTTCTCTTGACCGCGCCCCTGCCGGTAGCCGAGCACGCCCGTCGGCACGAACAGGCGGGCCGCGTCGAAGCCGAAATCCAAGTCGCCTTGCGTGGTGCCGCGCAGGTCGATGATGAGCCGCACGGCGCCGCCGCGCGTGAGCGACTGCACCTCGGAGCGAATCTGCGCGGCGGAGGCCGTCGTGAACTCACCGACGCGCAGGTAGGCGGTGCCGGCTTGGAGCAGGCGACCCTTGACCGCGAGGGCGGGCTGCTGCTCGCGCACGAGCTCGATGTGATGCGGCTCCGCGGCGTTGCCGCGCAGGATCGCCAGCTTCACCCTGGTCCCCGGCTTGCCGCGCAGCAGGCGCAGGCCCTCGAACACCGTCGTGTCGCGGGTCGACTGACCGTCGATCGATCGCACGTAGTCGCCGGGCCGCAGGCCCGCCCTGGCGGCCGCGGATCCGTCGCGCGCGGCGACCACACGCAAGTAGTACTGCCGCGTGATCGCGAGGCCGGGGTCGGCCAGGCCGGCAGTGGGCGCGTCGACCGTCTTCATCTGTTGCACGTCGAGGTAGGCGCTGTCAGGGTCGAGACCATCGGCGAGCCCGTGCATGGCGCCGTGCATCACCTTGTCGACGTCCACTTCCTCGACGTAGTTGTTGAGGATGAGCGTGACCACGTCCTCGAAGATGCGCAAGGACCGGTAGCTCTCGCCCTGCGCGGCGGCTTCACGACCGAGGAATCCGCCGATGACCGCAAAGGCGAGCACGGGCAGCGACACGGCGAGCACGGCAGCGCGGGTTCGGGAGGTCATGGGTTGGCCTTCAGCCATTGTAGGGGATTGACGGGACGACCGTCGATGCGTACCTCGAAGTAGGTGGCACCGGCGCCGGCCGGGTTGGCGCCTGCGGCGCCCACGATCTGCCCGCGGCCGAGCGAGGCTCCGGGCCGCAGGGCGGTACCGGCCAGGTGGCCGTAGACGGTGAAGGCGTTGCCGCCGTGGTCGAGAATCACGAGCACGCCGAAACCGGTGAAGGGCGCCACGTAGGCCACGGTGCCGCCGTGCACCGCGCGCACCGGCGTGCCCTGCGCGGCGCCGATCTCGATGCCGTTGCGCTGGGTGGCGGTGCCGAAGACGGTCGTGGCGCGCCCGAACCGTGAGAGCAGCGGGCCGGTCAGCGGCCACGGCAGATCGCCCTGGAAGGGCCGGAGGGGCAGATCCGCCGGACCGGAGGTGGCCAGGCCCGAGAGGGTGGACTGGAGCCGCACCCGCGCCTGCTCGAGCTCGCCCACGTACTGCGCCGCCAACTCGCGCCGCCGGTCGAGGTCGTCGAGCAGCTTCGTGCGCTCGGCCACGGCGCGCCTGGCGGCGGCATCGAGTGTGGCGGCCTCGGTGTGCAGCCGCGCCAGCTGCCGCTGTTCGGAGGCGAGCTGGTCGCTGGCCGCGCGCTGGTCGGCCAGCAGTTGGCGGTGGGCGGCAACCCGCAGCTCCTCGATGCGCGCCAGCGACACGACCCCGCGGCTGGCACGGGCCAGGTCGCGGCTATCGGCCGTGGCGAGCAGCAGACGGGCGTAACCCGACTTGCCACCGCGCTTGTAGAGCGCCTCGAGGCGGCTTTCGAGGGCCGGCGTGCGCGCCACGCGCTGGCGTTCGATCCCGGCCAGGCGGGCGGCCGAGGCCGCCGCCTTCGCGCTCACCGCGTCGAGTCGTCCGTTGACGACGGTCAGTTCCTCGGCGCGCAGCGCGCGCGTGAGCTCCAGTTGTCTGAGCGACGTGAGCAGGGTGCGCGACTGGGCCGCGAGCTGATCCGACTCGCGCTGCAGCGCCTTGATCCGGTCGCCGGCCCGGTCGGCCAGAGCCGTCGCCTCGGCGGGCGACAGCAGCGCGCTCACGGCGGCCGGTGGCGCGGCCTCTGGCACCGGCAGGCGCTGGTCTGGCGTCGGCGCGGGCACCTGCGCCAACCCGGGCATGCCGGCCAGCACGAGGACGACGGCGCCGATGCGGACGGCAACGCGGCGCAGCGGGCCGGCATGAGGGGCCATGTCCATAGGGTAGCGCGGGAAGGATACACTTTGCCGATGTCCGCGTCCGCGCCCTCGAATGGCCTGCTGGTCGTCACGCCCACGGAACTCTTCTGGCTCACCGCCGGCCTGTGGATGGGCGGGGTGTGCCTGCTCGCGCTGCTGCCCGTCATCCTGATGCCGCGGCTGGGCCCGGCGCCGGCGCTGGCGGTGGCCTACCTGCTGTTCTTCGTGTCGTGGCAGCCCGTGCAGCGGCTCACCCAGCGCGCCCTGGCGCCGCGCGCCGCCTTCGTGCGGATGTTCGCGCTCGTGGCCACGGCCGCCACGGCCGCCTACTACGTGCGCGAAGCGCTGCTCGAGCTGCTGCGCCGCGCCGGCTGAATGCGCCGCACATCCCCGCACTATACTTTTCGCGTGCGGGTGCTCGGCATCGACTACGGAGGGCGGCGGATCGGCCTGGCGCTGAGCGACGCGAGCGGCACGCTGGCCTCGCCGCTGCGGGTGTTCGAGCGGCCGCGGTCCGAGCCCGAGACCGTGCGCCTCGTGTGCCAGGAGATTGCACGGCTGGTGGCCGACGACGACGGACTGGCCACGGTGGTGGTGGGTTGGCCGCGCCGGCTCGACGGCACGCCGAACGCGCAGACGCCGATCGTGGAGGCCTTTGCCCGCGCGCTCGGCCAGGCCGTGACTGTGCCAGTGGTGCTCCAGGACGAGCGCCTGAGTTCGCACGAAGCCGAGTCGCGGCTCGCCCTCACGGAGCGCGACTGGCGCAAACGCAAGCAGACGCTCGATGCCGCGGCCGCGGCCGTCGTGCTGCAGGATTTTCTCGACGAGCAGCGCCGTGCGTAAGTGGATGGTGCGCCTCGCGGTGCTCGCCGTGGTGGCCGTCATCGCTGCCGGCACCGCAGGCTGGGCGCTTCGCACGCGCGCGCGCGCGCCGCACCGGGCCTACTCTGGCGCTGAGCAGTTCGTCGAGGTGCCCGCGGGCGCCGGGCCGCGCACGATCGGCGCGCGGCTGGTGGCGGCCGGCGTGGTGCGCGACGATCGCACGTTCCGCGTGGCGCTGTGGCTCACCGGTCGCGCGCGCGCCTTGAAAGCGGGCGAGTATCGCTTCGCTGAGCCGATGAGTGCGGTGCAGGTGGCGGAGTTCCTGGCGCGGGGGGAGATCTACACGCGGCCCGTCACCTTCCGCGAAGGGCTCACGATGGCCGAGATGGCCGAGGTCTACGCCTCGAGCGGACTCGGCACGCGCGCCGCGTTCCTCGCGGCGGGCAAGGACGCAGCGCTCGTTCGCGATCTCGATCCCGATGCCACCGACCTCGAGGGCTACCTGTTTCCGGACACCTACCCGGTGCCGCGGCAGACGCCGGCCGGCACGCTCGTGGCGCAGATGGTGCGCGGCTTCCGCGCCGCGTTGACGCCGGCCCTCATCGCCCGCGCCGCCGCCGATGGGCTCAGCGTGCGGCAGGTGGTCACGCTGGCGGCGCTCGTGGAGAAGGAAACCGCGCAGGACGCAGAGCGGCCGGTCGTGGCCGCGGTCTACCGGAACCGTCACCGCATCGGCATGGGGATGCAGGCCGACCCCACCGTGATCTTCGCCTTGCAGCGGGCTGGCACCTGGGACGGCAACCTGTCACGCGCGGATCTCGCGTTCGACTCGCCCTACAACACCTACCGCTACGGCGGGCTGCCGCCGGGGCCGATCGCGGCGCCCGGCAAGCGGGCGCTCGAGGCCGTCGTGGCGCCGGCTCCGGTCGACTACCTGTACTTCGTGAGCCGCAACGACGGCACGCACGTGTTCGCGACCACGTTGCGGGAACACAACCAGAACGTGTTCGAGTGGCAGATCAAGTTCTTCCGCGACCGCCGCGCGCGTGAACGCGCTGAACGCAGCGGCGCGCACTAGCGACGGTCGTCGCGCTCAGTCGTGTTCGCTCACGACGTTTCTGGGCCACATCGGCTCCGGCCGTCCCCGCCAGATCCAGGCAATGTAGTCGACCAGTGGCGGTTCCGCCTCGAGCTCGCGCAGGCGCGCGTTGACCTGGCCGCGATGGTGCATGCTGTGCATGGCGACCTGGCGCACCGTGTCCGCCAGCGTGGGATGCGCCACGGCGGCATGCCGCTCGATGGCGCGGGCCGCCCACGGCAACTCGACCGTGCGGCCGAGCGCCGCGGCATCGGCGGTCGCGAGGTAGGCGCGCAGGCCGGCATGCGCGCCGCGGCCCCACGAGGCGAGCGCCGGCGCATCGGCGAAGCTGCTGACGTTGACCAGATCGGGGGTGCCGCCCTGCCAGATCGCCGTGAAGGCGCGCTGCACCGTGTGGATATGATGCAACCAGCCGCGGATGCGCTCGTCAGCGCGCGCGGGCCCCGACTGCAGCGTCGTGCTCCACACGAGCGCGTCGGCCCATTCCATGTGCGCCGCCAGCTCGAGCCATTCGTTCTGCTGTGCCATCGTCGTGTTGCCTCTCCTCGTGCGGCCGCATCCTCACGGCTCGCCCGCGCGGGGTGTTACCGTTCGCCCCACTTGAGCTTCTGCCGAAGTACTTCGAAATACGTGCGGGCCGAGGCGCGCACCAGTTTCACGTTGCGCGGCGCGCGGCGGATGGTCACCTCGTCGCCGGCGTCGAGGGGCGTGCCCGTCTGGCCGTCGAAGGTCACATAGACCTCGGCGCCGCCGTTCTCGCGGCTGACGGCGACGCGCACCTCGCGGTAGGCCGGCACCACGATCGGCCGGTTGCTGAGCGTGTGCGGCGCGATCGGCGTGAGGATGATGGCGTCCATGGCCGGATGCACGATCGGCCCGCCGGCCGCCAGATTGTAGGCGGTGGAGCCGGTGGGGCTCGCCACGATCAGCCCGTCGGCCTTGACGCGCGTCACGAACTGGTCGCCGACCCACACCGACAAGTCGATGATGCGCGACAGGGCGGTGCGCGTGAAGACCACGTCGTTCAGCACGATCGTGTCGCCGCGGGCGGTTCCGCCGCGGCTCGTGATGGCCTGCAGCATCATGCGCTCGTCGAGCTGCGCGCGGCCCTCCATCACGTCGGTCAGGGCGCCCAGCAGTTCGGGGCGCGTGATCTCGGTGAGGAAGCCGAGGCTGCCGAAGTTCACGCCCAGAATCGGCACGTCGCGGCCGGCGTGGGCGATGCGGTCGGCCATGGCCAGCAGCGTGCCGTCACCGCCGAGCACCACCACCAGGTCGACGCGCTCGGCGATGTCATCACGCTCGACCACCGACGCGGGCGGACCTGCGAGCAGCGCCGCGGCTTCCGGCGCCCAGCACACGTCGGCCCCACGCGCGTCGAGCCACGCGCGCAGTTCGGCGAGCGTGTCGCGGGCGGCGACGAGGTCGGGTTTCGCGACGATGCCGATGCGCATGATCAAGCCTGGACGCGGGGGGCGAGACGAAGATGCATCAGGAACTCGCGATTGCCTTTCGCGCCCACGATGGGCGAGGGCGTGACCGCCACGCGCGTCCATCCTATCGCAGCCGCCTTCGCCGTCACCTCCGCCTGCACGCGCGCATGCACGGCGGGGTCGCGCACGATGCCTTTCGGCGAATCCTTCCGACCGGCCTCGAATTGCGGCTTCACGAGCGCCACGACGTCGGCGTCGGGCGTCACGATGGTGGCGAGCGCCGGCAGGATGAGCGCCAGAGAGATGAACGACACATCCACCGTGGCGATGCGGGCGCCTCCTGCCAGGTCGGGCAGATCGGCCGGCGTGAGGTGACGCGCGTTCAGGCCCTCGACGACCACGACGCGCGGGTCGGTGCGGATGCGCCAGTGCAACTGGTTGTGCCCCACGTCCACGGCCACCACCTGGCGCGCGCCGCGCGTCAGCAACACGTCGGTGAAGCCGCCCGTGGAGGCGCCGATGTCGACGGCGAGCAGGCCCGTGACGTCGAGGCCGAAGGTGTCGAGGGCGTGCGCCAGCTTGACGCCGCCGCGGCTCACCCAGGGATGGTCGGGGCCGATGACCCGCACCTCGGCGTGCTCCGACACCATCGTGCCGGCCTTCGCCGCGCCTCGGCCATCGAGGTCGACCTGCCCGGCCATGATCAGCGCTTGCGCGCGCTCACGTGACTCCACGAGGCCGCGCCGCACCAGCAACTGATCGAGCCGCAGCTTCATCGGACTCCGACTTGAAGGATCACGAGCGGCGGCCCACGATCCACGTGGCGATGGCGTCGAGATGCGACGGGCGCAACCCGGCGTCGGTCAAGGCAGCCGCGGCGCGCGCGGCGGCGTCGGCGGCCAGCGCCTTCGACCGGTCGAGGCCGAACAGCGCAGGGTAGGTGGGCTTGCCGCTCGCGGCATCTTTGCCCGACGTCTTGCCGAGGTCGGCGGAGGCGCCTTCCACGTCGAGGATGTCGTCGACGATCTGGAACGCGAGGCCCACGTTCGCGGCCCAGCGGTCGAGGGCGGCGAGACACGCGTCGTCGGCGCCGGCCATGATCGCGCCGGCCGCGGCCGAGGCGCGGATCAGGGCGCCGGTCTTGCGCGCGTGCATGTCCGAGAGCGCGTCACCGTCGAGCGCCGTGGCCGCGGCGGCGCCCTTGCCCGCGGCTTCGAGATCGATGGCCTGGCCGCCCACCATGCCGATGGCGCCGGCGGCCCGGGCCACCACATCGAGCACCTGCAGCTTGCGGCGCATCACCGCCGGATCGTGGCTACGCGGCTCGCGCGCGATGAGCTGGAACGCTTCGGCCTGCAGGCCGTCACCGGCGAGAATCGCCTGTCCTTGACCGACCACCATGTGCAGCGTGGGCCGCCCGCGCCTCAGGGCATCGTCGTCCATCGACGGCAGGTCGTCGTGGATGAGCGAGTAGGTGTGGATGAACTCCAGGGCGCAGGCGGCCGGCAGCGCGAGTGGGCCGGCGGTCTCCGCGCCACTGCCCTGGGCGCGGGCCACGGCGTCGGCGGCGGCCAGCACGAGAATGGGCCGTAGCCGCTTTCCGCCGGTCATCACGCTGTAGCGCATGGCCTCGGCGACCACCGCCGGGCAGGCCGGCGGCCGTGGCAGATACCTGTCGAGTGCGTGGTCGATGGCGGCGCGGCTGGCGGCCGCAAAGTCCGCAAACGGCGTCACTACCGATCCTCGTCCTGGCCGATCTCGGTGAGCGCGGCCGCGGCCGGTACGAGCTCGCCTCGTTCGTTCAGGATGTCGATACGGCGTTCCGCCGCGTCGAGCCGTTCGTGGCAGAAGCGCTGCAGTTGCACGCCGCGCTCATAGAGGGCCAGCGAAGCCTCGAGCGCCAGATCGCCATCCTCGAGCTTCTTCACGATGGTGGCCAGCTCCGCGATGGCGGCTTCGAAGTCCTTGATCGTGTCGTCCATCATGATCTCCCTGGCCGTGCGTCGTCGTGCACATCACGCACCTCACAGCCAATGTCTCCCTGCCCGAGCGTGACGCGCACCCGGTCGCCCGGGACCAGCTGGTCGGCGCGTCGCACGAGGGCCGTACGATCGTCATTCCAGCACACCGCGTAGCCGCGCCCCAAGACCGCCAGCGGGCTGAGCGCGTGCAGCCGCGCCGCAGCTTCGCGGGCCCGGCTCTGCGCGGCATGCTGCCGCGCGCGGATGACCGTGTCGAGCCGGGCGCGCAGCGCCACGAGCGACGCGCGCACGCGGGCGAGTCGCTCCTGGGGCCGATGCGCGTCGAGGGTGCGGGCCAGCCCATCGAGACGGCGGCGGCGGGTCGAGAGCGCGCCGCTCGCGGCCACGCGCAAGGCGCCCGACAGCTCGGAGACGTGACGCTGCCGGAACGCGAGCCGTCCGGGCAGGCCGGCCAGGGCCGGGCGCGCCTCGAGGTAGTGCAGGCGCGTGTTCCACTGCTGCATGGTGGCGCGCATGGCCGAGCGCGCCCGGCCGTGCAGCGTGTCGATCCGGCCGACGAACTCGTCCTTGCGGGCGACCACGATCTCGGCGGCGGCCGAGGGCGTGGACGCGCGCAGGTCGGCCACGAAGTCGGCAATCGTCACGTCGGTTTCGTGGCCGACGGCCGAGATCACCGGCACCGGACACGCGGCGATGGCCCGGGCCACGACTTCCTCGTTGAACGCCCACAGATCCTCGATCGAGCCGCCGCCGCGCCCGGCGATCACGACATCCACATCGGCCACGGTGCCGATCAAGCGCAGCGCGCGCGCGATCTCGGCGGCCGCGCCGTCGCCCTGCACGCGGGTCGGCGCAATCACCAGGTGGGCGTTCGGGTAGCGCCGGCGCAGCACGCGGATGATGTCGCGCAGGGCCGCGCCGTCCCGCGACGTGACGATGCCGATGCGGCGCGGCAGCGCCGGCAGCGGCCGCTTGCGCGCCTCGTCGAAGAGCCCCTCGGCGGCCAGCCGTTTGCGCAGTTGCTCGTAGGCGAGCTGCAGCGCGCCCAGGCCGCGCGGCTCCATCTGTTCGCAGACCAGTTGATACTCGCCGCGCGGGTCGTAGACGCTCAGGCGGCCGCGGGCGACGACGTGCGCGCCGTCTTCGGGGGTGAACTTCAGCAGCCGCAGCGTCGAGCGGAACATCACGCCCTTCAGTTGCGCCTGCGCGTCCTTGAGGGTGAAGTAGAGATGGCCGGTGTTCCAGACGCGCGCGCCCGAGAGCTCGCCTTCGACCCACACTTCGTGGAACTCGGATTCGACCAGCGTGCGCAGCGAGGCGGTGAGCTCGCCGACCGAGAGCACGCGCCGGGCGGGCGCCGGCAGCGGCGCCGGGGGCTCGGGGTCGTCGAAGGGCAGGCCGCTCCGGGTCACGGTGCGGACGCGCCATCGGCCCGCGCGAGGCGGTCGATGGCGGCGGCAGAGAGGCTGACGCGCTCGATGCCGGTGGCGAGGCCGGTGGCCGGGTCGGCCGTGATGACGACGCCGTTCAGCCGCGGGTCGCCGCTGGCCGTCTCGAAGCGCGCCGGAAGTCCGCTCAGGAACTTGGCGATGACCGGCGCCTTCTCCACGCCGATGACGCCGTCGTGCGGGCCGGTCATGCCCACGTCGGTGAGATAGGCGGTGCCCTTGGGCAGCACGCGTTCGTCGGCAGTCTGCACATGCGTGTGCGTGCCGACCACGGCCGTGGCGGTGCCGTCGAGATACCAGCCCATGGCGACCTTCTCGGACGTGACCTCGGCATGCACGTCCACGAACACGAGCTGCGCGCCCTCGAGCTTCAGTCGGGCCACTTCGCGCGCGGCGGTCGTGAACGGGTCGTCGATGCTGGCCAGGAACACCCGGCCCATCACGTTCACGACGCCCACCTTCACGCCGTTCGTGGCGGTGGCGAGATACGCGCCGGCGCCAGGCGCGCCGGCGGGGAAGTTCGCCGGCCGCAGCAGACGCGGCTGGCGCGGCAGGTAGTCGAGCACTTCCTTCTTGTCCCAGATGTGGTTGCCCGAGGTCATCACGTCGATGCCGTAGGAGAAGAGCTGCTCGGCGATCTCGCGGGTGATGCCGAAGCCGGCGGCGGCGTTCTCGCCGTTGGCAATCACGAAGTCGACCTCGTAGCGCGCCACGATGGCGGCCAGGCCCGTGCGCACCAGGTCCCGGCCGGGACGGCCGACGATGTCGCCGATGAACAGCAGCTTCATCGGCCGCCGTCCGAGGCCACGGGCACCAGGATGCCCTGGCCGCGCCGCTCGTCGATCTTCGGCAGCCGCACGCGCAGTTCGCCGTCCTTGAGGGTGGCCGTGGCCCGCGCGGCATCGATGGCCGCATGCACGCGCACGGCGCGAGCGAAGCGGCCGAAGTCGCGCTCCACGAGGTGGAAGCTGGCGTGGCCGCGAGCCGACTGGTCGGGGCGGTCCTTCTCGCCGGCGATGATGACCACGCCCGCCTTGACCAGGATGCGCAGCTGCGGCGCGGTCACCCCGGGCACGTCCAGCAGCAGGTCGAAGGCGTCGTGGGTCTCGAAGACATCGAGCAGAGGCAGGCACTCGCCGGTGATCTGGTGCCGCCGTTCGGGCCGCTGGCGGGACAGCTCTTCGAACAGCCGCCGGACGTCGGCCGAGACGTCGCCAACGTCGGAGGAAATGGGCAATCGTGCGGGGGGACGCATATCGAAACGGTCGGAACCGGGACATTGTACCGCGGCGATCGCCGCGGGTGCCGTTCGAATCCAGGCCAAGGTGCCTCTGCTAGAGGATAAATATGAGCGGACTGTAAGCAGATAATCTGCTTACGTGAAACTAATCTCGTGCTACACTCATCTCACCTCGCGTAAGGAGATACAGAAACATGTCAGCACCCAAAGGCAAAGTTATCGGCATCGACCTCGGCACCACCAACTCTGTGGTCGCGGTCATGGAAAGCGGCGAAGCGGTCGTGGTGGTCAATCAGGAAGGCGCCCGCACGACGCCGTCCGTGGTGGCCGTGGCCAAGGACGGCGATCGCCTCGTTGGCCAGGTCGCCAAGCGGCAGGCCGTCACCAATCCCGAGAACACCGTCTTCTCGGTGAAGCGCTTCATGGGGCGCAAGTTCACCGAGATCACCGAAGAAGCCAAGCGCGTCCCCTATCGCGTGTCGAAGAACGACAACGGCGATGCCTGGGTCGACGTGCGCGGCAAGCAGTACTCCCCGCCCGAAATCTCCGCGATGATCCTCGGCAAGCTGAAGAAGGCCGCCGAAGACCATCTCGGCCAGCCCGTTACCGACGCGGTCATCACCGTGCCCGCCTACTTCAACGACGCGCAGCGCCAGGCCACCAAGGACGCCGGCACGATCGCCGGCCTGAACGTGCTGCGCATCGTGAACGAGCCGACCGCAGCGGCGCTCGCCTACGGCCTCGACAAGAAGAAGGACGAGACGATCGCCGTCTACGACCTGGGCGGCGGCACCTTCGACATCTCGGTGCTCGAAGTGGGCGAGGGCGTGGTCGAGGTGAAGTCGACCAACGGCGATACCCATCTGGGTGGCGACGACTTCGACCACAAGATCATCGACTGGCTCGCCGACGAGTTCAAGAAGTCCGAGGGCATCGACCTGCTGAAGGATCGCATGGCCCTGCAGCGGCTGAAGGAAGCGGCGGAAAAGGCGAAGATCGAACTGTCGGCCGCCATGGAAACCGAGATCTCGCTGCCCTTCATCAGCGGCGATGCCACCGGTCCCAAGCATCTCACCGTGAAGCTCACGCGCGCCAAGCTCGAGGCGCTGGTCGAGGATCTCGTGCAGCGCTCGATGGGCCCCGTGAAGAAAGCCCTCGAGGATGCCGGCCTGAAGCCCGGCGACATCGACGAGGTCGTGCTGGTTGGCGGCTCCACCCGCATGCCGCGCGTGCAGGAAGCGGTGAAGGCCTTCTTCGGCAAGGAACCGCACAAGGGCGTGAACCCGGATGAGGTCGTGGCCATCGGCGCGGCGCTGCAGGGCGGCGTGCTGGCCGGTGATGTCAAGGACCTGCTGCTGCTCGACGTCACGCCGCTCTCGCTCGGCATCGAGACGCTGGGCGGAGTCATGACCTCGCTCATCACGCGCAACACCACCATTCCCACGCGCAAGAGCGAGACGTTCTCCACCGCGGCCGACAGCCAGACCAGCGTGGAAGTGCACGTGCTGCAGGGCGAGCGCCAGTTCGCGCGCGACAACCGCACGCTCGGCAAGTTCCAGCTCGTGGGTCTGCCGCCGGCGCCGCGCGGTGTGCCGCAGGTGGAGGTCACCTTCGACATCGACGCCAACGGCATCGTCAACGTGTCGGCCAAGGACAAGGCCACCGGCAAGGAACAGAAGATCACAATCAGCGGCTCGAGCGGCCTGGCCAAGGACGACGTCGAGCGCATGGTGAAAGACGCGGAGGCCCATGCCAGCGACGACAAGGCCAAGCGCGAGCTGATCGACGCGCGCAACCAGCTCGACTCACTCGTCTACTCGGTGGAGAAGACGCTCACCGAGTCGAAGGAGAAGCTGGCCGCCGGCGAGGCGGAGAAGGTGCAGACCGCGCTCGACGCCGCCAAGAAGGCCGTGCAGGGCGACGACCACGCGGCCATCACCACCGCCTTGGCCGACCTGCAGAAGGCGTCGCACCAGATGGCGGAGCAGCTCTACAAGGCCACGCAGACCGCGGGCGGCGGTGAGCCGGGCGCGCCCGGCGCGGATGCCGGCGCCACGCCTCCCGACGGCGACGTCGTGGACGCGGAGTTCTCGGAGAGCAAGTAGCCAAACCAGGGGCTGGGGGCCCGGGGCTCCCAGACACCAGAACACCACGACGACGACAAAGAGCAATCCATGGCTATCGTTCGATTCGATCCGTGGCGTGAACTGGCGGCGCGGCAGGGCAGCCTGCGCGGCGATGGGGGGTGGGCTCCGGCGGTGGGCATCCACGAGGCTGCCGACCGGGCACTCGTCATCACGGCAGAACTGCCCGAGATGAAGCGCGAGGCGATTGCCGTCACGGTGGAGCACGGCACGCTGACCATCAGCGGCGAACGTGCCCTGCCGGTGTCGGTGGCGTCGTAGCCGTGACGAGCTTCCTGGCGCACTGGCTCGTGCTGGCGGTGGCCCTCTGGGTCACCACTCAGCTCGTGCCCGGCGTCACCGTGTCGGGGTGGGGCGCGCTCGCCGTGGGCGCGGCCGTGCTGGGCGTGGTGAACACCGTGGTCCGTCCAGTGCTCACCTTGCTCACGTTCCCCATCACCATCTTCACGCTTGGCCTCTTCTACTTCGTGGTCAACGGGGCGGCGTTCGGGCTGGCCGCGGCGCTCGTGCCGGGGTTCGACGTGCGGTCGTTCCTGTCGGCCATCCTCGGGGCGCTCGTGACCGGGCTGGCCGCCTGGATGGTCGGCGCTCTCGTAAAACCGGGAAGAAACGCTTCCCGCACACGCCGGGATTGATTCCGCCGGCGGGAATTCGTTAGGCTGGAACGCTATGTCCGATACCGACAACGTTGCAGACGGTCAGGCCGAAACCCCAGCTGTTCGCCCGCAGGCCCGGCCGATCGAGAGCCGCTTCCTCTACGTCGACATCGCCGCGGCCCGCGCCAAGCAGTTACGCAAGGGCGCGACCGTACGGCTCGACGCCAATGCGCCGCGGGCGGTGAAGCCCGAACGTCAGGCGATGGAAGAAGTGAACCAGGGACTGGTCGAGTGGGACCTGCCCGAGTTCGCCGTGCTGCTCGAGAAACGCTGATCCGCGTCCGCCGAGACGCGTTCGAGGAACCTTCGCCGCGGGTTCTCGTCCCTTTCAGTGGCGGGCTGTAGCCGCCGTGGGAGGGGTTCATGGAAGCAGTGCTCGCGCTCGGTGCCATCGCCGCCGCAGCCGTCGTCGTCGGCCTCATCGGCATCTTCTGGCTGGTCCTGAAACTGATCTTCCTGCCGGTGCGCCTGGCCCTGGGCCTGGTGAAATTCGTCTTCAGCCTGGCCGCGGCCGCCGTGGGCATGATCGCCATGCTGGCACTGGCGCCGGTCGTGGCGGTGGGCGTGGGCGGGGTGATGCTCGTGGGCGTGGTGGTGGCCGCGCTGGCCGTGCTGCTGCCGCTCGTGCCGTTCCTGTTGCTCGGCCTGGTGGTGTGGTCGTTCTTGAAGCGCCCGGCCGCTACGGCGTGACGCCGGAAGGCGTTCGTATATGCCAGTCGGTGGCCTGCTGCAACGCCGTGCCCGCCCGGATCAACGTGGCTTCGTCCCACCTGCGCGCCGTGAGCTGACAGCCAATCGGCAGGCCCTCGGGCGAGAATCCACACGGCAGGCTCATGGCCGGCACGCCCGCCAGGTTCGCGCTCACCGTGAAGATATCGGCCAGGTACATCTGCAGCGGGTCGGCCGTCTTCTCCCCCAGCTTGAACGCCGCCGTGGGCGTGGTGGGCGTGGCCACGACATCCACCGTGGCGAACGCCGCGGCGTAGTCGTCGCGCACCTTCGCGCGCACCTGCTGCGCCTTCAAATAGTAGGCGTCGTAGTAGCCGGCGCTGAGCACGTAGGTGCCGAGCATGATGCGCCGCTTCACTTCGGCGCCGAAACCTTCGTCGCGCGTGCGTTCGTACATCTCCCGCAGCGAGTCCTTGGGCGTGAGCGTGGTGCGATAGCCGTAGCGCGCGCCATCGTAGCGCGCCAGGTTGGAACTCGCCTCGGCCGTGGCAATCAGGTAGTAGACCGGAATCGCCAGTCCCGCGTTGGGCAGGGCGATGTCGACCACCGTCGCGCCCAGGCGGGTCCACGTGGCCAGCGCCGCCTCGAAGGCCTGCGCCACCGCCGGATCCACGCCCTCGATGAAGGCCCGCGGCACGCCGATGCGCAGACCGCGCGCGTCGGCGGTCGCGACCCCGCTCCAGTCGGGCACGGCCTCGGCCCCACTCGTGGCGTCGTGGCCGTCGTGCCCGGCGATCACCGACAGCACGGCGGCGGCATCGTCGACCGTGATGGCCAACGGGCCGATTTGATCGAGCGACGAGGCAAACGCGAGCAGGCCGAAGCGCGACACGCGCCCGTAAGTGGGCTTCAGGCCGACGATGCCGCAGAAGGCCGCGGGCTGACGGATCGAGCCGCCGGTATCCGATCCGAGCGATGCCGGCACCGCGCGCGCGGCCACGGTGGCCGCCGAGCCGCCGCTCGAGCCGCCCGGGGCGCGATCGAGCGCCCAGGGATTCGCCGTGACGCCGTAGGCCGAGTTCTCGGTGGACGAGCCCATCGCGAACTCGTCGCAGTTGGTCTTGCCGATGACGATGGCACCCGCCGCGGCGAGCTTCGTGATGACCGTGGCGTCGTAGGGCGGCACGTAGCCGGCCAGCACCTTGGAACCGGCCGTCGTCGCTACGCCACGAGTGCTGATGTTGTCCTTCACCGCTACCGGCACGCCGGCCAGCGGGCCCAAGGCCGCGCCCCGCGCGCGCGCCTGGTCCACGGCCACGGCCTGCGCCAGCGCCTGCTCGGTGGCCACGGCCGTGAACGCGCAAAGCGACGGCTCCTGCCGGTTGATGGCGGCGAGGGCCTCGCGCGTGATCGATTCGGCGGTGCGTTCGCCGCGGGCCACGGCGTCGCGCGCGAGCGCCACTGGGCCGCGTGCGTCGCTCATGCCATCACCCGCGGCACTTTGAACAAGCCGGATTCGAGCGCGGCCTCGGGCGCATTCTTCAGCGCGTCGGCGCGCGGCAGGGACGCGTGCGGCACGTCGGGCCGCTCGTGCGCGTCGCCGGCTGCGGCGTGTGACATCGGCGTGACGCCGGTCGTGTCTTCCGACTGGATCTGGCGCACGTAGTCGAGGATCTCCGCGAGCTGGCGGCCGAAGAGGCCGACTTCGTCATCGGTGAGAGCGAGATGGGCGAGGGCGGCGATGCGCCGTACCTCGCCGGCGTCGAGCGGCGTCACAGACATGGTCGGCAAATCGTACCACGAAGTTTTCAACACAGCCGAGCCAGGTTCGGCTACAGGCGGCGTAGAATGAAGGTGCAGCTGCCCTTCGACGCCCGCACCGTATGGCGTTCCCACCTGTCCGGCCATGGTGGTTCCACCTGGAGTTCTCCCGCATGTCTCGTGTTGTGTCGCTACCCCTGAAGGTCGTGAGTGCGTCGGTGTGCCTGGCCGTTGCGCTGAGCACGGCCTGTGGCCGGGGTCAAGAAGCTGCCCCCGGCGGGGGCGGTCCACCGGAGGGCGCGTTTCCGCAGGTGGGCGTCGACGTGGTCACGCTGGCGATGGTGCCGGTCGAGCAGACCAGTGAGCTCATCGGCACGGTGAAGTCACGGCGCTCGGCCACCGTGCAACCGCAGGTCGAGGGCTTCATCACCCGGATTGCGGCGCAGTCGGGCGACCGCGTGCGCGCCGGTGCGTTGCTGCTCGAAATCGACGCCGGGCGGCAGGAAGCGGCGGTCGGCACCCTCGAGGCGACACGCGCGTCGCGCGAAGCCGATCAGGCTTACGTGACGCAGCAGAGCACACGGCTGGCCGCACTGCTGGCCGCCGGGGCGGTGAGCCAGCAGGAATTCGACCAGGCCGACGCCCAGCGGCGCTCGGGCGTGGCGCAACTGGCGGCGCTCGACCAGCAGATTCGCGAGCAGCGCGTGGAACTCGGCTATCACCGCGTGCTGGCGCCGGCCGCGGGCGTGGTGGGCGACATTCCGGTGCGTGTGGGCGACCGCGTCACCCGCAGTTCCGTGCTCACCACCGTGGACGACAACCAGGGCCTCGAGGTCTATCTGCAGGTGCCCGTGCAGCAGGCCCCCGACCTGGCGGTGGGCCTGCCCGTGCGGCTGGTGGACGACCAGGGTGCCACGGTCGCCACGACCACGATCACTTTCGTGGCACCGTCGGTCGATCCCGCCACGCAGTCGGTGCTCGCCAAGGCAGCGCTCGACCGGCCCGGCGATCTGCGTAACGACCAGTTCGTGCGGGCGCGCATCGTGTGGCGGTCGGCCGAGGGGCTGACGGCACCGCTCGTCTCCATGACCCGCATCAACGGCCGCTTCTTCGCGTTCGTGGCCGAGGGCGCCGGCGACAAGACGGTGGCGCGGCAGCGCGCGGTCGACCTCGGCGAACTCGTCGGCAACAACTACGTGGTGCTGAAGGGCCTGTCGGTGGGCGACCGGCTGATCGTGTCGGGCGTGCAGAAGATCGGCGACGGCGCGCCCGTGGCGGTGAACCCGGGCACGGCGGCCCCGGGCGCGGCCCCGGCCGGCGTGGGGAAGTAGGACAGAGCCAGATGCGCACTGACCTCTTCATCAGCCGGCCGATTCTCTCGACCGTGCTGGCGCTCGTCGTCGTGATTGCCGGCGTGATTGCCATTCCCACGCTGCCGATCGCGCGCTACCCCGAGCTGGCGCCGCCGTCGGTGACCGTGCTGGCGATCTATACCGGCGCCAATGCCCAGGCCGTCGAGTCGGCGGTGACGACGCCGCTCGAACAGGCCATCAACGGCGTCGAGGGCCTGTCCTACCTGCAGTCGTCGAGCACCAACAGCGGCATCAGCACCATCACGGTCACCTTCGACATCGACCGCAATCCCGACCTGGCGGCCATCGACGTGCAGAACCGCGTCAATCAGGCGCTCGGCCGCATGCCAGCGGACGTGCGCACCAACGGCATCACGGTCACGAAGAACACCGCCGGCTTCATGGGCGGCCTGGGCTTCTTCAGCAAGGACAACCGCTACGACGCGCAGTTCATCAGCAACTACATCGACCGCTACGTGAAGGATGCGGTCAAGCGCGTGCCCGGCGTGGGCGACGTCATCATCTTCGGCGAGCGCCGCTACGCGATGCGGCTCTGGCTCGATCCAGGCAAGCTGGCCGCGCGCGGACTCACCGGCAGTGATGTCGTCAACGCGCTGCGCGAGCAGAACGTGCAGGTGGCGGCCGGCGCGCTCGGCGATGCCCCCGCGGCGGCCGATCAGCTGTTCAACCTGAGCGTGCGCGCTCAGGGCCGGCTCACCGAAGCGTCGGAGTTCGCCGACGTCGTGGTGTCGGGCGGCAAGGACGGCGCGCTCGTGCGCGTGCGCGACCTGGGCCGGGTCGAACTCGGCGCCGAGAGCTACGCCTCGACTCTGCGCTTCCTGGAACTCGAAGCCTCGGGCATGGGCATCGCGCTGCTGCCCACGGCCAATGCGCTCGAGGTCTACGACGGCGTGCTCGCCGAGATGACCCGCATCGAGAAGAACTTTCCCCCGGGCCTCGAGTGGCGGCTGGCGTTCGACAACGTCACGGTGGTGCGCGAGTCGATCGTGGAAGTGCTGAAGACGCTGGCCGAGGCGCTCGTGCTGGTCGTGCTCGTGATGTTCCTGTTCCTGCAGAACTGGCGCAGCACCATCATTCCCGCGCTCACCATTCCCGTGTCGCTCATCGGCACGTTCGCGTTCGTGAAGCTGTTCGGCTTCTCGATCAACACGCTCACGCTCTTCGGCATCGTGCTGGCCATCGGCATCGTCGTCGACGATGCCATTGTCGTGGTCGAGAACATCGAACGGCACATGCGCGAGTTCAAGAAGCCGGCCTTCCAGGCGTCGGTCGATGCCATGCGCGAGGTGCTGAGCGCGGTGATCGTGATTGGCATCGTGCTCGTGGCGGTGTTCGTGCCGGTGGCCTTCTTCCCGGGCACGACCGGACGCCTGTATCAGCAGTTCTCGCTGACGATTGCCTTCGCGGTGGTGCTGTCGGTGTTCAACGCGATCACCCTCACGCCGGCGCTGGCGGCGCTGCTGCTCGACAAGGAGACGCACGCCCACGGCCGGTTCTTCACGGCGGTCAACCGCGTGATCGACGCCGGCACCTCGGCCTACGTGGCCATCGTGCGGCAGGCGCTGGCCTGGAAGTGGGCGATGCTCGTGGTGTTTGCCGGCGGTCTGTGGGCCACCTGGGCGATCTCGCAGGCCGTGCCCACGGCGTTCGTGCCCGAAGAAGACGAGGGCTACTTCATCACCGTGGTGCAGGCGCCGGCCGGGGCGTCGCTCGAATACACCGACGGCATCGCCAAGCAGGTCGAGAAGATCCTCTACCAGGACCCCGACGTCGCCTCGGCGTTCTCGGTGATGGGCTTCAGCTTCAGCGGCGCGGCGCCGAACAACGGCCTGATCTTCACGTCGCTCAAGAGCTACGACGAACGGCGCCGTGCCGACCAGTCGCTGTCGGCCGTGCTCAACCGCCTGCGGGGCCCGCTCTTCGGCATCTCGGGCGCGATCGTCGTGCCGTTTGCGCCCCCGGCCATCCAGGGGTTGTCGGTGTTCGGCGGCTTCCAGTTCGAAGTGCTCGATCAGACGGGTGGCGACATCGCCGGCCTGGCCGCGGCCACTAGCGCCGTCGTGAACGCGGGCAACCAGTCGGGACGGGTGGCCGGACTCTTCAGCGCGTTCCGCGCCGACGACCCGCAGTTGCGCGTCGACATCGATCGCGACAAGGCGCGCGCGCTCGGGCTGCCGATGCGCGAGGTGACCGACGCCCTGCAGGTGTTCCTCGGCTCGCAGTACGTCAACGACTTCGACTTCAACAGCCGCGCCTACCGCGTGTTCGTGCAGGCCGACCAGCGCTTTCGCGCGTCGCCGCAGGATCTGAAGCAGCTCTACGCGCGGGCGGCCAACGGGCGCATGGTGTCGCTCGGCAGCGTCGTGCGGGTCAGTGAAGTGACCGCGCCGCAGGTCATCAGCCACTTCAACATGTTCCGCTCCGCCGAGATCACCGGCGCGGCGGCGCCGGGGCTGAGTTCGGGCGAGGCACTGGCGGCCATGGAAGGCGTGGCGCGTACGGCGCTGCCGCCCGGCTTCGAGTTCGCGTGGGCCGGGCAGTCGCTCGAAGAGATCAAGGCCGGCTCGCAGGCGGTCTTCATCTTCGCGCTGAGCGTACTGCTCGTCTATCTCGTGCTGGCGGCCCAGTACGAAAGCTGGGTGCTGCCGATCATCATCCTGCTGGGGGTGCCGCTGGCCGTGCTCGGCGGACTGGGCGCGCAACTGTGGCGCGGTCTGGCCAATGACGTGTTCTGTCAGGTGGGTCTGGTGTTGCTCGTGGGGCTGGCGGCGAAGAACGCGATTCTGATCGTGGAGTTCGCCGAGCAGCTGCGTGAGCAGGGCCTCAGCATCACTGACGCGGCCCTCGAAGCCGCGCGCATCCGCCTGCGGCCCATCCTGATGACCTCGATTGCCTTCATCCTGGGCGTGCTGCCGTTGGCCTATGCCACCGGCGCCGGCGCGGCCGCGCGCAACTCGGTGGGCACCACCGTGGCCGGCGGCATGATCGCGTCGACCTTCCTTTCGATTGTGTTCATCCCCGTGCTCTATGTCGTGATTCGCACGCTCGTGCCCGGCCAGCCGCGTCGCAGTCACGCGACCGTGGAGGTGGCCGGTGCGTAGTCTCCTGGTGAACCAGGCAGTGCTGGCGGCGGGGCTGGCGGCAGTGCTGGTTGCCGCACTGACGGGTGGAGCGTTCGCGCAAACGCCCCCGCAGCCGGCCCATTCAGCGCCAGTGGCCGACGTGCTGGCGTTCGACGACGCCGTGCAGCGCGCCATTGCCGCCAACCCCACGGCGGAGCGCGCGGCCACCGCGGTGCGCAGCGCCGAGGCGCTGCTCGCTCAGGCGCGCGCGGCGGTGCGACCGTCGATCGACGGCAGCATCGTGACCACCATGCTCGACGACGAGCGCGGCTTCAGCGGCAACGTCGTGCAGCCGCAAACGCAGATGTTGTTTGCCGGGTCGGCGTCGACCCCGGTGCTGGCCATGGCGCAGTGGGCCGCGCGGGCCCAAGCGGCCGAGCGCGTGGGGTTGGCGCGCCTGGGCGCCGATGACGTGCGGCGTCAGGTGGGCGTGGCCGCGGCCGAGGCGTATCTGTCGATCGTGGGCGCCAAGCGCCAGGTGGAGGTGGACGAGCGCGCGCGCGACACCGCGCAGGCGCAGCTCGACTACGCGCGGGCCCGCCGCGAGGGCGGCGTCGGCAGCCGGCTGAACGAGCTGCGCGCGGCGCAGGAACTGGCCGTGATCCAGGAAGCGGTGGAGCAGTCGCGGCTCGCCGTGGCGCTCGGTCAGGAAGCGCTCGGTCTCATCACGTCGAGCGATCGTCCGGTCGACACGGCCGGCGAGCCGGCCCTCGAGGCACCGGCCCTCGACGGCGAGTCGTGGACGCGCAGCCGCACCGACATCAAGCTCTTCGACGCGCGCATCGACGCGGCGGGCCGCGTGGTGGCCGACAGTTGGAAGGACTGGGTGCCCACCGTGCGCGCCGCGTTCGAGCCGCAGTACATCACGCCCGCGGGGCTGTTCTCGCCGTCGGGCACCTGGCGGGCGGTCGTGACCGCGACCGTGCCGATCTTCGACGGCGGCCAGCGGCGCGCCGTCAAGACCTTCCGCGAAGTAGAAATGTCGCTGGCGCGGGTCGATCTGAAGGACGGGGAGCTTCGGGCCAGGTCGGGGGTGCGGTCGGCACGCGTGTCGATTGCCGCCGAGGCGCTGTCGCTCGAGCGTTCCCGCGAAGCCGCCACCCACGCCGCCGAGGTGCTGCGGATCACCGACATCGCCTTCCGCGCCGGCGCCACGACCAACATCGAGCTGGTGGATGCCCAGCGCCGGTCGCGCGATGCCGAAACGGCCGTGCGCCGGGCCGAAGACCGCGCGCGCCTGGCGCGCCTGGCCCTGCTCGTGGCCCTGGGCCAGTTCCCCCGTTAGGCTCTTGGTCGAGTCCCCGGGACTGGGGATTGGGGGCTGGGGACTGGGGCGTGAAGATTCTCGCAGCTCATTCCCTGCTTTGTGGCGCTACACTACCGCCATGTCCAGGCGGGTGGTCCGCGGCGGATGGTGGTGGGGCGCAGCCCTGGCGGGCTGGGTCGCCGTGGGCGGTCCGGGCGTGGGTCCCGACCCGAGCCGCTCGGTCACGCAAGCCGAAGCCTTCGCCGTGCGCGCCGTGGACGTCTCTGGCAAGCGCCATCCCATCGCCACCTTCGACGGACGCGCGTGGCTCATCGACATGCCGTCGCGTCTCGTGGGCCCGCCATCGCCCGATCCGCCCGCCATCGTCGGGCTCGAGACCAGCGAGGGCGTGCCCGTCTCCACCGTGCGCGTCTATGCCGCAAGCGGCGAGCCGTGGCGCTGGGCGCAGCAGGCGGTGGAAGCCCTGGCCGCGCACACTGCCGCGATTGGCGAACGCCGCGTGACCGAGGTGTCGATGTACGTGCCGGCGGGCGTGGGCGCCAACGCGGTGTATGTCGATCTCACCGTGCGCACGCCGGAACCGCGCTGGCAGGGCGCCGTGGTCGGCGCCTGGGTGCTGCCGGTGGAAGGGGCCGAGCCGGTGGTGCTCGGCGCGAGGCCGGTGCGCTTTCGCAGCTACGACGAGTTCGTCCGCATTCCGCGCCGGCATCCGCTCGGCATCGCGGTGGCTGGCACGGGCGGCGTGCAAACGTGGGTGATGTACAACCGCGCCACCACCGGTGACACGTTCGAGCTGGCGGGGGTGAGCCGGCGGGGGCTGCGCGAGCACCCGCCGATTCCGCGCGGCGCGTCGTAGGCTGGGCCGCTACTGCACCGACGTCAGGTCGAGCTCGAAGATCAGCGTGGCGTTGCCGGGAATCGCCGCGCCGGAGCCGGTGGTGCCATAGCCCAGCTCGGGCGGGATGACGACCCGCCGCCTGCCGCCCACGCGCATGCCGATGATGCCGCGGTCGAACCCCACGATCACGCCCCCTCCGCCCAGCACGGGTCTGACGAACCCGGTGCCGGCGTCGAACTGCGTGCCCTTGTTGTCGGCGGTCGTGGTTACGTACAACCAGCCGGTGTAGTTGACGGTCACGCGGCGGCCGTTCAAAGCCTCGGCGCCGGTGCCCACGACGAGATCGGTCGTGGAGAACGGGATGCCCAGGCTGGGCGGCGTTGGCGTCGTGGGGGTATCACTACCTCCGCAGGCGGACACCACGGCGGCAAACATCAGGACGACGGCAACACGGGCGCTTCTGGACATGGTCACTCTGTTGGGCATGGGGCGCGGCACTGGTGATCAGTATACCGGGCCTCTCACTTCGCGTCAGGCGGCGGGCACAGCCAGAACCCCGGCACGAGTTCTTCGCCCTGGGCACATTCACCGGCGCCGATGAGCGGCGCGTGTGCGGCCGCGGCCCGCGCCGCGTATTCGTCGATCCTCGGACTTTCGTCGGGCGCCACGGTGACGCGCTCCTGCGAGCGGAACGACACCAGGTAGGCGAGACGATAGTCACCCCATAACGCGGTGAGGCCACGCGACTCCAGCATCTGGATGGCCTGCCCTCGGTAGTCGGGCCAGCGGCCCGATCGCACCTCCGCCGCGAGCGCCCGGTAGTCGCCGAACGATGACGCCACCCAGACGAGCGTGGCAGTGACGAGCGCGGCCCGTACCGGGGCTGCCGGGGCGCGCAGGCCCGCGAGCAGCGCCCCCACGGGCACGAAGATGACCAGCAGGTCGTAGCGCAGCGTGTTGGGACTGAGCTGCGTGCACGCCAGGAACCCGTAGACGGTGGTGGAGATGAGTCCGCACAGGAGGAGGAACCACGGCAGCGCCGCAGCGGGAACGCCTTCGGCTGTGGGCGGCGGGCCGGGCGTCCGCCGGGCGCGCACGCCGGCGACAACGGCAGCCAGCGTGAGCGCAGCCACCCACGGCGCGAGGCCGGGATTGCCCTGACCCATGCCAGCGCTCACGCCGACGACGCGGATCGGGCTCGGATATCCGCCCACCATGAGCGGCAGGTGCTCGCGCAGCATCCGGGTGCCGCGCTCGGGCCAGGTCGCGGGCTCCACACAGATTGCCCGGGCCACCTCGGCCATCATGCCGACGACGGCCTGGTCGGAATCGAAGCGCACGCCGGGCGCCAGGAACATCGTGCACCGCGCCGCGGTCACGAGCATCACCGCGGCCACGCAGGCGATGAGCTCTCGGCGCCGTGTCAGGTCGCCCGCTAGAATAGCGCGTCCATGGCACGCCGCATCGATTGGGCCATCGCATGCGTGGTGGCCGCGGCTGGTGCGGCGCTCGCCGCGCTCAGCACGCCTACGGCGTTGCCGTCCTTCCTGCCGATTGGCGCGTATCCCACCTACGACGCGGCGGCAGCGCAGCTGTTCGCGCTGGTGGAGCCGGTGGCCCACGCGCCGTGGCTGGGCGCCGCGAGCACACCCGTGGCGGCCGGGGCGGCGGCGTTCGTGCTGTGCGGGCTGTGGGCTGCAGGACGCCGCGCGGGCGCCACGGTCTTTGCGGCGACGGTGACGGCGGCGGCCTTTGCGGCGCGTCCCGACATCGGCGAGTCACTGACGCTGGGCGCGGGTCCGCTCGTGGCCGTGGCATTCGCGTGGACGAGCCTGCTCGTGGCCGCTGGCCCTGGCGCTGCTGCCGCGGCGAACAACCGCGCGCGTCTGGTGCTGTGCGCCGGCACTGCCGCTGCGGCACTCGCCGTGTGGCCGCCGGTAGTGGTGCTACTGCCCCTGATCGTGGCCGCGGCTGGCGCTCGCGGCATCGTGGCGAGCGCCGCAGTGGCGACGGCGAGCGTGGTTGGCCTCTCTGGCGGTCTGCAGCTCTGGGCGATGCGCGCGTCGGTGCTGGCCAGTGAAGCCGTGTCGTGGGCGGACGTGTGGCTGGTCGTGACGTCGCTCGTGCCGCGCGGCGACGCGCCGTTCCCCTGGCCGGCGCTCGTGTCGCCCCCCCTGCCCGCGGCGTTGGCGCTCGCCGGTGCCGTCGTGCTCTGGCAGTCGACGACGCGGCGCACCGCGTGGCTCGCAGCGGCCAGCATCACACGCTCGCGAGCGTGCTGATTGGCTCGGGCGTGCTGGCGCGCGCGCGCCACGTGGACACCGAGGAGCCGCGGGCGTTCGCTGCCGCCCTCGCGCACGCGCTGTCGCCGGCCCGTGCACGCGGCACCGCGATCGTGGTGGAGGACACGCGCGTCGACACGGCGCTCGTGGCGTGGGGGGAGTGGCGATGGCCGCCTCGCACGCGTGCGGCGCGATCCGGCGCTCGTGGCTGCAGCGATGACGCGCGGTCAGATGGTGCTCGCCGGGCCGTCGGCACGGGCCGCGATGGAACTCTGGGGCTTCCGGTTCCGGCCGGGAGCCACGGTGGCGGCGCCGGTTCCGTTCGCCCTTGCAGACCTGACCGGCCGCTACGGCTGCACTGACGTGTCAGCGCGGTGGAGCGAGCTGGCGGGCCTCGACTACACGGGACGGCTCGGCATGCACCTGCCGGCCGGTCGAGGCCGCCTCGAGGTCGTGGTGGTTGGCATGCCGCCACTCGTGGTGCGCGCCCCCACCGATGATGGCCGGCCCGTGGGGCGGCTTACGTCAGGCCCGGGCATCAGCCTGAGCAGCCTGCCGCCGGTGCTGTGGCCAGGCGACGGGGGCCTGCCGGACGTCGCGCAGATCGCGGCTCGCTTCGTGCTCGACGCGCAGACGAATGCCGCGAGCGACGTGTCGCTGGCCCTCGGCGCCCGCGCGCCGCTCGTGGCCGCGCGCGTCGTGGAGGGCGACGGCCCGGCCACGATCTGTGCCGCGCCACTGCCGCGGCTCGACCCCTTCGACGCAGCCGGCGGCGACACGGCCACCCTCGCGCTCGACGACGACGCGTTCTTTGCGGGGGGATGGCACCGCGTAGAAGGGCGGGCACCACGGCCTTCCGCTGGACGACCGCCCGCGCGCTCACGCTCGTGCCCTCGGCCGGCGCGCGCGCCGTCACGCTGGCCATCGACGCGCGCCCGGCCGCCCGCACCAGCGACGGCGTCGTCCATCTGCGCCTGGCCATCAACGGCACGGCCATGGCGGAACAGGTGCTGACCGATGCCACCCAGACCTACACCTGGCGGATCCCGGCGAGGCTCTGGGTGGACGGCTCCAATGAGATCGCGTTCGACGTGTCCCGGGTCGTGCGCCCGGCCGACAGCGGTGGCGGCGACGCCCGCGAGCTGGGCGTGGCCGTGAGCGGCGTGCGGCTGAGCCGGTAGGGCTGGCCCCGGGTCCAGGGCCCCGAGTCCCGCCTACTTGATGAAGAGCATCTCGCGATAGGTCGGGAGTGGCCAGGTCGTGTGCGGCACCATCAGCTCGAGCTGGTCGCCCAGATCCCGCAGCCGCGTCATGGCCGGCACGATCTTGTCGCGCATGTACAACGCGTGCTTCTCGACCGAGGGCGTCGCGTGTTCCAGCGCGTGCTCGAGCAGGTCGGTCTGCACGCGGAACTGGTCGATGGTCTTGACGATCTTCACGAGCAGCTTCTTGCCTTCCTTGCTCACGCCGCCCGCCTGCTTCACCGCCACCACGCTGGCCGCCACCGCGCGCTGGTAGTCGAGCGCGGCCGGCAGGATGTAGCGGTTGGCCATCAACGTCATGAGCTGCGCTTCGACATTGATCGTCTTGTTGTAGGTTTCGACGTTCACCTCGTAGCGCGCGTGCAGTTCGCGTTCGGTGAGCACCTTGAACTTCTCGAAGGCCTTCACCGCCACCGGCGAGGTGATCTCGGGCAGGGCGTCCACGGTGTTCTTGTGGTTGAGCAGCCCGCGCTTGGCCGCCTCCTTCTGCCACTCCTGCGAGTAACCGTTGCCGTTGAAGATGATCCGCTTGTGCTTCTTCAGCGTGGCTTTGAGCAGCGCCGCCACCGCGTCTTCGATCGCGACGCCCTTGGCGACCGCCGCTTCGAGCTGACCGCACATGAAGTCGAGCGATTCCGACACCGCCACGTTCAGGCAGGTGGCCGGGAAGGCGATGCTCTGGTTCGACGACACCGCGCGGAACTCGAACTTGTTGCCGGTGAAGGCGAACGGCGAGGTGCGGTTGCGGTCGCCGGCATCGCGCGGCAGCTTCGGCAGCACCGACACGCCGATGTCGAGCATGCCGCCGTGCTTGCTCGACTTGGCGCCGCCCTTTTCCACCTGCTCGAGCACGTCGGTGAGCATGTCGCCGAGGAAGATCGACAGGATGGCCGGCGGCGCTTCGTTGGCGCCCAGGCGATGGTCGTTGCCGGCGCTGGCGATGCTCATGCGCAGCAGGCCCGCAAACGTGTCGACGGCGCGCACGACGGCCGTGCAGAAGAACAGGAACTGCATGTTGTCGTGCGGCGTGGCGCCCGGGTTGAGCAGGTTATTGCCCAGGTCGTCGCTCATGCTCCAGTTCACGTGCTTGCCCGAGCCGTTCACGCCGGCAAACGGCTTCTCGTGCGTAAGGCAGGCCAGGCCGTACTTCGGCGCGATGCGCTTCAGCACCTCCATCGTCATCATCTGATGGTCGGTGGCCACGTTCATGCTCTCGAAGATCGGCGCCAGCTCGTACTGCGACGGCGCCACTTCGTTGTGGCGCGTCTTGATCGGCACGCCCACCTTGTAGAGTTCGGTTTCCACTTCGGCCATGTAGGCCAGCACGCGCTCGGGAATCGAGCCGAAGTACTGATCCTCCAGCTCCTGGCCCTTGGGCGGACGCGCGCCAAACAGCGTGCGCCCGGCGTTGATGAGGTCGGGCCGGTTGAAGTAGAAGTGCCGATCGATCAGGAAGTACTCCTGCTCGGGACCGCACGTGGCGGTGACGCGCGAGGCCGGCACGCCAAACAGCGTCAGCGCGCGCGTGGCCTGCGTGCTGAGCGCTTCCATCGAGCGCAGGAGCGGCGTCTTCTTGTCGAGCGATTCACCCGTCCAGCTCACGAAGGCCGTGGGGATCACGAGCGTGGCGGAGTTGCCGTTCACGAGCAGCCAGGGCGGGCTGGTGGGGTCCCACGCCGTGTAGCCGCGGGCCTCGAAGGTGCTGCGCATGCCGCCCGACGGAAAGCTCGACGCGTCGGGCTCGCCGCGGACCAGTTCCTTGCCGCTGAATTCCGCCATCGACGCGCCGTCGGCGGTGGGCGAGAAGAACGAGTCGTGCTTCTCGGCGGTGATGCCGGTCATGGGCTGGAACCAGTGCGTGTAGTGCGACGCGCCGTGTTCGACCGCCCAGTCCTTGAGGGCCGAGGCCACCGAATCGGCGGTGGCCATCTCCATGGGCGTGCCCTTGGTGACGGTGTCGCGCAAGGACTGGTAGACCGCCTTCGGCAGCCGCGCCTGCTGCACCGAGTCGTTGAACACGAGCGATCCGAAGATGGCGCCCACCTGTGCACGCGCGTGCACCACGCGTCCTTCGTTCATCGACCAGCTGCGAATGCGGTCAATCGCTTCACTCAACGTTGCGGCTGCCATGGGTATGTGCTCCTTGAAGCTAAGTCCGTGTAAATCGAGCGCGAAAACTGATTCATTGTGCCAGACGAAGACATCGATCGGCAATTCAATAGTCATATTATTGCGAAGCGCTGTTCTATTCATGCAGAGTTCGCACGCTTCGACCGTGCATTACATTTTCGTTATTAATATGATCCGTAGAACTGTGGAGGCGATTTCAGGGGGCGAAGCTCTAGCGTAGGGATTGCTGTGTATAGTCTGGGGCTCACACCACGGTCGGTCCCCCGCGAGCCGTTCTTGCACTGGAGCGAATCATGATCATCAGTGGTGGCGGACGCCGGTCGCGGGCCGCGCTCGGGTTGACCGTCCTTCTGGCGTGCGTCCTCGTGGACGGCGCGCCCCTTCGAGCCGAGCCGTCGTCCACGCCGCGTCTCGACTGGCTGTTCGACGGCCAAGTCACCTCTACCGCCCGCATCGGCAACACGCTCTATGTCGGCGGCTGGTTCCGCACGATCCGGCCGGCATCAGCGCCGACCGCCAACGCCTTCTACGCCATGGCGCCGACGACCGGCGCGCTCGTGCCGTCGATCATGCCGGCTGCGAACAGCAGCATCACCGCGCTCACCCCAGACGGCAGCGGCGGGTACTTCATTGCCGGCCGGTTCACGAACATCGGCAGCGCGCGGGTCGCGCACATTCTTGCCGACGGCACCGTCGATCCGGCCTTCCAGTTCCCGCACGTGATCGACGGCGTGATCACGCAGCTCGCACGGGTCGGTCCGTCGCTCGTCGCCGGCGGCAACTTCCTGCATGTCGATGCGGTGTTCCGTCCGCTCTTTGCGATGAATCCAGTGACTGGCGCGTTGTCGTCGTGGGCGCCCGTGCTGCCGAACGAAGACCTGATCGTGCGCTCGCTGCAAGTGTCGAACGGCCTGCTGATCGTGCTCGGAAGGAACGGCCCGGGCCGCACGCGGTTCGTCACGGCCTACGACGGCGTCAGCGGCGCGGTCGTGTGGCAAACGGATGTGACCGGCGCGCCCGGCCACTCCGCGCAGGGCGCCATGGGTCTGTCGGGAAACCGCCTCATCGTGGGCATGGGTCGGCTCTACTCGCTCGATCCGCTCACGGGGGTCGTCGATCCCGCGTGGGCGGCGGGAATGCCGATTGCCGAGGGCCTGATCGCGATGGCAGTGGGCCCGTCCGCAATCTATCTGGGAGGCACGTTTCAGAGCTACTGGGGGCAGCCCCGCGGACGTCTGGCTGCGGTGGACCCGGCGACCGGCACGCTCTTGCCGTGGAGCCCGCAGGCGACCACGACGCGCTTCGACTCGGGCTTCATCGGCTCGCTTGTGCTGTCGCCCACCGGCTCGGTGTTCGCTGCATCGCTGGCTGCCACGGGTCCGCTGACCATCAACGGCCAGGTCGTGGGCACCGTCGCCGAAATCGACGCGGCGGGGGCGCTCACGGCCTTTCGCTCAGCGGCGCCGGTCGAATCGGTCGAACTGCTGCAGATGTTGTCCACCAACACGCTGTTCGTGAGCGGCTTCGCCGGCTACGTGGGACAAGCCGTGCGGTCCCGCCTGGCTGCCTTCGACCTCACGACCAACACGCTGCTGCCCGAGACCATCACGGTCACGAACACCGGCGTGGGCGCCACGATCGATCAGCTCGCGGCCTCCGGGACCGTGCTCCATCTCCGTGGCGGGTTCGATACGGTGAACGGCCAGCCGCGCGCCGGTCGAGCGGCACTGGACACGACCACCAACGCCGTGGTGACGTGGCCCGCCTCTGGCCTCACGGTGCAAGGGCTGCCCGAGGCGGCTGGGGGGTGGGAGTACGTGAGCATCGGCAGCATGCCGCGGCGCATCCGGCCGGTGACCGGCGCACTCGACGGGTCGTGGCAGCCGCCCGTGGGGGTGGCCTTCGATCGGCCCGACGCGGGGTGACCTTTGCGCTGCGCGAGTTTCCCGGCACGAACGGCATTTTCGGCAGTCCGGGGTCGGGCGTGGCCTTTGGCACGCTCCATCCGGTGACGGGCCAGTTCGTCGAACGGATCCGCACGACCGACTATCTCGGCGGTTCGGTGAGGCTGATGGGCGATACGGCATTTGCCGCCGTCGGCGTGAAGGCCACTGTGCCCGGCCCGGTCGTGGTCGGCAGGACGGTACTGGCCTTCGACACCAAGACCTTCCTGCCCGTGACGCGGCCGGCCATTTCAGGAAGTTTTTCGACCTTTGCCGTGGGCGACGGCCGCTTCTTTCTGGGTGGCGGCTACACCGGCATCGGCACCGACGTGCGCTACGGCGCGCTGGAAGTGCAACTGCCGGGCACGTTCACGTCGTGGGATTCGGGATTCCACCCGCACACGGGCTTTAGCTTCCCGGCGACTGTCACCGTGGCGGGCGACATGGTGGTCGCGTTCGGCACCTACGCGTCGGACCGGTGGCGCATGGCCGTGTTCGATCTGACGGGCGCGCGCGCGCCGTCCAATCTGCGCGCACGATCAAGCGCTGGCACCGTGGAGTTCACCTGGGACGCCACTGCACTGCCGCCGGCCGGCGGCTACGTGCTCGAGGCCGGCCTCGCCGCGGGGCAGACGGCCGTGGCCGTGCCCGTCGGCAGCGGCACGACGTTCGCGACGCCGGTGGCGGTGCCGGGCCCGGTGTTCGTGCGGATGCGCACGCCGGGCTC
>Ga0163144_10000927_pt1 | contig 69294 bp, 63 predicted proteins | sample OliLak19BULKMAT1_FD_123175 | JGI IMG/M metagenome (GOLD analysis project Ga0163144, IMG submission 123175) | Freshwater microbial mat bacterial communities from Lake Vanda, McMurdo Dry Valleys, Antarctica - Oligotrophic Lake LV.19.BULKMAT1 | ecosystem: Environmental > Aquatic > Freshwater >... | reverse complement strand
GTGGGTCCAGTCCGGGATGTTCCGTCACCTACTCCGGCTTATCCGGGCTATCCTGCCGGCGCGGAAGCGAGCCGGCATCGAGGACTTCCGCTGGCACGACCTGCGGCACACCTTCGCCAGCCGTCTGGCCATGGCCGGCGTCGACCTGCGCACCGTGCAGGAGCTGCTGGGGCACCAGGGAATCGCGATGACGCTGCGGTACGGGCACCTGTCACCGGGTCACACACGCTCGGCAGTGCAGCTTCTGGTGCGGCCAAGTGGCACCACAAGTGGCACCGGCGGCGCAGGCCAGCAGGCGGGCGGTGGGGAACCAGCGCAAGTCGCCGTGGCACCGAGGAAAAAGAGTGAGCCGTCTGGGGCTCGAACCCAGGACCCTCTGCTTAAAAGGCAGATGCTCTAACCACCTGAGCTAACGGCTCGTCATGCTTGGCTACCACATGCCGGGGCGCGGTCGCCAGGCACGCGAGGGGCGTTCACAGGGAGGCGCCGGCGAGGGAGGTGATGAATTGGATGCCGGAGACACGCTTGCGGCTCAGGCGGTCGTCATTGGTGATGAAGAGATCGACTGCCGAGCCGGCGGCGCACGCCAGCTGGATCGCGTCGGGAGGCCGGATGGCGCGGTCCTGGCGGAGGCGGGCATACTCGACTGCGGCGCGCCGATCGAACGGAACGATCTCAGCGCTAGCGGCCAGGGCCTGCTCGTAGGCGCGGCGCAGGTCTTCAAGGCCGGCGGCGACCGGCTTCACCAACACCTCACCGACGGTGAAGATCGAGGTCGCCAGAGCATCGCCGCGTGCCAGCATCCGCTCGCGCAGGGCCGATACCCGGTCAGACAGTGTTCCGTAGTCCTCGAGCAGCTAGAGAAACAGATTGGTGTCCGCCCGACCGCGATCGCAGGGATCGCCGGGTCGGTAGAGCCGGCGCCGCGACCGACCGGTCGCGTACAGCATGCACAGACGCGCCGGCTTCGGCTCACGATTCGCCACGCAGTGTAAGATTGCGAGCACATACACGCAGGGCCGCCGCGGCAAGCAGATCGCCTCGCGCCGCGCCCGACCCTCGATCTCCTTGGCCGTGAAGTCCTCGCGCTCCGGGTGCTCCCGATGCAGCAATGCCGTAGCGATCCAAATCTCGTCGGCAACCGCCAGCGACGACGTCAGGCGCAGCTCAGCGAGCGACTCTGCTACCGTGCCATGGCCTTCTCCGTGCGCGATCTTCCCAGACATGGATACTGTACACTGCTTGCTGAACAGCGCGGTCAGTATCGCGGTGCCGCACCCTTAAGCGCGAAAAGGCCCGCGGCTTTCGCCGCGGACCTTCCGCGTGGAATTCGACGACGGAGTGGTTCGCTCCGCAGTGCGAAATTGGCTCGCTTACGGAACCAGGACGCCCGAGATCGCGATGTTCGACGTGCCGGACACGATGCCGACCTCGCCGATCACCAGGGCCGTGTTCTGACCCGCGGTGATGGCGCCAGGGATCAGCGTGTTGAGAGTCGTCTTGATCTTGCACTTGCCGCTGGAAACGGTGCAGGTCGCGCCGGAGATCACGAAGCCAGGCAGATCAACCGTCGTGCAACGCGCGCTCACGGAGCAGTTGTTGGTCGTCGACTTCGTGTCGGCGGTCAGCTGCAGGACCGTGTTGTCCGGGCAGTTCTCGAGGCCACTGAGCTGGGCCTGCAGGGCCACGTCGGTCTTCGTCTTCGCCGCGACCTTACCCTTGCCCTTCACACCGAACGTGCAGAGCGCGGCATCGGTCGCCGGGCAGGCGGGAATCGGCAGCGCGCCGAGGGTGATCTCAGTCGGCGCCGTGCAATCGCCCGAGGCGTTGACGACCGACGCCTGGTACTTACCGGCCTTGCCCGGCTCGCCGTCGGCGCCCAGCGCCATGGTGGCCGACAGGCAAACGCCTGCGACGATCAATGCAATCTTCCGCATTTTCTCCCCCTTCATTGCTGCGGTTCGCGCCACCGCGAACGCTGTCCGTCGAAGCGAAACCCCACGCGCATAGCGCGTACCCACGCTTATGAACCAAATCGTGCGCCTGAGTCAAGACTTAATAATCCACCACGACCGCATCGGACGGCTCGTTGCCGACGGCGATCCGGGTGACCGCCTGATTGGCCTCGGTCTCGATCTTGACGAGGTTATCCGACTCTTCGTTCACGACATACAGGAAGCGCCCATCTGCGGTCATGGCACTGTAGGTCGGCCACTCGCCGCACTCGATGGCCGCAACTTCCTTACCCGCCTGGTAGTCGAGCACGGTGATCGTGTCCTCCATACCGGCCATGGAGTAGGCGAGCGGACGATCCGGGTGGAGCAGCAGGCCGGTGCCAGTCTCAGCCGGGTAGGCGCCGAGCACCTTGAACGAGGCGGCATCGATGACGGTGATCGTGCTGTCGTCGAAACTCGGCGCCAGCACGCGGCTGCCGTCACGGCTCACCGCCACGTCTGTCGGGTACTTGCCCACCGGCGCCGACGCCTCGACGGCGTGGGTCTCGGTGTTGATGGCCTGGACGACGCCCTGCGCGTCACGCAGGACCACGTACAGCCGCTTCCCGTCGGGCGACACGGCGATCGGACCGGGCTTCAGCGCCAGCTTGATCGGCTCGCCCAGCGGCGCCCGCTGCGCCACGTCGATCACCGTCACGGTCAGGTCGTAGGGGCTGGTCACGTAGAGGCGCGCACCGTCGGCGCTGCAGGCAACGAACTCGGGCCCCTTGCCGGCCGCCACCTTGCCAACGATCTCGAGGCTGACCGCGTCGATCAGGGTCACCGTCCTGGCGGTGGAATTCGCCACCGCGACCGTCGGCACGGCGCCCCGGCAGACGGTGATGCCGAACGGCGAATCACCGATCGGAAGGACCTTGATCTCTCGATCCAGGGCTGTGTCGACCACCGAGACGGTGTCGTCCTTGTAATTGGATACGAAGACCCGCGAGGCCGGCGGCGAGCCGGCGCCACGCAGCAACAACAGCACTGCGCCGCCGACGGCGAGCAGGACCGCAGCGGCGAGAAACAATCGGGATTGGGTGGTCATGGTCTCCGAGTAGTACGCGTCGCCCCTGGGGGAGAGTCAAGGGAAGTGGCCGATCCTCGTCGCGAGAGGGGCACCGTGCGCGACCGGGGCCCTACGAGAACACCGCCCGGCCGGTGGCGCGCATCGCCAGCAGGGCGGTGGCATGGACGGCCGTGAGCAGCGGGTCGCGGCCGTACGGGACGGCACCGATACGCGTCTTCGCGCGCGACAACTCGGCAATCACCGCCTGTTCGACCGGCAGCCGGTTGAGCGCCACCAACGCATCGCGGACCAGGAAAACGTCGTCGCGCTGCGGGCTCGCCAGGGCTTCGGCGAGGCGCGCGTCGCCGGTGAGGTCGTAGTACTGGATCAGCGGCAGGTTGACGCCCGAAAACGCCGGCAGCTTGATCCACGACCAGGCGCGGCCGTTGATCTCGAGCAATTTGTACTGGTCGTCGCGCGCATCGTATTTGAACTCGACCTGGCTGATGCCGTGGAATCGCGCCGCCTCGAGGATCACGCGCGCCTGCTGGGTCACCACCTCGGGCAGCGCGACGCTCTCGGCGATGCTGGCGTCGCCGTGCGTGTAGGGGCGCTGCGAGCGCTTGCGCCCGGTATAGGTGCGCAGCACGCGCCCCTCGCGATCGGCGTAGGCGCCGACCGTGCACAGCGTCGAGGGATCGCCGGGGATGTTCTCGGCGAGCTGGAACTCGCGCCCCGCATGGTCGCGCGCCAGCTCCGCGAGGAAGGCCTCGAGCCCGGCGCGATCCTCGACCACCTGCAGTCGGAAGGCGCGCCCGCCGACCGCTTCGGTGCGCGACGAGGGCTTGATGATGTACGGCAGGCGCAGACCGGCCAGATCCGGCTCGTCCCCGGCGACGAACTTGATCGAGGCGGGAATCGGCACGCCGACGCGCCGCGCCAGATCGTACTGCCAGTTCTTGGCGAAGATGTCGGCCCCGATGTGCGGCGCCGCCGGGACGTGGTAGCGCGCCTGCAGCGCCGGCGCCGCCAGCAGGATGGCCTCGAGATCGACGTCGATTGCCGGAAAGAGCACCCCACGCCCGTCGAACTCGCCGCCGACGCGCCGCAGACACTCGGCGAGCGTTTCGCGATCAGGATCGTAGCTGACGTGGCGACGGGGGAAACGCGAGAAGCGCCCGAGCAGCGGCGGCCAGCGACGGCCGACGGTGAGAATCGGCACGCCGCCGAGACTGAGCGCGTGGATGAGCCCGACCCCGGCGGTGCCGGGATTCGGAACGATGGCCGGGTTCTTCACCGGACGAGCATGGTGTCGGCGCGCAGCCCCTGCCGCATCGTCTCGAGTGCGACGACCTCACCTGGCGGGATGTTGCCGAGGTTGACGTTGGGGCCGAAGTGCTTGATCAGCCACACCTGCTGCGCCTTCTGCGGCGCCTCGAACATCAGCCGGCTGGTGTCGATCTGGGTCTCGATCTCGTCGATCAGGCCGGTGCGGATCTCACCGCTGCCGCGGTAGAGGCCGACGGTGCCGGACTCGCGCCCCTCGGTGATGACCTTCCAGGCGCCGGCATCGAGCTCGGCCTTGATCTGCTTGACCCAGCGCGTCGGCGACACGACCACCGCCTCGTCCTTGCTGCCGACTTCCGACAGGACTTTGAAGTCGCGCGCCAACGTCTCGATGTAGCGCAGCTTGTCGGCGATCGGCAGCTCGATGACGCCGTCGGAGATCTCCAGCAGGCGGATACCGCGGTCCTTGAGGTAGGCGGTATACTCGTCGACCTTGCCGCGCTGCAGCGCCAGCTCGAACAGACTGCCGCCGCAGTAGATGTCCATCCCGTGGCGCTGGCAGAGGGCGATTTTGGCCTCGAGGTTCTCGGTCACCACCGAGGTGCCCCAGCCGAACTTGACGATGTCGACGTAGGGCTTCGCGACTTCCAGCATGCCCTCGACGTCGGCCAGCGACATGCCCTTGTCGAGCACGTGTGTGAGACCCGCCTCGCGCGGTCGGCACGTCCGAGACGGATCCTGAAACAACTCCTGCAAACGATTGGTATACGCCACACAGCCCCCGACAAAATCGGCACGCTACCATCCGCTTCTCCGTTACTCAAAGCTGATTTTGGCCGTGGCTCGCGCGCGCCGCCGGTGCTATGGCAGCGCCGGTCATGCGCTACCCCGTCCTGCTGTTCGATCTCTTCCGCACCATCTTGCTGTTCACCCGCCACGCGCCGACCGGCCAGGTGAAGGAACCGACCTGGCGGCCGGCGATGCAGGAGCTGCGCGGCCGCGCCCGGACGTTGCTCGGCGCCGTCGAGTTCGATTTCTTTCTCGACGCGCTCTACGACGTCAGCCTGGCGATCGCGAAGGCTCGCCCCCCCGAGCACCGCGAGACGCCGATCGCGGTCCGCTACGCGCGGGCCCTCGCCCGCCTCGGCCTCGAAGGCGCAACGGCGATCAGCACGGCGGCCAAGCTCGCCCGCCTGCAGCTCGACGCGCAGGCGGCCAACACCGAGTTGCCCACCGCCCACCTGGCCCTGTTGCAGTCGCTCGCCCGCCAGCGGCGTCTGGCGGTGGTCTCGAACTTCGACGATGGGCCGACGGCGCATGCCCTCCTCGCCCGCCACGGCCTCGATCACCTCCTGACCACGGCGGTGATCTCGATCGACGTCGATCGCCGCAAGCCGCACCCCGCCATCTTTCACGAGGCCCTGCGGCGCCTCGACGCCTCCCCCGGCGATGCGCTGATGATCGGCGACAGCCGCGGCGACGACGTCGGCGGCGCCGCCGCCGCCGGCATCGACAGTGTCTGGGTGAACTGGCACGGCGACAGCACACCCACCGCCGGCCCCCAGCCGACCCACGTCGTGGGCGCACTGGTCGAGGTGGCGGAGCTGCTGGCGTGAAGGTCGTCGCCCTCAACTTCGCCGCGTACGCGGCGCGTCTGGCGGCGCTGACCCGCGACCTCGACGTCGCGATCAGCCACCTCGACCTCGCCGTCCCCTGGGACGAGGTCGCGGCGCGCCGCGCCGGACGCCGCGTCGGCGGCACGCGCGCGACGCCGGCGCTGACAGCGGCGCTGGCCGACGCCGAGGCCCTGCTCGCCTTCGCGCCGCCAATCGACGCCGCCGCACGGGCGCCGCGCCTGCGCTGGGTGGAAACGCCGGCAACGGGCTTCGACCAGCTCGCCGGCACCGGCCTGCTCGAGGCGCCGGGCGTCGCCGTGACCACCATCGGCGGCCTCTTCGCGCCGTGGGTGGCCGAGCACGTCTTCGCCCTGCTGCTCGGCCTGTGGCGCCGCCTCGACGTCTTCGTCGCGGCGCGCGAGCGCGGCGAGTGGGCGGGACGCGGCGTCGAACTGCGCGCCCTGCGCGGCGCGACGATGGCGATCGTCGGCCTCGGCAACATCGGTCAGGCGACGGCGCGCGCCGCCGACGCCTTCGGCATGCGCGTCATCGGCACGCGCCGCAACCACGAGCAGACGCCGCCGCACGTCGCCCGCGTCTACCCGCGCCGCGCCCTGCACGAGATGCTGGCGGCGGCCGACGTGGTCGTGCTCGCCGTCGCCGGCGCGCCCGACACCGAACGAATGATCGGCGCGCCGGAACTCGCCGCGATGCGGCGCGATGCCTGTCTGATCAACGTCGCGCGCGGCATCGTCGTCGATGAATCGGCCCTGGCGACGGCGCTGCGCGACGGCACCATCGCCGGCGCCGGGCTCGACGTGTTCGTCGACGAGCCGCTGCCGGCCGCCCACCCGCTGTGGGCGGCGCCAAACGTGCTGATGACGCCGCACATCGCCGTCAACGTGGCCGACAAACTGCAGGCCTGCGTCGAGCACTTCGCCGCCAACCTGCGACGCTTCCGACACGGCCAGGCGCTGCAGGACGCGATCGCGCGCTGAGCTGGCGGGCGCGCCGACCGTCGTACCGTCCACGTTCGCTGCCCCGCCCGGCAGGCGCGGTCCAGGCCGCTCGCCTAATACGGCTTGCCGCTGGCGGCGCGGACGCCCTCGTAAATCGGCCGCAGGAACGACGACGACTCGTCGCACCAGGCATTCCACGTGGCCTGGTCGATGCGCGGCGCCGACGTGTCCGTGGCGCAGTCCTGGCGCAGCTGCAGGTCGAGGTACCCGTCGCGACACACGTCGTCGCCGTGGCGAATCCAGTCGCTCGCCAGGCGCCACCACAGGCGCGTCACGATGGCGCCTTCGCAGGCCGGCGTCATCGGCGCCGCCGGCGACTCGTAGGCGCGCAGGTGCGCCAGCTGCGCCCGCAGCAGGGGCGCGACGAAGTGTTCTTCGTAGCAGGCGTAGACGCCCCAGAAGCCGGGAGCGAACGCGCCGACGTCGCAGTCAGGCGGCGCCGCCGCGCCGGCACGCGCCTGGATCCACCCCCACACCAACTGCCACTGCGCCAGCGTGCACTTGCGAATGAACTTGTTCTCGGCGTGCCAGGCAATGCGTCCGAGCGAATGGTCGCACTCGCCAACCTGTGGGCAGACAAGCGACGGCACCGCGTCCGGTACGTCGGGGTAACTCGAATCGCCCGGGAAGGCGACCTCACACAGCATGGTCGAGGAGCCGTACTCGGCGAGGCAGGTCGTCGCCCACTCGGTGCCGCTGCGCCGCAGTTGGGCGCCGATCTGCTCGGCGATGCTACCGTTGTCGCCGCTCTTGTTGCAGAGGTCTTCGAGGGGAATGGTGCCGGCCGGCGACGGCACGCTGGCGCGGGCGTCGGCCTTGAAGCGATCGGTGCGATTGGCCTCAGCGTCGGTGGCGGCAAAGCTCGACTGCAGGCAGAGGGCGCCGTCGTCGCGCCGCAACTGCACCGTCACGGGCGTCGCGAGCGGCAGATCCGGATCGGGCAGACCACTCCCCTTCCCTTTCGCCATCGCGCTCGAGCCGCCCAACGCCCCGGGTTTGAGCGCCGCGTAGCGCATACCTTCGCCGCTCGGCCCGGTGTAGAGGACGCCGCCGGAGTCCAACTCCCGCCATCCCGACCCCGCCGGCAGCTCCGCGGCAGCGACCAGCGCCTGGGCGCTGCCCGCGTACAAGCAGAGGGCGTAGCGCGCGGTGCCGGTTGGATCGGCCAGCGCCGCGGCGGCGAGCGCCTCGCCCTTACTCCACTTCCACAGGAGCTGGTCCTTGGCGTCGTCGGCGCGATTCCAAACCGACAGGCGGGACTCGCGCCCCATCAGGCACCCTGAGGCCGGCGCCGGCGGGCACTGCGCCGACGCCGACGCAGACGCCAGAAGACTCGCGATCGCCACCACCGCCGCCTGCCGCCACAATCCGTGCGAACTCATCGCCGGACACTGCGTTGATCGCAGAGGCAAATGCCATCTGGGATTTACACCTAATCCCCTAGGGGTATTCCCGTGGTCGCCCTGTTGGGTCAGCGCGATCGGCCGCGCGCCAGACCGCGCGCCGCCACGTCGGCGAAATAGACGAGATCCTCGCGGGTCGGCACGATGACGCTGCGCAGCGGCAGGCCGGACTCGCGTTGAAAGGCCGCGACGAGAATGACGCAGGCGCCGCTGTAGGCGATGGCGGTGGCCATCGAGGCGCCGACGATGCCGTAGGTCGGGATCAGGTACAGGTTGAGCCCGACGTTGACCACCAGCGCCAGCAGCCCGGCCGCGGTATTGACGCGCTGCTTCTGCCGCGAGGTGAAGTTGCGCGTGATGATGACGAAGATCGACATCATCGCCACGCCGACGGCCGCCCACGGCAGCGGCGCTCCCGCCGGCGCGAAGGGTTCGCCGTACCACGCCCGGATCACCCACGGGCCGAGCAGTGCCAGCGCCGCCGCGGCGGGGACGGTGACCATCAACGTGCGGCGGCAGGTCTGGGCGGTGAGACGGTGTACCTCGGCCTCCGGCAGTGCGGCGAGCTTCGGATAGAGCACCAGGCCGATCGCCTGCGGCACCTCGAGGACGAGCTCGGTGAAGTGCAGGGCGAGGGCGTAGAAGGCGGTCGCGGCCGGGCCGAGGAAGGCCTGCACCATATAGACATCGATGCGCAGCAGCAGGTGCGCGGTGACGACCTGCACGTACGACCGCAGGCCGAACGACAGCATGCGGCGCAGCAACGGAAGGTCCGGCGTCGCCGAGAAGCGCACCGTGTGGCGCATGCTCCACAGCAGCCAGCCGATATTTAGCGCCCCGATGACGGTGTAGATCGCCACCGCCGCCGGCAGGCCGAGGCCGAGGCCCATGATCGCGCCGACGACGAGGACCAGACGCAGCGCTTCGCTCTGCAAAAGACGGCGGTTGTAGATGCCGAAGTGTCCGGTCGCCTGCAGGATGCTGTACAGGTAGTTGTCGAGCAGCAGCATCGGCACACGCAGCAACGCCAGCACCAGCGCCCACGGCGGCACGTCGGCGAGGATGGTGTGCAGCAGCGAATCGCGCAACCCCCAGACGATCAGTCCCGACGCCGCCCCGAGCGCCAGCGCGAGCAGTAGCGAGTTCGAGGCGACCTGGTCGACCGTCGCCTCCTTGCGGTTGATGAAGAAGATGGTCGCCTGCGAGACGCCGAGCTTGACCAGCGTCACCACCGTCGACGGGACCAGCAGCACCACCGCCAGCAGGCCGCGATCGTGCGGGCCGAGCCAGCGTGCCAGGATGATGCCGCTGATGACCCCCATTGCCGACCAGGCGACGCGCGTCCCGAGGATGCCGAGGGTGTCGCTCAGCGCCGCGCTGGCCTTCACGCGCCGCCCCGCGCTGCCGGGCGCTCGCCGCGGAACAGCGCCGCCAGTGCTTCAATGTTCACGTCACGGTCGAACATCCGCGCCACGGTCGCCGCACCCTCGTGCGCCAGGCGCTGGCGCTGGGCCGGGTCATCGAGCAGTTCGCCGAGCACGCGCGCCAGGGCGGCGGCGTCGTTCGGCGGCACCAGCCGCCCGCTGACCCCGTCGGTGACCAACTCGGCGATGCCGGAGATGGTGGTCGCCACGACCGGCAGCTGCATCGCCATCGCCTCGGCCAGGACGTTGGGGATGACGTCGCGCTTGCCTGACCGTTCGAGGATGACACTGGCGAGGACGAAGACGTCGGCTTCGGCATACGCCTCGGCCAGGCGCGCCTGCGGCAGCGGACCGGTGAAGTCCACCCGCTCGGCGATGCCGAGCTCGACCGCGAGTTGCGCCAGCCGCTGCCGTTGCGGCCCCTCGCCGACCAGCACCACCCGCACCGGCCGACCGAGCTGCGCCACGGCCCGCAGCAGGATGTGGTGACCCTTGTACGGCTCGAGCCGTCCGCAGGTGACCAGACACGGCAGCGCGCCGCGCGCCCGCGATGGCTGCGGCGCGAAGCGCGCCCGGCTGACGCCGTGGTAGTTGACGATCACCCGCTCGCCCGGCGCCGTGCCGGCGAGGCGGTTGAGGAACTCGGCGTTGACGCGTGCGCAGGTGACGGCGAACTCGGCCTCGCGCACCTTCACCCCGAGCAGGCGCGGCACCAGGTAGATGTCGTACGCATGCGCCGTGAAGCTGAAGGGAATGTCCGTGAGCCAGTGCACGACCAGCGCCACCGTCGCCGCATAGCTCGCCCAGTGCGCATGCAGGCGCGCAATGCCGCGCCGCTCGAGATCGCGCGCCAACCAGACGGCGAGCGGGATCAGCCACAGCGACTTCAACAGGTAGAGCACCGGGCTGCGGTTGAACCAGCCGCGCAGCGCCTCGGCGAGCGTGCGCTCGCGGTCGGGCGCATCGGCGCTGACCTGCTGCGTCTGCCAGGCGCGTCCGGCGGCGCGGTCCTGCCACCACCCGCGCACCACCCCGACGACCGCACCCAGATAGCGTCGCGGCCGGCGCGCGAGCAACGCCAGATTGGCGACCAGCACCGGCCCCGAGAGGGTCGACGGGAGGTAGGTCACCTGCGCCTGCAGCGCCTGGCCTTCGGGCTGCTGCGTCTTGGTGACCGGCCGCTTGATCGAATACAGCGCGATGTCGATGCCGCGCTCCCGCAGCGCCAGCACCTCCCACAGCACGAAGGTCTGGTGCAGGTTGGGGAAGGCGGGAAAGAGAAACGCGATCATCGGCGGTGCCTGTCGGGTGGCAGGCGCCCACGGGAGGCGCCCTCCACACGTACGCTCATGGACGCACCGCACGCAACCGCGCGGTCAGCAGGGGCACCAGCAGCGCCCAGTCGCCGACCAGGCCGTAGTCGGCGCTCTTGAAGATCGGTGCCTTGGCGCTGCGGTTGACGGCGACGATGATGCCGCTGCGCCGCACGCCGACGGTGTGCTCGAAGGCGCCGCGCAGGGCGATCGCGACGTAGAGCTGGGGCGCGATGGCGCGGCCGGTGATGCCGACCTGGTACTGTTTCGGCAGCCAGCCGACGTCGGTGACGTCGCGCGTCGTGCACAGCGCGCCGCCGAGCGCGTCGGCCAGGGCCTGCACCTGCGGCAGGTGCTCGGGCCCGCCGATGCCCTTGCCGAAGCCGACCACGACCGCCGCCTCCTCGAGTTCGGCGGCGGCCGCGCAGGTGGTGCGGCGCTCGAGCACGCGCACGCGCTCGTGCACGGCGCGCGGCGCGAGGCGCACGAGCGTGGCCATACGCCCTGATCGCGGCTCGCCCGGAGCGAGCATGCCGGGGCGCACGGTCGCCATCTCGGGTTGCGTGCGCGAGGCGATCAGGGCGACGACGCTGCCGCCGAAGGCCGGCTTGTGCTGCAGCACGCGGCCGTCGGCATCGAGGCTGAGATCGACGCACTCGCCGGTGAGCCCGAGGCCGAGGCGCGCCGCGACGCGCGGGGCGACGTCGCGGCCGAACACCGTCGCCGGCAGCACCACCAGCCCCGGTCGCTCGGCCGCGATGACGCCGGCGAGCAGCGCCGCGAAGGACTCGGGCCCCGCCAGCGGTGCGTCGTCCGCGGCGAGCAACACCCGCCCCGCGCCGTGCGCCGCCAGGGCGTCGACATGCGCCGCCGCGTCGGCGCCGGCGACCAACGCGTCGACACGGCCGTGCAGCGCCGCCGCCAGCAGCGTCGCCTTGTGCAGCAGCTCGAACGTCACCGGGCGCAGCGCACCCGCCCGCGTCTCGGCGACCACCAGCACATCGCGACCGCCGCGGCGCGTCACGACGTGCGGCGCCGCCGGCCGGTGCGGCTGCGGCCGCTCGACCGTCCAGGTGCCGAACAGGCCGTGCCCGAGCAAACGCTCGACCAGCAGCTCGACCTGCGCCTGCGGCGTCGGCGCCTCGATGATCTCGCGCCGGCGGTGCTCCTCAACCGCCTCGAGGCCGAGCACCCAGGTGGGCGAACCGGCGGCGCCGACATGCGCCGCCGTGACGTCGAGGTCGACCGCCGTCAGCACCGCGATCGGCTTCGCCTGCGCCGCCGCGCGCTCGGCCGAGCTGGTGAAGCGCTCAGCCGCGAGATCCTCCGCCGCCGTGACCACCGCCGGCAGCGGCGCCGTGACGACATCGATCCCGTCGTCGGTCTCGCGCTCCGCCGTACACGTGCGGGCCGCGGGGTCGACCGTCAGCGTGCGCGCGATCGTCACCTGCGGCAGGTCGAGCAGCTCGGCGAGCTGCGGCCCCACCTGCCCGGTCTCGGCATCGACGCTGTTGCGGCCGCAGAGGATCAGGTCGACCGCTTCGCGCCGCAGCACCGCCGCCAGCACCCGTGCCGTCGCCAGCGTGTCAGCGCCAGCGAAGGCGCGGTCCGACACCAGGACCCCCCGATCCGCCCCCAGGGCCAGGCACTCGAGCAGCGCCTCGCGCGCCGGCGGCGGCCCCATCGTCACCACCACCACCTCGCCGCCATGCACGGCGCGCAGGTCGACCGCCTTCAGCAGGGCGCGGATGTCGAAGGCGCTGACCTCGCTGCGCACCCCCTCGCGCCGGATCGTCTTGGCGACCGGATCGAACTGCAAAGCGGAGACGGCGGGAACCTGTTTTATGCAGACGGCGATGCGCACGCGTTCACATGTGCTTGACCACCGCCTCCGCGAACTCCGAGCACTTGAGCAGCGTCGCGTCCTCCATCAGGCGGTGGAAATCATAGGTCACGGTGCGCGCAGCGATGGCGCCGTCCATGCCCTTGATGATGCGGTCGGCGACCTCGTTCCAGCCGAGGTAACGGAACATCATCTCGCCCGAGAGGACGACCGAGCCGGGATTGACCTTGTCGAGGTTGGCGTACTTCGGCGCCGTACCGTGCGTCGCCTCGAAGATGGCGTGCCCGCTCAGGTAGTTGATGTTGCCGCCGGGGGCGATGCCGATGCCGCCGACCTGCGCCGCCAGGGCGTCGGACAGGTAGTCGCCGTTCAGGTTCATCGTCGCGATGACGTCGAAGTCGCGCGGTCGCGTCAGCACCTGCTGCAGCGTGATGTCGGCGATGGAATCGCGCACCATCAGCTTCTGCTTCCACTGGCCGCCGCCGTGCGTCGGCCAGAGGGTGAGGGCCGCCTCGATCTCCGCCCGCACGGCGCCCTGCTGGGCGGGCGTCATCAGATCGTAGCCCGGGTCGATGGCGCGCGCGTTGCCCTCGACCGAGATGGCGGCGTCGGCGTCGCGGTTGCCGAGGATCCAGCTCTCACGCTCGGTCACCACGTCGGCGCGGAAGTCGCGCGTGGCGACGGCGTAGCCCCAGTCGCGGAAGCCGCCCTCCGTGAACTTCATGATGTTGCCCTTGTGCACCAGGGTCAGGCTACGGCGCTTCTCGCGCAGGGCATAGTCGATGGCCGCGCGCACCAGGCGCTCGGTGCCCTCGCGCGACACCGGCTTGACGCCGATGCCGCTGGTCAGCGGGAAGCGGATGTTCTTCACCTGCATCTCGTTCTGCAGGAAGGCGATGACTTTCAGCGCTTCGGGCGACTCCGCCGCCCATTCGATGCCGGCGTAGATGTCCTCCGTGTTCTCGCGAAAGATCACCATGTCGACCAGCTCGGGGCGCTTCACCGGGCTGGGGACGCCGGCGAAGTAGCGCACCGGGCGCAGGCACACATAGAGATCGAGAAGCTGGCGCAGGGCGACATTGAGGGAGCGGATGCCGCCGCCGATCGGCGTCGTCAGCGGCCCCTTGATGCCCACCAGATAGGTCCTGAAGGCCTCGACGGTCGCATCGGGCAGCCAGTTGCCGGTCTGGTTGAACGCCTTCTCGCCGGCCAGTACCTCGTGCCAGACGACGCGACGCTTGCCGCCGTATGCCTTCTCGACCGCGGCGTCGAAGACGCGCTGCGCGGCGCGCCAGATGTCGGGCCCGGTGCCGTCGCCCTCGATGAACGGCAGGATGGGCGTGTCCGGGACCTGGAGCACGCCGGCCACCATGCGGATCGGCTGCCCGTGTGGAACTGCGGTCGAGTTAGCCATGCGATGTCTCCTTGCGCGCTGAACGACAAGAGGGGGCTGTACCGCAATCGACGCGGACGGGGAAGCCAAGGTGCGCGGCCCCGATGCGCGTGGCCTTCGTCACGGTTCCCGCGGCGTGGCTGGCCGAGCGGGCGCCTTGGCGGGACCGACAACCGCCGCGGAGTCCCAGCCAGCGGCAAGCAATCGCGCCATCGAATCGGCGTTGCACCTCACCACGACGAAGGGTAGCGTCCCTGGTTATGGACCGCCTGCACTTCGCCGCCGTGCCCGCCCTGCTCCTCCTCGCCGCCTGTGGCGGCTCCGGAACGACGTTGAGCGAGACCGCGACGGCCGATGCAGCCCGCGAGGTGGCCGTCAGCGGCACCGTGACGGCGCCAGGCACCAAGGGCCCCCTGCTGATCTTCGCGCTCACCGGGGCCGACGGCGACGTGGCCGCCCGCGAGACGTTGTCGGTCGCGGCGGTCGACGCCGACGGCAGCTTCGCCTTCACCATGCCGCCAGCGGAGTCGTTCACCCTGGCCTTCCTCGCCGACGGCGCCAACGACGGCGTCATCGACGGCGGCGACCCGGTCGCCGTGCTGAGCGGCCCGGCGCTGGCGAACCTGCGCGGCGGCGAAACCATCGTCGCAGGCGAGGTCAGCCTCGACTTCCGCGCCGGCAAGGCGACCGCCGCGACCCTCGATGTGCAGCGCACCGGCGCGGCGGCCGAATCGACGCGCACGCCGACCGCGGTCCCGGTGGGCTGAATACCTCGGGCGGCCCTTCCGCGTTGCGATCGAAGTTGACGGCCGCCGCGAGCGACGGGCGGCTGGCGACAGCGCCTGCACCCGGTGCATCAGCCGGCGGCGCCGCGTCGAAGCCGATCGCCGGGCCGCCGTCGGTCATCAGCCGCAGCAGCCTACGCACCGGGTGGATATCGTCCACCGGCTCGCTGATCACCAGCCCCGCGCCGCGAGCCCTTCGGCGAGCTGGCGCGCATGCGCCGTCAGGCCAGTCCAGTGCGGTCCGTACTACGTGAGGACCGAGAGGACACGCATCGCGCCGCGATCAGGGCGCGGCGGGGGCCACCAGGCCGGCGCTGAGCACGAGGCGCGCGCCGGTCGGGATGTGCAGGCTGTACAGATCGACCGAGCCGCCGTCGGCGACGCCGGCCACCCCGACGCCGCCATCCGACAGACACGCGTCCCCGGCGTCGCTGCGATACGCGTAGCCGACCGGAAAGGCGAAGGCGCACAGCAAGCGGTCGCCGGCGCGCAGGTCGCCGACGCGACGCGGCACCCCGTCGACCGCGAGGAGCATCTGCTCGGGACCGAGGCGCACCGCGCGGCCGTTGTCGAGCGTCACGCGCAGCACCGGCTGCGCCGCGGCGACGACCCGCACGTCGGTGCTCATGGTAAAGCGATGTACGCTCTCCGCGTCGAGCACCATCACCGGTGTCGGCGAGACGCCGACCGTCTTCACCGTCAGCGGGCCCTCGGGCGTCTCCAACTTCGCATCCGCCGCCAACGCACACGGCATCGTCATCCTCCCCGCTCGATCACCAGGCGCTTCGCCGCGCCGTTGACCGCCCCCGGAACGTTCTTGCTCTTCGCCAGCGCGCGCAGGTCGCGCGGCAGCAGCGACGGCACCAGGCGCACCGCCAAGGCCATCGGCGTCTTCGGATTGGTCGTCAGCGCCAGCTTCACCTGGTAATTCGCCAGCCACTCCTTGTGGCGGCAGATCTGGTCGAGCAGTTCGCGATCGATGCTGCGGTTCTTCGCCAGCCCGACGATCTCGTCCTCGCTGATGCGCGGGTTCATCAGGACGAAGCGCTGCACGACGCGGTTCGAGTCGCGGATCAGGATCGTGCGCGCGTCGCGGTTGCCCTTCAGCGCCAGCTTGAGGCGCTGCCCGACGGTCATGGCCTGGATCTGCCCCCCCAGGCCGCCCGGCGGCTTGTCCTCCGGCGGCCGCTCGTCGATGCACTCGGCGGGAACGACGATGGCGTCGCGGTCGAGCTGGATCTCCTCCGCCAGGTGTTCAAGTTCGGTCTCGTCATCGGTCATACGTCCATAGCCATCCGCCTCGCTCAGTGCGCCGCCCTGCGGCTCTCGGATTCCTTGACGATCTTCTCCGCCAGGTGCCCTGGCAGCTCGTCGTAGTGGTCGAACTGCATCGTGAAGGCGCCGCGGCCGCTGGTCATCGAGCGCAGGTCGGGTGAGTAGCGTAGCACCTCGGCCATCGGCACCAGGGCGCGAATGACCTGCGTGCCGATGCGCGGGTCGACGCCGAGCACCTTGCCGCGGCGGCTGTTCAGGTCGCCGATGACGTCCCCCATCGCCTCGTCCGGCACGGCGATCTCCAGCGCCATGATCGGTTCGAGCAGGATCGGCCGGGCCTGCTGGACGGCGCTCTTGAACGCCATCGAGCCGGCGATCTTGAAGGCCATCTCCGAGGAATCGACGGTGTGGAACGACCCGTCGTAGAGCTTGACGCGCACGTCCACCACCTCGCAGCCGGCGAGGATCCCGTCGTGCAGCGCCTCGCGCACGCCCTTCTCGACGGCTGGGATGAAGTTTCTCGGGATGACGCCGCCGACGACGGCGTCGACGAACTCGAAGCCGGTGCCGCGCGGCAACGGCGAGACCTCCACCCAGGCATCGCCGAACTGGCCACGCCCGCCGGTCTGCTTCTTGAGGCGCCCCTGCGCCTTGGCGCTCCCCTTGATCGTCTCCTTGTAGGGTACCTTCGGCGCCTTGAGCTCGACCTCGACGCCGAACTTGCGTTTGAGCTTCTCGACCGTGACCTCGATATGGAGCTGGCCGACCCCGGACAGGATGATCTCCTTGGTCTGCGCGTCGCGCTGCATCGCCAGCGTCGGGTCCTCCTCGATCAACTTGTGCAGCCCATGCACGACTTTGTCTTCGTCACCCTTCGCCTTCGGCTCGACGGCGAAGGCGATCGCCGCCGCCGCCGGCACCAGGCCGGGGTAGCGGATCGGCGCCTTCTCGTCGGCCAGCGTGTCGCCGGCGTCGGTGTCTTTCAACTTGGCGACGGCGCCGATCTCGCCAGTGGTCAGCCTGTCCACCGGCAACTGCTTCTTGCCCTCCAGGCGCAACAGGTGCCCGAGGCGTTCCCGGGCGTCCTTGGCCACGTTCAGCACCGTCGCATCGCCCGCCACCTCGCCGCTGACGACCTGGAAGATCGACAGCTTGCCGGAGAACGGATCGACGACGTTCTTGATCACCACGGCCGAGAACGGCGCCGACGGACTCGGCGGCCGCTCGATCGGCTCGCCGCTCTTCGGCTCCTCGCCGCCGGCGTCGCCGCGCTCGGCCGGCGACGGCGTGTAGTCGACCAGGAAGTCGAGCAGCGGCGCGATGCCGAGGCCCTTCGCGCCGGCGCCGACCAGCACCGGCAGGAAGCGCCGCTCGCGCACGCCGAGGCGCAGCGCCGGCAGCAGTTGCTCGGTGGTCAGCTCGCCGTGCTCGAGGTACTGCTCGACCAGCGCGTCGTCGGTCTCGGCGGCCGCCTCCATCAACTTCTCGCGCGCCGCCTTGGCGGCGTCCGCGAGCTCGGCGGGGATCGCGCCCTCCTTCACCTGGCCATTCGGCTGCGCCAGCAACGCCTTCATGGACAGCAGGTCGATGGCGCCCGCGAAACTCTCGGCGCTGCCGATCGGCAACTGCACCGGGATCGGCTTGGCTTGCAGATGCGTGCGCAGATCGGCGAGCACGGCGTCGAAGTCGGCGTTGTCGCGGTCCATCTTGGTGACGAAGGCGACCAACGGCAGGGCCAGCTGGTCGGCGCGATCCCAGATGCGCTCGGCCTCCACCTTGACGCTGCCGGCGTGCGCCTCGCAGACCAACACCGCCGCCGTGCAGGCGCGCAGGCAGTTCAGGCCGTCGGTGAGGAAGTTGATGTAGCCGGGCGTGTCGACGATCGTCAGCGCGTGCTTCTTCCACGTCGCGTGGTGGAAGGCCGTGGTCAGGGTCAACTTGCGCCGCGTCTCCTCGGGCTCGAAGTCGAAGGCCGAGGTGCCGTCGTCGACGCTGCCCTGTCGCGTCACCGCGCCGGCGGTGAACAGCACCGCGTCGGCCAACGACGTCTTGCCGCCGCCGCCCTGCCCGACGATTCCGATGTTGCGGATCTGGCTGATGTCGTGTGCCATGCGCCCTCCGCCGTCACTCCTGGTTGCGCTCGTAAATGAGCCGCAAGCCGGCCAGGGTCAAGAACTCATCCACCTCTTCGATGGTGCTCGACTCGGCGGCGACGATCGCCGCCCAGCTGCCGGTGGCGATGACCCGCGCCTTGACCTTCTGCTCGCGCTGGATGCGTTCGACCAGGCCGTCGACCATGGCGACGTGGCCGAGCACGACTCCGGACTGCATCGCGTGGACGGTGTTGCGGCCGATCACCTGCTTCGGCGCCACCAGCTCGACCTCGTAGAGCTTGGCCGCGCGCGCGAACAGCGCCGCGCTCGAGACGCCGAGGCCGGGGGCGATGACGCCACCGGCGTATTCGCCGCGCTTGGTGATGTAATCGAGCACCGTCGGGGTACCGAAGTCGACGACGATGGTGGTGTCCTTGGTGCGCTCGTAGGCCGCGATGGCATTGACGATGCGGTCGGCGCCGACCTCCTGCGGCTTGTCGTAGAGGATCGGCATGGCGGTGCGGATGCCGGGCCCGACGACCAGCGGCTCGAGGCCGAGATGCTTGCGGCACAACGCGGTAATGGTGACGTTCATACCCGGCACGACGCAGGCGACGGCGGCGCCGCCGAGCCCCGCCGACTCGGGTCCGCTCAGCAGGCTGCGGAACAGCACGCCGTACTCGTCCTCGGTGCGCCCCTCTTGGGTCTGGATGCGCCAGTGCTGCACCAGCGTCGGACCATCGTAGACGCCGAGCACCGTGTGCGTGTTGCCGACGTCGATGACCAACAGCTTCCCCATAGTCCCCAATCCTCAGTGTGTACCGCGGTTGCGCTCGTAGATGATACGCAGGCCGTCGAGGGTGAGAAACTCATCCACGGTCTCGATGGTCTCAGACTCCGGCGCCAGCAGGCCGCAGAGGCCGCCGGTGGCGATGACGCGCGCCGCGACGCCCTGCTCGCGCTGGATGCGGCGCACCAGGCCGTCGACGGTGGCCACATGACCGAACAGCATCCCGGACTGGAGCGCGTGTGCGGTGGTGCGTCCGACCACCTGCGGCGGCCGCTGCAACTCGATCGACGCCAGGCGGGCCGCGTGCGCGAACAGCGCCTGGCTGGCGATGCGCACGCCCGGGCAGATGACCCCGCCGAGATAGGCGCCGTCGGCGCTGACATACTCCAATTTGGTGGCGGTGCCGAAGTCGACGACGATGGTCGCCGCGTGCGTCCGCTCCCAGGCGGCGACGGCGTTGACCAGCCGGTCGCTGCCGAGCGTGTGCGGCGTCTCGTAGCGGATCGCCAGTCCGGTCCGCACGCCCGGCGCCACCACCAACAGGTCGAGGGCGAGGTACCTGCGGCACAGGGCCCGGAAGGTCGGCGTCAGCGCCGGGACGACGCACGACATCGCCGCGCCGGTCAGCGCCGCGTCGCGCAGCAGATCGCGCACCAGTACCGCGTGCTCGTCCTCGGTGCGCGCCGGATCGGTCTCGATGCGCCAGTGCCGCGCCAGCCGCCCGTCGTCGTAGATCCCGAGCACGGTGTGCGTGTTGCCGACGTCGATGGCGAGCAGACTCATTCGCCCCCGCGTGAAACCACAGATCGAGCCGCAGGGCCACCTGGCGGGCGCCGCAGGCGCGGCGCCCGCCGCGGAGGAGACGGGGCGGCGCCATCCCGGGAGGAGATGGACACGGTCAGCGTCCGTACCCGTCGATCACCGTGACGTCGCCGGCGATGACGCGGTACAGACTGCCATCATCGCGCCGCAGCCGCAGCGCGCCGTCGTCGTCGAGATCGACAACGTCGCCCTCCACCACCCCGCCCGGCTCCTGCACCTGGATACGCCGCCCGATGAGCGGCGCCAGGGCGCGCCAGGTCGCGGCGATCGCTGCAAACCCGTCGCGGCGCCACTCGTCGTAGCGCGCCTCCAAGCGCGTCAGCAGCAGGCCGGCGAAGTGCGCGCGGTCGACGCGGTCGCCGGTCACGAGGTGCAGGGAAGTCGCCTTGTCGCGCAGCTCGTCGGGGAAGTCCCCGGCGCCGCTGTTCAGATTCACGCCGATGCCGAGGACCACCGCGCGCCCGCCGCCGCCCTGTTCCAGTTCGGCCAGGATGCCGGCCACCTTGCGCCCGTCGATCAGGACGTCGTTCGGCCACTTGATGACCGCGGTCGAACACCAGGCACGCACCGCTTCGCAGGTGGCGACGCCCGCCAGCAGGCTGATCTGCGCCAGGCGGTCGACCGGGACATCGCACCGCAAGACGACGGACAGGTAGAGATTGGTGCGCGCCGGCGACACCCAGGCGCGACCCAGGCGACCGCGGCCGCGGCGCTGTGCGTCGGCGATCACCACCACCCCGTCTGGCGCCCCCGCCACCGCCATCTCGCGCGCCGTCAGGTTGGTCGAGTCGAGCACCTCGAAGCAATGCAGGTCGCGCCCGAGCCAGGCGGTCTCGAGATGCGGCTGGATGCCCTCGCGCGACAGCGGCGTCATGGTCGTCCTCCATGGAGGGCACGGCTCCCGCCGCGCCGCACCACCTACGGCGCGGCGACGCCGCGCCCATCGTCTCAGAAGTGGATCTTCATGCTGATGTCGACCGCCGGCGCGGAGTGGGTCAGGGCGCCGACCGAGATGAGGTCGACGCCGGTGTCGGCGACGGCGCGGAGGGTGGCGAGCGTGACGCCGCCGGAGGCTTCGACCAGGGCGCGGCCGGCGATGCGGCGCACCGCGTCGGCGATCTGCGCGGTGGACATGTTGTCGAGCAGGATGGCGTCGGCGCCGGCGGCAAGGGCCTCGTCGACCTGCGTCGGGGTCGCGCATTCGACCTCCACCCGCAGACCGTGCGGCGCGCCGCGACGCGCCGCGCTCACCGCGGCGGCGACACCGCCGGCCGCCGTGAGGTGGTTGTCCTTGATGAGGATGCCGTCGTCGAGGCCGGCGCGGTGATTATGGCCGCCGCCCATGCGCACGGCGTACTTCTCGAGCGCCCGCATCCCGGGCGTGGTCTTGCGCGTGTCGACGATGCGCGCGCGCGTGCCGGCGACGGCATCGACGTAGCGCCGCGTCAGCGTCGCGACGCCGGACAGTCGCTGCACCAAGTTGAGCGCCACACGCTCGCCGATCAACAGATCGGCGGCCGGCCCGACGACGGTGGCGAGGCGGGTGCCCGTGGCGAACGCGGCGCCGTCGGCCGCCAGCGTCGTCACCGTCACCTCGGCGGCGCCGAGCACGGCGAAGACGCGCGCCACCAACGGCAGGCCGGCGAGGACGCCGTCCTGTTTGGCCAGCAGCGTGCCCGTCGCGCGCACGCCCGGCGGCACCGTCAGGCGCGTCGTCACGTCGCCGCGCCCGACGTCCTCGGCCAGCGCCGCCTGGAGCAGCGCCGTGACCTGCGGCAGCGCGAAGACGGTCATCCGCTCACCGGGCCCGCAACACCGCCAGGTGTTTCTCGAGCGTCGCGCGGCGCTCGCGCAGCGCGGCCGCCTTCTGGCGTTCCTTGTCGACGATATCGGGCGGCGCCTTGTCGACGAAGTCGGGACGGCCGAGCTTGGCGTCGACGCCCGTGAGCTCCTTCTCCGCCTTGCCGAGGTCCTTCTCCAGGCGCTCGCGCACCGCGGCCGGGTCGACCGCGCCGCGCAGCGGCACGAACACCTCGCCGAGACCGGGGACGACGGCCGAGGGCTCGCCGCTCGGGCGTTCGGCGCCGAGCACCTCGACGGCACTGGCCTTGGCGAGCGTGCGGATGAAGCCCTCGATGGCGCGCACGCGCTCGCCGCCGCCCTCGGCGGCGATGCGCACGGTCACCGGCAGGCTGGGTGGGATGCCGAGCTCGGCGCGGATGTTGCGGACCGCGGTGACGGCGGCGATCAGCTCCCCGATGCGCGCCTCGGCGGCGGCGTCGCGCTGCGCCGCGTCGGCGACCGGATACGGCGCGATGCAGATCGACGCAGTCGGCCGCGTCATCGGCAGCGCCTGCCAGATCTCCTCGGTGAGAAACGGCATGAAGGGGTGCAGCAGCCGCAGGGTCTGATCGAACACCGTCAGCAGCGTGCGCCGCACGTCGGCCTTGGCCGCCTCGTCGTCGCCGTAGAGGGCCGGCTTCGAGAGCTCCAGGTACCAGTCGCAGACCTCGCCCCAGGTGAAGCGATAAAGCGCGCTGGCGGCGTCGTTGAAGCGATAGGCGGCGAGCGCGCCGCGCACCTCGTCGATGACGCCCTGCAGGCGCGAGCGGATCCAGCGATCGGGCAGACTCCCGGGGCTGTCGGGCGCCGCATCCGGAGACGAACCCGCCTGTCCCGCCTCCAGGTGCATCAACGCGAAGCGCGCCGCGTTCCAGATCTTGTTGGCGAAGTTGCGTCCGAACTCCGTGCGCTCGGTGTCGAAGCGCACGTCCTGTCCGACCGGCGCGATCGAGACCACCGTGAAGCGCAGCGCGTCGGCGCCGTAGTGGTCGATGACGTCGATCGGATCGGGCGAGTTGCCGAGCGACTTCGACATCTTCCGCCCCTGCCCGTCGCGCACGATGCTGTTCAGGTAGACGTCGCGGAACGGGCACGCGCCGAGCAGCTCGTAGCCGGCCATCACCATGCGCGCCACCCAGAAGAAGATGATGTCGGCGGCGGTAACCAGCGCGTCGGTCGGGTAGAAGCGGCGCAGCAGCGCCGTGTCGTCCGGCCAGCCCATGGTGGAGAATGGCCACAGCCAGGAGCTGAACCAGGTATCGAGCACGTCGGGATCCTGCTCGAGCGTCGGCGAGGCGCAGACCGGGCAGATGCTGGGGTCGGTGCGGGCGGCGAACTCGTGACCGCGGTCGCAGTACCAGACCGGGATGCGATGCCCCCACCACAACTGGCGGCTGATGCACCAGTCGCGGATATTCTCCATCCAGTGCAGATAGACGCCCGTCCAGCGATCGGGGATGAGGCGCAGCGTGCCGTCCTTGATCGCCGCCACGGCCGGTACCGCCAGCGGCGCCATCTTGACGAACCACTGCAGCGACAGGGCGGGCTCGACGATCGTCTCGCAGCGGTAGCAGCGGCGCACCGGCACGCGGTGCGGCTCGGTCTTGACCAGCAGGCCCTGCGCCTCGAGGTCGGCGACAACGCGCCGGCGCGCCTCGAACCGGTCGAGTCCGGCGTAGACACCGCCGGCGGCGGTGATGATCCCCTGCGAGTCCATGATACACAGTGGCTCGAGCTGGTGGCGTTGGCCCATCTCGAAGTCGTTGGCGTCGTGCGCCGGCGTCACCTTGACGGCGCCGCTGCCGAACGCCTGGTCGACCAGGGCGTCGGCGAAGACGGGAATCGGGCGCAGCATGAGCGGCAGGATGACCCGCTTGCCGAGCAGCGCCTGGTACCGCGTGTCGTCGGGATGCACGGCGACGCCGACGTCGCCGAGCAGCGTCTCGGGGCGCGTCGTCGCCACCACCAGCCCCTCGCCGCCGTCCTCCGCCGGGTAGCGGATGTGCCACAACGAGCCCGCTTCGCCGCCCTCGGTGGTGACGGCCTCCTCGTCGGCGAGCGCGGTGTGGCAGCGCACGCACCAGTGGATGATACGCTGGCCGCGGTAGATCAGGTCCTTCTCGTAGAGGCGGACGAAGACCTCGCGCACGGCGCGCGACAGGCCCTCGTCCATGGTGAAGCGCTCGCGGTCCCAGTCGCAGGAGGCGCCGAGGCGCTGCAACTGGCGCCGGATGACACCGCCCTTCTCCTCTTTCCACTGCCAGACGCGCGCCAGAAAGGCCTCGCGGCCGAGGTCGTGGCGCGTCAGGCCTTCCTTGGCGAGCTGCTTCTCGACGACGTTCTGGGTGGCGATGCCGGCGTGATCGGTGCCCGGCATCCACAACGTCGCGCAGCCGTCCATGCGGTGGAAGCGGGCGAGGATGTCCTGCAGCGTATTGTTGAGGATGTGCCCCATATGGAGCACGCCGGTGACGTTGGGCGGCGGGATGACGACCGAGAAGTGCGGACCGGTGCTGTGCTCGTCGGCGTGGAAGTAGCCGCCCGCCAACCACGACGCGTACCACCGTTCCTCGGTGGCTTTCGGGTCGTAGGTCTTCGCGAGTTCGGCCATGAGGGAATGGTGTTTCTCCCCCATCGCCGTCCTCGCTTCAAGCCGCCCGGAATCCCCGCGCTCGCCGGCGGCCGGCCTCCGGCGCCGGCGAACCCTACGGCTGCGGCGGCTTGCGCCACGGCAGCGGCACCGGGATCGTCGCCCGGCTCGCCGCCACCCACCACTGCCCGTCCTCGAGCAGCATGACGCTGGTCAGGTTGCCCTTGCGGATGGCGATGGCGTTGCCCTGGCCGTCGCGCACATTGGTCACCGCGTAGACGCCGTTCACCAACGCGACGTTTGGGGTGATCATCCACACCGCGGTGATCTTCAGGTCGATCGTCGCGTTCTCGAAGCCGCTGGCGTGCTCCGCCGCGAACATCTGCGCCACCGCCGGGCGGCCTTCGGCGAAGCTGCCGTCGGGCTCGTAGTGATCGCCCTGCGGCGCGTACATCGCCGCCATCGCGGCCGTGTCGTGCCGGTTGAACGCGGCGGTGAACTCCTCGTAGCGCTTGCGGATCTCGGACTCGCCGGCGAGGTTGCGGCGACTGGTCTCGACCCCGGCGCCGATCGGCGCATCGATGGCCGCCGCGCTCGACGCCAGCGCCATCACGAACAATGCGAAGATGAGTCCTCTTCTCATGTCGCCCCCCTTCGGCAGGCGCCGGCCCTGCGGCGCGCCCTCCTCGTACTGCCGACGGGCCGCGCTCGTCAATCACGCGTGGCCGCGGTCGGCCTAGCTTGACCTCCCCTGCCCCTGCCGCTATCTCCCGCGGGGCCGCACAACCCATGCGAAAGTGGCGGAACTGGCAGACGCGCAGGACTCAGAATCCTGTGGGCTAAACACCCGTGGGGGTTCAAGTCCCCCCTTTCGCACCAACTACGTGAGACGCGGACGTCCCGCCTCACCCGGTCGTCTTCCAGGGTACGGTTGAGCGCGGTCCCTGCGTCGCTGTCGTGACCCGCGGCTGCCCGGAAGGACCGCCCCCTGGCCAGCCAGTTGCGGGCGGCCCCGCATCCTTTCGCGGACCTCGGCATCCGACGCCGGGCGCAGGGTCCGAGACGCGGACGATCGTCCTGATCTGACCGGGCTCCCGGTATTCCCTTGACCTAATACCTTATGGGTCCGATAGGAATTTCCGATCCGGACAGCAGACGTTTTCGACACGCTCAGGGGGGGCAGCTTTATGAAGTCAGTCCGCACGATCACCGTTTCACTTCTGGCGTTGGGGGCGTTCGTGGCGTGGGCGCCCGCGGCAGCGTTGGCGGCTACGCACACGGTCAGCGCCGGCGAATCCATTCAGGCGGCGATCGACGCCGCGGCGCCAGGCGACACGGTCAAGGTCAACCCCGGCGATTACGTCGGAGTGCCGGCGGGGTCGTCCGCGGCGGCCATCCGCATCACCAAGCCCCTGAAGTTGATCGCCAAGAGCAAGCCGTCGAAGAACGTGCGGGTGCGCATCCTGCCCGATGCGGGCAATGTGCTGAAACACGGCATTCTCGTCGAGCCGGCCAACCCGGGTGATCCGGACGTCGACGGGGTCATGATCAAGGGCTTCACCGTCGAGGGCTTCCCGAAGAACGGCATCTGGCTGCGCTACGTGAACAACTTCAAGATTCAGGGCAACGAGTCGATCAACAACCTCGAGAACGGGATCTGGCCAACCCTGTCGGCGAACGGGTCGGTGAAGAAGAACGTCGCCTACGGATCCGAGGACGCCGCGCTGTGGGTCGAGGCGTCGGAGAACGTCCGCGTCCTCAAGAACGAACTCCATAGCAGCCCGACGGGTCTGGAAATCACGATCTCCAAGAACATCACGGTGATGAAGAACGACGTCCACCACAACACGGTCGGTATCGGCCTCTACCACCCGGCGGCGGCGGGCCTGCCGCCGCTCCAGCCGCTCTCGGAGAACGGCTACTGGACGATCAAGAAGAACCACGTGTACAACAACAACGCGCCCAACACCGCGCCGCCGGGCTCGCTGTCCGGGGCCCTGCCGCCGGGCGGTGGAATCCTGGTTCTCGGCGTCGACAATGTCGAAGTGAGCAAGAACACGATCGAGAACAACAGTTACTTCGGAATCGCCATGATCGACTACTGCTTCGCGGTCGATGGAACGCCGTTCGACTGCGTCACGAATCCACCCGAAGTGGCGGACACGGCGCCGGACAACAATCAGATATTCGGCAACACGTTGGTCGGCAACGGCACGACCGCGCCGCCCGGCTATCCCGCGATCAATGCGGACATTGTGGCGCTCCTCGGGACGAACAACTGCTTCAGCGACAATACGTTCATGACGTCGACCTTCTTCCCGGCGCCCGTCGAGTGCTAGGATTATTGCCGCGCTCGGGCGGGTGTCCGGTGCGCGGCCGGAACATCGCGCGGGGGTGACGTGTCACCCCCGCGCGCCAACTCGGTCGTCCTCCGGCGCCACGCCGGGCCGGAGGCGACCGAGTTGGCGATCCTCTGTCGCCCACGCGACCGATCCCCGGATGTGGTCCGCCAGGCGGAAGAGGTCTACCGGGCGCTGAGCGCGCTCCTTGCCGCGGAAGCGGCAGGCTTCCGCGATCTCGCCACCGAGACCCTGTTCCTGCGCGACGTGCGGCGCGATCTGCCGCTGATCCTGGCCGCCAGGGCGCGCCTGCTGACGGACATCGGCCAGAGCGCCGGCGCGGTGTCCCCGGCGTTCATCCAGCAGGCCCCACTCGATGACAGCGCGGCCTTCGAGCTGGCGGCGTCGGCAGTGGTGCCGCGCGATCGCCACGCCTGGGCGGTGCGCGACGTTCGGGCCGCGCCGGCATGTGCGTGCGAGGGATGCGCGCGATCCGCGGCGCGGACACTGCGCCTCGGCGACCAGACGTCGCTCCATACGACGAACGTGTACGGCTGCGGGCGCGACGCGTTCGCGCAGGCGGTGAACATGTTCGAGGTGGCGCAAGGCCTGCTCGAGCGGTGTGGCATGGGATTCCACGACGTCGTGCGCACGTGGATCCATCTGCGCGACATCGACCGGGACTACGATGCCCTGAACAGCGCCCGACGCGCATTCTTCGCGCGCCAGGGGATCGAGCTACGGCCCGCCAGCACCGGCGTGCACGGCGTGCCGTGTCCCGACGCGCACGACTTCTCCCTGCGCCTCGACGCACTGCAATCCCCGCGACCGCGTGTCGTCATCCCGATGTCCACCCCGACGCTCAACGAGGCCTGGAGCTACGGGGCGGACTTCTCGCGCGGCCTGCGGGTCACCGAGGCGAACAAGGTGGCTCTCTACGTCTCGGGCACCGCGAGCATCGACGAAGCGGGGCGAACCGTCCACGTGGGCGACGTCGCCGCGCAGGTCGATCGCATGCTGCACAACATCGAAACGCTGCTCGCCGGACAGGGTGCGAGCGTCGCGGATCTGGTCTCCGGGGTGGCATACGTCAAGCACCCCGCCGATGCGCCGCTGCTGCGGTCGATCTGCCGCCAGCGCGGCTTCGACGGCTTTCCCTGCGCGCTGGTCGAGGCCCCCCTCTGCCGGCCCGAACTACTCTGCGAGGCGGAAGTCGTGGCCATGCTTCCGCTGACGCCGCCGAAAGCGTAGAAAACCCGCATGCGGGTGGCGCGTCGTTCGGTCCTGGTCGTGGCCGCCGTGATGTCCGTCGCGCTCGTCGCGAGCATGTTCCTTGCCGGCTGCGATCGCGCCCCCACCACGCCGGAGGTCATCGCGGCCGCCGACACGGCCGCCGCCCGGCTGCAGATCACCTATCCGCAGGAGGGGGCGCTGTTCCCGCCCGAGATCGTCGCGCCGACCTTTCTGTGGGAGGACAAGACCGCCGGCGCCGATCGCTGGAACGTCGTGGTGCGTGACGACAGCGGCGCCGAGGTGCTGCGCGAGGTGGTCGACGCGCCGCGCTGGCGCCCGTCCGCGGAGCGCTGGAAGCAGATCAAGGAGCGGAGCGCGGAACGCGATGCCGAGGTGATCGTCGCCGGCGCCAACCATGCCTCGCCGGGCAGCGTGCTGTCGTCGGGACGCGTGCGCATCCGCACCTCGAGGGACCCGGTCGGCGATTCGCTCTTCTATCGCGAGGTCCCCCTGCCGTTCCTGACGGCCGTGCAGGATCCGTCGAAGATCCGCTGGCGCTACGGCACCATCGACCAGGAGTCCGGCCCGCCGATCGTGCTGCAGAACCTGCCCGTGTGCGGCAACTGCCACTCGTTCGCGGACAACGGCAGCGTACTCGGACTCGACGTCGATTACGGCAACGACAAGGGCGCCTACGGCATCATGCCGGTGGCGAATCACATGGTGATGGACGACGAGAAGATCATCACCTGGGCGGACTACAAGCGCGAGGACGGCGAGCTCACCTTCGGGTTGCTGTCGCGCGTCTCGCCGACCGGACGGTACGTGATCAGCACGGTCAAGGACCGGTCGGTGTTCGTGGCGATCCCGGACCTCATGATCTCGCAGCTCTTCTTTCCCATCAAAGGCATTCTCGTCGTCTACGATCGGGAGACCAAGACGTATGCGGCACTACCCGGTGCCGACGACCCGCAATACGTGCAGACCAATGCGGTGTGGAGCCCCGACGGCAAGGAAATCGTGTTCGCGAGGGCGAAGGCGCACCGCTAGGACCATCTCGAGCAGCGCAACGCCGCCCTGGTCGACGAAAAGGACGTCCCGGAGTTCACCGTCGAGAAGCAGCCCTTTCGCTACGACCTGTACCGAATCCCGTTCAACGACGGCAAGGGCGGCACGCCGCGACCGATCGAGGGGGCCTCGAACAACGGGATGAGCAACTACTTCCCGAAGTACTCGCCGGACGGCAAATGGATCGTGTTCACCAAGTCCAAGAGCTACATGCTGCTGCAGCTCGACAGCGAGCTGTGGATCGTGCCGGTGGCGGGCGGTGAGGCGCGCCGCCTGCGTCACAACACCCCGCGCATGAACTCGTGGCACAGCTGGTCGTCGAACAGCCGCTGGCTGGTCTTCTCGTCGAAGGCGAACGGCCCCTACACGCAGCTGTTTCTCACCCACATCGACGACGACGGCAACGACAGCCCGCCGGTCCTGCTCGAGCGCTTCACCTCGCCGGACCGGGCCGCGAACATTCCCGAATTCGTCAACCTGCCGGGCGACGCCATCGCCGACATTCGCGAGGAGTTCCTGGACGCATACTCGTTCCTGCGCGCCGGCATGGCCAACGAGCATACGGGCGACCACCAGGGGGCGGAACGCGCCTTCCGACGTGGGCTGGAGATCGCGCCGGACAACGTCGAGCTGCGCAACTCGCTCGGATGGACCTTGTTCCAGGACGGACGGACCGCAGAGGCGGTGGCGGAGTACCGGCGGGCCCTCGCCGGAAAGCCCGATCACGCCAAGTCGCACAACAACCTGGCGCTGGCGCTGGTCGAGCTCGGCGAACTCGAGGAGGCGGCCAGTCATTTCAAGGCGTCGCTGGCAATCGAGCCCAAAGCGGAGATTTACAGCGACCTCGGATTCATCATGGCGCAGCTGGGCAACTCGCAGGAGGCGCTGGCAAACTACGAGAAGGCGCTCGACCTCGATCCGCACTGCGCGTCGGCGCACTTCAATCTGGCCGTGACCTTCGTGCGCGCGGGCGCCTTCGCGGAAGCCGAGACCCACTACCGTCAGGCCCTTCCGGGACGGCCCACCGCGGAGACCTACAACGGGCTGGGCTATGTGCTCGCCCAACAGGGTCGAGAGGACGAGGCCGTCGCCGCGTTCGGCAAGGCGATCGAGGTCGATCCGAAGTTTACGCCCGCCTACAACAACCTCGCTGGCACGCTGGAGGAGCAGGGCAAGCTCGCGGACGCCGCCGAGTACTACCGGCGCTCTCTGGCAGAGAGGCCGAGCGCCGCCGTGTACAAGGCGCTCGGCACGGTCCTGCGCCAGCTCGGGAGGACCGACGAGGCGACAGAGCAGTTCAGCAAGGCGCAGGCCCTGGACTCGGCTCGATAGACCGGCGTTCCAGCGCCCCCCATCGAGACTCGGTCAGCGCTCGTCCGGGTATCGTGATTCGGGTCGGGGGGGCCGGACGCTGTTTCTCTTGACAATAAAGGAATGCAACGGGAATGTTCCGGTTGGTGGTGCGCCCCGAGGGGCCTGCGGAGCGCCCGTCCACACACGCAAGTCGGCAGCGTCGTTGCGCGCCCTAATGGCCGCGGAGTGAGGGGGATCCATGACCAGATCTGCTGAGACAGCGGTGACGTCCGTGCGCGCGAGTGCGCGGCATCTCGCCGGCGTCGCCGGCCTCCTCTGCGTGATGCTGTGGGCGTCGCACGCAGGCGCGCGCCCCGAGTACGACGATGGCGCGGGAAACGGCTGCGTCTCGTGCCACAATGGCTTCCAGGGCGGAAACGGCGCGTTGCACGTAAGACACCGGGTCGAATTCAACATTACGCAGTGTAACCTGTGCCATCCGAACGGCGGCGGCAGTACCCCGGTTCTAACCTACTCGAGCGGCCCCGGCGGGGGATTCGGCTGTGCCGGGTGCCACGGTCAGAACTATGGTGAGACGTCATCGACCAGCGGTCAGCCGAAGGCGACCGCGTACGGTCTTCGCGAATTCCACGTGGTCCAGCAGGGCGTCACCGCGTGCGGAACCGCCTCCTGCCACGCGCCAGGACAGCTCGGCCACGCCAATCCTTTCCCGCCGCTCTTCGGTGAGAATGTGGCGCCTCCTTACTACGGCCAGCCGACCAACAACCTTACGGACCCGTGCTCGAGTTCGCAGGAGGACATCACCACCGATCCCGACTCCCTCGGCCTCGATAATGACGGCGACGGGCTGCGCGACTATCCGGCGGACCCCAACTGCGCGGCCCCGGTGGAGACCGACACGCCATCCCCCACCCCCACGAGCGCACCCAGTACGCCGACACCGACCTTGGGAATCAGCTGCGGCACGGCTCCCGCCCTTGCCTGCATCGCTCCGGGGAAAGGCAGCCTGATCGTCGATGAGAAGACGGCGGGCAAGGAGAAGCTGAAGGTCGCGCTCACCAAGCTGCAGCCAGCCGTGACGCAGGGCCAGTTCGGCAACCCGGTCACCGGCAGCACCGCCTACAAGATCTGCATCTACGACGCGGCGAACCAGCTGCAGGGCGACTACACGGTCGCGCGGGCCGGGCAGGTATGCGGCGACAAGCCGTGCTGGTCGGCCATCTCAGACAAGGGCTACAAGTACGGCGACAAGGACACCACCGCCGACGGCATCCTGAAGATCCAGCTGAGCGGCGGCGACGCCGGCAAGGGCAAGATCAAGGTGAAGGGCCAGAACAAGACTTCGCACTTGCCGACGGGCGTGGCCGCCTTGCTGCAGAACCAGAGCAGCGCGACGGTCCAGATCCTGACCACCGATGCCGCATGCTTCGGGGTCGAACTCACGCAGGTGAAGAAGGCGGACGGCGCGGTCTTCAGCGCTGTCGGGCCCTGAGAGGCCGTTCGCCGTTGCGCCGCACCGGCGCGGTTGATTCGCACCGAGCCAGATGCGACACGGCTGCCGTGACCAACCCACCGGTGTTCGGGTTGCGCAGCGGCGAGACGTGGCGCAACCCCTTCGACATGTACGCGGCGTTGCGCGACCGCGACCCGGTGCACCATGTCGCCGCGGGTGACTTCTATGTCCTGACCCGCTTCGCCGACGTCTGGGCGGCGGCCGGGGATGCGGCAACATTCTCCTCCGCCCAGGGTCTGACGGTCAGCTACGGCGAGTTGGACGCCATCGCCATGGGCGACGCGACGCCAATGGTCTTTCTCGACCCGCCCGAGCACACCGCGTTTCGCACCCACGTGACCAAGCAGCTGACGGCTCGCAAGGTGTTGGGGCTGGAAGGCGACATCCGCCGCTTCGTCGTCGAACGGCTGGATCGCGTCGGTGCGTCAGGCGAGGTGGACATCGTCGCCGAGCTGTTCAAGCCGCTGCCGAGCTTCGTCGTCGCGCACTACCTCGGCGTCCCGGCCGAGGATCGAAGTCTGTTCGACCGCTGGACCGAAGCCATCGTACAGGCCGCGGCGAGCGGCTCGCCGACGGCGGCCGGCAATCGCTTCGCCGAGTTGCTCGGCTACTTCGCGACCCTCGTCGAACGCCGGCGCGTCGCCCCCGGCGACGACATCGTGTCGGACCTGACCCGGCTCGGCGAGGACACGGTGACGACGGCGCGCATCCTCGGCTTCGCGTTCACCATGGTCACCGGCGGCAACGACACCATCACCGGCATGCTCTCCGGATCGGCCTGCCTGCTCAGCCAGCATCGCGACCAGCGCGCCGCGCTGGCGGCGCATCCGGAGCGGATCGCGAACGCCGTCGAGGAGCTGCTGCGCCTGACCTCGCCGGTGCAGAACCTCGCCCGCACGACGACGCGCGACGTCGCGCTGCACGGCGTCCGCATCCCGCGCGGCAAGAAGGTGTTGCTCGGCTACGCGGCGGCCAATCGCGACGAGCGGGAGTTCGGCCCGACCGCCGCCGACCTCGACGTCGCGCGCAAGATCAACAAGATCCTCACCCTCAGCTACGGCACCCACTACTGCGTCGGCGCGGCGGCGGCGCGCCTGCAGGCCCGCGTGGTGCTCGAGGAGCTGCTCGCCCGCTGCCCGCGCTTCCAGGTCGATGTCGATGCCGGCGTCTACGCGCCGGGCTCCTACGTCAGGCGGCACCGGTCGCTGCCGTTCACGGCGGCGTGAGCCGCGGCTGGACCGCGGCGCCCGGAGCGGGCAGTGTCGCCTGCCGATGGCGCAGCCGTGGACCATTCTCGATCGGGTCGAGACCAGCGCCGGGGTGCTGGAGCTGCGCCGACGCGGCGTCGACGACGTGCTGCTGACCGTCGCCGGCCGGGTGCTGATGAATAGCCGCGCCAACCGCTCCGAGATCGCCCTGGCGCAGCTCACCTGCACCAACCGCGCGCCGGGCGCGGCGGTGCTCGTCGGTGGTCTCGGGCTCGGCTACACGTTGCGCGCGGCGCTCGACCTGCTGCCCGCCGATGCGCGCGTCGTGCTCGCCGAGATCGACCCGGCGATCGTGCACTGGTGCCGCACGCACGTGGCCGACCTCAACCGCAATGCCCTCGACGACCCGCGTCTCGAGCTGCACGTCGAGGACGTCGCCTGCACCCTCGGTCGTGGCGCCGGCGGCGGACGCGACGGGCGCTTCGACGCGATCCTGTTCGACCTCTCCGAAGGCCCGAGTACCAAGTCGCGGCAGGCCGACCATCCGCTCTACGGGCCGAGCATGCTGCGCACGGTGCGCGCCGCGCTGCGCCCGGGCGGCGTCTTCGCGGTGTGGTCGGAGCAGCCGTGCCCGCCGTTCGAAACCCGCCTGCGCCGCGCCGGCTATCGCGTCGAGCTCACCCGGCCCGGCCGCGGCGCCCTGCGCCACGCGGTGTATCTCGCGCACCCTGCCGCGTGATCCGGCGGCGCGCCCTACGGGCGGCGCGGCGCGCCGCGCGGCGCCGGGCGGACCGGACGCGCGGTCGGCTTGTCGCCGAGACGGATACGCCGCGGCCCGGCGCCCGGCGGCGGCGCCGCCGCGACGGCGCCGGACTGGTGTTCCGGGCGGACCGCCAGCTTGCGGCCCTTGATCTTGCACCCCTGCAGCGCGTCGACCACGTCGTCAACCAATTCGTCCGCCACTTCGACCAGCGAGAAGCGATCGGAGATGGTGATGACGCCGATCTGCGAGCCGGCGATGCCGGCCTCGCCGGTGATGGCGCCGACGAGATCCTGCGGCCGGATGTTCATCTCCCGGCCGCCGCCGATGAAGAGCCGCGTCATGCCGGCCTGCGAGCGGAACGGGCGCGCACCGCCCCGTTCCGCCCCCGGACCCGCCGTCCGCCCGCGCGGCCACGCCTGCGGCGCGCGGCCGGACGGCGCCACCTCGAAGCGCGGCGTCGCCGCGATGGCCGGGATCTCCTCTTTCGGCTCCGGGCCGGCGGCGTCGACGAGCAACTTGACCGCCGCCATGGCGACGCGCACGGGGTCGAACTCCGTAGCCAAGGAGTCGACGACGACGCGGAACGGCTCGCCGTCTCCGGCGTCCAGCACCTCGCGCAGCGAGGCGCTGATCGCCTCGAGCCGCTTGGTGCGCAGATCGGCGACGCTCGGCACCGACGCCGTGGCGATGCGCTGCTTGGTGAGCTGCTCGATGTTACGCATCAGCCGGTGCTCGCGCGGCTCGGCGAGGGTGATGGCGACGCCTTCGCGGCCGGCGCGACCGACGCGGCCGATGCGATGCACGTAGGACTCCGGCGCCGACGGGACGTCGTAGTTGATGACGTGCGTGAGCTGCGGGATGTCCAGACCGCGCGCCGCGACGTCGGTGGCGACGACGAGATCCGCGGCTTCGCTGCGCAGCTTGGCCATGACGCGGTCGCGCTGCTCCTGCGACATGCCGCCGTGCAGCACCTCGGTACGATAGCCCTGGGCGCGCAACTTCTCGCCCAGCTCGTCCACCTCGTTGCGCGTGCGACAGAACACCAGCGCCGCGGTCGGGTCCTCGAGATCAAGGATGCGGCCCAGGGCGGCGATCTTCTGCGCGCGCGCGACAACATAGACCGTCTGGCGCACGCGTGGCGTCGCTCCCGCGCCCGGCAGTTCGCCGGCGACGCGCAGGACCAGGGGGTCGCGCAAGTGACGCTTGGCGATCGCCATGATGCGCGCCGGCATGGTGGCGGAAAACAGTACCGTTTGCCGCTCCGCCGGCGCCGCGGCGAGGATCGCGTCGAGGTCCTCGGCGAACCCCATGTCGAGCATCTCATCGGCCTCGTCGAGGACGACGACCTGCACGTTGCTCAACGCCAAGGTGCCGCGCCGCAGATGATCGAGGGCGCGGCCGGGCGTCGCGACGACGACGTCGACGCCGCGCCGCAGGGCGCGCAGCTGGCTGCTGAAGGGCTGGCCGCCATAGATCGGCAGCACCGCGACGTCGAGCACGCGGCCATAGCGATGCACCGCCTCGGCCACCTGCATCGCCAGCTCCCGCGTGGGGACCAGGATAAGCGCCGCCGGATCGGTGGAGCGGCCGCGACGCTCGGCCAGGCGTTGCAGCAGCGGCAGGGCGAAGGCCGCAGTCTTGCCGGTCCCGGTCGCCGCCTGCCCGACGACGTCACGCCCCAGCAGCAGCGGCGGAATGGCCCCTTGCTGGATGGCCGTGGGCTCCTCGTAACCGAGCCCCGCCAGCCCCGCCACGAGGCGCGGATCGAGCGACAGGGTAGAGAAGCCGCTGCTGTCGGGTGGGACCTTTTTTGTACTCATCTGCGGGAGCTTAGCCCGCGCCAGCCCGGCGCACACCCCGGGGGGTAGGTACCGGACCCAGGCCCCGGAGGATCACCGGGTCAGGCGCGGACGGCAGGGCGCGGCGCGGCGCCTTGACGGGATCGCGCCGGCAGGCGAGGAAGAACGCGGGGGTTCGGCGTGCTGATTCGCGACATGACCGAGGATGAATGCCGGCACGCGCTGGCGCGCCTGAGCTTGGGCAGGCTGGGGTGCGCGCGCGACAACCAACCGTACGTCGTGCCGATCTACTTTGCCCACGATGGACCGCACCTCTACGCATTCAGCACGCCCGGGCGCAAGATCGAGTGGATGCGCCTCAATCCGCTGGTTTGCCTGGAGGTCGACGAACGCACCAGCGTCGAGGATTGGTTGAGCGTCGTCGTCGACGGCCGGTACGAAGAACTGACGGATACGCCGGAGTTCGCCGAAGCCCGCGCCCACGCGCTGCAGGCGCTCCAGAAGCACGCGACGTGGTGGGGCTACGCGGCGATCCCGGGCGCCGAATGGCGGCGCAAAGCGGGTCCGTTCACGCCCATCTTCTACCGCATCCGGATCGACCGACTGACCGGCCACCGCGCCACGCCGGTGAAACCGGCATAGGCACCGCCGCTGGCCGCTGTCAGATCGCGTCGCTGACGTCGCGCACGAACAGCGGCTCGATGCCGAAGCGCGCCGCGTCGCCAGCCAGGGCGCGCTCGGACGGCGCCTGCGCCACCTCGCTTGCGGCCGCGAGAATGGTCGGCAGCAGCGTCGCGTCGCTGGAGCTGTTGAGGAACAGCCCCGGTCGCGCCAGGACGAAGTGCACCGCCCGGCGGACGGCGTCGGCATCGCGCAGGGGCTCATACCAACTGAAGCGGCGCCCCTCGTCCCCCTGCCAGCGCCGCCGCGCCACCGCCTTGATGGTCTGCACGGCGACGCCGCGCGCGGCGCACAGGGTCATCAACGCCTCGAACTCCGCCCGGAACACCGGATCCTGCATCATCGTGAAGCTGTACGGCAGCAACACACTGTCGAAGGGAAAGCGCTCGAGGCTGCGGCGGTGCATCGCGGCGGCATAGGTGCCGTGTCCGGTGACGCCGAGGAAACGCACCTGGCCGCGCTGGCGGGCCTCGATCAGCGCCTCCAGCGCGCCGCCCGGGCCCATCGCCACCTGCCAGCCGTCCTCGTCGACGAGGTTGTGCAGCTGCATCAGGTCGAGCTGTGCGACCCGCAGCCGCTCGAGCGAGCGGGCGATGCTGTCGCGCGCCCCCGCCGCCGTGCGCTCGCCGGTCTTGCTGGCGAGGAAGAAGCGACCGCGATGCGCCGCCATCCATGCCCCGACGCGCAACTCCGAGTCGCCGTACGAGGCCGCCGTGTCGATATGGTTGACCCCGTGCCCGAGCAGCTGCGCGAGCACCTGGTCGGCCTTCTCCTGCCGCATGCCGCCGAGCGCGGCAGCGCCGAAGAGCAGGCGCGAGCTGGGATGTCCGGTGCGACCGAAGGGGTGGGTGTCCATGGCGGGGGACAGAACCACAACCGGGCGGAGGCGGCCAGCGCCGCGCCGCATTTGGCGCGGTGCGGCGGGACCCGCGCCCGCCACTCGTGGAATCGCCCCGGCGGGCGCGGCTGGAGATACGCGGCGAGGCATCGTAGAGAAAGTCGATCATGCGACGCGACATCGTGCATCAGGGGGCCGGCAACCTCACCTACGAGATCCGCGAGATCGTCGCCGTCGGGCGGGCGCTGCGCGACCTCGGCGTCGAGATGACGTGGGAGAACATCGGCGATCCGGTGCAGAAGGGCGAGGCGCCGCCGGAGTGGATCCGCGACATCGTACACGGCCTGGTCGACGAACCGCAGTCGTGGGCGTACTGCGACACCGAAGGCGTCGCCGAGACGCGCGAGTTCCTCGCCGCGCGCGTCAACGACCGGCCCGGCGGCGTGCAGATCACGCCGAACGACATCCTCTTCTTCAACGGCCTCGGCGACGCGGTGTCGAAGGTCTATGGCCAGCTGCGCCGCGAGGCGCGCGTGCTCGGCCCGTCGCCGGCCTACAGCACGCACAGCTCGGCCGAGTCGGCGAGCAGCGGCTACCCCCACCTCACGTACACGCTCGATCCGTACAACGGCTGGATGCCGGACGTCGACGACCTGCGCATGAAGGTGAAGTACAATGACGCCATCGCCGGCATCCTGCTGCTGACGCCGGATAACCCGACCGGCGCCGTCTACCCGCGCGCGCTGCTCGAGGAGATCGCCGAGATCGCCCGCCAGCACGGCTGCTTCATCATCACCGACGAGATCTACGCGCACATCGTGTACGGGAGCACCCGTCTGCATGCCAGCGAGTGGGTCGGCGACGTCCCGACCCTGGCGTTGCGCGGCATCAGCAAGGAGTACCCCTGGCCCGGCTCGCGCTGCGGCTGGATCGAGATCCTCAACCGCGGCCGTGACGAGAACTTCTCGCGCTACTGCACCAGCCTGCTGGCCGCCAAGCGCCTCGAAGTGTCGAGCACGACGCTGCCGCAGATGTCGATCCCGCGCGTCATGGGCGACGCCCGCTACGCCGGCCACCTGCGCCGTCGCGAGGCGCTCTTCGCCGGCCGCGCCGAGGAGGCCATGGCGGCTTTCGCCGGCTGCGAACACGTGGTGGTCAACCCGCCCGGCGGCGCCTTCTACTTCACAGTGATGTTCCGCGACGGCACGCTGACCAACCGCCAGACGCTGCCGATCGAGCGCGCTGCGGTGCGCGCGCGCATCGAGCAGATGGTGCAGGGCGTCGCTCCCGACAAGCGCTTCGTCTACTACCTGATGGGGGCCACCGGCATCGTCGTGGTGCCGCTCACCGGCTTCCAGAGCGAGCACCACGGCTTCCGCATCACCCTGCTCGAATCCGACGACGCCAAACGTGCCTGGATCCTGCGCACGCTGCGCGGCTCGATCGACGCCTACCTCGCGAGTTGACGCGCGGCCCGGCGGCGCCTAGTCCGCGGCGCGCGGGCCGGGCGCGCGGCCGAGGCGATACTGGCCGACGCCGTCGGGCCCCTCCTGGCGCGTCGCCAGGTGCAACAGCACCGGCAGGGCCACCGCCCAGGTAACGGCGAGCGACAGCAGGCTCGGCCACGTTTCAGGGTGGAACTCGACGACGCCGAGCCGCCGGCCGGCGAGAAACGCCAACGGACCGCCGACGGCGCCGAAGGCCGCCGCGGTCCAGGGCCGCCCCTTCAGCCACCCCATCGAGAAGTGGAAGGTGGCGGCGAACTGCGCCCACAGGACGATCAGCCACGGCGGCGGCAGCCAGGCGACGACGGACCCGACCGGGAAGCGCAGCGCGCCGAGCGCGATCTGCGTCGTATCGAGGACGGTGCCGAGGGCCATCGCCCACACCATCAACGCGACCTCGTCGCGCCGCCGCCGCGCCAGCGCCAGGTGGCAGCCGATCAACGCCACCGCGATCGCCGTGCCGGTCCAGGGGTAGCCCCATGCCGGCCCGAGGATGCAAGCGAACCAGCCGGCGTAATAGAGCGCGAAATTGAGCGCCGGCCCGCTGACCTTCATTGGGTCGGCGGCGCGAGGCGCGACTTGACCAGCCCGGTGAACCAGTTGAGCAGCGGCACGCGGTCGTACACCTCACCGAGGTCGAAGTAGTCGCGCTCGGCGGTGATGCGCTCGCCGACGCGCATGTGGCTGACGCCGTCGATCGAGGACGCGCCATCGGCGAAGGTCATGGTCCAGAACACGACGGCGTTGCCGGGCTCGACGACGGTGTCGGTGATGACGAAGCGGGCGCCCGGCGCGGTGGCGCCGAAGTGGCGCAGGTAGTCGCGCATGGCGTCGATGCCGGTCAGGGTGGTGACCGGATCGCGGAAGACGAGATCGGCGGCGTAGAGGTCCTCGATGCCGTCGGCCATCTGCGGCGAGACGGTCGCGAAGCGGGCCCCAAAACGCTCGACCATCAGCGCCGTCTGCTCCAGGCTGCCCGCCGGGTGCTCCGCAGCGGCGGCGGTGCCGGCGAGGAGGAGCGCGGCGGCGATGGCGATAGCTCTGTCCATAACCGCCATCATGCACGTCGGCGGCCAGTTGAACAGCCATGGAGGGCGCGGCCCGCGCTGCGCCCTCCATGGCGGCGTCGGACGCCGGCGCGCTCAGTCGCGCGACAGGTGGGCCGGCAGGGGCGCGCGCAGCGTGCCGCCGCCGCCGCGCGTGGTGGACGAGTTGTTGGTGACCTGCTGCAGCGCGTTCTTGATGATCTCCAGGTCCTTCCACCACGGCGGTTCGGCGCCGCGCCCCTCCCAGCGGATGTCGGGATCGCCGAGTTCGGCGAGAACAGTGACCCCCGCCCCACCGCGGTCGACGACGTAGACGCCGAAGTCCTGCGCGGCGCGCGCGATCACCTCGCCCTGGCGCGACAGGCCGAGCTGGCGGATGTCGACCGTCGGCGGGATGGCGAGCAGCGCGCCCATCGGTAGCGTACCGCTGTAGCCGGCGTTGCGATCGAAGGCGTAGGCCGGCCACACCGCCCGTTCCTTCAGCAGCCGCGCCGGCACCTGCGCGGCGAGGGCGTGCGGGATGCGCCCGCCGGCGATCTCGCCGCTGCGGATGAGGCCGGCAAAGGACGGCAGCATGCTGGCGCGGCGCCCGTTCCACCAGCCGGTGCCATCGCCGCGCGCATCGATCCAGCTGGCCATGGTGCCGACCACGTCGCCCGCGGCCGTCACCACCGCGGCGTAGACATCGAGCACCCAGCCGTCCGGCTGGAAGACCGCCAGCAAGCCATCGGAGTCGGGCGACGGACAGGTACCGGTCGGCAGATGGAACGACCCGCGCCAATTGCGGCTGGCGGCGTGGAACTCCCCGGGCAGTTTCCACAGCCCGTCGTTCGGCGTCGACAGGGTCGAGTAGTAGTTGCCCTCGGTCGGCGGCATCGCGCCGGTCGCCGCGTGCAGCAGATTGTGCTCCGCCGCGGGCGGGTTGCCACAGTTGCGGTTGCCGCGCTCGAGAAAGCTCCAGCTGGAACTCCGCCCCCAGTTGGGAGTGAAGCGCATGACCGCCACCGGGTCGCTGGCAGCGGCGACGGCGACCGCCGCCGTCCAGCGCTCCTCGTAGTTGATCCCCGCCGGATAGCTGGCCAGGCGCGGCACCGGCGCGTAGCGCGCGCCGCTGCCGATCGGGTGGTTCCACGGCGAGCGGCGGCTGAACGGCCAGGTACGCCAATCGCGGCGCGGCGCCGCGGCGGCGCGGACCGGATCGCGCTGCGCCGCGCTCGGGAGGGGCAGCGCGGCGACGACGGCGGCGAGGAACAGCGCGACGGCGGCGCGCCGGGTCATCGCAACGGCGGCGCCTGCGGGACGGCGCCGACCAGCCGCGCATAGGCGCCGCGCAGGACGCGCCGGCCCAGCCGATACGGCGCCGTGCGGGCGCGCGCCGGCAGCACCAGCGCCAGCGCGTGCAACCCGGTCATGGCCAGGGCGCGCACGTCGCGCACGACGATGCTCGGCGACAATCGCAGCGCCTCGCCGAGCAGCGCCCGCGACAACTCGATCTGCCCGCTGGAGAAGGCCTTGCGGCTCAACACCCGCAGGTGCAGCGCGTAGGTTCGATCGGCGTCCTTGCGGGTATAGCCGGGCACATAGCTCAGATAGCGATCGAGATAGGTACGGCTGCCGGCGATGTAGGTCTCGAAGGTATGCATCTGGCTGCCCGGGCGGACGCGGTAGCCGGTGAGCGGTTCGGGCACCAGACGCAGCGGGTGCGGCGTCCGCACCGACAGCCGCGTCCACATCTCGGCGTCCTCGCAACTCGCCAGCGACTCGTCGAACAACCCGGCGAGCGCGAAGCACTCCCGCCGCACGATCGCCGTACTGCCGTTGCCGATGTGGTTGCGCCGCACGAGATCGCGCGTCGTCGGCTGCCGGCAGCGGGAGACCAGCAACTGCCCGGTCGGCGCGCCGCGTTCGTCGAGATAGGCCGAGTGGGAGAAGGTGAGACCGATCGACGGATCCGCCTCCATGACCGCCAGATGGCGCGCCGCCTTGTCGGGAAACCAGACGTCGTCGCCGTCGCAGAAGCCGATCAACGGCGCGCGCGCGTGGCGAATGCCGGTGTTGCGCGCTGCGGCGAGGCCGCGGTTGGCCTGCGTGACGACGGTCAGTCGGGGATCGGCGATGGCGAGCAGATGGCGCAGGGTGTCGTCGGTCGATCCGTCGTCGACGGCGACGATCTCCAGGGCCGAAGCGGTCTGAACCAGCAGCGACGCGATCGCCTCGCCGGCCATGGCCCCGACGTTGTAGCAGGGCACGACGACCGACAGCCGCAGCGTCGCGGCCGCCGGCTCGGCCTGGCGGATGAGGCCGGCGTCGCTGGTTGGCGCCGCCGGCAGGGCGATGGCGGCATTCATCGGCGTCCCTCCCGAGCCGCCTCGCGCCGCACGCCGGCGCTGAAGTCGGGCCGCAGGACCGCCGCGGCACGGCGGCGGCGGCGCTGCGCGACCCGATAATAGAGGCGTTCCGTCTGCTCCGCGATCGCCGGCCATGAGTGGGCGCGGCGGATGTGCGTTTGCACGCGTCGCGCCACCGCGCGGGCGCGCTCGGGCTCGGCCAGCACTCGCGCCAGCCGATCGCGGAGGGCCGCGACGTCGCCGGCCGGGAAGAACAGATCGTAGCCGGCGCGGCCCTCGAGCAGTTCGACGTGCACCGGCAGGTCGGAGACGATCGACGGCACGCCCATCTCGAGCGCCTGCAGCAGCGCCATTGACATACCCTCGAGTTCCGAGGGCAGGACGAACACGGCGGCGCCGCGGAAGAGCGTTTCGACGTTGGCGCGGGGCTGCACGCCGGTGAAGACGATGCGCGGGTCGCCGGCGGCAAGCCGGTGCAGCTCGGCGACGTAGGCATCGGTGTGGCTCGAGTCGCCGACCATGGCCAGCTTGCGCGGCGTGTCGAGGGCGCGGAAGGCGCGGATGAGGTCCTCGGCGCGCTTCTCCGGCACCAGGCGGGCGACGAAGAGCACATAGTCGTCCGACGCCAGCCCGAGGCGCGTCAGCAGCTCGCCGTCGAGCGGCGCGTCGGGGGTCAGGTCGGTGCCGTTGGGAATGAGCGTCGTCGGCCGCGCATAGGTGCCGCGATAGTACTCGTCGAGATCGCGCGAGACGGTGATGAGTTCGTCGACGTGCTTCACCAGCCAGCGTTCGGCGTGGCGCAGGACGCGCGCCCCGGCGCCCTTCCACTTGGCGCGCTGCCAGTCGATGCCGTGCACCGTCGCGACGGTCGGCACCGACAGCCAGCGGTAGAGCGGGGCAACCAGGCCGGGCGCCAGCGCGTGCAGATGGACGAGGTCGTAGTCGCCGCGCAGCGTCGCGTGCAGGCTGCTGGCGATGACGTGCGACACGGTGCCGAGGCTGCGCCCGTTCAGCGCCGAGGCACGGCGCAGGCGGATGCCGCGGTAGAAGGTCGGCCGCCGGCCGACGTACTCCGGTCGACTGTACACCGTGATGTCGTGGCCGCGCTCGGCGAGCGCGCTGTAGAGACTCTCGGTCACCCGTTCGATGCCGCTGTACGAACTTGGAATGCCGCGCGGGCCGATGACGGCTATGCGCAGGGGCTGTGGACTCATGCGATCCTCCTCCTCACCACGTCCCGGTCAGGCGTCATCGCGCACGTAGTGGCGCCAGTGGCGCCGGTAGTAGTCGGTCGTCTGCTCGACGCCGACGCGCAGGTCGACCTGCGAATGCCAGCCCGTCAGTCGATGCATGCGGCTGAGGTCGGCGACCACGTCGCCGGTCTCGACCTTCTCGTAGTCCTGCGGCCAGGGCACGTACTCCACCCGCCCCTGCCCGACCACATCGACGACCGTCTCCACCATGTCGCGGAAGCGCGTCGCGACGCCGGAGCCGACGTTGACGACGCCGCCGAACGCCTCGCGCGCCAGGGCGCAGCGCAGGAAGGCCTCGGCGAGATCCTCGATGTACACGTAATCGCGCCGCTGCAGACCGTCGCCGAAGATCTCGATGGCGCGGTTCTCGAGCGCCTGGCGGATGAACCATCCCACCATGCAGTAGCGATTGTGGTGGATCTGCTGGCGCGGCCCGTACGGGTTGGTGATGCGCAGCGACAGCGTCGGGATGCCGAAGTTCTGGTGGTAGATCGACAGGTAGCGCTCGGACGCCAGCTTGTGCACGCCATAGAGGCTGACCGGGTTGGCGATCGAGTCCTCGCTGACCAGGCGTTCGGCGACCTTGCCGATCACCATGCGGCTGGAGGCGAAGACGACGGTCGGCTTGACCGTCAGCCGGCGGCACTCCTCGAGCAGTTGCAGGGTCATGCCGGCGTTCATCAGCAGGTCGTCGATCGGCATGCTGAGGCTGTCGATGTAGGACACCTGCGCGGCCAGGTGGAAGACGTAATCGGCCGCCTCCAGGTGCGGCCGCACGGCGCTGATGTCGCGCAGGTCGTGCACCACCGCGTTCAGCCTGCCGGCGAGTTCGTGGACGTTGAACCAATTTCCCCCGTAGCGGGGGTCGAGCGAGTCGACGACGGTCACCTCGGCCCCGTAGCCGCACAGGCGCTGCGCCAGCGTGCTGCCCAGGAAGCCGAGCCCGCCGGTGATCAGCACGCGCTTCTTGCGATAGGCCCGCGCCAGGTCGGGAAGCCGCGGTGCCGCCGTGAGCGGCCCGACGGCCGGGGCGGCGGCATCGCCGCCGCGCGCATCCATCCGATACCCTCGTTCCATCATCCAAGCACCTCCGCGCCGACGATCGATCGGCGATAAACGGCCTCGTAAGCGAGACCGGACACCAAGGAGCAGCAGGCCAATGCCGCGACGGCGCCCCAGACGCCGGCGATGTGGGCGCCGGTGGTGATCAGCGCCAGGGCCAACGCCAGTTTGGCGCCGCCCAGCCAGGTAACGGCGCCGACCTGCCCAACGGCGCGCAGAGCCTGTCCGAAGAGGTAGTTCTTGTACCGCCAGCGCAACGCCGCGGCGAGGATCGCCATCAGCGGCGCCACCGCCGGCACGTCGAAGAAGGCGTAGGCGAGCACCGTCGCGCCGACCACCAGCGCCACCGCGACCACCCCGGCCAACTGCCGCACCTGCACGTGCACGCGCTCGACGAAGGCCGGGCCGCTGTCGACCATTTGCGGGTACTTCGACTGCACGAACGTCCAGCACGGCGAATCGGCGGCCATCAGCAGCTGCTGGCAGAGGCGAAAGACGCCGAGCTCGCCGCGCGAGACGAAGGCGCTGAGGACGAGCGGCGCCGCCTGTTCGGAGAGCAGACCGAGGACGTCGGGCGCCAACCAGCGCCCGCCGGTGCGCCCGATAGCGGCGACGCGTCGCAGCGGCAGGCGCTCGAAGCGAAAGCCACCCCAGATCACCAGCACCGAGGCGACGCGGGCCGCGAGCAGGGTCAGCGCCATCGCCGGCGCCGTCGCGCACAGCCACCAGCCGGCGATCAGGCCGACGGTCTCGCATAGCGGCGCGATCAGCCCCGGCGCGAAGCGCCGCGCCATGATCGACAGCATCATGCCGAGGTTCTGCAGACCGATGAGGAAGCCGCTCAGGGCGATGATGAAGATCACCTGCCACTCGGTCGCCGACTCGGCCTGCGAGCTGGCGTAGAGCATCAGCAGCGGCACCACGATCGGCAGCTGCATGAGGAACAGCACCAGCGCCGCGAAGCACGACTGCGGGTGCGTCTGCTCGAGGCGCGGCAGGTAGGCGCCGAGCCCGAGGGCACAGACGGTGGCGAGAATGTTGACCGCGGCGATGCCGAGCGCGAAGGCGCCAACGGTTTCGAGACCGAAGCGGTGCACCAGCACGATGGAGAGCAGCAGACCGTTGACCAGCTGCACGCCGCGACCGACGAGCAGCAACGCCGTGCCGCGCTGCTCCCTGGGAATGCGGTCGAAGAGCGATTTCGGGTCTTCGACACCGAGGCACGGGGGCGGGGAGAGCTCGGACCTCATACCGAGGCCTCCGATTCTCCCTGACGCCGTGGCGCGGAACCGTATGGCCCGAGGAGCGGGTAGCCGTACGCCGCGAGCAGCGGCGCGGTCGCGGCGGTCACCAGGCGGCGGTCGCGCGGGCGCATGGCGCTGCCCCACTGCTCGTCGGGCCGGATGGCGACCTCGCCGACGAGGAAGCGGCTCGGGTTGCCGGACGCGGTGTGGTTGGCGTGCAGCGTCGCCGTGGCCCCCTGCAGGAACGGCAGGTCCAGGGGCTCGTCGAGCATCGCCAGGATGCGGCGCAGGGCGGGCGCCGGCGCGCTGGCGAAGTCCTCGTAGTGCACCCGGACGAAGCGCGTTGCCGTCACCCGGAAGGCGTCGCACAGGCCGTTGAAGGTCAGCCACCAGGCGGCGCTCTGCGCCGCCGAGTAGCGGTGCATGTAGGCCTGCTTCCAGTGCACGTCGGGGATCGCTTTCTGCTTCATCCAGGAGAAGGCGACGGCGCGACTGTCGCGCACCAGATGCACCACCGACAGGCGCACGCCGGGCAGCGCCGCGAGCACGAACGCGTAGGAGGGCTCCTTGGAGGAGTCGATCAGCCAGCGGCAGCCGGAGACGCGCTGGATGGCGCGGTAGAGCGGCAGCAGGGCGGCGGCAAAGCGCTGGTAGTCGGCGCGATAGGCGGCCGGCTGGCGCAGCACCAGGTAGGGGATGTAGCGGGTGCGTTTGACGCGCTGCACCAACGCCGCCATCGCCACCGGGTCGACGCGGTCGAAGCCGCCGAAGGCCTCGTCGAACACCGCGCGCCAGAAGGCACACTCGCGGAACGGCACCTGGCAGCCGCACAGCTGGTTCTGGACCAGGCCGCGTTCCCAGACGAAGCTCACCTCGCCGGCGGCGCAGAAGCCGTCGAGCTGGCCGAGGCAGCGTTCGACCAGGGTGCTGCCGCTGCGGCCGAAGCCGCCGATGTAGAGGATGTCGAGCGGTGGTGTGGACACGGAGCCTCCAGACAAGAAACGTTCACACGGAGAATGACGACACGGAGGCGGTCCGCTCGTCTCCGTGGCTCCGCTTCTCCGGGTGAGACCTCAGGGCGCGAAAGCCGAGGCGCATGGCGCCGCGGACGGCGCGGTAGAAGCGCTGCTGGCCGGCCGGGGACAGCGGCCAGGCGCCGAGGTGGAGGGCGAGCATGCCGAGCGCGCGCCAGTCGCGCAGCGGCAGGCTGGGGGCGCGGCGCAGCGCGTCGACGAACAGCGCCCGCGACAGCGCCACCTGCCCGTTCGAGAACGCCTTGCGGCTGGCAATGCGCAGGCACTCGGCGTAGCTGCGCGCCGCCTCGCGCGGGGTGAAGCCGGGCACGTAGTGGCGGAAGCGCTCGAGAGCGCGCGCGTAGCCGCGGACGAAGTCGTCGAACGTCGTCGACATGCTGCCGGGGCGGACGCGGTAGCCGGTCAGCACGGCGGGCAGCAGGCGCACGTCGTAGCCGCTGCACGCGGCGACGCGCACCCACATCTCGAAGTCCTCGCAGCTGCCCAGCGTCTCGTCGAACAGGCCGGCGCGCGCGAACGCGTCGCGGCGGGCGACGACGGTGCTGCCGTTGCCGACGTGGTTGCGGCGGATGAGGTCGCGCGCCGACGGCGCCCGGCAGCGCGACAACAGGTACTGGCCGGTGAAGGCTCCGCGCTCGTCGAGGTAGGCGGAGTAGGAGAAGGTGAGGCCGACGCGCGGCTCGGCATCGAGCAGCGCCAGGTGCTGCTCGGCCTTGCGCGCGAACCACAGATCGTCGGCGTCGCAGAACCCGATCACCGCTGCGCGCGACAGCAGCAGGCCGCTGTTGCGCGAGCCGGCCAGGCCGCGGTTGGCCTGCACGGCGACGGTGAGGCGCGGGTCGTCGATGGCGGCGAGCACGGCGACGCTGTCGTCGCGCGAGCCGTCGTCGACCACCACGACCTCGAGGTCGCGCACGGTCTGCGCGAACAGCGAGGCCAGGGTCTCGCGTACGTACGGAGCGGTGTTGTAGCTGGGGACGACGACCGACATGCGCAGGCGGTGCGCCGGCACTGCCGCCCGGCGGAGCACGGTGAGCTCACGCGGCAGCGGGCCGGAGTCGCGCAGGGGGGCGGTCATGTGGTGGGCGTCAGGAGGTGGGAGCGGAAGGCGGCGCGCATGCGGCCCTCCAACCGTTTCAGGGACGTTCAGGATGCCTTGCGGGCGAGAGCCCAGACGTGGACGGGAAACTCGGGCTCGTTGCGGAGCGAATGGATCCAGGGATGGTAGCGTGCCCACCATCCGAAGTTTGACTTGACGCAGGCGCGATTTCCCCAGGACCCGGTTTGAATCTCCGCGAGCGGAAAGCCGGATTCGGCAAGGAAATGGCGCAGGCCCGTCTCCGTCCAGCGCGTGCAATCGGTGGGCTCGTTGTGGATGCGCAGCAGGAACGGCGTCGAGACGAGGAAGTACCCGCCGGGCGTGAGCATCTGGTACACGTGTGCCGCCGCCCTATACGGCCAGAGCAGATGCTCGAAGACCTGCTCGGCGATGACCAGATTGAATGACCGGGGCAGCGCTTCCGCACAGACGTCGTACTCGGGATAACAGGCGCTTTCGTACTCCTTGAAGGGAAGTTCCGACCAGAACGTCCCCGAAATCTCCAGCGCTCTCAGGCCGCTCGGCCCGAGGCTCTCGACCAGTCGACGGCTCTCGCGGCGCATGACGACGCGACCCCAGTGCTGACGCTCGTACCCGGCGTAGTCGAGAAAGCGATGCGCAGTGTCACGGATTGCCGTTGGCGCTCTCATCGATTCATTCCCCCTTTCAGACGGACCTCGCCGCGCTCCGCGACAGCGCGGATGCTCCGTGTCAGCTTCCCCCGACGAGCGCCCGCAACGGCGGTGCCGGCTGCGGATGCTCGGCGAGCGGACGGACCGGAAAGGCACCGCGGAGATCCGGAGATTCGCGCAGGGCGATGCCGAGCCAGAGGTACGCAAAGAGCGTGGGCACCACCATGCCGAAGATCGACTCGCTCATGCCGGTGAGGGCTATGCCGAGCAGCAAGACCACGCTGTTCCGCACGAAACTGGCCGGCGCGCCCGATGCGACCACGCGCACGAACGTAATGCTCCAGGCCAGAATCCACATCGTCATGGTAGCGGCGCCGCCCAGGTACCAGAGGCCGAGATACGTGGAGTGGCTGCCGGGTACCATCGTCCCGGTCCCCGGCATGACCTGTGGAAAGTCCTCGGGGTAGACGGGTTCGCCGGGCCAGCCCTTGCCGAACAGGGGTGACTCGTCAACGCCGAGGACGGTCGCGTCGTGGATACGATCGCGCGCCTGGGTGGCGCCCGGGCGCCCCTCCCTGAGATCCTCCAATACCGGGCCGAACACCCCGAGCGGCTGGCCTGAGGAGAGCGTCGAGCCGAGCAGGACGGCGCACGCCACCGCGATGCCGGTCGGCACGATCACGAGCTGCACGGCACGCGGGAAGGCCAGAAACACACGCGCGGCGGTGCAGAGAAGGAGCACGACGATGGCGCTGCGGCTCATGCTGGCGAACACCATGAAGACACCGCTCGCCATCGCGAGACGGCGGCGCCTGGTCTCGGGTCCGCAGGCGGCCACCCAGATCAGACAGATGCCGCCGAAGCCCATCGCGGTGGCCCACGGGAACAGGAAGGACAGGCGGGGCAGCGTCAATCCGAAGAAGTCTTCCCACACGTACAGCAGGTTGCCGAAGAATGTCGACGTGGACGGAAAGCTGAGGGGCAGCAGCAGCCCGATCGGCGTGAGCACGTGGAGAGAATCGCCTCCAAGGATGAACGCGAGCGCGTAGAGAAACGGGGCGGCGGCGACCGAGTAGAAGCCGATACGGCTGACGGCCCGCAGGAAGGGTTGCGGGCGAATCGCGCCGCTGGCGCCAATGGCGATGCCGCCGCCAAGGAGAAACCAACCGAGCACGTAGCTCGCGAGGACGTGCCGTAGCAGGACCAACGGCGGGACGCCCTCCGCGTACATGTTGATGATCACCGAGACGATCTGCAGGCACCCAACGAGGAGCCACGGCAGCGCCAACAGCACACAGCGGCGGGAGCGCCCGACGACAACTGCAATCGCCACGATCAGGAGCGTCGCGACCGGCAAGACCAGACCCGAGACCCATAGCAGCGGCAGCCAGACGATATACTTGCAGATGAGGCGCTCCGCGAGCGACCCTCGATCGCTCTGGTCGGCCGACGCCCGCACGAGGGACAGACCTGACTTGGCTACGGTCATCGCTCGACACTGTGCATACGGCAGAGAGCACCGTGCCGCGTCAGCAGTCGCGATCGACGCATGTGACGTAGCCGCGCCGTGCCGCCGATCATCAGTACCGAGAACGGCAGCACCAGCCCGATCGCGCACAGCAACGGCAGGACCGTGAAGTAGGCGACGAAGAGACGCTCGACGGTCATCAGTAGGCGTTCTGGCGCGACAGCACGGCGGGAAGCGTCTTGGCGAGGATCTTCAGGTCCAACGCCAGCGACCAGTTGTCGATGTACTCCATGTCGGAGCGGATCCAGGCGTCGAACTCCGGCGTCCGGCTGCGGATCTGCCACAGGCAGGTAATGCCCGGCTTGACGCTGAAGCGGCGCTTGTGCCAGCCGACGTCGATGCGCGCCACGTCGCGCACCGGCAGGGGTCGCGGTCCGACCAGACTCATCTCGCCGCTGAGCACGTTGGCGAGCTGCGGCAGCTCGTCGAGGCTGGTGGCGCGCAGCCAACGCCCCAGGCGGGTGATGCGCGGGTCCTCTTTGATCTTGAACACCGGCCCCTGCGCCTCGTTCTGCGTCTCGAGCTGCGCCTGCAGGCGCTCCGCGTCGGGCACCATGGTGCGGAACTTGTACGCCTTGAAGCGCCGCCGGTGCAGGCCGATGCGCTCCTGGGCGAAGACCACCGGGCCGCGCGAGTCGACCTTGATCGCGACGGCGATCAGCGCCAGTGCCGGTGCCAGGACCAGCAGGCCGACGCTGGCGCCGGCGAGGTCGATGAGGCGCTTGGCGCCGAGCAACACGGCGTCGGTGGGACCGCTGCCGATGGTCACCACCGCCTGGCCGGAGACGCTGTCGACCACCGTCCAGGCGCTCGGTCGCTCGCTCAGGTCTGCGAGCAGGCGGACGAGAATCCCCTGCTGTTCGCAGAGCGCCACCAGGCGCGCCATCACCGGCTGGGCGCGATCGAGCGGAAAGGCGAGGAACACTTCGTCGACGGGCTGACGATCGAGCACGCCCTCGAGGCGCGCCAGCGCGGAGATGACACGCGCGGCGGCGGTCTCGCCGCTGCCGGCGGCGTCGATCACCTCGACGACGTTGTAGCCGAGCCCCGAGCGGGCGGCGAGGCGGCGCGCCGCGGCAAGCGCCGCCTCGCCATCGCCCGCGATGACGACGTCGCGCAGGTTGCGGCCGGCGCGACGCACCAGGGTGCCGACGCCGCGCAGCAGCCGGCGCCCGCCGGCCAGCGCGGCGACGCTGCCGGCCCAGAAGACGGCGGTGAAGGCGAGATCGACGCGCGCGTAGCCGAGCAGCGCGGCGAGCGGCAGCACCGGCAGAACCGCCAGGGCCGCCGCGCAGGCGACGTCGCGCAGCTCGCGCGTCGGGCTCGCCAGGCGGTACGACCCGTACAGCCCGGCGGCGGCCAGGGCCACGTGCCAGTACCCGAGGTAGCCGACGAGCAGCAGGACCTCGGCGACGCTCATCGGCAGACGCAGCAGGCCGTCGAGGCGCACGCCGGTGCCGGTGGCGACCATCGTCACGGCGAGACTCAGCAGGACGAGGACCAGGTCGGCCACCCCCAGGCCGGTCAGCAACATCTGCCGTCGCATCATCATCGTCGTCTCCTCCTCCGCAGCGCAGGACTCACATGAGATGGCGTCGGGTCAGCACCACGCCGAGCGCCCGGCAGCCGGCCGCGTGAACGCGTGCGGCGGCGGTGCGCAGATCGGCACGCCGCGTCGCGCCGCTCTCGGCGACCAGCACCAGCCCGTCGCAGGCGCCGGCGAGCAGCAGCGCGTCGATCGAACTCAGCACCGGCGGCGCGTCGATCAGCACCAGCTGCGCGGCGGCCGCGCCGCTCAGCCACTCGCCGACCGCGGCGCCGAGGGCGGGACCGTCGAGATCAAGCGTACGTGGCGGCCGCACCGCCGCGCCGCGCTCGGCCAGCGTCGCGCCGCCGCCGCTGCGCGCCAGCGCCGCCGCCGCCACGGGCAGCCGCAATTCGCGGGCCCGCCCGGCCAGGGCGTCGACCACCTCGCGCGCCGCCGCGCCGGCGGCGACCGGGGCGAAGACGACGACGCGCGCCGGCGTGCCCTGCGCCGCCAGGGCGCGCAGGGTGTCGAGGAGGGCGCCGATCTCCGGAACGGACGCCGATGCCGCCGCTGCCTCGACCTCGCGGGCGAGGCGGCGCGGCTCGACGAGCGGCGTCACCACCTGCTGCGTGCGCTTCAGGGCCTGCATATAGCTGCTCATGATTCGTCCCCCCTGGTTGCATCCGGGCAACGGCTGAAGACGTCGCCATCTCGACCGCAGCCCAGTCCGCCGCGCTGCGGGCGAGACGCCCGCGGTCCCGGCCGGCTGCCCTCACGAACGGTCTGCATCCGCATCATCATCCGACCCCCGGCAGCCGCAGGACGTCGCCGGCAGTGATGCGATCCGGGTCCTTCAGATTCGGATTGGCGGCGCGCAGTTTGCGCAGCGTCTCCGGTTTGGCGTTGCCATACTGCCGCCGCGCGATGTCGGTCAGCGTCTGGCCCTTGCCGACGACGATGAACGCCGGCGGCGGCGCCGCCGGCGCAGCGGCGGGCGCGGCGGCCACCGCGGCGAGCGCTGCCGCAGTCGGCGCCGCCGCCACCAACGGCCTCGGCGCGGCGCTGAAGCGCCCGACGGCGGCGGCCGCCCCGGCGATGGCGACGACGCCGGCGGCGGCAGCCCAGGCGCCGGCGCGCCGCAGCGACGTGCGCGCCGCCGCGGCGCCGCGCCGCCGCTCGCGCAGCGCCGCCCACGCGTCGCGGCCAGCAACACGCGCCGCGCCGCGCCCGAAGGCGAACAACAGCGCGGTGTGCGCCAGGACGTTGAGGCGCCGCGGCACGCCGCGCGAGGCGCCCAGCAGGACCGCCTGCGCCGCCGGCGTGAACAACCCGGGGGCGCCGCCGGCGCGGCTGACACGGTGCGCCAGGTAGCGGCGCGCCTCGCGCGGCGACAGCGGCCGCAGGATGCAGCGATGGGCGATGCGCTCGTTGACCTGACGCAGCTCCGGGCGCGCCAGCGTCGCCGCCAACTCGGGTTGGCCGACGAGGACGATCTGCAGCAGCTTCGAAGCGTAGGTCTCGTAGTTGGTCAGCAGGCGCAGCTGCTCGAAGGTGTCGGCGTCGAGGTTCTGCGCCTCGTCCACCACCAGCGCCGCGATCGCCCCCTCGGCGTCGCAGCGGCGCAGGAACCCCTGCAACGCCTCGAGCAACGCCAAGCGGCTTCGGCCGGGCGTGGGGACGCCGAAGTCGGCCAGGGCCAGGCGCAGCAGGTCGACGAACCCGAGGCGGGTGTTGGCCAGGTAGGCGGTGTGGACGGTGGCATCGAGGTCGCGCAACAGCGTGTAGAGCAGCGTCGTCTTGCCGGTGCCGACCTCGCCGACCAGGGTCGTCAGGCCGCGCCGGCCGCGCAGCGCAAGCTCGAGGCCGGCGAGCGCCTCGGCGTGTGCCGGGCTGGCGTAGAGGAAATCCGGATCGGGCGAGAGGGAGAACGGCTCGACGGCGAGCCCGAAGTGCTGCAGATAGGGCGTGCCGTTCATGACGGCACCTCCGCCAGCACCGGCAGACCGCTGACGCCGGCGGCGTCGCGCGGGCCGCGCACCGTCGGATCGCGCAGCTCGGCCAGCAGCGCCGTCGCGACGCCCAGCCCGAGGCTCAGGATCCCCGCGAGGGCGATGAGCAGCAGGCCGTGCGAGCGCTCCGGGCTCTGCGGCGCTTCCGCCGCCTGCACCACCGCGACGTTGACGATGCGCGAGGCGTCGAGGGCGCTGCCGAGCCGCGCCTGCTCCTGCTTACGGGTATACGTCAGATAGGCCTCGTTGGCGGCGCTCAACTCCTGGTCCAGGCGTGAGTTCTCGGCCGCTACGCCGTCGAGGTGGGCGATGGCGGCGCGCGTGTCGGCGAGTTGTCCGTGCAGGGCGTCGACGCGCGCCCGCAGCGCCGCCGCGTCGGCGTGCGCCTGCGCCAGGCTCGCCTCGAGCGCCTGATGGGTCGGATTGCGCGCCGTGGTGGTCTCGGCGACCGTCGCCTCCTCGGCGGCGAGCAGGCGGCGCGCCGCCTGGAGTTCGCGTTCGACGTCCCGCACCCGGCTGCTGCTCGGCGCGAAGCGTGACAGCAACTCGTTGCGCTCCATCTCCTTGTCCAGAACGCGCGGCTTGAGGAACTGCACCGCCTGGTTCTGGGCGCGCTTCACCTCGGCGGCGACCGTCTCCGGTTGGCGGCGGATCTCGCCCTGCAGGCTCTCGACGCGCGCCGCGGCGCTGGCCAGGCCGGCTTCCGCGTCCTGCTGCGCGACGCCGAGCTCCGTCATGCGCACGCGCAGCAGCATGCGCTGCTCCGGCACCGCATCGAGCCCCTCGCGGCTGAAGAAGTCGCGCTTGGCCTCCTCGGCGACGCGCACCCGCTCCGCCAGCAGGGTGCGCTGCCCGGCGAAAAAGTTCGACGCCTCGACCTGCTGCCCGGCCGTCGCCTGCTGGGCTAATGCGGCATCGACCAGCCCGTTGACGAAGCCCGCCGCCCAGACCGGGTCGACGCCGCGCTGCCGGTAGCTGACCTCGATCAGGTTGGTCTTCTTGAGCAACGAGACGTCGAGGTGACCGCTGACGTCGTCGAGCCATTCGTCGAGCGGGCGCGCCGCCGGAACGCCGTGCAGCAGCCGGTAGAGCGCCCGCCCCAACTCGCGCGGCGCGCCCAGCAGCCGTCCGAGCAGCCCCGATTCGGGCATCAGGCCCTGGTCGACCTGCGGAGCCAGAACGCGCCGAATCAGCGCCGGGCTGCGCAGCAGCTCGACCTGCGAGTTCAGGTCCTCTTCGCCGACGCGGTCGACCAGCGGCATGGCCTCGGCATCGGGCGAGATCGAGCGCGAGCGCGATGCGGTGACCATCAGCGTCGCGCTGGCGCGATAGGTCGGCGCCAGGGTGAAAGCGGCGAGCGCCATCAGCAGCATGCCGGCGGCGCCGACGCGCAGGATGAGGCCGCGGCGGCGGCGCAGGGCGTCGATGAGATCGGCCCAGGTCAACAGTTCGAGATCGCGCACACGGACCTCCTCAGAAGGGCGTCAGACCGATGCCGAGACTGTTCACCGGCACGTTGTTGCGGATGTACTGCTCGACCAGCAGGTTGACGTTGGCGATCTGCGAGCGCGGCACGAAGATCTGGTCGAGCGGCTGCAACGCGACGTCGTCGTGCGGGCTCTGACCCGACTCCACTCCCGCCAGATCCACCGTGTAGCCTGCGACGCGGCCGTCCGGATCGCGGCGGATGACCACCACCTGACCGCGGTTGGCGGTCTTCAGGAAGCCGCCCGAATGATGGATCGCCTGCGACAGCGTCAGCCCGTCGAGGTACGGCTGGATGCCGGGCTCGTCGACCTCGCCGGCCACCGAGACGCGCTGCTTGGTGAACGTCTTCACCGTCACCTTGACGCGCGGATGCGCCAGCTCGCCGGTGTAGCGCCCCTTGAGCGCCTCGCCGAGAGCCCCCGGCGTCAGCCCGGCGGCCGGCACCTCCTCGACCAGCTGCGGCGTGATCATGCCGTCCGGCCGCACCACCAGCGCGTCCTCGTTGAGCTCCGGATTGCGCTCGAAGCGCAGCGCCAGGGTGTCGCCGGGGGCGATGACATACGGTCCGGCCGGCGGCGGCGGCGGCGGCGGCGACGGCGGCGGCTCGCTGGCACAGGCGGCAATCAACCCCAGCGCCGCCAGGGCGACGCGTGACACCCTCACCATCAGAGCCTCCTCACCCAACGCTCCGGCAGCTCGACGCTGGTCTGTCGCTGCAGAATTTCCATCAGCACCTGGACGCGTGCGCGCGCCGCCAGGCGGGCGGTCACCACGGCGGTGAGACCGCGAAACGGCCCGTCGACGATGCGCACCGTGGCGCCGCCGATGTCGTCCGCCGCACCGATCTGCACCAACCCGTCCGGCCCTTCGCGCTCGCGCAGGAAGTCGACCACGTCGTCGCCGAGCGCCACCGGCGCCCCGCCAAAGGCGACGAACGACTTGACTCCGTTGGTGCGTACGATGCGGTGCGCCTGCCGGGCCAGGTCCAGGCGCACGAAGAGGTAGCCGGGAAAGAGCGGCCCGATCGCCGCGCCGACGGCCGGGCGCGGCCACTGCGCGATGCACGGCAGGTAACTCGTCACGCCACGCTCGCCGAGCACCGCACGCGCCACCGCCTCGCGATGCCGCTGCGTCTCGACCACATACCATTCGACCACGATCACCCTCCCCGGCTGAGGCTCGGCGTGGGACGAGTCCGATGCGCGGCGACGCCACGCGGCGGGCGGTACAGCTCCGCCCGACGAGCCGGACTCCCCTTCCGGCCGTAAGGAAACGAACGCGGGCACCCCTGCCGGCTCGTTGCCATCTCTGCCTACCCCGGGCGCCGCTGCGCCTGGTTCGTCTTCTCGCGCCCCGCGTCCCCACGCGGTGCGCGCCGCCCCGCTGGGCGGCTCCCTCACGCGGACGCGGTCAGCGTCCGTCCCTGCTGATCATGACGCAGTGCATTGCGACTCCCGTACCAACCCGCGGTACCTCGCCCGCATCGCGAGGTCCCCGTCGGCGCCGCGTCGAGTGCGCGCCCCCTGACCAGCGCTGCCGCGCGACTGTGCAGCGCGGCCCCCAGTCGCGCCGCAGACCTCGCGAGGATCGCCGCTGATGTTGCGTGCAAGTAACATCCGCGAGTGGAGATGGAGTGATGAATGGATTTACTGCATCACGAAGTGTGAACTGTGTGTTTTATGTACGTCATCTCCCGCGGTGATGCACTCTCCATGTGTTGCGCCACAGCGCCCGTGACGCAGCGGCGACCGTACGCCACAGGCATGGCGGTGCTGCAGCAGCTTGCTGCGCATGCCGCACGGACGCCGGGTGGGCATGGGGCTTGCTGATGCCGCCCACATCCCATGACCCCGGACGCCCCGCTGCCGACATCGAGCGCCTTCCACGGCGGCGAGGACACTCTCCTCGCCGCGCTGGTCCACGAACTCCCCGATGCGCTGCTGGTGCTCGACGCGCACAGCGGGCTGGTGCTCGAGACGAACGGCGCCGTGCGCGGACTGCTCGGCTACGAACCGGCGTGGCTCGAGGGCCGACGGCTCGACGACCTCTGCGATCCTCCGGCCGAGGCGCCGCTGGCCGAGCGCGCCCGCCGGCACGGCCTGGTGGTCGAAGAGCGCGAGTGGCGCCGCGTCGACGGCTCGCGCACGATGTTGCATCTGCGCGCCCGCCTGGCGGACGTGCGCGGCCGCGCCCTGGTCATCGTCGCGTTGCGCGATGTCCGCGAGCGGCGGCGGGCAGAGGAGCGCTATCGCGGCCTCTTCGACAACGCCATTGAAGGCATCTTCCAGACAACACCGGACGGGCGCTACATCGCCGCCAATCGGACGCTCGCCGCCATATATGGATACGAGACGCCGCAGGCGATGATCGTCGCCCTGACCGACATCGCCGGACAGCTCTACGTCGACACGACGCGGCGACAGGCCTTCCGCCGCCTGCTCGAGGCGCAGGACGCCGTGCATGGCTTCGAATCCGCCGTGCGCCGGCGCGACGGGCAGATTGTCTGGATCTCGGAGAACGCGCGCGCCGTGCGCGACACCGATGGGCGTCTGCTGTGCTACGAAGGCACCGTCGTCGACATCACGACGCGTAAACGTGCCGAGGCCGCCGAACGCGAGGAGGCGGAAGTGGCGGCGGCGCTGGCGCGGGTCGGCGAGGCCTTCCGCCAGGTCGACGGCTCGATGACCCGCCGTCACGGCGGCGTCGGCCTCGGGCTGCATGTGGTCCAGCGCCTGTTGACGCTGCTCGGCGGCCACGTCAGCGTCGTCAGCGCTGCCGGCGCGATCGCCGTCATCATCGCCGCTGATGCGGTGCACTGCGCAGCCGACGCGCAGGCGGGTGACGCACGCGTCAGCACGGCGGTGCGCCGCGCCCTCACGACGCACCGCGTCACAGGAGCCGCGACATGGCCCCGTCGTTGCTCTGACCCCAGGCAGATGTCCGTCAACGCGCCAATGACCCAGCCGATGTCCGGCAGAAGCGGTATCGATGCGAGTCGCGTCGCGCGTCCGGGGGTGGCGGGGTTGGAATCGAGGAAGGAGCGACGTGCGGTGATGACGGCATTGGGATCATTGAGTGTTGCGGCGGTGGTGGGGCCGATGGCGCCCACCCTCGGGTTGGCGCCCGAGGGTGGGATCGCCTTCCGGGACCTGGCCACCGCGTTGACCTGGGGTCTGTGCGGCGCGCTCGCCGTGAGCGCGCTGGGACTCGCCTGGCTGGGCGACTACCCGCGGACCGAATTTCGCCAGCGCCTGACGGCGGCGTGGAACCGCGACCCATCCCCTCGGGTCGTCACGTCGCCGCACGGCAGAGCCGGCGGCACGCACGGCCGTGTCCCCCCTCGGTCCGTCGCCGGCTCGCCCCCATTGCCGCGCCACGCCTTTCCCGGCCGGGCGCGGCGCTCGTAACCGACTGAGCGGTGGGCGCGGCGTCGGCCGCGCCCACCGCTCAGTCCCAGATCGCCGGGTGGCGGTCGCGCCAGGGGCGCGCCTGTTCGAGTTGCCCGGCGAGACGCAGCAGCGTCGCTTCGTCGCCCAGGCGGGCGCTGAAGTGCAGCCCGACGGGCAGGCCGTCTGCCGTCCAGTGCAGCGGCAGCGAGATCGCCGGCTGGCCGGTGGCATTGCTCAGCGGCGTGAACGGCACGTAGTCGAGGACCGGGATCAGGGCACGGGTCGGGTCGGGTTCGTGGATGTCGATGACGCCGAGCGCCAGCGGCGGCGCGCCGAGGGTGGTGGTGAGGAAGACGTCGTGCGCGGCGTGGAACTGGCCGACGATGCGGCCCTGCATCTGCAGCATCGCCACCGCCAGGAGGTATTGCGACGCGGTCACCTGCTTGCCCTGTTCGTAGAGGCCCCAGGTGAGAGGCTCGAACGCGGCGGCGCGCACGGCGCGGCCGGTCATCATCGACACCGCGTCCACCTGCATCGCCAGGCCGCCGCACCAAAGCGCCAGAAAGGCCTGCGAGATCAGCGCCTGATCGAGCGCGGGCGCCGCGGCCTCGACCGTGTGGCCGAGTTCGGCACACAGCGCCGCGGTCGCCTCGATGGCGGCGACGCATTCCGGGTGCAGCACCTTGCCGCTCGGGTCGTGGGTGGCGAAGGCGATGCGCAGCCGGCCCGGTGCGCTGCGCGCCTCCTCGACGAACGGCCGTGCCGGCGGTACGACCATGTAGGGATCGCCCGGCTCCGGACCGGCGGTGCAGTCGAGCAGCGCCGCGGTATCGCGCACGCTGCGACTGACGACGTGCTCTGCGATCAGGCCGCTCATGATGTCGCCGATCGTCGGTCCGAGCGGGTTGCGGCCGCGGCTCGGTTTGAGGCCGACCAGGCCGCAGCACGACGCGGGGATGCGGATCGACCCGCCGCCGTCGTTGGCGTGCGCCAGCGGCACGATGCCGGCGGCGACCGCCGCCGCCGACCCGCCGCTCGAGCCGCCCGTCGAGTGCGCCGGATTCCACGGATTGCGCGCCGGGCCGTAGAGCGCCGACTCGGTGGTCGGCAGGAGGCCGAACTCCGGCACGTTGGTCTTGCCGAGCGGCACCAGGCCGGCGGCGTGGAACCGCACCACCAACGTGTCGTCCTGCGGCGCCGGCAGATCGGCGAGGAAGCGCGAGCCGCTCTGCGTCGGCACGCCGGCGAGGTTGCCGAGGATGTCCTTGAGCAGAAACGGCACGCCGCGGAACGGCCCGTCGCCCGGCGCCGCGGCGCGGGCGCGGCCGTGCTCGTAGAGCGGTCGCACGACGGCGTTGAGAATCGGGTTGTGGCGCGCGATGCGGGCGATCGCCTCGTCGGCGAGCTCGCTCGGCGTCACCTGCTTGCGCGCCACCAACTCGGCGAGGCCGAGGCCGTCAAATTGGGCGTATTCGGGGAATGCCATGCGCGCCCTTACGTCGGCGGCGGCAGCGGTCGCAACCCCCGGGACCGCACTCCCCTGAATCGCGCCTTACAGGATCACGCCCCACAGGAGCGCGCCCCCATGGATCGAACGGCGGCGGCGTGTATGGTGCGGTGCCAACGCTCATGGCCTCGTCTTCTTCCTCCTCGCGCGCGGGCTGGCTGCTCGCCCTGTTCCCACTGACGGTGGTCACGTACCTCGCCGCGCAGCTGCCGAGCGTGCTCGGCGGCGAGACGGTGTCCGCCAGCATCGCCTGGGTTCCGCGCCTCGGCATCGCGCTGTCGTTCCAGCTCGACGGGCTGAGCCTGCTGTTCGGGCTGCTCATCGCCGGCATCGGCGTGCTCGTCGTCATCTATGCCGGCGGCTATCTCGGCGGCCATCCGCAGCTCGGCCGCTTCTACGCCACCCTGGTGCTCTTCATGGTCGCCATGCTCGGCCTCGTCTGCGCCGGCGACCTGATCACCCTCTTCATCTTCTGGGAGCTGACCAGCATCACCTCGTACCTGCTCATCGGCTTCGACCACGAGCGCGCGGCGGCGCGCGCCGCGGCGCTGCAGGCGCTGCTGGTGACCAGCGCCGGCGGCCTGGCGCTGCTCGCCGGCGCGCTACTGCTCGGCCAGGTGGCGGGCGGCTACGAGTTCTGGCGCCTGGCGCAGGCCGCCGCGGCGATCCACGCCAGTCCCCTCTACGGACCGATTCTGGTCCTGGTGCTGCTGGCTGCGTTCACCAAATCGGCGCAGGTGCCGTTCCACTTCTGGCTGCCCGGCGCGATGGAGGCGCCGACGCCGGTGAGCGCCTACCTGCACTCGGCGACGATGGTGAAGGCCGGCGTCTTCCTGGTGGCGCGCCTGACGCCGGCGCTCGGCGGCAGTGACGCCTGGGCGACGGCGCTGATCGGCGCCGGCGGCGCCACCATGCTCACCGGCGCCCTGTTGGCCTGGGGGCAGCGCGACCTCAAGCGCCTGCTCGCCCACTCGACCGTCAGCGCCCTCGGCACCCTGATGCTGCTGCTCGGCATCGGTACGCCGCTGGCCGTCAGCGCGGCGATGGTCTTCCTGCTCGCCCACTCGCTCTACAAGGGCGCCCTCTTCATGGTCGCCGGCGCCGTCGACCACGCCACCGGCACGCGCGACGTGACGCGCCTGGGCGGCCTCGCCACGACGCTGCCGCTGTTGGCCGCGACCGCATTGACGGCCGGGCTGTCGATGGCCGGCGTCGCGCCGCAGCTCGGCTTCGTCGCCAAGGAGCTGCTCTACGAAACCGCGCTCGCGCCGCCGGCGGGATGGATCGCCGCGCCGGTCATCCTCGCCGTCGCCGTCGTCGCCAGCGCCCTGACCGTCGCCGTCGCCGGCCGCGTCGTGGTGCGGCCGTTCTTTGTCCGGGCGACCGCGCCGCACGCCGTGCATGCCCCCGATCTCGCCCTGCTGCTGGGGCCGGCGCTGCTGGCGCTGCTCGGCCTCGGCCTCGGACTGGCGCCGCAGTGGCTCGTCGGCGGGCTCGTCGCCGCCGCTGCCAGCGCCGTGCGCGACGTGCCGACGGCGGTGCCGCTGGCGCTGTGGCACGGGCTGAGCCCGGCTCTCGGCCTCAGCCTCGTGACGCTCCTCGCTGGCGCCGCGTTCTACGGCCTTGCCAACCGCGGCACGGTGGCGCGCGCCGCCGCCGCACTGGCGCCGTCGGCGTCGGTCACCCCCACGCGCGCCTACGAAGCGGCGCTGGCCGGGCTCAAGGCGCTCGCCAGCGGCCAGACGCGCCTGCTGCAGAACGGCTCGCTCAGCCTCTACCTGCTGGTTGTCTTCGCCGCCCTGTGCGGCGCCGTGGCGTGGACGCTCACCGGCGACGTCGGCTGGTCGTCGGGCTGGCAGCTCAGTCCGGTCGGCCTGCCAGACGTGGCGGTGTGCGCGGTCATGATCGTCGCCGCCGGCGCCATCCTCGCCACGCCCTCGCGCCTCGGCGCCATCGCCGCCCTCGGCGTCGTCGGCTACGGCATCGCCCTGCTCTTCGTCTTCTTCGGCGCGCCCGACCTGGCGCTCACTCAGTTCGCCATCGAGACGCTCACGGTCATCCTCTTCGTGCTCGTCATCTACCGCCTGCCCCGCTTCGTCCGATTCTCGACGCCGGCGACGCGGCTGCGCGACGGCGCCGTCGCGCTCGCCGTCGGCACGCTGATGGGTGCCCTGGTATTGGTCGCCACCGCCTCGCCGCTGCGCTCGCAACTGGCCCGCTTTTTCGCCGACCAGAGCCTGCTGGCGGCCAATGGGCGCAACGTCGTCAACGTCATCCTCGTCGACTTCCGCGCCCTCGACACGCTCGGCGAGATCACCGTCCTCGCCGCCGCCGCGATCGGCATCTTCGCGCTGCGCCGCCTGCGCCTGCAGCGCGACGCCGCCGCCCCGCTCGCCGGCGGCGCGGGGGCAGGCGGCGCGGCCGCGGGCGGCGTGACGCCCCTGCCACCGCCGCATCCGTTGTTGCTGGCGATCGCCACGCGCCACCTGTTCCCGCTGATGCTGCTGTTCTCGCTGTTCCTGCTGCTGCGCGGCCACAACGCCCCCGGCGGCGGCTTCGTCGGCGGCCTGATGGCCGCCGCCGCCTTCGCCCTCTACGTGCTCGCCTTCGGCACGGCAGCGGCGCGAACCCTGCTGCGCCTGGCGCCGCACGTGGTCATCGGTCTCGGCCTGCTGGTGGCCGGCGTCAGCGGCCTGCCGGCGCTGGCCGATGGCCTGCCCTACATGACGGGCGTCTGGGGCAGCACGCCGCTGCCGGTGATCGGCAAGTTCGGCACGCCGCTGGTGTTCGACGTCGGCGTCTACCTGGTCGTGCTCGGCGTCGTGCTGCTCATGGTCTTCACCCTGGCGGAGGACTGAGATGGAGTTGCTCCTCGCCCTCACCGTCGGCGTGCTGTACGCGGCCGGCGTCTACCTGCTGCTGCGGCGCAGCCTGGTGAAGCTGGTCATCGGCCTGGTCCTGCTCGGCCACGCGGCCAACCTCCTGATCATGGCGGCCGGTCGCGTCAGCGCCGGCGTGCCGCCGATCATCCCCGCCGGCGCGACGGCGCTGACCCCGCCGCATGCCGACCCGCTGCCGCAGGCGCTCGTCCTCACCGCCATCGTCATCGGCTTCGGCGTCCAGGCCTTCGCCCTGGTGCTGCTCAAGCGCGCCTACCAGGTGGCGGGCACCGACGATCTCGACGCGCTGCACACGACGGACACATGAAGACGTCTTTCACACGCAGCAACGGAGCAACGGATGCCGGAGGGGCACCACACATCTCTCCGCGTCTCCGCGGCTCCAGGTGAAAGGGGTTTTGGTGCTGCTCGTTCTGCCGATCCTGGTGCCGTTCTTCTGCGCCGCCACGTCGCTGCTGGCGTGGCGCTCGCTGACGGCGCAGCGGCTGTGCGGCGTCGCCGGCGCCGTCGGACTGCTGGCGAGCGGCGTGGCGCTGTTCGCGGCGGTGCAGCGGGCGGGCATCCTGGTCGTGCAGGTCGGTAACTGGCCGGCGCCCTTCGGCATCACCCTCGTCGCCGACGTGCTGAGCGCGGTGATGGTGCTGCTGACCGGGGTGATCGCGGTGGCGGTGGCGGTCTTCGCGCTCGGCAGCCTCGACGGGCGGCGCGAGCGCTTCGGGTACCACGCGCTGGTGCAGGTGCTGCTGATGGGCGTCTGCGGCGCCTTCCTCACCGGCGACCTGTTCAACCTCTACGTCTGGTTCGAGGTCATGCTGATCGCCTCGTTCGCGCTGCTGGCGCTCGGCGGCGAGCGGGCGCAGCTCGAAGGGGCGGTGAAGTACGTGACGCTGAACCTGGTCTCGTCGGCGGTGTTCCTCGCCGCCGCCGGTATCACCTACGGGGTCACCGGCACCCTGAACTTCGCCGACCTGGCGCACCGCCTCGCGGCGGCGCCGCACCCGGGCGTCGGCCTGACGTTGGCGATGCTGCTGCTGGTCGCCTTCGGCATCAAGGCGGCGATCTTCCCCCTCTTCTTCTGGTTGCCGGCGTCGTACCACACGCCGCCGGTGGCGGTGACGACGCTGTTCTCCGGCCTGCTCACCAAGGTCGGCGTGTACGCCCTGATCCGCGTCTTCACCCTCGTCGTGCCGCTGACCGCGGTGACGCAACCGTTGCTCCTCACCGTCGCCGGCCTGACCATGGTCACCGGCGTGCTCGGCGCCATCGCGCAGCACGAGATGCGGCGCCTGCTCGCCTTCCACGTCGTCAGCCAGATCGGCTACCTGCTCATGGGCCTCGGCCTCGCCTCGCCGCTGGGGCTGGCCGGCGCGGTGTATTTCATGGTGCACGTGACGCTCGCCAAGTCGGCGCTGTTCCTGGTCAGCGGTATCGTGCAGCGCCTGCGCGGCAGCTTCGAACTCGACCGCCTCGGCGGCCTGTGGCGCGACCATCCGTATGTCTCGCTGTTGTTCCTGGTCCCGGCGCTGGCGTTGGCCGGCATCCCGCCGCTGTCGGGCTTCTGGGCCAAGCTGTTGTTGCTGCAGGCCGGTCTCGCCGCAGCGCACTGGTGGGTGACTGCGACGGCGCTTGCCGTCAGCCTGCTCACCCTGTTCTCGATGACCAAGATCTGGGCGGCGGCATTCTGGGCGGCAGCGCCGCCCGGCGTGCCGGGCGCCGCGCTGACGCGGCGCCAGTGGTTGCTGCTCGGCGGCCCGGCGGCGGGGCTGGGACTGCTGACGGTGCTGATGGGCGTCGCCGCCGACCCGGCGATCGGCCTCGCGCAGCGCGCCGCGGCGCAGTTGCTCGATCCGTCGGCCTACGTAGCGGCGGTGTTGGGACGCCCCTGAGGATCGCTGCGATGCTGCTGTTGAATTTCTTGTTGGCGCTCGCCTGGGTCGCCCTCACCGGCGACTTCAGCCCCGCCAACCTGCTGGCCGGCTTCGCCCTCGGCCTGTTCGTGTTGTGGGTCCTCGTCCCCCGCCAGGGCTACGCGGCGCGCGTCGTGCAGGCCGCCGGCTTCACCCTGTACTTCGCCTGGGAGCTCGTGAAGGCCAACTGGCGCGTCGCCCGCGCGGTGGTGCAGCCGCGCGCCCATCTGCACCCGGCCATCGTCGCCGTGCCGCTCGACGTACGCGGCGACCTCGCCATCCAACTGCTCGCCACGGTCATCACCCTCACCCCCGGAACGCTCTCGGTCGACGTCTCGACCGACCGGCGCACGCTGTATGTGCATGTCGTCGATGTCGGCGCCGCCGGCGACGTCGACGCGTTCGTGCGCGACACCAAGGCGTCGTTCGAACGCCGCATCCAGGCGATGCTCGAATGATGCTGCAGCTCGTCATCTGGTGGGTGGTGCTGCCGACGCTGGCCGTGGCGCTGGCCCTGGCGACCTGGCGGCTGCTGGTCGGGCCGAGCCTGCCCGACCGCGTCGTCGCCCTCGACATGATCGCCCTGGTCGCCATCGGCATGCTCGCCGCGTTCGCCGTCGGCGTCGGCCAGGCGGTGTATCTCGATCTCATCCTCGGCGTCGCGCTGGTCGCCTTTCTCGGCACCGTCGCCTTCGCCCACTACATCGAACGGAGGGGCGGCGATGGTTGACATGCTGATCGCGACCCTGCTGGTCGTCGGCGCGCTGTTCATCCTCCTCGCGGCCGTCGGCCTGGTGCGCATGCCGGATCTATACACGCGCATGTCGTGCAGCACGAAGGCGGCGACGCTCGGCGTAGCCGCCTCCGTCGCCGGCGCGGCGCTGCATTTCGGCGACGTCGGCATCGCCGCCCGCGCCGGCGCCGGCGCCGTCTTCGTCCTCGTCACCGCCCCCGTGGCGGCGCAGGTGATCGGCCGCGCCGCCTATCTGGTCGGCGTGCCGCTGTGGGCGGGCACCGTCGTCGACCAGTTGCGCGATCGCTACGACCGCGCCCGCGGCTCGCTGCGTTGAACGCCCCACCCCCCTATGGTAGCCCCCGCGCATGGCCATCACGCGCGAGGAAGTGCGTCATATCGCGCTGTTGGCACGCCTGCCGCTGCGCGAAGACGAAGAAACCGCATTCACCGCGCAACTCGACCACATCCTCGACGCCTTCGCCGACCTCGCCCGCCTCGACACCACGGCGGTGCCGCCGACGACGCAGACCGACCTAGCGACCCCCTTCCGCGACGATGTGGTCACCACCACCCCCGACGCGGACGCCTGGCTGGCCAACGCCCCAGCGCGCGACGGGCGGCATTTCAAGGTCCCGAAAATCATCGAGTGAGGCGGTACGGAGAGGCGATTTCACACGGAGGAACGGAGACACGGAGTTCGGTCCGCAGTCTGTCCTGGTCCGCCTCCGCTCCTCCGTTCCTGCGTGTGAGATCCGAGTCTGTTTGTGATGACCATTGAGTTGACTGGACTGACAATCGACGCGGCGGCGGCGCACTTGCGGGCAAAGGACTGCTCCGCGGTCGAGCTGACCGAGGCGGCGCTGGCGCGTATCGCCGCGACCGAGCCGGCACTGCACAGCTTCATCACCGTGACGCCGGAGCTGGCGCGCGCGCAGGCGCGCGCCGCCGATGCGCGTCTGGCGGCCGGCGCCGCGCGCGGGCCGCTCGACGGCATTCCGCTGGCGATCAAGGACATCATCAACACCAAGGGCGTGCGCACGACGGCCGGGTCGCGCATCCTCGAGACCTTCATCTCCCCCTACGATGCAACCGTCACGCGGCGGTTGTTCGAGGCCGGCGCAGTGTGCGTCGGCAAGGCCAACTGCGACGAGTTCGCCATGGGATCGTCGAACGAGAACTCGGCGTATGGCGGCGCCCGCAATCCCTGGGACACGACGCGCGTGCCGGGCGGCTCCTCCGGCGGCTCGGCGGCCGCGGTGGCGGCGCGCCAGTGCCTCGGCGCGCTCGGCACCGACACCGGCGGCTCGATCCGCCAGCCGGCCGCCCTCTGCGGCGTCGTCGGCCTCAAGCCGACGTATGGCCGCGTCAGCCGCTACGGCGTCATCGCCTACGCCTCCTCGCTCGATCAGGTCGGACCGATGGCCGGCACGGTGCGCGACTGCGCGCACCTGCTCGACGCCATCGCCGGGCACGACCCGCTCGATTCCACCTCGGCGCCGCGCCCGGCGCCGCCCACCGTCGCCGCGCTCGCGGGCGGCGTGCGCGGCCTGCGCATCGGCCTGCCCAAGGAGTACTTCGTCGCCGGCCTGGCGGCGCCGGTCGCCGACGCCGTGCGCGCCGCGGTGACGCAGCTGGTCGCGCTCGGCGCCAGCGTCGAGGACGTCTCGCTGCCCCACACCCCCTACGCCGTCGCCGCCTACTACATGGTGGCCACCGCCGAGGCGAGTTCGAACCTGGCGCGCTACGACGGCACCCGCTACGGCCTGCGCGTCGATCGCGGCCAGGGGCTGCTCGACATGTACCAGCAGACCCGCGCCGCCGGCTTCGGCCCCGAGGTCAAGCGCCGCATCATGCTCGGCACCTACGCTCTGTCGGCCGGCTACTACGACGCCTTCTACCTGAAGGGGCAGCAGGTGCGGACGTTGCTGCGGCAGGACTTCGCCCGCGCCTTCGAGCGCTGCGACGTGCTCGTCACGCCGACCGCGCCGACCACCGCCTTCGCCGTCGGCGAGAAGACCGCCGACCCCCTGGCCATGTACCTGTCCGACATCTTCACGATCGCGGTGAACCTCGCCGGCCTGCCGGCGCTCTCCCTGCCCTGCGGCTTCGACGCCGCCGGCCTGCCGATCGGCGTCCAGCTCATCGGCCAGCCCTTCGACGAAGCCCGCCTGCTGCAGGCCGCGCACGCCTACGAGCAGGCCACCGACTGGCACACCCGCCGGCCAGATCTATGAAGGATAATCTCGCAGACGGAGAAGCGGAGGCACGGAGGGCAGCCAGGCACTCTCCGTTTCTCCGTTCCTGCGTGTGAACTCCCCTTCTATGGACTACGAAGCGGTAATCGGACTCGAGGTGCACGCCGAATTGCGCACCGAGTCGAAGATCTTCTGCGGCTGCTCGGCGACGTTCGGCGCGGCGCCGAACGAGCACACCTGCCCGCTGTGCCTCGGCCTGCCGGGGGTGCTGCCGGTCCTTAACCGCCGCGTCGTCGAGTACGCCATCACCGCCGGGCTGGCGACGCACTGCGCCATCGCCCCGACCAGCGTCTGGGCGCGAAAGAACTACTTCTACCCGGATCTGCCGAAGGGCTATCAGATCAGCCAGTACGAGCTGCCGATCTGCACCGGCGGGCGCATCGACATCGAGGTCGATGGCGCGGCGCGGGCGATCCGCCTGACGCGCATCCACATGGAAGAGGACACCGGCAAGAACATCCACGACGGCGAAACCAGTCTGGTGGACTACAACCGCTGCGGCGTGCCGCTGCTCGAGATCGTCAGCGAGCCCGACATCCGCACCGCCGCCGAAGCCGGCGCCTACCTGCGCAAGGTGCGCCAGATCCTCCAGTACCTGCAGGTGTGCGACGGCAACATGGAAGAGGGCAGCTTCCGCTGCGACGCCAACATCTCGGTGCGGCCGCGCGGCAGCGACAGGCTCGAGACGCGCGCGGAAGTGAAGAACATGAACTCCTTCCGCGCCGTCGAGAAGGCGATCGAGCACGAGATCGCGCGCCAGGTGGACCTGGCGCGGCACGGCGAACGCGTCGTACAGGAGACCCGCCTGTGGGATCCCGACCGCGAGGAGACGCGTTCGATGCGCTCGAAGGAATCGGCGCACGACTACCGCTACTTCCCGGATCCCGACCTGCTGCCGCTGACCGTCTCGCGCGAGTGGGTGGCGGCGGTGCAGGCCGCCATGCCCGAACTGCCCGATGCGCGCCGCGCCCGCTTCGTCGCCGAGCACGGGCTGCCGCCCTACGACGCCGAGGTGCTGACGGCGCGCCAGGACGTCGCCGACTACTTCGAGGCCGCCGTGCGCGCCCACGCCAACCCCAAGGCGTTGAGCAACTGGGTGATGGGCGATCTGCTGCGCCTGGTGCGCGAGCGCAAGCTCGACGAGGCGCTGGTCATCCGCGACTGGCCGGTCTCGCCACAGGACCTCGCCGCCATGGTGGCGCTGATCGACGACGACACGATCAGCGGCAAGATCGCCAAGACCGTCTTCGAGCACATGGTCGCCAGTGGCGCGGCGCCGGCGGCGATCGTCGACGCGCAGGGCCTGAGCCAGGTGACCGACAGCGGCGCCATCGACGCCGCCATCGCCACGGTGCTGGCCGCCAACGGCGACAAGGTCGCCGAGTACCGCGCCGGCAAGGACAAACTCTTCGGCTTCTTCGTCGGCCAGGTCATGAAGGCGACGCAGGGGAAGGCGAATCCCGCCAAGGTGAACGAGCTGCTCAAGTCGCGGCTCGCCGGCTGAGAAAGGACCACGACATGGCACGCTTGTATTCGGACATCACCCAGACCATCGGCCGCACGCCGCTCG
>Ga0163144_10000926_pt1 | contig 69309 bp, 55 predicted proteins | sample OliLak19BULKMAT1_FD_123175 | JGI IMG/M metagenome (GOLD analysis project Ga0163144, IMG submission 123175) | Freshwater microbial mat bacterial communities from Lake Vanda, McMurdo Dry Valleys, Antarctica - Oligotrophic Lake LV.19.BULKMAT1 | ecosystem: Environmental > Aquatic > Freshwater >... | reverse complement strand
GAGCCCAGCAAAGGCGAAAAAACGCCCCCTATTCCCCACTCCATCACCGCCCCCGCATAAAATCGCCGCAGTCCGGGAGTAAACTAATAGGTTACTCCCGGACTGGGGTCGGAAGGTGGCCCTGGGGACGGGTTTTCGCGGGCTTGGCGCGAACCGGAAACTGCGCACTCTCCATGATCAGCCAATCGATCCAGGGTGCATGCGTTCGCCTCGCTCCGATACTCCCACGGTCTCCCCTCCCCTCCTCCCTCTTACGATGATCCCCGCTTCAAGACCTTCGCTGCCGACCACCACCCTCTCGCTCTCTCTGGCCATGCTCGTCGGCCTCTCGGCGGCCTTGGCCCAAAGCGCGCCGCCGCAAGGCGCGCCGGGCGCGCGCTGGTTCAAGGGGAATCTGCACACGCATTCACTCTGGAGCGACGGCGATGATTACCCGGAGATGATCGCCGATTGGTACAAGCGTCAGGGCTACCACTTTCTCGCGCTCTCCGACCACAACGTGCTTCAGGAGGGTCAACGCTGGATGGAGTTGCAGGCCGCAGTCTCGATCGGGGGGAACGTCAATCTGCGCGGCGGTGGAGTCGTCCTGGACGCTTACCTGCGCCGCTTCGGACCAGACTGGGTGGAGTTTCGGGAAGCCAACGGTCTGCGTTCCGTGCGACTCAAGCCGCTGGCCGAATACCGGTCGTTGCTGGAGGAGCCGGGGCGTTTTCTGTTGATCCCAGCCGAAGAAGTCACCGCGAACTGGAAACTTCCCAAGACCGCAACCAGCCCCGAGCGCTCAGGCCCGGTGCATATCAATGTCACGAATCCTCGCGAGTTCATCAAGCCCGTCGAAAACGAGCGTGCGTCCGTGATCATGCAGCGGACCCTTGACGCGGTGCGCGACCAGCGGGAGAAGACGGGGCAGGCCATGGTGGCGCACATCAATCATCCCAACTTCCGCTGGGGCATCACTCCGGAGGAACTGATGGAGTTGAAGGGCGATCTCTTCTTCGAGGTCTACAACGGGCACCCCGGCGTCGAGAATCAGGGAGATTCCGCGCATTTAAGCATGGATGCGCTCTGGGATGCGGTCCTGACGCGCCGGATCGCCGAGCTCCAGCTCGAGCCGATGTTCGGGATCGCGGTCGATGACTCGCATGCCTACCACACGATGGAACTGGGCAAGAGTAATCCCGGACGCGGCTGGATCATGGTGCGGGCCCACCACCTGACGGCCGAGTCCATCGTTCACGCAATGGAAGCGGGGAACTTTTATGCCACGTCCGGTGTGGTGCTGACCGACGTCACCCGCGACGGCAACCAGCTGTCGTTCACGATCCAAGCCGAGCCCGGCGTCACCTACCGGACGCAGTTCATCGGGACTCGGAAGGGTTATCCCACCGGTAGCGAAGAGCTCGCCCCTCCCCCCGGAACCGACGCCCCGCTGCGCTCCCATCCGCACCGGCGTTACCCGGCGGAAATCGGTGCCGTGCTCGCCGAGGTCGCAGGGACGCAGGCAAACTACCGCCTGCGCGGCGATGAACTTTACGTTCGCGCCAAGATCATCTCTTCGAAACCGAAGAACAACGGCAGTGTCGCGGGTGAGTGGGAAACCGCCTGGACCCAGCCTTTGCTCAATCCGGGCACCCGGCGCTGACGCGCCTTCCATGAGCCGACCGTAACGCAAGTCCAACTCAACGTCCCTGCCAATGAACCTGTGCCTGCGCGGCACTGGCGAGTCCGGGTTGACCTGGGCTCGGTTTTACGCCACTTCAGCCACGCCCCGCGAGGCGACCCCTCTCGCCATGCCGTTTCCCCGAACCATCCTCCTTGCCTCGTTTTGGCCCCTCGCCGTCGCCGCACAGCCCGTGACGTTCAACGAGCACGTCCGGCCCATTCTCGCCAATCACTGTCTCGCCTGCCATGGCACGGACGCGGCGCACCGCAAAGGTGACCGCCGGATCGACACCGCCGACGGCGCGACCGCGATGCGCGACGGAGTTCGCGCGATCGTCCCGGGCGACCTCAGCCAGTCAGAGCTCTGGCAACGCATCATCAGTCCCCACGAGGACGAAGTGATGCCGCCTCCCGATTCGCCCCAGCACTCCCTCAAACCGGAGCAGCGCGAGATCATCAAACGCTGGATCGAACAGGGTGCCACCTATCAAAACCACTGGGCATTTGAACCGGTTGTCCAACCCCCGCTGCCGCCGAAGAAACGTGCATCTCTTTTCCGAGCGTCCCCTGAATCCGATCATCCCGTCGACCGGTTCATCGCCCGGAAACTCGCCTCGCGAGGCCTGCAACTCTCTCGCGAAGCGCCGCGCGAATCCTGGATTCGGAGGGTCACACTCGACTTGACGGGGTTGCCTCCGACGGTCGTGGAGGTTGACGCGTTTCTCGCCGACCGATCCGCCCAAGCCCATGAACGCGTGGTCGACCGCCTGCTCGCCTCCTCGAGGTACGGGGAACACTTCGGGCGCCAGTGGCTTGACGCCGTGCGCTACGCCGACACCCACGGCATGCACCTCGACAACGCCCGCAAGATCTGGCCGTACCGCGACTGGGTCGTGGGGGCGTTCAATCGAAATCTGCCGTTCGACCAGTTCACGGTCGAACAAATCGCGGGGGACCTCCTGCCGAATCCACGCATCGACCAGTTGGTCGCATCCGGCTACAACCGAAACCAGCTCACCACGGCGGAGGCCGGTGCCATCGAAGCCGAGGCCGAGATGCGGACCACCGCCGACCGCGTCGACACCACGACGGCGGTCTGGCTCGGGCTGACGGCAAACTGCGCCTCCTGCCATGATCACAAATTCGATCCGCTGACCCAAAGGGAGTACTATTCGCTCGGGGCGATCTTCAAAGGCCTGGCCGATCGCGTGTGGGACGGAAACGTGCCGGTGTCCGGACCGATCGCCATCATCGGCCGCGACGAAACCGACCAGCGACGCATTGCTGAAGTCGACGCCGCGATCAAACCCCTCGAAGCCGCCGTGACCGCACGCGCCGATGCCCTCGTGGCGGATGGCATGACGCCGCTCAAGCTCGAGAAGACACCCATCACCTACGAAGTGATCTGGGCCGAGGACTCCGATCTTCCAACACCGCAATCGATTGCGGCACCTCCCGCCGCAGGGAAGTGGCTTGACGGAGCCGACGTCCCGGTCGTCGGCGGCACCCGGGCGCTGCGGATCGCGGGCCCGACCGAGCGACCGCTGGCGTTCACCGCCGGGGATGTCATCCTGATCGCCCGAACCGAGGCCCGCGCCTTCGTTCATGTCCGGATCGATCCGGCGAATCCCCCGCGCGCCATCAGTCTGGAATTCGTCAGCGAGGAGAAAACGCGGCGCTCCGTCTGGGGCGACATCAACGCCTTCGGACCCGAGGTCGCTCGCGACGCCCTTCACCAGGGTCCGTTGCCTCCAGCGGACAACTACGTACGTCTCGAGCTGACCGCCTGCGATTCAGGGGTCGACGAAGGCAAAGCCTTCACCGGGCTGCGGCTCGGCCAGAGCGACGGAGCTGCCTGGTGGGATCGCGCGGGCGCGGTCCTCACCAGCCCGAGCGCGATCGACGATCCGCTGCTGTCGAAAGACGCCTGGACGCGGTCGCTGGAAGGCGGAGCCCGCTCGATCAAGGGCGTCCCGCTTCGTCACGACGTTAATTTCCTCGTCGGCCTCTCCCGCACGCAGCAGACGGAGGAGGAGAAACAGTGGCTCGCGACCTGGTATCGAAACTACATCTACGCGCCCCTGCGCGCCGCGCTGGAGCCGGAGGCCCACGCGGCGCGCCACCTTCTCGCGGAGCAGGTGCGCAATGAAACGACGCTCCCGGTGACACCGGTTTCGCGGGAGCTGCCCGAGCCACGGCCCGCTCACGTGCTCATTCGCGGTCAGTATGACAAGCCCGGGGATCCGGTCACCGCCGGCACCCCCGCCTTCCTGCCGCCCGTGGAGACCGCCGGAGCACGCGTCACGCGCCTGGACTTCGCCCGCTGGATGGTCAGTCCGCGAAACCCCCTGACGGCGCGGGTGACGGTGAATCGACTTTGGGCCCAGCTGTTTGGCGCGGGGCTCGTCGGCACGCCATCCGACTTCGGGACCCAGGGAGCGCTGCCGACACACCCGGAGCTGCTCGACTGGCTCGCGGCGGATTTCGTGCAGAACGGATGGGATATGAAGCGTTTCGTCCGCCTGCTCGTGACCTCGCGCACCTACCGGCAGGAGTCGATCGGCACCCCGGCGTTGCTCGAACTTGACCCGGCGAACACGCTTCTGGCCCGCAGCTCGCGACCGCGACTCGACGCGGAAGTGCTGCGCGATCAGGCGCTCGCCCTCGGCGGGCTCCTCCGACCGGAGCTCGGCGGTCCACCCGTGCGGCCCTATCAACCGGTGAACATCTGGGAGCCGGTGGCGTTTGGCGGGAGCAATACCAAAACCTATGTCCAGGACAGCGGTGACGCCCTGTATCGGAGAAGCCTTTACACATTCGTCAAACGCACGGCGCCCGCCCCCTCGATGTCGACCTTCGATGCGCCGTCCCGCGAAACCGCCTGCGTCGTTCGCAGTCGCTCGAACACGCCTCTGCAGGCGCTCGCCCTGCTCAATGACGTGCAGCAGTTCGAGGCCGCCCGCGCCTTCGCGGAACGCATGCTGACCAGTCCCGGCACCGAGGGCGAACGGCTCGACCTCGCCTTTCGCAGCGTCACGGCACGGGCCCCCCTCAAGGACGAGCGGAAGCTGCTGCACGAGGCGCTCAGGGAGCACCGCGCGCACTTCGCGGCCAATCTTGAGGATGCCCGCAAAGTCCTGACCAACGGCGAATCGAAGCCCAAGGCGAATCTTCCCCCGGACGAGTTCGCCGCTTGGACGCTGGTCGCGAACCTGCTGTTCAACCTCGACGAAACCGTCACCCGCAACTGAGCCCGCCATGCATCCCCTGTACGAAGCCCTGAATCAGTGCACCCGCCGTCAGTTTTTCAGCGGAGCCGGACTGGCCATGGGAGGGCTCGCCCTCAACTGGCTGGCCCCGCGATTGCAGGCGGCGGGGGTCCAGCCTGCGGCGGCCGGGTCACGGGTGCATCCGCCTCTGGCTGGATTCCCGCATTTTGCGCCGACCGCGAAACGCATCATCTACCTGCACATGAACGGCGGGCCGTCGCAGCTCGACACCTTTGATTACAAGCCGGGACTGCGGCAGCACTTCGACGTCGATTTGCCGGAGTCGATCCGCCAGGGGCAACGCATCACCACGATGACGAGCGGGCAGACGCGGTTCCCCGTGGCCCCGTCGGTCTTCAACTTTGCCCAGCATGGCCGGAGCGGTGCCTGGGTGAGCGATCTTCTGCCTTGGACGGCGAAGGTGGTCGATGACCTCGCGATCGTGCGCAGCGTGCACACCAACGCGATCAACCATGATCCCGCGTGCACGTTTCTCATGACCGGCAGTGAGATCCCGGGCAAGGCGAGCATCGGATCGTGGCTCTCCTACGGCCTCGGCAGCGAGAACAACGACTTGCCGGCCTTCGTCGTGCTCACGCCCAAGTTCTCCCCGAAAGTCTCGGCGCAGGCCCTCTTCACCCGCATGTGGAGCAGCGGATTCCTGCCGACCTCGCACACCGGAGTGACCTTGCGGGCACAGGGTGATCCGGTGCTCTTTTTGGAGAATCCCCAGGGAGTCGATGCCGGCACCCGCCGGGCCATGCTCAACTCCCTGACGAAGTTCAACGCCCTGGCCCACGCACGCCATCGTGATCCGGAAACACTGACCCGCATCGCCCAGTACGAGATGGCTTTCCGCATGCAGACGAGCGTGCCCGAGCTGACGAATTTCAGCGACGAGTCCCCGGCCACGCTCGACCTTTACGGACCGGACGTCCGCGAGCCCGGCTCGTTCGCCGCAAGCTGCCTGCTGGCCCGCCGGCTGGCGGAACGCGATGTGCGCGTCGTGCAGATCCTCCATCGCGGCTGGGACCAGCACGGGAATCTGCCGGGCGACCACCGCATCCAGTGTTTGGACACTGATCGAGGCTGCTATGCCCTGATCACCGACCTCAAACAACGCGGGCTGCTCGACGACACGCTCGTCATCTGGGCCGGTGAGTTCGGGCGCACGGTCTACAGCCAGGGCACCCTGACCTCGACCAACTACGGCCGCGACCACCACCCCCGCTGCTTCAGCGTCTGGCTGGCGGGAGGCGGCGTCAAAGGAGGCGTGGTCTATGGGGAAACGGACGACTTCTCCTACAATATCGTGCGCGACCCCGTCAGCCTGCACGACGTCAACGCCACGCTGCTCCATTGCCTGGGCGTCGATCATCTCAAGTTCACCGTCCGGTCCCAGGGACTCGATCAACGGCTGACCGGGGTCGAACCGGCCCGCGTGGTGCGCGGGATTTTGACATAGCCCGGGCCCCAGACTGTTCCGTCGTGAAAGCCCCCGCGCACCTCCCCGGAGCATCGGGGCTTCTATTTGCGTTTCTGATGGGTCGATCCCATCATGGCGAGGCACCGCGCCCGCTCATTTCGGGTGGTTCGGGCTGTCGTTTCCGCTCCATCCCCGCGCGACACGTAGATCTCGGCGCGACGACAGGCGAAAGCCGGCAGGTGCGGTGGCGGTCGTGCTCGGGCCCCTTCGCCGACCCATGATTACCGGGAAGCAACTCCGCCGTCGTTCTGGATCACTCCGATCCACGCCCGAGCACTTGAACGGGTCGGGTGAGCGCTCCCGGGCTCATGTTGTCAGGCGGGAACCTCGCGTTTGCGCAGTCGGGGATCGATGAACGTATCGCGAGGACAAAGGACGAGCCGCCCCCGAGCAGGTTGCCGAAAACGTGTCCGTACCCGAGCCCGAGTACCTCTGCGGTCGCCGCTTGGCTTCGCCACCGCACCGGCCGCCCGACGGCCAGCCGGGCCTCGTCGTAGCCGACTCCTCCCAGCCCGATGTCGCCGACGGCGAAACCCTTCCCGACCCGAACCTCTTTAAAATCGGATTTCCTACCTTCCGGACCGTCGGCGCCCACTAAGCTGCGCGATGATCGCGGAAGGTTATTGCCATTTCCAATGGCAAATGCCATTCTTGGTGGCATGACCGCCATTGTTTCGATCGACGGGGCCGGGCGAATCGTCCTCCCCAAGGCGTTCCGCGACCAATTCAATCTCCATCCGGGCAGTCAGATCGAGATTGCCACCGGCTCGGACCATTTGGAATTGAAGCCGGTCGACGCGAGCCCCGCCATGCTTTGCGAGCATGGCCTGTGGGTGCATCAGGGAGCGGCACGGGTTAACCTGACGGAGGCCGTCCAACAGTTGCGCGACGAGCGTATTCGCGGCTTGAGTCCGGGCACCCAACGTTAGGTTCTCCATGAGGATATTCTTTGATACCTCGGTCCTCGTCGCGGCGTCGGTTCGCTCCCATGACCGGCACGCGGCCGCTTACGCCGCTCTGCGGCGGATACTGGACGGAAGTGATGACGGTTTCACCGCTGGACACACGCTTCTGGAATTGTATGCCGTGTTGACCCGTCTGCCGGTAAGCCCCCGCGTCCGGGCCGAGGAAGCAGCGAAAATCATCTCCGAGAATATTATTCGGCACTTCAAAGTCGAAAGCCTCAAGGCGGGCGACTACGCCTCCCTGATCGGTCAGCTTGCGGGGAAGGGCGTTGTTGGCGGGGTCGTTTACGATGCCTTGCTGCTGGCCTGCGCGGAGAAAGCGCAGTGTGACCGAATCTACACTTACAATGTGGCCGACTTCCGCAGATTGGCCCCGCAGTTGGAAAAGATCATTACAGCTCCGTAACGGAAGCCCTGCACCAGTCCAACGGGTCGTTTTACGGGACTGCGCTCACATGGCTGGCCTCGCCAACGCAGGGGACGTCTTCCGGAGTTCGAACGAACAGTTCGAACGAAGGAGTCAGTCCTCACCTTCAAACCTCTTTGAGAGTTTCACGGCAACGGGGCCATCAGCCCCGTCTCCGGCGGCGTAGGACCGACGACGGTCCCACTATTGATCAAGAAAACCGTCAAAGCGTATCGCCTCCGATCGTCGGGCTGCCGCTTGTCGGCAGGCTGCGCCTCATGGTGTTTGCCGCACCACACCGTTGGCACAATCCCGGCACCCACGATATTCGCGTCCTTGGTGATCAAAACCAATTTGTGCGCCTTGGCTGTCGCGGCGAGGATCCGGTCGAACTGATCGCCGTGGGGCAGCCCCAGGGCCGGGGCGGAAATGGCAACCGCCAGCGAGATGGGCAGCACCTGCACGTGGTCCAGCAGATGACCGAGCACACTCATCGGCGAGCCGGTGAATGAAATTTTCCCGGCCTGCAGCAGCACCGTCTCCTGCAAAGTCACATCCGAGATCGCGAGGTTTTCGTAAGGCGTGACCGCGAGGATGCGCCGCCTCCGTGCCCAGTCGTTCCTCGTCGGTCGCCGCCCAGAGGAACGCGTGGGTATCGAGCGGGTATTTCAGCCGCGGCTTCACAGCGACGGTTTCCAGCCGTCGTCCTTCAGCGTTGGCCGGGAGATGTCGCCGTGAAACGCGATCTTCCCCCGGGCGGCACCCGCGAAGTTGGGAAAGTAGCCCGACGCACCCCGGTCTATGGGGCCGTGGAGGTCGCAGGGCCGGATGGTGGGATGCGTCTCAAGGAAGTGTAATCCATCACCCTGGGCTTTGTTTCACCTATCTTTCCAGTTCATCCCACCGATTCCACACCTGCGGTCCCACTCAGAAGTCGTACTCCACTCCGAGGCTCGGCAAGAACGGCAGCAGGTCCTTGGGTTTGGGCTGGGCGGTGACCTGGCTGCCCTGGACCGTCGCGCTGTAGGTGTACCCCACGAGATTGGCGTGATCGTAGGCATTGAACAGGTCGACAAAAGCGCGTACCTCACCGCGTTTCAGGACCCACCGCCGGGTGGCGCGCAGGTCGAGGCGGTGGTAGGCCGGGAGCCGATCCGCGTAGGCGGGTCCCACCACCCGCTGGACAAAGCGCCGGCCATTGTTGAGCGGGATAATCACGTACCCGACGTCCGTCGTCGGCCAGCCCGTGTGATACTGCCAGGCGGCGCTGAAACTCCAACGCGCATCGGGCACGTAGCTGAGGTCGGCAATCACCGTGTGCCGCTGATCGCGGGCCGTCGGAACGGTACGCGCACCGACCGTCTCCTCCGCCCGCGCCAGCGCGTAGCTGGCGGACCAGCCCCAGCCGCGTTGTCCCCGCCGCGACACCATCAGCTCGATGCCGCGGGCATCGCTGCCGGAGGGCGCGATTCGCGTGCGGTCCGACTGGATTTCAGGAAACACATTGTAGAGATTGACCGGGTTGTCCCAACGCACGCGCACCTGCCGGCCAAGCCGTTGGTAGACCTCCGCCCGGAGGTTTACCCCCGACCGCAGCCGGTGTTCGATCCCCACCACCCGATGCTCCGCCCGCTCGGCCGGCTGAAACGTTGTCTGACCGTCCGCCACGGAAAGCTCATGCAGCCCCTGGGCCTGACGGTACCCACCCCACGCCGCCCGCACCGTGGTATGCTTCGTGGGAGACCAGGAGGCGTTGAACCGCGGACTGACCTGGTCCTCCCCCTTCGCCGGATCGTGATCGAGTCTCACCCCCGCCTCAATCACCAGCGTCCGTGACACCTTCAGTCGCGGAGAAACAAATACACCCCAACCGTCACCTCCCGGCGACAGGTGCACGTTGGCGGTTCGCCGGTCGACCAGCTGCACCCCATTGACCACGGCATTCTCCTCGCGCAGCAGCACGTAGGTGTAGTCCGCGTCAGCCGACTTCGCCTCCACGCCGCCGCGGAGGACGAGACGGTCCGACACTGCAAGGGTCCAATCGTTGCGAAACGCCAGGATGGAAAGCGCCCGGTCGTCGTCGAGATCGAGGCGCAGCCGCTGGTCGAAGAATCCCTCGCCCTGCCGATTCCAGGTCAGGTGCGAGTACGACAGCACCGCCTCACCCACCCACCCGGCACGCGGTTCCCCCTGCCAGCGCAGCCAGGCGTAGTCACTGCGGTAGCGGCTGTGCAGCTCGGGCTCGTTGTCCTCGCGAAAGGTCAGCGTGTCCCCGGCGTGCAGGGCCTGGAACGACAGCCGGTGGCGCGGCGACAGCGCATAGTCGATCTTGAACGCGCCATCGTAGTAACGGGGAAACACCTCGTCGTCGCGTCCCTCGAGCTTGAGCGCGAGGTCGGGATATCCCCGGCGACCCGTCACCCGCCACGCGCCGCGGCCCTGCGCAAACCGACCGGCATGCGAAGCCCTCACGCCGGTCAGGCTGAGGCCGAGCGAGGTCAGGGCGGTGCCCCGCGGGGCGGTGGCGGTTTCGAGCGTCAGCACCCCCGCCAGGCGGTCGCCGAAGTCGGCGGTGAAGCCGCCCGTGACCAGGTCGAGTCGGTTGATGGACGGGAGATCGACAATCGAGAGCGCCCCGTCGATGTCCTTGAGGTGGAAAGGCTCGATCAGGTCGAGTCCATCCAAACGCGCGAGCAACTGGGAATTCGGCGCTCCACGTATCCAGAATTTGGCAGTGAAGTCGTCCGCCGCCACCCCCGGAAGCCGCGCGATCGAGCGGTACAGGTCCTCCCCGACCTGCGGCAGGGTTTCGAGATCAGACTGGGTCAGGGTCGCAGAAGCAGACGTGCGGTCATCAGCGACGTCGAACCGGCTTGGAGTGACGATCACTTCCGCCAGCTTCACCGTTGATTCCGTCACCCCTTGGGCCACGGCCATCCTCGACAGGCACACCAGCAGGACGAGCCTCCTGCACCAGCTCCGCATGCACGCCCAAACCCTCAGCCCCCGGTCAGTTTCCATAAGGTAGCTCAACACGAATAGGTTAAGCGCTCCAGCCAATACTCGCTTCGGCACCGGAGGCAAGACCGCGTCATAAACAACTAGACCCACCTCCGTTGTAGGTGGTCCCGCGCCTGCGGGAAGGCCGCGACGGGACCGCCCGGGACCGCCTCCGGTCTCCGCGTTGTCAACGCGATGTCGAGCCCCGCGGCCTCGGCGAGGCCACCTACAACGGGCCTACAACGGGCTTAGGTTGGCGCCCGGGGACCTTGGAATCCTTGAAAAACGGAGGGTACGGATCCTCCAGCGCCACCCCGAACGCGCGGTGCGCCTCGTATCACCGTGCGGGAAACCAACCGACTTCGACGGCCGACAGACTGGCGACCCAACGAACGGACTGACCCTCGGCACCGGTGACCCGGATGGCGAGGGCGTCGCGCTCATCATCCGCGGCGACCGCGACGGCCCAGTTGGCGGCGCCCGTGTCCGTGATGTCCGGACTCGGAGTCTGCACCGCACCCACGAGCGTGGTGGTACCCGCCGCGCTGCATTTGATCAATCCTCTGCGCGTGAAGGTGGCGGCGTCACCGTTTTCACGCAGGGCCACCACCTGCAGCTCAAAGGCGATCGCCTGTCCCCATTTCAAGCGGATACGATTGTCGCTGGCGTCCACGAGCCCGTTGGCCGTCAGGCGCGTGGGTGATGCGTCGAGGGTCACGCCCCGCAGCACGTAACGGCCGGCCTGGGCGTCACCCGCCCGGTCATTGTTGTCGAACGTGCCCGCTCCGCGAGTCTCCTGGTGCATGCCCCGGCTGAGATTGCTGATGAAGGCCCGCGGCCAGCCGGAGCCCGGTTCCAGGGTGAAGGTGATCGTTTGCGGGCTGACGGCCTCGACCGTGAAGATCTCCGCGAGCTTCGCGCGTCCAGCAGCGTCCGGGGTGGGCACGTAATCGTAGCCGTTGGCGGCGGGGGCGAGCTGGACTTGGTCACCCGGAGCGTAGTAGGCCCGAAGGTCAACCTCGGGCTTGCCGTCGTTGATCGTGCGATACGGAGTGGCTTTCGGCCCTGAAATTTCGGCAAAGTGCCCCGGGGTGCCCGCCACGCCCGCATAACCGGAGGCGCGGGAGTAATGGCCGGAGGCGAAGGTGTAGTCGCCTTCCGCCGTCGAGTACCACCCGGTGGCGGCGGAGAAGTAGCCGGGTGCAAAGGCGAAACCGCTGGAAGCAATGGAGGAGTAACCGGAGGCGACCGCGTAGTCGGCCGACGCGGACGAGGCGAAGCCCGACGCCACCGCGTACCCACCGGATGCTGTGGACCACCATCCCGTCGCCTTGGCGTAATAATTCGTGGCGGTGGCGTTGTTCCCCGTTGCAACGGCGTGCTCACCACTGGCCGCCGCGGCCTCGCCCCGCGCCACCGCGTGGGCACCGGAGGCGGCTGCGGCAGGGGTGTCCGCGCGCGGGAAGGCGGGCGTGAGCGACAGCCCCAGAAGAAGGAAAGTCCGGGTGGCCATGGGAATACGCGTCACCACCGTGGTGGAAGACTCGGACTTTGAACACCGTAAACCACGGCTGCGGCGAGCATGCAGATATCTCCGCTGACCACCAAAGGCATGGCATCGCGGCCAAATACTCTCTCAACCACCTTGCCAAGGACCATCGCTTAACCCACGCCAACGCCCGCCATCGAGATCAATGTCGATGCCAAATTGACCGACGCGACATCGCAACTGAATTTAAACATCTGATGATGATGATCTTAATAGCAAAGCCCTGAAACCCATCAGGTCGATCTTTCAAGGCTTTGATCGCGGAAGCGGAATACTCCCCGGATTCCAAGGGAACCAAAACGATCAGTACGGTTCTCTCTCAATCCACGCTTCCCAAGCCGTTCCTCGCGTGCATAGTACGATTTTGAGCGCCCTCATGAAAACCCAGTTCCTCCTCGCCGGTCTCATTGGACTTATTGCCGCCGCCGCGCCCACCGCCGTTCATGCCCAGCGTGAGTTGCAACGGAAAGAGTGCGTCACCCGGATCGAAACCTGCGAAGCGATCCTTCGCGAATTCCAAGCGGATCCAGCCACCGCCATTCCCGCGCAGATCCTCGCGCGGGCTCGAGCCATCGTGATCACGAATCAGTTCAAGGCGGGTTTCATCCTTGGCATCAAGGACGGGTACGGCGTGCTCATGGCCAAGAAAACGGATGGCCAGTGGAGCCTGCCCGTGCTCATTCGTGCCGGAGAAGCCAGCCTCGGTCTTCAGGTGGGCGGTCGGGCAATTGAAACCGTTTACATCTTCAACGACGACCAGACGCCGCGACGGCTTTTCTCGCAACGCTTGAACGTTGGCGTCGATGCCAGCGCCATCGCCGGTCCCAAGGGTGCCGAGGCCGAACGCACTTCGGAGGAATTCCGCCATACGCCCGTTCTGGTCTACTCAAAAGCCCGCGGGCTCTTTGCCGGAGCCACCGTCAAAACCGGGTTCCTCTCCAGCGACGACAAGGCCAATCGCCTTTTCTACGAGACCACTTACACCATGCCGGAAATCCTTGATAGCGATTGGATTACTCCGCCCTCTGAAGTGCAGCCACTGATGGCCTACGTGCGCTCGATCGCTCCCTGAGGACTGTCGCCTCATTCCGTCAGGGGTAAGTCCTCCAACGAATCGAACGACGATGCCGGCAAATCCAATTCTGGGCGGCGGGGGTTTTCACCACGTTTGTTTGAGAACGGCCCGGTTCGACGCGGTGGTCTCCTTCTATTGCAACGTTCTCGGCTTCACCGAAAAGATCGCCTGGAGAGAGCCTCCCCAGCGCGCGATCATGCTCGATGCCGGCGACGGCAACTACCTCGAGGTCTTTGAAGAGCTCGGTTACGCGGTCGCTGGCACGGCCGCCGTGGTCCACTTTGCCCTCCGCACGACTCGCCTCGACGCCGTGGTCGAACGGGTTCGGGCCGCTGGACTCCGCATCACCATGGAACCCAAGGATGTCGCCATCCCGACAACCAACCGCCAGGGTGAGGTTCCAGTCCGGATCGCGTTCTGCGAAGGTCCTGCAGGAGAGGTGCTGGAGTTTTTCCAGAACGACCGGACTTAAGGGTTCGGTTTCGGGCGGTCACCGCCGCGAAGCGCCCGGATATAGCTGGCCAATTGGACGACAACCGCGTCCGTCACGCCCGTTTGCACCTGCGCACGGGAGGCTCCGGGAAAGTCCACCCGCCCGGAAACCAAGTACAAGATCTCCCCGGTCAGGGGCTTCCAGTGGGCCACTCCCCACCACGCAAACGGTTGGTAAACATGGCTTTCTGCCGATGACTCCGCCCAGCCGGTCGTACCCACGCCCACGTCGCTGCCAAAAAAACGGCAGACCCCCAACGCCATCTGCTCCGCGACTTTGGCCGACACACCCGCGCTGCGCTCGGCTTCGGCTTGATCGACGCCCAAGTATCGCACTTTCGATTCGAGGGTGTAGGCGGTGAGCCCCCCCAGGAAGTAGGCGGAGGCACCACTTTCGGCCGAAACCCGCGCCTGCACCCGCCCTGCAGTCAGGCTCTCCGCCACCGCCAGGGTCAGCCGGGGTGGACCGGTAAACAGCGATTTCAAGTGATTCTCGGCCATCGTGCTCAGGGGGTCTTCTCCACCACCTGTTTGAGTTTGGCCAGTCCCGCCTCAAAATCCGGCCCCACCATCCGGTCCATGAAGAGACCCATCCATCGGTGAATCGGATTCCGGGCAATTTCACCCTCATCGCCCCATCTCACCTCGACCCCCCCACCCGCCACGGGTTTGACCGAAAAGTCTCCCCTCGAGGTCATATCAAAATCCGGAAAATGGAGCCGGTATTCCATCCGCTTCGGTGGATCGTAAACCGTCACTTCGACGGATCCGTTGCCTTGGGTCGCGCTCTGCCATGAGATCGTCGATCCGACTCCGGCAGTGTGTGCGGAATAGACCTGTTGCAACGCCGGATCCCGCTCGAACCAAACCGCCCAGGCCGGCCAGTTGCGCAGATCGGCCACGTAATTAAATGCCTTTTCACCCGATGTTTGCACAATAACGGTCCGCTCCACCCGATAGTGCCCAGGGAGCACGAATCCGACCAGAACCAACAGGAGAAAAAGGGCCACCAGTCCGCCGATGGCTCTGAGGAACGGGTTCATCACCCGCCCAATAAAGCGGCGTCCCGATCTCCATGCACCTCCAAATCATTGCTCTGCGGCGGCCAAGCCCCTTTATTCGGCCATGCGTCGTTTACTCGTACCCCTTCTTTCCGTCTTCGTGGCCGCGTTTTGGCAGAGCACCTCCGCGACGGCCGCCGACCTTTATAGCGTGGGATCCCGTTTTGAGCCTTTTAGCACCAAGGACCAATACGAGCAGACCTACACTTTCCAAGCCGGCGAGACCCGCCTGATTGTGGTCAGTTTTGACATGACCTCGGGCAAGAAGGCGAACACGTGGCTGGCCAGACAACCGGCGGCGTTCCTCTCCTCCCTCCAGGCCGTCGTGATCAACAACATCTACGGCATGCCCGGCATCGGACGGATGTTCGCCCTGCCAAAGATGAAAAAATATCCCCATCGTATCCTTCTGGCGGATGCCGACGGATTCCTTGACCGCTATCCGGCCGTGGACAACAAGCTGACCGTCATCCGCCTGGATGCCGCCGGTCAGATCACCGCCATCGACCACGTCGACCCCGCCAGTGGCCTGGCCAGGGTCTTTGAGCAGAAGTAGCCCCTGCCGCGCCTAAAGCGCGAGCTCCAGGCCCACCGGACAGTGGTCACTGCCCATGACTTCGGGGTTGATCCACGCGCGCTTCAGGGCCGGCCGCAGCTTCTCCGAGGCGACAAAATAATCGACCCGCCACCCGATGTTCCTCGCCCGGCAGTTCATCATCTGGCTCCACCAGGTGTAGTGTCCCGGTCCGGGCGTGAACACCCGGAAAGTATCGACAAAACCACGCTCCAGCAAGGCGCCGAAATTCCCGCGCTCCTCGTCGGTGAAGCCGGCGTTGCGGCGGTTGGTCTTAGGATTCGTCAGGTCGATCTCCTGGTGCGCCACGTTCAAGTCGCCGCAGAAAACCACCGGCTTCTTGCGCTCGAGCGAAAGCACATACGCCAGAAACGCCGGATCCCAAGCCTTGGCGCGGTAGTCCAGTCGGGTCAGTCCCCGCTGCGAATTCGGTGCGTACACCGTCATGAGGTAGAAGTCCTTGAACTCGGCCGTGATCACCCGCCCCTCTGTGTCGTGATCCTCCCCGCCGATTCCGTTCGTCACCGCCCGCGGCTTCACGCGCGACAAGAGGGCCGTGCCGCTGTAGCCTTTCTTGACCGCACTGTTCCACACGACTTGGTAGCCAGCCGGCCAAACGACGTGCTGGACGTCACCCGGGTGGGACTTGGTTTCCTGGAAACAGATCACATCGGCATCACAGCCCGCCATGTACTCCAGCAGCCCTTTCCTGATCCCGGCGCGCACTCCGTTGACGTTCCACGAAACGATCTTCATCGGGAAGACGCTTCGCGGCGACCCTCTCCAAAGCAAGCCCGCTCAGCACCGGCGGAGCACCTCGATGGGTTCCCGGCTGAAATCTGCGTTCCGACTCAGGGATGCCCCGCGGCGTCGGTCAACCGGATGACCTCTGCGGCCGCCTCGGCCTGCTCAGGCGCTACTTGCACGCGAATCCCCACCGACCACGTGTAGGGGGGTGCATTGCTCGCGGTCAATTCATCGGGCACAAAGGCCGGTATCCCTTCGCTCTCAAGCAACGACTTAAGCAGCATGGCTTGGGAAATCTCCGAGCAACGGGCGACGGTGACCATACCTCAGCATACCCGAACCAGATCCGCTCGCAAGCGTGAGGGTCGGACAGAACTCGGTCTATCGTGCGCATTTGCCGCACCCCGTCCCGGCCTTCGTACGCAATTGTGCCCCTTTTTGGAGATTTACGCGACGGCCCCGGTTCGTTCACCCTGATTTTTCCACGTTTCGCGCCATGAACCCTTCCGTTTCGCAGCCGCCAGACGCTCTGCTTCGCACTTGGCTGCCGCGCGTCGCCGACGCCCATGCGATCGTCGCCGTAACGGACGCCGGCGGTGTCATCACCTACGCGAACGATGCGTTCGTCGAGGTGTCAGGGTACTCCCGCGAGGAACTCCTCGGTCAAACCCACTCGATCCTCAAGTCGGGAAAGCACCCACCCGAGTTTTATGCGGAACTTTGGCGGGCAATCCGCAGCGGACACATCTGGCACGGCACGTTCTGCAACCGCGCCAAAGCCGGGCATCTGTATTGGGTCGACAGCACGATTTATCCGATACCGGGAGAGGACGGCAAACCCGCCTTTTTTCTCGCGCTGCGGACGGATGTGACCGCGTTGAAAAACAGCGAAGCCGCGGCTCAGGCGCTCTCGGACCGATTCGCCGCCCAAGCCTCGGAACTGCGGGTTTCACAGGATCAGCTGGCGGTCTTTTTCAATCACGCCCCCATCGGCATCAGCTGGAGAGAGGTCGATCCCACGGGGCGACCGGGCGCCAACCACGTCAACGGCCGCTTCTGCGAACTCATCGGGCTCTCCACCGAGGAAGCCTTGGACATTGAAAACGTCCAACGCGCGACCCACCCGGACGACTGGCGTCGCCAGATGGATCTGACCAACCAGCTCTACGCCGGCAAACTCGACCGCTTCAGCATGGAGAAGCGGTACGTCCACCGCGGTGGTCGCGTGGTCTGGGGAAATCTGACCGTGGTCGTGCTGCGCGCGCCCGCAGGCCACGTCAGCCACCATTTCGCGATGCTGGAGGACATCACCGCCCGCCGCGCGGCCGAGGAGGAACTCCGGCGAAGCGAGTCCCGGTGGCGCACCTACCTCACCCACGCCAGCGAGATCCTCTACGCCCTGACCCCGGAACTCCGCTACAAGTTTGTTTCCCCGGCTTGGACCAACAAGCTTGGCCATCCTTCGGACGAAATCATCGGGCGCTCGGTGTTTGAATTCGTCCATCCCGAGGACGCTCCCGCCTGCCGCGCCTTCATCGATGGCATCCTCGCCGGCCAACCGAACCCGGCCATGGTCGAATACCGGATGCGCCATCAGGACGGCCGGTGGATCTGGCATGCCACCACCGGCTCGGCCTACTTCGATCGCGACAACCGCCGCGCCTTCCTCGGAGTCGGCCGGGACATCAGCCTGCGGCGCACCGCCCAGGACGAGTTGCGGGCGGCCCTGGCCAGGCGCGAGGAAATGGAGCGGATCGTCGACCGTTCCCCCTCCGTGGTCGTCCTCTGGCGCGCGGAGGAGGGCAGCTGGCCCGTGGAGTTCGTCTCGCAGAGCGTTCGCCAGTTCGGCTACACCCCGGATGACCTGCTTTCACAACGCATCCGATTTTTGGATATCACCCATCCGGATGACCGCGAGCGCGTCGCGACGGAAGTCGCGGTTCACGCCGCCGCGCACCATCGCGAGTACAACCAGGAGTACCGGATCCTCTGCGCCGACGGTTCCGCCCGCTGGGTCGACGATCACACCGTCGTGCGCTTCGACGGCAGCGGACACATCACCCACCACGAGGGCCTGATCACCGACATCACGGCGCGCAGGCTCGCCGAGGACAAAGAGCGGGCGGGACGTGAGCGGGACCTGCGTGTCGCCCAGGACGTCCAGCAGCATCTGCTGCCCCAGGAATTTCCCGCCATTGCCGAGCTCGACATTTCCGCCTACTACGAGGCCTCGCTGACCATCGGGGGCGACTACTACGATGTGATCGCGGTCAGTCCGCGCCGGTGGGGCTTTGCGATCGCGGACGTCTCCGGCAAGGGCGCGGCCGCCGCCCTGATGATGGCCTCCTGCCGCGCGACGTTGCGGTTGCTGGCACCGGGTGAGTCCGATCCGGCGACGGTCCTGCGACGGGTCAACGCCGCCGTCCAGCCCGACATGCCGACGGGCATGTACATCAGCCTCTTTTACGGCGTGCTCGACCTCGACACGCGCACCCTCCGGTTCAGCCGCGCAGGCCACGAGCCGCCGCTGGTGGTGCGCGAAGGGGGTGCCCGAACCGAAACGCTTGATGCGGGCGGACTCGCACTCGGCCTCTGCCCAGCCTCCATTTTTGACGACACCCTCGACAGCGGCGAAGCCGTGCTCGCCCCGGGTGAGCTGGTTGCGCTCTACACCGACGGCATCAACGAGGCCTGCAACGCCGAAGGCGTTGAGTTTGGCCGGGATCGGCTCGCTGCCGCGCTGACCCGCGACGTCAGGCGCCCACTTCCCGAGATCATCGCCAAGTTGAATCGCTACCTGCGGCAGTTCAGCACGCTTTCCACCCGCGCCGACGACCGGACGCTGCTCCTCATTCGGATGCGCTGATCCCCGGGGCGGCCGGTCTTAAACGAGAGGGGAACGGTGAATTCCCCGAGTGCCACAACTCCTCAAGCCGAAGGCTGCAGCGTCTTGATGAAGGCGTCGGCTTCGCGGATCGACTTCTCCATATCCTCGATCAGCCGTCCGATATCCGCCTGGAGCGTGCGCGAAGTCGCATCGAGCGAACGCACGGCCTGAGCGTTGAGATTGTGTTTGAGGAACAGCACTTGGTCGCGAAAGGCCGACAGCACGGGCTCCATCCGCGACGCCGCTCGATCCATCGCCACCAGCAAGTCCCGGTAGCTCCGTTGCGTCGCCGCCAGCTGGGTTTCGCTGCGCGAGCGGAGTTCGGCGCTGCTGTACTGCGCCAATTCATCCTTCCACTCGGAAAACAGGGCTTCCGCCACATCCTTCACCGCGGCCAGCCGATCGCGCACTTCTGTGGCTCGCGTTTCGTTGCGCTTCAGCTCGGCGCTGAGCAGGTTGTACCGCTCCTTGATTTCGCCGGGCTCGACCTTGGAAATCGCCAAAAACTTTTCCAACGCACTGGAGAATTGCTCCTTGGCCTCCTCCTGGGCCGTTCGTGCCTTGGCCACCCGCTCGACCAACACTTCGCGTTTGGGGATGCCAATCTTCTCCAAGGCCCCGTAATACGCCGCCTGACACCCCCCCAGGAGCCCGAGGACGGGCAGGATCCAAATCAACGAGCGCAAGGATGCCAGGGAAAAACCCGGGCGTGCGAAATCGGGTCGGAAGATCATGCTCCACGCTCCCCCAGAACAATCCTAAAGACAAGCCCGCGCGCGCCCGGACGCGGCCCCAGCGGCCCCAGTCCCGCAGTCGCGCATGGGCGTCAACTCAAGCCCGCTGATCGGATGGGGTCGCCAACCCCGCGAGGATTGACATCGCGATGTCAACCCAGAGGACGGAGGCGGGACCAGACGGCCCCGTCGCTGCCTCAACGAGGCCGCCTACAAGGAGGACAAGGCACCGCCAGGCGAAGCTCCTTCAAAAATGCATCGGCCCGCAGGAGGCGATCGGTTAGGCTGGTCGTCATGAACACGCCGTCGTTCACCACGCTCGTCCCGATCCTGCAACTCGCCATTGGCCCCGTCATCCTGATCTCGGGGGTGGGTCTGCTCTTGCTGACCTTGACCAACCGGTTCGGGCGCATGGTCGATCGGTCGCGTCTTCTCGCCCGGGAACTTTCCCAACACGTCGGCATGCCCCAGTCGGGAGGTTTGCAGGCCCAAATCGACATCCTCCACCGAAGGGCCGGCATCCTCCGGTTCTCCATTCTTTGCGGTGCGACCGCCGTGCTGCTGGTCGCCGTCCTGATCCTCGTGCTCTTCCTCTCCGCACTGCTCGCCTGGGAGGCTGCGGGGCTGATCATCTCCCTCTTCTGCATCAGTCAACTGGCCCTGATCGGTTCAATGGCCGCGTTTATCCGCGACATGAACCTCTCGCTCGACGCGTTCCGCCTCGAGATCAATCGCTGAGCGTCTCCCGCCCGTCACGAGGTGGGCGCGAGCGTTTCCGCGACGGGCACCCGGTAGGCCTTGATCGCCGGCACAATCCCACCCAGCGCACACAGGGCGACCATCCCAGCGGGGCCAATCCAAAGCACCGCATGCCCGGCAAAGACATCGATCGCGACGCCGGTCTGCGCACGAATCACCCCCGCAACCGCGGCGAGCAAACCCAGGTACACCGCAAATCCCGCCGCCGCCCCGATCAGCCCGATGACCGCCGCTTCGGCCACCACCGCGCCAAACACCGTGCGCCGCCGCGCGCCGAGCGCGCGCAGGATCGCGAGATCGCGACGCCGCGCACTCATCGAGGCGTAGATGCTCGAGAGCACACTTCCAGCCGCCACCAACGCAACGAGGTAGGCGACCAGCGCCAGCACCCGGTCAAACCATCCGATCTTGCCGAACAGGTCGGCGATGATCGCGGCCACCGGATAGGCAAAGGTCAGCCGGTTTCCCTGCCGGTTGTACATCAGGTCGAGCATGAACCCCGCCGTCGGCGCGCGCAGCTGGATGAGGACCGCGCTGACGTCCGTCGCCGCCTTCGGATCATGCCCCTGCATCGTCTGAATGCCCGCGAGCGGTATCCATAAAACCTTATCCGCGGGCGTGCTTGTCGGCGCCAGCACTCCGGTGATCGTGTAAACCTCCTCGTGCTGGGTCGCCGGATCGAAGACCAGACCGTGATAGGGACGAAAGGTGTCGCCCACCTTCAGACCCAGCTTCTTCGCGACGAAACTGCCCGCCACCGCCTCGCGCGCCGAGCCGGCGAAGAGGCGTCCGCCCGGCTGAATCGCATGCTTTCTCCCCGGCGAATAGTCGACCTGGGTAAAGAGTTCCTCGACCGTCCCGACGATCCGGTAACCGAGATAGTTGTCCCCGAGCGCGAGCGGAATCGCGGACTTGACCGCCGGGTGGCGTTTGATTTGCGCGTAGTCTGCGGCCGAAAGGTTTCCGGCGGAGGCTTCGAGGTGGAAGATGCTGTTCAGCACCAATTGAAGTTTCGAGCCACGAGCCCCCAGGACGGCGTCGAAACCGGTGCTGGTTTCCAGAAACGCCTTCTGCGACTGGACCTTCACCATCCAGACCACCATCAGCAGCCCGGTGGCCAGCGCGATGCTACCCGCGGTGACCAAGGTCGAAAGCGCGTGCTGGCGCAGGCTGCGGTAAACGATGAGCGGAAGCGTCACGACAATCGGGGTTTACGAACGGACGGTCCCGGCTTCGGTCCGGACGCGCGGGCGATTGAGATCCGCAAAGTCGCGGACATGGTCAAATTGCTTCAAAACCTCCGGATCGTGGCTGACCAGCAGGAGCGCTGCCCCGGCCTCCCGGCAGGCCTCGCGGATCAGCGCCAGAGCGTCGCGCCCGTGGGCCCGATCGAGGTTCCCGGTCGGCTCATCCGCCAGCACCAATCGCGGCCGATTCGCCAGCGCGCGCGCCACCGCGACGCGCTGCTGCTGCCCGGTGGACAACTGTCGGGGAAAGTGGTCGAGCCGATGACCCAGACCAACCCGCTCCAAGACGGCCCGCGCCCGCGCCCGGTCCACTCCGCCTGGTCCAAAACTCATGCCGAGGATCACGTTTTCCAAGACTGTATAGCCCTGTAACAGATTGAAGGTCTGGAAAATGTAGCCGATGCGGGCGGCACGGATGCGGTCGCGAGCCGATTCCCCGAGCGCCACCATGTCATCGCCGTCGATGACGATTTTCCCTTCATCGGCCGCCAGGATACCCGCGATCAGGTTGAGAAACGTGGTTTTGCCGGAGCCACTCTCACCCCGCAACGCCGCGTGCGCCCCCGCCTCCAGCGAAAACGCGGGCACGCGCACAATCTCAACCGACTCCCCACCCGCCTCGGGGGAGGCAAAACGCTTCAGGAGATCGGTGATGACAAGCACGTCGAGTTACGGGGTTCAGCCGGTCAAAGTCAGGTTCCGTCCACGGCCTCACCCGCGGGCTCGGTTCCTGCAGCCTTCCGCGGAGCCCGACGCGGAGCTCCGGGAGCGCGCGGCTTGCGCACGGGTTTGGCTTTGGCGTTCACCCAGAGCGTTCCGTCCTTCTCGCTCTTCTGCAGCCAGAGCTGTTCGTTGCCCAGCGTCATGGTCGGGGATTTCTCCTCGCCCTCCGCCGGAAGCACCAAGCCGGCCTCACCCAGTTCGCGCAGGAGAACCTCGTCGGACCGACCCAAGGCTTGCGCGAGGGACGTCAGATCAGCCGAGGCGCCCACACCGCGGGGCTTGACCTTCAGCAGGGGACGAATCGAGACGAGCAACGACTCGTCCGCGGAAGGCGTTGGCGCAACCGTCTCACCCGCCTCGTCCGGAACCCTCACCGGTTCCTCCGCCGGCACCGGCTCCGAGGGTGATTCCTCGGCGGCAACAACCGCGACGGGCGCCACGGCCTCCTCCACGGGTTCAGCGACCACCGGAGTCGACACCGGTGCTGTCTCCGCAACCGGGACGGCCACGGGAGCGAGGACCACGTCTCCGGCTGGGAGAACCGCACCTTCGGGCTGAACGACCGTTGCGCCCGTCTCGGGAGACACCCCTTCAGATGCCTCGGTCCGGACGGGAAACTCGTCTTCTCGCGCCGCCCCCTCAGGCCGGCCACCGGACCGATCCTGCCGATCGCGACCATCGCGGTCCCGACGTTCACGCCCATTGATCCAAAGTCCACCGCGGCTATCCTTGTTCAACCAGTAAGTCCAAGCCCCGACATCGGTGAAAACGGGTTTGTCATTCGATTGGGCAGGAACCACGAACCCGGCGGCCGCAAGCGTGGCTGACAACTCCTGGTCAGACTGCTTGAGAGCGCGGGACAGAAAGCTGACGCTGCCGGAAACGCCCGGGCCGCGTCGGTTGCGACGCATCATCGGGCGCAGACGACCCATGAGCGCGACCGCTCCTGGCGACCCTTCGGTCGACAGGTTGGGGGAGGCCGGGGCACCCTTGGGGGCTTGGGACTCCGCCGGGGGAAGGCTCGCGGATGCAGAGGCAGCGGCGTCGGCTGCGGAAGATTCGGAGCCAGGCTCCACCGCCGCGGAGGCCTCCGCCGGGGCGGCACCTTCGGCCAAGACCGGGTCCATTGGAACCACAGCCACGGTCGCAGCCGGGACCGACGCGACCGCCGGCTCGGGCCGGCGTTGACGCTGATCCTGCCGACTTGGACGCTCCTCGGGCTTTTCCGGGGGGGCGAAAGGCTGGCCCTTGGTTGCCCGGAAAACCGGACGCGGTTTTTCCTTTGTATTGATGAAGAGCTGATGGTGGCGGTTCGCGTTGATCCAGTAGAGATCGCCGTCGTACTCGAGGTACACGGGATCGTCGTCTTCGCGCTCCGGGATCTCGAATCCGCACTCGCGCAGGGCGCCCACCACTTCGCCCGGAGACTGTTCGATCTTGTTCGCCAAATAATCGACGGCGAGCGACATGCCTGGACCGCGCTGGTTGCGGCGCATGTGCGGCCGGATGAACTCGAAGAACGTCGGCAGTTCATCCTCGGACTCAAGCTGCTTCCAATCGTCGTCATCCGCGTCGGCCAGTGCTTCTGGATCCTGATCGCGGTCGGTATCACGCAGACTCCGCAAGCCGTCTTCCGGCGAAGCGGTCTCGGCCACGAGTGTGGAGGGCTTGTCCTCGGCCACAGCCGTCAAGGCTTGGGCGGCTTGGAACTTCGCCGCGAACTCCGCGCGCAACTTCTCCGCCTCCACCTTGGCGGCCGCCGCGGCGGCGTCCTGCAGGGTCCAGTCGCGCTGCGTGGTCCGGCGCGCCAAACCGTGAAAGGCAAGGGGGTTCTCAGGATGACTGTTGAAAGCGATGATCTCCCACTCGTCCTTGCCGAGCTGGTTGAGATGCGACTCAAGCAGCGAAGGGCTGCCGAAGCCGCCTTTGCCGCTGCCGATGATCTTATATTCCCAAAGGGCCATGGTGGTAGGTCTATCTTTTAATGCCGTTGACCGGCAAGCCATCCCAAATGCCGGCAACGTTGCCGAGCCTAATCTCACGCCCTTTCACCCAATGATGCCCTTCTCTTCCGCCTTTTGAACCCTTTCCTGTGCCTTCCCGCTCTCGCTCTCACCCTGCAAATCGGCATTCGCTCAATCCCGATCAATCTGTCCCAGGAGCTCTAGGATCAACTCGGAGCGGCCGCGCTCAAAGGCTACAACGTCTTTAACCTCGGTCAGCGGGATCGCAACCATTGCCGCCAGGGCTGCCTCGGGTGCCTGCGGGCCAACGACTTCCTTGTTTCCCACCTCAGCGTCCGGCACCCGATCCCCGGCCGCCTCGATTCACGCGGCCCCAGGTGAACCGAAACCCGCGTCGGAGTGCGCTCGGTCGCCGAAGGGCTGGTGGGAACGACCGCGTTCATTTGGTTCGCCGCGGGCCAAAGTCGCATTTCAATCGGTCCATGATCCCCGTCACCCACTTCCGCCGAATCGCCGTCGTCGGCACCGGCCTGATCGGTTCAAGTTGGGCCGCGCTCTTTCTCGCCCATGGACGGGATGTCGTGGCCACCGATCCGTCCCCCGGGGCCGAAGACCGGCTGCGCACCTTCGTTGATCAAGCCTGGCCCGTGCTCGTGAGGCTGGGCCTCGCGAAGGGCGCGACCCGCGAGCGGTTGTCCTTCACGCCTGATCTCACATCGGCCGTGGCCGGGGCGGACTTTGTCCAGGAAAGCGGGCCGGAGCGCGAGGATCTCAAGCTCCGCCTGTTCGCCGATCTCGACGCGGCCACGCCCCCCGAGGTCATCATCGCCTCCAGTACGTCCGGGTTCACCATGAGCACGCTCCAGCGCGACTGCCAGCACCCCGAACGCTGCGTCATCGGCCATCCGTTCAACCCCCCACACCTCATGCCGCTGGTCGAGGTGGTCGGCGGCAAGGCGACTTCATCGGCGACCGTGGAGCGGGCCACCGCCTTCTATACCGAACTCGGAAAACGCGCCATTCGCGTCAACCAGGAGGTCCCCGGTCACGTCGCCAACCGTCTCCAGGCCGCACTCTGGCGCGAAGCGGTCCACCTCGTCGCCGAGGGGGTTGTCAGTGTATCCGACGTTGACGCCGCCGTGACCGCCGGACCAGGCCTGCGGTGGGCCCTGATGGGGCCGAATCTCATTTTTCATCTCGGTGGTGGACCGGGCGGGATCGAACACTTCATGGATCATCTCGCCGGACCCTTTTCAACCTGGTGGCAGGACCTCGGCAACCCCACCCTCACCCCGGCACTCAAGGAAACGCTCATCCGCGGCGTCCACGAAGAAGCGGCGGGACGCTCGATCGTCTCACTCACCCGGCAGCGCGACGAGGCGCTCGTCGACCTGCTGACTCGTGCAAGCCGGCAAGACGGACCGGGCCTTCCGGCCTGATTCGTCATTCCGTCAGCGCACGGCTCCGTTTCCAGCCATCACGGTCGGTGAAAGTCGGCGTCAGCGTTTCGGTCGGTGGGTGCTCCTGGGTCGTCAGCAGCACGGTCCGCCGTCGCGCCGTTTCCGGGGCGAGCGTCTCCTGCAGCAGTTTCACCGCGTCCTCCTTGGTCAGTTTCTCCAGGGCGGCGAGCGCGGTCTGGCGCCGGTCCCATTCGCCGGCGAACATGAAGGCGTTGACGAAAAACTGCTCCGACTTCTCGCGCATGCCCTTCGGCTTTTCCTCCAGCGCGGACCGTGCTCCGGCCACCAGCGTGCTCCATTGCTCGGGAGTCAACGCCTCCAACTGCGCCGGCAGGGTCGCGATGAAGGTCTCCGCGCGGCGCCGAAGATCATCCGCCGCGTATCCACTGGATTGGATCGTGAAGGACAGGTAGCGCTGCCGGACAGACGCCCCGGCACCGGAACCGACGATGTACCCCAGCTGCTGCCGGGTGCGGAGTTCGGTGTAGAAGGGCTCGCTGATAAAATTGCCGATGACCATCGAGGCAGCCCTCAGCCCGGGGTTCTCCGCCGGCAGGAGATAATCACTCAGGTAGGCGGAGTTCACGCCTTCGATCTTTCCGGCATCGAGCACGGTTTCTCCACCGGCAAGGGCGACATTCCGGCGCCTCAGCAGACGATCGGCCGGGAGCGGCGCCGCCCCAAGGTGTCCCGCGATCACCCGCGTCGCCGAGACGGCCGCCTCCGGGGAAAGATGACCGTGAACCACCGCCTCAAGTTTGCCCTTGGCGAAAAAGTCTGCGGCAAAGGCCCGGACGTCCGACCACGTGGCCGACTCCACCCGCGCGATTTGTTCGTTGGGCAGAAAGTACAGCTCGCGCGCGAGCGCGTCACGGCGGTCCCGTGCCAGCTGGAAGCCCTCCGTCTGCGCGTAGCTGCGCAGCCCGCGAAGCGTGATCTCCTTGAGCGCATCGAACCGGGCGGGAGCCAGCTCAAAGGTGCGCAGCTGGGAAGCGAGAAACGTGGCAAAGCGAACCGGCGAGTCGCCGAAACCGGTGACGGTGAATTTGACCCCTTCAAGCGAGGACTCCAAGGCGATCTCCAGTCCCGCCAGCTCAGCATCGCCCGAGGCCGCATCAATACTGTCACGCAGGCAGGCATCGTAAAGCCGCAGGAGTCCGGCGCTGTCAGCGCTGGCCAGGGCGCGCGCCGGCACAAAGCGGCAGATCAGCGTGGTCTGGGGCCGCTGATACTCCGTATCCGGCGCATAGAACAGCGCCACTCCCGGCTCATCGATCAGCGCGAGCGGGCGCTCCGGCAGCAGGGTCGTGGAGCCGGGCATGAATCGATTGACCCCGGGCAGGGCAAATGCGGCCATCCGAACCGGCGCGAGCAGGGCGCGATAGGCGGCCCCATCGTCCTCGCGGTACGAATACGCTGTCTGGTAGATTCTTTCCTGCCGGTCCGTCGGCACCCCTTTTGCCATCAGCGAGGCGAGCAGGTTTTCCGGAACCAGCTCCGCCAGAAGCCGCCGGTAGGAAGGCTCGTCGGGCGCACCCCACACGTCGGATGCGCGCTCCGCTACCTCAAGCGGGTAGAACAACGCCTGGTTCGCCAGTTTGGTGGCGAGTTCCGCGCCTTCACCCCGGTTCTGGTAAGTCTCGTTCAGTTGGGCGATCTTCGACCGTTCACGATGAAATGCCGCCGGAAACGCCGCCGATCGCAGGTGCTCAAGATACGAGAACAACGCCCCCAGCACCCGCAGGTACTGCTCCTGTCCCACCGGCGTCAGCGAGACTTGCACCAGCATGGATCCATAGGTTCCCGTGCGTTCCCAGAGATCGCAGGAAACGCCGTTGGCCAAGCCTTCGCGCTTCAGCCAAGCGACCACTCCGCCTTCTCCCGAATAGGAAATCAGCTGGGTCAGCAGTCGATCCGACCTGGCAGCAAATTCGGGACGCGTCGCCGAAACCGCGAACTCAAGCGTCAGCAGGCGCTGTTCCTTCACCGGTTCAATCAAGGCGAGGCGAAGCGCCGGTTTGCGGGGAAGAAATTCCGCGGTCCGCTTCAGCGTCGGGAGATCGCGCCGCGGCACCGCCGAAAAGTGACTCCGGGCAAGTTTCTCCAGCTCATCGAGCGAAGCCTTGCCAACAAGGGCCAGAGCCATGCGGTCGGACGAGTAGTGACGTTCGTAGAATTCCCGGACCTGCGCGGGCGTCGCGCCCGTCAGCGTGTCCTTGTTGCCCGCCGAAAACCTGCTCTCGCCCGTGCCCGGGGCATACAGCTCCCGGTAGACACCCATCAGCCGCGTGAAGTCATTCTGCATGTGTCGCATCGCCTCGTTGTGGACGGCAAAAATCTCCCTCGCGGTGAACTCCGGGCTGAATTTCGGCGCGATAAAGAACTGCGCAAAGCGGTCGAGCGCCTCGGCCAGGGCCTCGTGCCGAACTTCGAACTGGTAATTGGTGTGATCCGACGCCGTGTAGGCGTTGCTGTAGCCGCCGTTGGACCCGACAAAACCGTCGTAGCTGGCGACATCCGGATATTTCTCCGTCCCGAGAAAGACCATGTGCTCCAGGAAATGCGCCATGCCCTCCCGTTCTGCCGGATCGTCGAGCTGTCCGGCGCTCACGACCAAGGCGGCACCCGATTTGTTGAACTTCGGATCGGAAACGAGCAGCACCCGCATGCCGTTATCGAGAACGAATCGGTGGATAACGGCCGTATCGGTGGGGGAGACGATCCGGGGCGGCAATTCGTCAACGGGCGTCGCGGCCACCAGGGTGGCGACGGTCAGTCCGGAAAAGAGGGCGAGAAGAAGGCTGCGCATGGGAACCTGCAGCCTAGCGCAACCCCGCAACAAGCCAAGCCGACTCACGCGATTTGCGGCCACCACCCGCTGCCAGCGGGATCTTGATCATCGATGATCGCAGCCGCCGGAGCAGGCCCAGATACCGTCACGGGCGCCCGCGCCTTCGCAGAAACAACCGGTTCCTCCGCCCGCAAGGTGCAGGCAGCCATCGCCAGTGGAACGAGAACCATGCGCGGTGAGATCATGGAGAAAGTCAGGGAACGGGGGCTTCGAAGGAAAATCGCCCCAAAGATTCAACCTGTGGAACCCCTTTCCTCGCGAGCGGCCTCGGACTGGAGCCACACGAGCAGACTGAGCGTGCGCTCCCCATCGGGGCACGCGGTCTTCGCCACGATCAGCCGGTGGATCTGCTGTCTCGACACCCCCAGCATCCGCCCCAACCGCGCTTTGTCGCCATGTCGCACCAGGCGTGACTCACAGGTCGCCACCAGCGCGTTCCAGAGGGGCGTGTCCGGCCCCGGCTTGAGCACCTGCCCGACGCGCTTGCGATGACGGTAACGATACTGTTTGCGAGCCGCCACCGCCGCCATCGACGCAGCCTCGATCAAGAATTCCATCAACAGATCCATCTCCCGCAACCGCGGGTGCAAAGGTGTTCCCATGCCCCCACGGAAATCGATCCCCAGACCCCCGTCACCACCCCCATCGCCCCAAATCAGGGCCCACCCCGCCCCGAAACCGGATGTCATCCAATAGATGACGTCCCTGCACTACTTCGGCGGAAAGGGGACGGGAAGGAGTGTCATCTATTGGATGACATCCGGTTCGGGGCGGGGCGGGGTGGGGTGGGCGGCATGTGTTCTGCTCGGAGGCGGGATGCGCGAACTTGTCGTCTGGGTTTTGGTGTTGATCGGAGGGGGAGTGAGTCGGGCCTGGGGGGAGTCCACGCTCTACCGGGGGGCGACCGTGTTCACACTGACGGATGGGGAGAACTCGGGGATTGCAGAGGGGTTTGTCCTGGTGTCGGAGGAGGGGGTGGTCGAGGCGGTGGGCAAAGGAGATCCGCTGGAGGCACCCGGCGTGCGCGCGCGTCACGGTCAGGCGGACTGGCGGACGGTCGATCTTGCGGGAAAAATCATTCTGCCCGGTTTCGTCTCGGGCCACAGCCATCTCTGGCAAAGCGCCTTTCGCGGACTCGCGCCGGCGGGGGAACTGCACCCTTGGTTGCAGGCACTCCACTGGACGTACGGCGCGGTGTTTGCGGACGGGGATTTCGCGGCCTTCACGTTGCACGGCGCGTTCGATCAACTCCGTCATGGCGTGACCACCACCTACAACCACAGCCAATGGCTGGGGAGGAGCTATGCCCGCTACCGGGAACAGTGGGAGGCGGAAATGACCACCCCGCAGTGGTTTGTCTTCGCCTGGGTGAACGAGCGGGATGCGTCGGTGGAGACCTGGAGAGAACGTCTCCGGCCCATTCTGGCCGAACTGAAGCCAGCGCCACAGACCCGTTTCCTCGGCATGTCGATCAACCCGAGAGGGCTCTACGGCGGCGCCTCGCCGGACATTCTGGCGCGGGAAATCGCCCTGGCCCGCGAACTTGGTCTGACGGTGCAGCTCCACTACCTGGAACCCTCGGCAGAGGCGGCCGCGGATCGGGCCAACTGGCCCAAGCTCCGTGAAGCCGCGGTCCTCGGACGGAACGTTTCATTCGCGCACTTCATCCCTGTGGATCCGACGATCCTCGCCGAAACGTCCAAAGTGGGAAATGCCATGATCTGGAACCCGCTTTCAAACGGCCGTCTCGGTTCCGGTCTGCCAGACATCCTCGGTTATCAGGCAGCCGGACTGCGGGTGGGCATGGGCGTGGATGGACAGGCCAGCGCGGACATCTCGGATCCGTTCGAGAACGTCCGCCTCGGGCTCTATGCCCTGCGGATGCGCCAGCAGAATGCAGGTGGTCTGCAGCCCATCGACATGCTTCGGCGGCACACCCTGCGGACGGCGGAGGTGCTCGGAGTGGACCGTTGGGTGGGGAGCCTGGAGCCGGGGAAGTTTGCCGACTTCCTCGTGATCGATCCGCAGCGACCAGCAACCGGTCCGGTCTGGGACGCCGCCGCGACGATCGTTTTCGCCTGCAGCAGCCAAAACCTGACGGCGGTCTACATCGGAGGAAAGGAAGCGGTGGTGAACGGGAAAGCGACCGGCGAGAACGAGAACCTGACCGAAGACGTCGAGCGGAGAATTCTCCGGATACGCAAACAGGCCGGCGCATCTGCGTCCCGCTGACAGAACGATGCCGGTACTTGGGGAATTTTCGTCGTCGCGGCGCAGCGGAATCTGGACGTTTCAGCGGTCGTGAGCATGCTCGCGATCTTCCATGCCGCTCTATCTGGAATTTTACCTCTGGCTGGTGCTGATCTCGGCGGTGATTCTTACCCTCGAGCGGCTGTTTCCGCGGAGGAAGGAGCAGGAAATCCTGCGACCGGGGTTCGTTCAGGATCTCTTCTGGATGGTATTCAACACGCAGTATCTCAGTTGGATGCTCGCGGTCGCTTCCGTGCACCTCCTGGGATGGCTGAATCGCGGTTTCCTTCACCTTGGCCTGCCGGACCCGGCGGCGCTGCAACTGGCCGCTTCATGGCCATGGTGGATACAGTTCGTGGTCTTTCTGGTGCTGAAGGACTTCCTTGAATGGAACATTCACCACCTGCTCCACCGGGTTTCCTGGTTGTGGGAACTGCACAAACTCCATCACAGCGTGGAACACCTGGATTGGGCGACCGCGTTCCGGTCCCACTGGGCGGAGATCATCCTCTACAAGATCGTGATCTACCTTCCCCTGGTGGTGCTCGGGGTCAACGAGCACGTGATCTTCGCCATCCTTGTCTTCTCCGTGATTGTCGCGGAGCTCAGCCATGCGAACCTGAACTGGGACTGGGGCCCGCTAGGTTACCTGATCAACTCGCCCAAGTATCACGCTTGGCATCATGCGGTGAACATGTACGGCAAAGGCGGACAGAACTTCGCGGTGACTCTCTCGATCTGGGACTGGATCTTCGGCACCGCCTACTCGCCCAAAACGCCGGCGGCTCCAGATGCGCTTGGCTTCGAAGGCAGCGAAGACTACCCCAAAGACATCTGGGGACGCCTCTGGGCACCCTTCCGAAAACATCGCGAAAAAAGCCGCCGACCCTGAGGCCCAGCGGCTTCGAAGAGCGACCTCGTGAGGGCTTACTTCTTTCGATTCTTCATGAACCGAGCGAACAAACCCAGGGCGAGGACTCCGGCACCCAACATCAATCCGGTCATACCGGAGTCAGGAACGGAGGCAGTGACGCTGGCGAGCAAGTAGACGAGCATGGGAAACGTGGGTTGAAGACGAGTGGATGACGGAACCAGATGACAGGAACTATCAGTGCATGGAATGGGCCAATCGAAGACAGCTGATATCGGATTATTTTAAGTTACTGTCCATCAATCGATAAAGAATTCTCACTTTTCTGGTCTCTCGACAGCCAGAAACTCAAGTGTAAAGAAATTCGACAGCGGAGCGCCTCGGATCTCTCCGGGCTGACTCACTTTCGGCGGCTGCTGGCGACGCTGCGCCCAAACATACCCGTGGAAAGCCGGTGCCGAAAAGATCCTGTGGCTCCTCCAAAAAAATCCCTTGCGCCGACGTCAAACCGGCCGATGGTGAGGGTGTCTGGTCAGCTAGTCGTTGAGTTTCTCGGTTTCGAAGTTCTCAGTCGTCAGCGTCGCCAGTGAATCGGTTTCCGCCCGCGGATGGCCTGTCCGTTTGCTTCCGTGCGGCCAGTGGTTCGGTCCTTTCTAAGTTGGAGCCTGAAAAGCTTCTCCTAAGTCGTCTGCAGTCACCAGCCAGTCCCATTCAACCTTAACCCGAAGGTGCACGGGCACCGAAGTCAGGAGCCTCATGCCATGCGTATGAAACTTTCCAATCTTCTCGCTACCCGTCAGTTGCTCTTGCGGCAAAGCTATCTCGCGAATCTGGCCTACTGTTTTCGCTCGTTCGAAAACCTGGCCCGGCGGATTCATCGAGCCCGCCTTCATGGGCCGGTGCGCCTCAGCCAGGAGGATCCGTCGGAAGAACGTTATTGGCCGGTCATGGCCTCCCTCGACGGACGCCAGTCGGTGATTGAGGAGCACTTCGATGACGATGACATCCTCCTGCTGGTGGATGGCATTTCCTTCGCCCTGGAGAGGAGTTTCACCGAACTCGAGTTCGACCTCTCGGAGATGGAAGGGCGTTTTGTCAGACCGCTTCGTCAGGCGCTGATCGAAGCCGGCGTGGACGTGGATACCGAGACCGGTGACGACGCTGCGGGGGGCGAGACGCGGGACGTCAATCGCGGGACGGGGAGGGAGTGAGGCGGGGGGGGGGCTCGGTGCGGCGGGGGGGGGGCGGGGCCAATCTCAGCGGCCTCAGCGAGGCCACCTACAACGGGCGGCTACATTTGGGCACCTACAACGGGCGGGTCAGGGTGACGACGCACTCGAGGTGGCGGGTCTGGGGGAAGAGGTCGAAGGGCTGGACGGCATCGATACAGTAACCCGCCGCGAGGAACTGTTTCAGGTCGCGCATCTGGGTGGCGGGATCGCAGGAGACATAGACCACGGCGCGAGGACCGTAAGTGAAAAGTTGTGACAAAAACGCCTCGTCGCAGCCCTTGCGCGGCGGATCAATGACGACGACGGTCTCCGCCGCCGGATGGGTCAGCCCGGTGAAGATCCGGGAGGCGTCGCCCGCCTGAAACCGGGCGTTGGCAATGCTGTTGGCGGCGGCGTTCTCGCGTGCAAAGGCGACGCTGGTCTCACTGATCTCGACGCCGGTGACCTGGTCGAAGGCGCTGGCGGAAGCGAGGGCGAACAGCCCGCTACCGCAATAGGCGTCGACGAGGAAGCGGGCGCCGCTGGCGGCCGCCTGTGCGCGCACGTAGGCGGTGAACGCCGGGAGGATGAAGGGATTGTTCTGGAAAAAATCCCTCGCGAGGAAACGCAGCCGGAGGTCCCCGACCGTCTCGACGATCGTGGCGGCGTAATCGGTCGTGACCTCGCCTGAAGCCTCGCGGAGCAGGAGGGTGGCACCACGATCATAGCCACCGGCGCCGGCACGGGCCTGAACCTCGGCCCGAAGGTTGGTCAGGCGCTCGTTGATCGCGTCGGTCGCGATCAGACAACGCGGCACGTCGACCACATCGAAACGCGTTCCTTGGCGCAGGAAGCCAATGGCGACAGGTGCGGACGGCTCGCGCGGCGCGGCAAAGTGCGGGGTGATCTTGGAGCGGTAGCCCCATTCGCGCGGAGAGCCCTGCACCGGGGCGACCGGGAAGACGATCCCGGCCATGTGTTCGAGCAATTCCGCCACCTGGCGGCGTTTCCACTCCAACTGCTGGCTGTACGTGAAATGCTGGTACTGGCAGCCGCCGCAACGACCAAAGAGCGGACACGGGGGATCGATCCGGTGAGGCGACGGTGTGATCACACGAACCAAGTCCGCCTCGGAAAAGTTCTTGTGATTCCGAAACGCGCGGGCGCTGACCCGTTCGCCCGGAAGGGTGAACGGTACCATCACCACCCAGTTGTCGAGGCGCGCCGCCCCCTCTCCGCGCGAAAACCGTCCGAGCCCGACCCCGAGGTTCGTCAGGGTGACAATCTCGAGCTCAATCTCCTCGTGATAGGCAAACGGTTGGTCGTTGAACGTTTTCTTCTTCTTTCCCACTCCCTCACGTTCGATCGGGACGCCGATTTCACAACGCAAATTCTCGGGTGGCGTTCCGGGCGAGTCGGCCGTTGCGTCTTGGCATCGCCTCAACCGAGGCGGTATTCCCCATGCCTGTGGACGTTCCCGCCGAAAAAATCTCCAGCCTGCAAAATCCGCGGATCAAGCAGCTCGTGAAACTGCGTGACCGTCGCCCGCGCGATGAAGCCGGAGTCTTTCTGGTGGAAGGTTACCGGGAGATCCGCCGCGCCCTCGAGAAACAGGTGGCGCTGAGCGAACTCTATTTCGCCCCCGATTGGTTTTTGGGCGAAAACGAGCCGGCACTGATCGCGCAAGCGCGGGCGGCCGGGGCCAAACTCTTTGAGCTCTCCCGGGAGGCGTTTGCCAAAGTGGCGTATCGCGAGCGCCCGGACGGTCTGCTCGCGGTCGCTCCCCAGTGGAAACGCTCGCTCGACGAACTGGTGCTGCCGGCGACGCCCTTCCTGCTGGTCGTGGAGTCGATCGAGAAGCCGGGCAACCTCGGCACCATCCTCCGCAGCGCCGACGCGGCGGGCTGCAATGCGGTGATTGTCTGCGACCCGATCACGGATCTGTTCAACCCGAATGTGGTGCGCGCCTCGACGGGGGTGTTGTTTTCGGTTCCCTGCGTCGTGTCCGGCAGTCCGGAAGTGCAGGCTTGGCTGAAGTCCAAGGGCATTCGGACGATCGCGACGACGCCGGCCGGGCAGACACTCTACTCGGACGCCAACCTCCAGGGCCCGCTGGCGGTGGTCATGGGCAGTGAACAGTACGGCCTGAGCGATTTTTGGCTGACCCATGCCGACCTGCCAGTGCGCATCCCGATGGCCGGTCAGGCAGACTCCTTGAACGTGGCGATGGCGACGATCATCACGCTCTTCGAGGCGGTGCGGCAGCGCGGAGCAGGTTGAAGAGGGCGGGCGGCACGTCCGCGATACCTGCTGGGCTCAACGTTCGGGTGGGACTGACCGGTCTTGCCCCCCACCCCTCCGACTCATCCGTTCAACCTACGGCACCGTCACCTTGAACCCGGCTTTGCGCAGTGCGCGGCGCAGCTCTCGGACATGGGCGTGGTCGCGCGTCTCGACGGTGCAGACGCAGCTGACCGCACTGACATCGGGTCCACTGAACGCCCGGTCGTGGGCGATGTCCTTGATGCTGGCACCGGTGTTGGCGAGCACGCGAGCGAGCGCGGCGAGGCCGCCCGGTCGATCGCTGATCACCGCGGTGAACCGCGTGATCCGTCCGTCGGCCACAAGACCCTTCTCGATCACCCGGCTCAAAACCGCGGGGTCGATATTGCCGCCGCAGACCACCAACGCGACGCGCTGACCGGCCAGCTCCGGCAGCTTGCCATCGAGAAAAGCGGCCAAAGGCGCAGCCGCCGCGCCTTCAACCACCGTCTTTTCCAATTCGGCCATGCGCAGGATCGCCAAGGCGATCGCGTCCTCCTTGACGCTGATCACCCGATCGACCCGGTCGCGAGCGAGCGCGAACGAGTGGTCGCCCACCCGGAGCACCGCCAAACCATCGGCCAAGGTGGAATTCCGTGGAATCGTGACCGGCCGGCCGATCCGCAAAGCCGCCGCAAAGCTGGCGGTCGCGACGCTTTCGACACCGATGATTTGGACTTTGGGACGGAGTGCCTTGATCGCCACAGCGATGCCAGCGATCAGGCCGGCGCCTCCAATAGGACAAACAATCGCATCAAGCTGAGGCACTTGCGCCAGAATCTCCAGTCCCAAGGTGCCCTGCCCGGCGATGATCGCGGGATCATCGAAGCCGTGAACGTAGGTCAGCCCCTCTTTGGCGGCGAGTTCGTCGGCGGCGGCGCGGGCCTCGGCGAAGTCGCGTCCCTGAAGAACGACCCGTGCACCGAGCCGTTGGCAGGTGGTGCGTTTGATCAACGGCGCGTAGTCGGGCATGACCACGGTGACCGGGATGTTCAACAGACGGCCGTGATAGGCCAGACCGAGAGCATGGTTCCCGGCGCTGGCGGCAATCACGCCCCGGCACCGCGCCTCCGGACGCAGTTGAAGCAAGGCGTTGCGTGCGCCCCGTTCCTTGAAAGAGCCGGTCCGCTGGAGATTGTCCAGTTTGCAAAAGATGCGCGCGCCGGTGATCTCGCTGAGCGGAATGGATTCCGGACAGGGGGTCACGACCACTCCGGAGGCGATCCGCCGGGCGGCCGCGCGGATGGTGCTGAGGGTCACCGTCGCTGCGGCGGCAGAGGGTGGAGATGACATGGCTGCAGCGTGGGGTTCGTCCGACAAATGACGACCCTGGAATGAGGTGGGAGGATAACGAAACACGTTCCGTGTTCCGCTACGCGAGGCCCCTTCCAGGTTCGGCGAGGCCGACTGCGTGACCGGGTCGTGGAAAAGCATTGCTGGTTCCCGGGCAAAGCCAGAGTCTGACGCCTGATGAATTTGTTGGTGCGATGCAGGCATTTCCAGACAAGGCCGGCTGATTCGATCGAACGAACCGGTCGTTCCCGCCGCGAAGTCGCTCCCTGAGCGTCAAGCCCGATGTTCCAAGTCACTTTTTCCGACCAAGCCATGCGCGAGCTGAACAAGCTCGATGCTCTGTCGCAGTTGGCGGCCGTTGAGCCGATCAGTGGCTTGAAGCCGAGCGATTTGGAGAAACCGCGCGAACCCTTGGGGCGATTCCAACGAGCGGGTCAGACCCTCTACCGCCTGCGCGCCGGAGAACATCGCTTCTATTTTGACGTGCACGGAGACACCCTGCTCGTCCTTTACATCCTGCATCAGAATTCTTTGGAAGATTTTCTTTTGCGAAACAAGTTGCCGGTATCAGAGATGCAGCTCGCCGAGCAACATTCGAAGTTTTGGCGTTACCTTGAGTCGCTCACAAAAAAATAGCGGAGACCCCATGGCTGAAGAAGATACAACCCCCGCATCCCGTGAAGTGGCGACGCCTCCCGGTGCCGATGATCGTGAGAACCCGTATTCGGTGACCGCGGCTAGCCGGATCTATTTCCTGCCGAATCTGATGACAGCGGGAAACCTGTTCTGCGGATTTGCGGCGGTGATCCGCTGCATTCAGGCCAACTATGAAATGAAGCAGGCGGCCTTGATCACCGGCTCGGCGATTGACCTCTACAAGCAGGCCATCTGGTTGATTTTTGGCGCGGCGGCCTTCGACATGCTTGACGGCCGGCTTGCCCGCATGGGTGGCCGGGAATCGCTCTTCGGCGCGGAATTCGACTCCTTGGCGGACGTGATCTCATTTGGGATCGCGCCCGCATTGCTGGTTTTCTTCCTGATCCTTTCGCCGACCCAAGGATACCCCGTTTTTCGTGAGATTGGCTGGTTTTTCGCGTTCATTTACCTGCTCTGTGCGGCCATTCGCCTGGCCCGGTTCAATGTGATCACCAATCCCCTCCTCTTTCGGGCAAAGAAGGACTCCGGAAAGGACTTTGTTGGTCTGCCGGTACCGGCAGCCGCGATCACGGTCGCGAGCCTCGTCCTTTTCCTCCTGAATCTGGCTGAAGGTGACCGCTCGCTGCACCGTTGGGCGATGATCCTTCCCGTGCTCATGGCCCTGATCGCGGTGCTGATGATCAGCACGGTGCGTTATCCCAGCGGGAAGCAGGTGGATTTGCAGACCAAGACCCGACTGACGACCTTCGTTCCGGTGTTCGTCGGTGTCGCGGGCATCGTGCTCTTCAAGGAAATCGGGCTGCTGGTCCTCACGCTGGGCTATATCGGCTTCGGTCTGGCGCGCCATGTGCGCCGCATGCTGACCGCGCGACATCAGCAAAAAGGGGAAAAAACCGTTTGAGAGCCGCCTGTGAACAACCTGCCGGTCAACCGCGAGCAAGTTTGGGGCTGCGAACAACCCAGGGCTTTTGCGACCCCGGCTGGCAGGTTCTTCACCCCTTCGGACCGAAGTTACCACCGGCATTTTTCGGGGGTGGGATCGAGCCAAACGGGATAAGTTATTCATGATTCTCGCACCCCATAATAAGACTGATCTTAATTACTTATTGAGTTAGATATCACTTAGACTTTGTTAACTTCTCCGAAACAGCGCCCCGCGCCCCATGAAATTCAAAATTAACCGCGACCACTTCAGCAACGGTCTGGCCCAGGTCCTCAACGTCGTTGGTTCGAAGACAACGATGCCCATCCTGAGCAACGTGCTGATTGAGGCGGACAAGGACTTTATTTCGCTGACCACGACGAATCTCGACCTCGGGATTCGGTGCAAGATCAAGGCGGAGGTGAAGGAAGGCGGAGCGGTGACGCTGCCGGTGAAGCGCCTGGCCACGATTGTGCGCGAACTGCCGAACCTGGACGTCTCCTTTGACTCCTCGCCCAACCACCAGGTCAAACTCGCTTCCGGCGGCTCCAATTTCCGGATCATGGGCATTGGCAAGGAGGAGTTCCCGCCCCTGCCCGAGTTTGGGGATGAAAAGTCCTTCACCCTGGACCAGCCGGAACTGGTTTCGATGCTCAAGAGCGTTTCGTATGCCCAGAGCTCGGATGAAACCCGTTACATCCTCAACGGCGTTTATTTCAGCTTCCGCGATGGACGGCTTTCGCTGGTGGCAACCGATGGACGCAGGCTCGCGCTGATCGCCAAGGAGATGGAAATTCCTGCCGAGACTGCCGGTGCGATCATCCTTCCGGCCAAGACCGTGGGTGAGCTGCTCCGGATGCTCGACAAGGGTGAAAAGGTGAAGATCGACTTCAGCGACCGGCGGTGCTCGTTCCAGATTGGGACGGATAAGGACAATAGCGGGTTGATCGATTCGATCTACCTCTACTCAAAGGTCGTTGAAGGGAATTATCCCAACTACCAACAAGTTATTCCCAAGGAGACGCACCAGCGGATCAAACTCGAGCGTGAGCTTCTGCTGCAGTGCATCCACCGTGCCGCGCTCGTGACAAACGAGAAGGCCAATTCGGTCAAACTGAAGCTGAGCAGCAACCTGCTTGAGATCATGGCCCAGAGCCCGGATTTCGGCGAGGCGCACGAATCGATGGCGATCTCGTACAGCGGTCCCGACCTGCAGGCTGCTTTCAACCCAGCGTTCCTGATGGATCCCCTGAAGGCGCTGTCGAAAGATGAGGTTTTCTTCGAGGTGAAGGACGAGGTCAGTCCGGGGGTCTTCAAGACCTTGGAGAATTTTATCTGTGTGATCATGCCGGTGCGTTTGAGCTGAAGAACCGTTGCCCGGCTTGGTGAGCGCGCGCTCACGGTGCAAATGACGCGAGCAGCGAGAGCTCCCGCATCAGCCGACATCAACCGGGTCGTTTAGGTTGTTCCCCACCATGCTTACGGCTTACATTTTGTTTGGTGCGATTGTCTTGTCGCTGGTGCTGACGCAGGTGAACCAGCGATTTGCGTCGCCGGTGATGGCGATTTTCAATCGCTGGCTCCGGTGGGTGATCTTTGCGCTGGGCGCGGCGAAGATCAGTGATGATTTCGAACTGATCGAACGTCCCTTGTGGGTGCTGATCACGGCGTTCTTCCTCGTCTACTTCCTCATTGAAACCGCCTATCGCTGGCTGGAGATCCACGCGCTGAGCGTCAGCCCGATTCCCTTGTTTCCGCGGTTTGCGCTCAATGCCAGTGGGGAGGAGTGGCCGACCCACCCGCGGTTGTTGAAGATTCGCGACTGGCTGCGTCAGCAGGGTTTCAAGCAGGTGCAGGCGCTGAAAGCGGAAGTGGGCGGAGGGATTTACTTGAGGATGTCGGTTTACCAGGACGCGCCCGCGCTCCTGCGCGTGCAAATCACCTTTTTGCCGCAGCCCAGCGGAGCCATCGCGGTTTGCTACAGCCTGTCATCCCAGAGCGTCACCGGCTACCGCATCATCACGGACAACCTCTTCCTGCCGTTTGGCGGCTTTTACCCGGAGAACTGGTTGGTCGAGAGGAATCCTTGGCGGCGATCCCTCGCCCACTTGGTCAAGCGACACCGGGACCGGATCGCGCGAGCGCATGAGGTGCTGGTGCCTTGGACGATGGAGCCGTTGGGCGACTTGAATTCGCAGCAGCGGGAGCTGGAGCAGGTGAACACCGAGCTGGGCTTTCTCTTTCCGAATTCCGATCGGGAGGACCATGGAAAGATCACGTACGAGGGTCGCTACCGGGTCTGGAAGGAGATTTGGCTGCTGAACTACTTCGGGTTGGCATCGAGGTATTGATCGGGGCCGGAAGGGCCGGAGAAGGGCTGGAAGGCACGTCCGGAGAATTGCCGGCGAGACCGGCTCCACCGAGGCTTGGCAGGAAACCTTTGAGCCGGGTCAGTTTGTGACATTGCCATGACGGGTGGCGTGCCGGTAGGGTTGGGGATGGACGCCCTGCGCCCGCAGCTGAAGAAACCCAGTTTTCCGATCAGCGAAGGATTGCGCGGGTATCTCCGGCGATACCGTCGGGAGCGTGACCTGCCGATTACCTACGAGCGTCTGCGGGGCTTCACCGAGGGGGCTCCCCTGGTCGATGCGGCCGGCAAGACGACGCTCTGGGAATCGGTGGTTTACGACCGGCTCGACATGGAAAGCCTGAACGAGGACCTCAAGCAGGTCTATGCGGCGATCCGGGTCGACGGTGATCTCTCGGTGATGAAGCACCTGTATGTCGATCGCGTGGACTTCTGCGCCTTCGGCAACTCGGCCCCCTTTCGTATTCGGATTGTCAATGCGTTCAACGACAACGCGGACTACTACTATGTGAAGCGGGCGGATGCCTCGCGGGTGTACGGGCTTGAGCTGGAGCACCTGCTGTCCCCCAACCGCCTGAACTACCTGACCTGCGGCTCGACCCTGGTGGAGGAGCACATTGCGGGACTGCCGGGGGACGTGTTCATCCATCGCTGGCTGGACAGTCCGGAGCTGCGGCCGATCCGGATTGCTAAGGAGCTGGTCAAGTTCAACGAACGCTGCTTCGTGCGCCTGCTGGGGGACATGCGGAGCTACAATTTCGTCGTGGTGGTGACGCCCGATTTTGAAGGGGCCCAAGTCCGCATCCGCGCGATGGATTTTGACCAGCAGAGTTACGAAGGCCGGATGAACTTCTACCGGCCCCAGTTTTTTCGGGACAACCAGCCGCTGGCCTTGTTTTGCGTGCAGCACCTCAACGTGGAGAGCGCGAGGCAGTACCAGCGCGAGGAGCAGGTCCTGATCCTGCAGCGGGCTGCAATCATCGAGGATCGGCTGGCGATATTGTTGGACGCGATGTCCGGCGATGAGCTTGCTCCGACGGAGAATGTGGTGATGTTGAGGGAGGCGCTGGCCGTGCACTATGAACGGCCGGAGTTCCTGCGGTGCAGCTCGATGGGCGGCCTCGTCCGGGAGAGCCTTGCGGCGATCCGGTCGCGCATGCGCGATCAAATGCGCATGGAACCGTTGTGTTCCGCGTGAGCTTTGGGGCGGCGGTTGAAGTCTCGTCGTGACGCTTGCCCTTCCGTCTGTTTTGCTCTGAGTTCCACATCATGGTCAAAGGCCAGAAAGTCGTCTGCACCAACGATACGTTTCCCGCGCTCATCCGCACGCTCTACAAGCAATTGCCGGTGAAGGGTGACACGTACACCATTCGCGAGGTTTTTCTTGGACGGGAGAAGGTGGTCAAGGGGGGTGACAGCGCCACGGTCGGTTTGCTGCTGCACGAACTGACGAATCCACCCGACCCCTTTCATCAAGGTAAACAGGAGCTGGGCTTTTCCTCCGAACGCTTTGCCCCGTTGGACGAACTTCCCCCGGAAGAGTCCGAGGAGGAGGCGTTTGAATTGGTTGGTGCGGGCGCCAAGAAGGAGAAATACATGCCGTTCGAGATCGGGAACAACTGACCGGCCCGGCTTTTGAGTCGGTCCGCCCCGCGAGCAGCCCGGCCTACTTGATGCGACCTTCGTCGAAATCGATCAGGTCCGGCACGGTACGGATTTCGCCGATACGGTCTTCGCAGCCCATCGCCTTGAGGGCGGTGGCGAGGAATTCCTGACCGGCGACGGTCAGACCCTTCTGGACCAGATCCCGGTTCCACTTGGGGGCCCGCACGTCCGCGGGAAGGATCGCGCGCAGGCGGCCGGCGAGGTCCTCATCACTGGACGATTCGAAGACCGCCTGCTCCACCGCGGCCGGTTCGATGCCGAGATGAAGGCTGAGAAAACGGTCGAGGCCCCGCTTGTAATTTTTGGCGTAGCTGGCCGGCAGGGCTCCGTGGGCTTTGACGTAGCGGCACTTGGCGAGGAAACGAGGCAGGTAGAGCAGACCGGTCGCCGGATCCGGTTGGTAAGGCGAAGGCAGGCAGGTCAGGACTTCGCCGGTCGAGCCGGGGATGGGTTTGGAAGGCATGTCGGGAGGGGGGATGGTTCGGCGAACCCGCTGGGAGCGGGGGCCTTGGAAAGAATTGCGAGCAATCGACGGCGCAACGGGAAACCGGTTTATGGCACGTAGCGGGTGCGCCGTTCGCCGCTTTTTCCCTGCGGAAGGGTGCGTTCGCCGGGAGGACGGTAGGGCGTTCGGCGGTAGCCGTCCCTCGCGGGATCCGAAGCGCACTTGAGTTGGAACTCCTGCATTCGCTGAAACAACGAAAGCAGTTGTTCGGGCAAGGGGTAGTGATCGAGTCCCGACAATTCGAGCGCGCGCAGCAACTCGTGCGTCGCCTCGAGGGTGGAGAGGCATCCTGCCTGCGGTTGCTGTTTGATCACGTACCGACTGACCGCGGTTTCGGCGGTGAACCTGATCCTGGGCAGGCGTTGCAGGCTTGGGCTGAGTCGCAACATCTTTCGCGCGCACGCCCACGTGCCGTCGAGGAGGAAGACCACGAGGCGGCGTCCCGCCAGTTCGCCCGAGGTCAATTCGCCCGAGGAAAGGTTCCGCGCAGTGGCACCTGGATAGAGCAGCACCGGAAAATTCGCCGGTTCCGCGATCAGCCCCTGCACCCGTGGATGGTCATCGAACCCGATGCCCATGTGGAGCTCGCTTTCTGCGAGGGAAAGGTGGGTGAGCCGCCCGGTGCTCGCCTTCTCCTGTTTGAATTCCTTGGGGTGCATCAGGAAAACAAACCGGGTGCGGGTGACCATCGGGATGATCGACGGACACCAACACAGGCTTTTGGGCCAAAAACAGCGGTAGCAGGTTTCGCGACTCATCGTGCTGGATCGCAGTCCGGGGCAAGGTGACCCCGGTCGCAATCCTGCCGGCAGGGAAAGCAAGCTTCCCGCCGGCCCAGTCGAGCCTGCAGGCGCAGTGGGCCGCGCCGATTACTTCAGGCTGGCGATCAACGCCTGATTCAAGCGGGTGTATTCTTCCTTGATCCCACCTTGCGCCTGCGACGCCATTTCCAAGGACTTGGTGGCTGCGGCCAGCGCGCCGGCCTTATTGCCCATTTTCTGCAGGATCAGGCCCTTGCGATAAATCATCCAGAAAGCCTTGGGGTTCTCGGCCAGCCCCGCGTCCATCCAAGCGATCGCTTTCTTGAGGTCCAAGTTATTCTCATAGAAGAACATTGCGGATCCGAAGTAGGGCTTCTTGCCGCCCTCGGCCGCCATCGCGGCTTCGATTTGGGGCAGGAGCATGCCGACGGTATCGATCTCGAGCTTCATCGGCACGCGGGTCTTTTCCCACGCGAGGTAGAGGGTGGCGGAATTGTCGCGAAGCTCGGAGAGGCCGATGGCGAAGGTCTCCATGGGCGAGGCCAGCGTGATCGGTTTGGCCTTGAAGCGCACGATGTCGTTCTTCGCGTCGTATTGGTAGTCGCCCCACTGGGACATGTTCTTGTGGATGATGATCGTCCACTCGGTCTTTCCGGGGATCGTGAAGAGCTCGTAGGTGCCGGCGGGAATTGCGGCACCGTTGAGTTTCACCGGGGTGCTGAAACTGAGTTTGGTGGCGTTGTTGGCGCCGGTCCGCCACTGTTGGTCGAAGGGGATGAGCCCGCCGAAGATCTCGCGACCCCGCATGCTGGGGCGGGAGAAGTTGACCTCGATGTCGGTGATGCCGACCCGCTGCTTGAGCGTGGTGGGTGGGCTTGGCATGGGAAACTCGAGCTTTGGAGCAGCCGGGGTCTGAGCGGAGAGACTGGCGAGGAAAACCAATGGCGCAGCGGCCGCGAGGAGGGATCGTAGGTGCATGGAGGGAGGGTTGGACGTCAACTAAGCGAAGGAGAAGTAGGACAAAGAGCTGGGATGGCGCAACCGTCCAGCGGTGGAATCTTGGTCCACCGGGTTGGTCCGCGGTGAACGGATTGGACCGGGCCTGGACCAAAGAGGTTCGTGCAACGCGCGGTCTTTTTTGCTGAATTAGTTCAGGTGCCGGTCCGTCTTAACAGCATCCCCCTCTTCCCCATGCGTACCCGATTTATTGCCTTGAGCGTTCTGTGTGTCGTGGCGGCGGTGTCAGTCTTTGGGCAACCGCTTCCGCCCCCGCCCCCGCTTGGGCGCGTCCTGCTCTTTTCCGACCCGAATTTCCGGGGGGCGCCCCTCGAGGTCGCCGCGGGGGAATCGCTGACCAACCTGCACTCCCATCGCCAGCAGAATGGACAGCACCGAGTTCAAGACCCGGGATTTCGACCCAATTGTGCGCAGGATTTTCCAGGAGGTTCTCGGCCGTGACCCGGATCCCTCGGGTTTGTCGACCTACCGGACGCGCTTGAGGGAAGGCTGGTCGGAGAACGATCTTCGGTCGGAACTCAAACGCAGCGACGAGGCCAAGGACCGTGTGGGCAGACTAATTGTGGTCCGCGCCTACCGCGAACTGCTCGGACGCGAACCGGATGAGGCGGGTCTGACCACGTACGTGGGCCTGATCCGCCAGAAGGGTTGGTCGGAGCAGCGCGTCCGCGACACCCTGAAGGCGTCCGAGGAGTACCGCAACCGACCCAAACCCTGATCGGGCTCCGTGTTTCCTCAGACGTAGGACCGGTATACGGGTTGGAACATGCGCTGGCGGATATCTTCGGCGACGTCCGCCGGATGGGAGCGACGCGCGATCCCGGTTTCGTAGGCTTCCAGCGCGACCGCCGTCGCAATCGCGAGGGAAACCTCGCGGATCCGCGACAGGGAGGGAAAGATGCGGCCCTGTTCCAGATCGTCCGTGGTGACCAAACTCGAAAGGGTGCGGGCGGCCTTGAGGAACATGCTGTCGGTGATCTCGGTGGCATCGGCGCACAACGCGCCCAAGCCGATTCCCGGGAAAATGTACACGTTGTTGCCCTGGCCTGGAACGTAGGTGCGACCGTTGAAGCTGACGGGTGGAAACGGACTGCCGCTGGCGAAGATCGCCGCACCCTGACTCCATGCGTACGCCTGTTCGGCGGTGCATTCCGACTTTGAGGTCGGATTGGACAACGCGAAGATCACCGGATGGGGGTTGAGTTCCCGCATCCGCTCCACGATCGGCTGGGTAAAGGCCTGGGCCGAACCCGAGACGCCGATCAGGGCGGTGGGACGGATGGCATCGACCGCCTCTGCGAGCGTCGTCAGGGGGGCGTGATCGTGGGCGTAAGGCGTTTTGTGTTCCGCCAGATTGGGGAGACGAGATTTCACCACCAAGCCCTGGGAGTCGACAAACCAGCACCGTGCGCGGGCCTCGGCCACGGACAAGCCCTCGTCACGGACTGCGGCGACAAAGAGGTCCGCAATCCCGGTGCCGGCTTCCCCGGCTCCGAGGAAGAGCAGGCGCTGGTCGCGCAGCCGGTTACCGCTGATCCGCAGACTGCCGATCAACCCGGCGAGCGCGACGGCGGCGGTGCCCTGAATGTCGTCGTTGAAACTGCACACCTTGCTCCGATAGTGGTGGAGCAGACGGAAGGCATTGGTGTTGCCGAAGTCCTCCCATTGCAGGAGGGCCCGCGGATAAAGACGCGTCACAGCGGTGACGAACTCGTCGACGAGTTCATCGTAGGCCTTGCCCCGGACTCTCGGTTGGTGGAGACCGAGGTAAAACGGATCGGAGCGCAGGGCCTCGTTGTTGGTGCCGACATCCAAGGTGATGGGCAGGGTGTAGCGAGGGTGGACGCCGGCGCAGGCGGTGTAGAGCGAGAGCTTGCCAATGGGGATGCCCATGCCGAGGACCCCGAGGTCACCCAGGCCGAGAATTCGCTCGCCGTCGGTCACCACAATCATGCGCACATCGGTGATGGGCCAGTGCGAGAGCAGCTCGGCGACATGCCCGCGGTCCTTGATGGAAAGATACAGACCGCGCGGACGACGGAAGATGGCACCGAACTCCAGACAGGCCTCGCCGACTGTGGGGGTGTAGATGATGGGAATCATCTCTTCCAGATGTTCACTGATCACGCGGTAGAAGAGGGTCTCGTTGCGATTCTGCAGCGTGGTCAGAAAGATGTACTTTTCCAGAGGGCTGGTCTTGCGACGGAAATTGCCCAAGGCCCGGGCGACCTGCTCCTCGAGCGAGAAGACACGTGCGGGCAGCAAACCGCGAAGCCCGAGAGCATCGCGCTCCACCACGGTGAAGGCGGTTCCCTTGTTGAGCAAAGAGTCGTTCAGGAGCGCGTTGCCGCGCGGAATCGGCAACCCCCCGCCTGAATCCAAGCCGCCATCCTGGTGCATCATACGGCAAGTATGCACCCAAAGCGACCGTTCAGCTCGGCGGATTTTGGCTGGAATGACGCATTTCGAACATGGGGACAACCGATTCGGACGAAGCGTCGGCGCCGCCTCCGTCAAGGCAAGATGCATGCAAAAGCGACGCACGTCGCAAAGGCGGAATCCCGTGCCCAACGAAAACCTGGAAGTAACCCATGGGGTTACTTCCCTGGCCGAGCATCGGGAACGGCTGAAGAGGATTTAGGAGGTGAGCAACGACAGGCAGTCACCCGGTGCGAGCGGTCAGTGACGATAGAAACGACAGAGAGCTGTCGCGGACATGAGTCACCGTTATGGATACACCTTCGTGCAGAACTGGGCGATCACCGAATCCGCCAAGGTCACCGCAGGCTCAAAATTTGCCGCCATCCCCCACGGGGGGTGGACGGTGAAAGAGACGATGAGTAATACCGCGATCAGCCTTTACCGAGGATCATTTGCCTCCCGGGGGTTTACAGCGTGAGAATCGCGGATCTTGAAGATGGCCGTGAAGGAGCGGGACTTCCGGTCGGTTCGGCGGTGAAGGGACCTGGTGGAATTTGACTTCTCGTTTGGGATGAGCAGGCAACGAGAGGAAGACGGCGCGACCTGAAAAAAGAAATCCGATCGACAGTTCTGCGTGGTTGGCGCAAACGCTGCTGGTAACGAATCTCTCGTTTTCCACCGTGAGTTCAGACTCTTCCCATCCTCTCGTTAACGCCGCCTCGGCACTGAGTTTGTCCGAAGGTACTTCGGCGCTGAGGTTTACGGCACCGTCGAGTTGTGATAAAAACCCCTTCGGGGCGGATGGGTCAATGGCCGAACGGCATGCGTGGTTTGCCCAGGAGGTGCAGCCCCACGATCGTCAACTCAAGGCGTTTGTGCGCGGAACCTACCCTGCTGTTCGCGACATCGAGGATGTGGTCCAGGAGTCCTATCTCAGGCTGTGGAAAGCAGCGGCCCAAGAACCGATCGAGTCGGCCAAGGCGTTCCTGTTCCTCGTCGCCCGCCGCGTGGCGCTCAATTTCATCCGCAAGCAACGAAATGCGCCCTTTGAACCCTATGGCGAGCGCGTGGCTGCACGGGTCTTGGAAGAAACGCCCGATGCGGTGGAGGCGCTGATGGTTCAGGAACGCGTCGACCTGCTGGCCGACGCTCTCATGACGCTCCCCCCCCGATGCCGAGATGTTACGGTGCTGCATAAAGTGAAAGGCCTGACACAGAAAGAAGTGGCCGTTCAGCTCGGGATCAGCGAGCGCACGGTCGAGACCCATGTGCGCGTGGGTGTCTCCCGCTGCCACGTTTACCTGCGTGAACATGGATTGAACTCCCTCCACCGCGATGAAACCTGATTCCTCCAAAACGGCGGGTTCTTTGGGCACGTGGGAGGAAGCGCCTCTGGAATGGCCCCGTTCGGCCGGTCAGATGGAAAGCCTCATGGCCGCCCTTGATGTGCGGAAGAAACGCCTGCGCTGCAAACGCCGCCGGGCGCTCTCCGCGGTGGCCGCGGTCGGTGCGACCGCGCTTGTGATGATGGGACTCTTTTTCCTGCCGGCGAAGGCGCCGATTTCGCCAGAGCCCCTCGGTCTGTTATCTCCACGGTCGCGCTCGGTTGTCGTCACCGCTCCGGAGCGTCGCGAACTTCCCGATGGGTCGATCGTTGAGCTCAGGGCGGGAGCGGAGATCGAACTCGCCTTTCTTCCGGAGGCCCGAACGGTGAGGCTGCTTCGCGGCGAAGCTCTCTTTGACGTGGCTTCAGACCCAAGCCGGCCCTTCGTGGTTGCAGCCGGGTTGGTCCACTTCCGCGCCGTCGGAACGGCGTTTTCGGTGGGGCTGCGAGCGGATTCGGTGGAGATGCTGGTCACGGAGGGAACGGTCGAGGTCGAACGCCTCGGTCCTGGGGGCACGCAGCTGGAGTCCGCGCCGGCGGGCCCGGTCCGGGTGGAAACGGCCACCGCACCCCTGACGACGGTGGTTGCGGGAAATCGAATTGTGGTTGAATTCGCGGATATTCACGTGCCGGTGGTGCTGCCGGCGTCCCCGGCGGAGACGAGTGAAAAACTTTCATGGCGGGTGCCGCGATTGGAGTTCAATGAAACGCCGTTGTCGGAGGTGGTCCTCCTTCTCGATCGTCATCGTGGGAGTCAAATCAACCTCGCGCAGGCTGAACTGGGCCGCGTGGAGATCAGCGGCTCGCTCCGAGCGGACAACATCGAACCGCTCCTCGAGATTCTGGATATCACCTATCGAATCCAAGCCGTGCGCTCTCCTGATGGCAAAATTGAGCTGAAGCGACGTCCCTGAGCGAGTTCCTGTCGCGACGCCGCGACCTCGGAGCGCAAATTGAACGCGCCTGAAAAACATTCTGCCGATTTGTCTACGGGCTCTTTCCGTCTCGCGGGTCTCCCGGATATGCCCACACCACGTTTTGTCTCGCGGATCTGGAGAACCTGGACCTTCGCCTTACTGGGGATCAGCTCGTTGCTGCCGATGACGGCGGCCGAAAAGCTGCGGTTTGATATTCCCGCAGGAACGGCGGACGTGACGCTCAAGGCGTTTATTGTTCAGTCGGGAGCGGAGGTCGTCTATCCGGCGGAAATCGCGCGCGGGGTGAAGACGTTTGCGCTCAAAGGCGAGTGGACCCCGGCGGAAGCAATCAGTCAGCTTCTCCAGGGAACGAATCTGAGCGTAAAACAGGACGAGAAGAACCGGACCTTTATGATTTCCCGCGACCCAAACGGGTCAAGGGCGGTAGCGGCGACCACCCGCGACCGTCCTCAGACTAGCGCCAAGCTGGGCGACGGCACGATTGCGCTGACCGAGGTGGAAGTGACAGGCTCACGTATCCGCGGTGTCCTCGGAGAAGCGACGGTCCAACCGGTGATCAGCTTCACGGCCGCCGAGCTCGAAGAATTGGGTGTGCAGGTGATGACGGACCTCAATACCTACATCCCCCAGCTTCCGACGATCGCATGGGAGAGCACGCCGGAAACCGGGATCACCAATCTCGCCAACAATGGAGGCCGGATCAATTTCAACGGAGGGCTCCGCAATTTGGGCAACACAGCCACTCTCCTGCTCGTCAACGGACGTCGCGTGCCCAAGCTCGGCACAGCCACCGGGTCCGATGCCTACGACTTGAGCGGAATACCCATGTCGTCGATCGAACGAATCGAGGTGCTCACCGATGGTGCGTCCGCCGTATATGGTGCCGACGCCCTCGCCGGAGTGATCAATATCATCCTCAAGCGGAACTACCGCGGTTCTCAGGTGACCGCGACCTACGGAAATACGTTCGAAAGCGACACGGGTTACCGGAACGTGCAACTGTCCGCGGGTTACAGCACGGGCAAGCTATCGCTCAACGTCTCCGCCAACTGGTCAAAAACCAACTCCCTGTCACCGCGCGACCGCTGGTTCAGCGCCTCCAACGATCGTCGACCTTTGGGTGGCACGGACGGGCGGGGTATCATTCGTGAAGGCCCCGGCAGCATCCGCGCTCAAAGCGGGCAGAATCTTCCGGGGCTCAACTCGCCTGAAGCGCCCATCCCTCCAGGCTCGACCGGCGTCAATCTGACGGTCGCCGACTTTGTCAATGCAGGCCCGATGCCGGACATCTATGATGCCCCGAAGTACGAGGTCTTTGGCGACCGTGGCAACCGAGGCGTGAACCTGCGTGCGGAATACGAATACAAACCGTGGCTGACCGCCTTCGTTGAAGGTACATGGAACGAGCTGACCTCCTACCGCCCTGGCAATCCGAGGACCGTTTCGGTCCTCGTGCCGGCGGGCTACGCGGGAAACCCCTTTGGCGTACCCATCTTTGTGCGACGTGCCTATTGGGAGATGATGCCGCTGCTCGAGACCAACATCAAGACGGTCTCCAAGACGGTTCTGACGGGAGTCCGCGGGAATCTGCCCCATGGGTGGCGCTACGAAGGTGGGGTGCAGAAGCAGGATTCCGCCTACAGTGTGACCGGGGCCGGTGGTGGTGGAGTATTTCAAGGAACGACGGCCCTGCAGGCGGCGATCAACGATCCCCTCCGCCGTCCGATTGTACTCAACGACGGCACGGTCAACTCCCCCAATTCCAAAGACCTCCTCATGAGCATGCTGCTCAACGGCAGCTACTCAGAGCGTCCGGAAGTCTGGACCTATGACCTGAAGGCGGATGGGCCCATCTGGACTCTTCCAGCCGGTGAAATCAAGGTGGCCGTGGGCGTGGAGCGTCAGGAGGAATACGCCAAATTTGTCATTCCGGCCAATGACATTTTCGGTCGCCTGGCGAGGGCTGTGGAACGCAACTCCAACGGGATTTTTGCCGAGGTTCAGGTGCCGCTGGTCTCAGCGGAAAAACCACTGCCCTTGGTTCACAAGCTCGGTGCCAACGTTTCCGCCCGGCGTGATGACTACTCGGACTTCGGTGCCAAGACGGTGCCGCGCTACAGTCTCTTCTATTACCCGTTCAAGGCGCTCGCACTGCGCGGCAGTTTTGGAAACGGGTTCAAGGCACCGACGTTGTCCCAGACCTACGCGCCCATGCGCGATTCGAACGTCATCATTGGCATTGGCGCAGCCATCTTCGATCCGGAGCGCAACGGCGAAATCGTCACGGGCGCGGTGGTCCAGCGCCAAGGGGGCAATCTGGCCCTCAAACCGGAGGAGTCGGAGAATCTCAATCTGGGCGTGCTGCTGGAGGTGCCATTCGCGAAGGGACTTTCGTTTTCGATCGACTACTACGAAATCAAGCAGACCGATCGCGTGGGTGGATCTCTGCCGGAGATCATCCGCAACTTTCCGGAGCGCCTGACCCGGGCCGAGCCCTCGCCGGCGGACGTCGCCGCCGGGATTCCCGGCATCATCATCGGAGCGGATGTACGCTCAATCAATCTGTCCAGTTACGAGGCGGCGGGCCTGGACTACCAGCTCCGCTACATCCGCCGGGTCGATCGGCTGGGGAACTTCAGCCTGAGGCTCACCGCCAACAAGCCCAAGCGGGCCCTGCTCCGGGGGGCCCCGGATGCCCTGCCGCGGGACAATCTTCCCGGAGGCTATTGGCGCGGAACCGGCGTCCTGACGTGGAACCGCGGCCCGGTGGGCGCAGGTGTCACGGCCACCTACACCTCGCCGTATGTCGGTCGTTATTTCCCGGGCGGGACGTATTTCAACAACAACACCCAGTTCAACAAGTCCGTCCTCCTGTGGGATGCGAATATCTCGTATGACTTTGGAGGTGACCGCTGGCAGCCCAAGGGCTGGACCCGGCATCTGTTTGAGGATCTTCGCCTGAGTGCCAACGTGTACAATGTCCTCGAAAAGGAGCCGCAGATCAACGCGACCGGTTCGCCGATCCTGGGCACGATCGATCCCCGGGGCCGTCGGTATCAGGTTTCCCTGACCCGAAAGTTTTAAACAAAACGCCGGAAAAATCAGACATTGCCAATCGGGTGGGCGACGCGCGATCCTGCACGTTGTACGCGGGTTTTAGGCATCGAAAAAGAATCGCACCGGCGGTTTTGTTCGATGATCGTCCCCACGGCGCCGACGGCGCGTCGCCCTCCAGGACGGATCCTCGCCCACTCTTCGTGTGCTCCCATTCTCCCATGATCAAAACGCTGTTGCTTGCGCTGCTGGTTCACGCGTCAGGACTTCTCCTCGCTCAAGACGGATATGTCGTCAACGGCCGGCTCGATGGATTGGCCGATGGTCCTGTCCGCCTGCACCAGGTGTTCGATGGGACACTCATCGATGAAGCGGTCGTCGAGGGAGGAAGGTTCGTCTTTGCCAAGACGGGCCGCTTTGTGGGCAACAAAGTTTACCTGGCGGCTGCCGGACTGGGGCGCGTGGAGCTGTACCTTGAGCCCGGGACGATCCGTGTCGAGCGCACTCCGGCGGGCGCGATCATTGCGTCGGGGACGCCGTCAAACGACGCTCACCAGCGGTACCTCGCCGAAGTGGCACCGATCGAAGCGAAGATCGCTGATTTGCGAATACGGCACCGGCAGGAGAAGGATCCGCTTCGCAAAGACGAGATCGCCAAGGAACTGGGACATCAGTACAGCGTGGTCTTCTATCCGTTCCGCCGCGCATTCGCCTTGCAGAACAACCGGACCATCCTTGCGGCCGAATTCCTGTCCGCCGGCACCGGCGGCCTGACGTATGCCGACATGAAGGCATTGCTGGATAATCTGGATCCCGCGACGCCGGAAAACTGGTACACCAACCGGCTGAAGGAGCGTTGCGAAATTCTAGGTCGGACCGATTTCGGAAAGGTGGCGCCGGACTTTACCCTCCCGGATCCGGCGGGTAATCCGACCACCCTCTCGTCCTTGCGGGGCAGTTACGTCTTGGTTGATTTCTGGGCGTCGTGGTGCGCGCCGTGCCGCGCGGAGAACAAGAATGTGATGAAACTTTACGATCGTTACCACCAAGCCGGCTTTACGGTGATCAGTGTGTCCATCGACACCGACCGGGCGAAGTGGGAGAAGGCAATTCGCGAAGATGGGCTGCCGTGGCACCACGTCTCCAGCCTGACGGGTTGGAACTGTCCGGTGGCTCGCAGCCTGGGCGTCGCCTATGGCATGTCCGGGATTCCCTACACCTTGCTGCTGGATCGCGAAGGTCGGGTGATCGGCCACAATGTCACCGGAAAGCGCTTGGAATCGAAGCTGGAGCAGTTGCTGGGTGCACCCGTGGCCGGGAAATGACGGCCAGAAACCGCATCGGGTGGGAGTCGGAGGGAGCTTTGGACGGACACCTCAGACGCAGGAGCGGTATTCCGGCGTGAACCTGCGGCCTTCGATGTCGTCCTCCAGGCTCGCGGGTCGCGGATGCCGGGCAAGGCTCGCACCAAAGGCTTCCTCGGCGACGGCGGTGGCGTTGACGAGAGAAACTGCGCGGATGCGGCTGAAGGCGGGATAAATCCGACCCAAATTGAGGTCGTCGACCGTGACCAGCCCCGCGAACGTGCGAACGGGTTTGAGGAACATGGCGTCGGCGCAGAACGCATCGAGCCCGATGCCCGAGAAAATCTAGACATTGTTTCCTTGCCCGGGCGCGGGGGTGCGTCCGGAAACGGCGACCGGTGCGAACAAATGGTCCTTCCTGGTTTGACCTGAAGTCCAGGTCTGGGACTTGAGTTGCGACCGAATGGGTCGAAGAGAAGAGGACAAACCCTGCCTTCCAACCCATGACCGATCCGCTCGATCCGCCGGCGGAGCCGGAGAACGCCGCCGGGCTTGAAACCGATCCGAGCGTGACCGACTCAACCCCTGCCGATTCTGGGGGACGTTACTTTGCTTCCGGCCAGCATTGGCGCGCTTACGAGCTGGGGGAGAAGACCGGCAGCGGTCCGGTTCAGTATTATCAGGCGATCAACCTCAAATCGATGGAGCCGATGATCGTGCGGGTGGCACCGATCGACCCGGCAATCGAGTTGCGACGTCAGGTCTGGGTTCTGCTGCAGGATTTGAACTCCGAAAACGCGCTGCCGCTGATCGAGGCGACCGAGGAAGACGGTCACCGATTTGAGGTCACCGCCGCGCCTCCCCCGACGACCTTGCGCGAATGGTTGGCGACGCACCATGCCGACCCCCACGCGATTGAGCAGGCGGTGCGCCAACTGACTCCGGTGATCACCGAGCTTCATCTTCGTGGTCTGGCGCACCTCAACCTGCGTCCGGAGACGATCTATGTCACTCCCGGGACCCAGGGACTGACCTTTGAAATCGGCGGTTTGGAGGACGCGACGCCGATTGATCAAGGAGAGCTGGTTTCGGTGGGGGTGGATCCTTTTTATGCGCCGCCGGAGGCCGCGGGGCTTTTCCTCCATGAACCGGGCACCGGTTTGGGTGCTTGGGATTGGTGGTCCCTGGGGCGCGTCTTGCAGGAGTTTCTGCTGGGGCGTCACGTTCTCGGCTTTCATCTCAACCGGGACGTGTCGCGGATCACTCCGGAGCTTCGGTTGCGCGCCGAGGCCCTGCTGACCGAAAAGGACCCGGCCGGAGTGCGTGCCGGGGCGGTTGAACTGATGTCCAAGCTCGATCCTGGAGTCGAAAGGCTCCTGCGAGGGCTGCTCACCGGTTTGAGGGAGGGACGCTGGCGGTCGCGTGAGGTCAAACGCTGGCTCGACGGCTCGCGATCGCCGGATCGCTACGATCTCCCCCGGCAGGCCCATCTCTTTGTCTGGAAGGACGAGGCGTTTACCGTGGCCGAGGCCGCAGAATTATTCGCCCAGGAGGAGAATTGGGATGACGGTGAGGTGAACCTCTTTTCGCCCCCCGAGGATTCCACGACGCTGGTTTCATTTCTGGCCCGCGAGCCGACCCAGACCGCCGTGGCCGAACGTCTGCGGGCGGTGCTGGCGAAGGTGGATCTTCCGGCTTGGAAGGGATTGCCGCTGGAGGTTCGCCGAACGGCGCTGGCCGCGGCCGCCTGGTGCGTGTTGTCGGACGCGGGCGCTCCGGCCAAACTTCGGCTGCGGGGCCGCCGCCTCGACTGGATCGGCCTGCATGCCCTGGTCGACGCCGCGCCGGCGGAGGCGATCGCGCCCCTGCTGAAAGCGCTCACCTCCAAACCGTATATTGAATTAGTCGATACTCTCGACGCCGAGGCGGCGCGGTCCCTGACACTGCTCGCGCAAAGCGGGCGGGAGGCGATCAACCAGGCGGTGGACGCCGGCTGGCTGGAGCCGGACGATCTTGCCGCCCAGGGGGAGATCATGCACCTCGCGGTCATGCCGGCGCGCGAGGTCGACGCGCGTCTGCAGGCGCTGCGGAGCACGTATGCGATCACCCGCACCCCGGTGCTCGACGCCCACTTCAGCGCCCCCAAGCCGGAACGGTGGAAAGTTCTTCTGCTCGTCCACACCGGGCGCCGCCCGGACCGTTTTCTTTACGTCAGCCACGCGGAGTACAACCTCGAGCGCCATCAGCAGCTTGAGCAGCGATGCGCGAAGCTCGCCGTGTTTGTCTTTTGGAAGGAGTTGCAACGCATCCTCAGGTTCTCCCCGTGGTTCTTCCTTCCGTGGTGGATTGCCGGCCCTGGCTGGCTGGCCCTGGCGGTCATCCTCCATGCGCGGACCCGCGATCCGGTCATGACCCTGATGTTTGCCGCCGTTGTCCTGGCGCTCCGGGGTTTGCTGCACCTGCAGATCCGGGGGCGGGTGAAACGCCACGACCCCGGTGCCCCGCCCTGGTCGTGGCGGGACGGTCCGCATCGCTGTCAAGCCGAGGCTGAAAGGGTCCGGCCCGCCGAGGCCGAAGGGGCGGCGATCGGCACCCTTTCCCGGCAGGTCCGGTCCCTTGCGGCCGAGATGGCGGCGATTCCACTGGATCCGCGTCCGGCATCGAGGGTGCGGTCCCCGGGATTCAGCGGGCTCCAGGGGGGCGCTGCCGCCGGTCTGATGGCGGCGCTGGTTGCGATCAGTTACCTTGCCCGGGCCCCCGCCGTGGCGGATTCCGCGCCCTCCGCGCGAGTGGATTCCGCTCCCCCCGCGAGTGTGGCCTCCGGGAGTGCCGCGGCTGCGCCGCCGCTGCTCGCGCAACCCGTCTTTGTGCCCCCTCCTCCCGGATTCCCGCCGGGATCGTATGAGGAAGTAAACGACGGATTCGGCCGGCAGGTCCGGGGGCCGCTCCAGGCCTGGGACATCCCGCCGGACCGGGTCGGACCCCCGCTGGTCGTCCGCCAGCGCCTGCCGGCGAGCGCCAACCAGACCGCCCACGCCCGCATTGAGGGCGAACGGCTGCTCCGGCCGTATCCGAGCAAGGGATTCGAGGCGATCCTGGCGGTGCGCGTGCCAATGGAGGCCGGGGCCGGGGTCGGTCTGATGCTTTTTGACACCGGCAAACGCGTGCTGATCGAGCCCCGGGTCCTTCTCGTGCCGGGCACGCCGCAGGCGAAGGTCTGGACGCAGCTGGGCGACCATCGGGTGGTCTTTCTGGGTGACCCTCCGCCCGTCGGGACCGCGCTTCCGGAGCCGCCGGACCCAGGTTTGCCTCCGCTCGAGCCGTAGGGTATTTTTTGAGGATGTGGGGGTTGAGCGATGTCAAACCTGCGGCCTCGGCGAGGCCACCTACATGGGACGGCTCATCCAGTAAACGCCGAAAGCCAGGGTCAGCACGGCGATGGCGGTTCCCGCCTTGAGGTATTCCAGGAACGAGAGGTGGATCCCGCGCTTTCGTGCGATCTCAGCCACGATCAGGTTCGCGACCGAACCGAGCAGAGTCAGGTTCCCGGCCAGCGTGGTCGCCATGGCCAGCGTCAGCCAGACCGTGGGTGGATCGGCCAGCGACGGAACAATCGGACGGAAAAGCATCACCGCGGGCACATTGGACACGAGATTGCTCAGCAGCAGCGCGACGGCGGTCAGCGGCAGGGCTCCTCCGTCCGCGTAGGGGCGGAGGGTGGCGAAGAGCATCCCGCCCAATCCGGAAACCTCGATTGCGCCAGTGACGACAAACAGGCCGCAGAAAAACACCAGTAATCCCCAATCGATTTCCTGGAAAACGCGCTCCGGTTCGGTCCGACGGGTCACGAGCAGCAGTGCGGCCGCGACCGCCGCCGCCAGGGGCACCGGCATGCCGAGGATGAGTGCCACGACCATCACCGCCGTGGCCAGGAGAGACTTTCGCAGCAGGCGGGCATCCGCTGCGAACGTGATCCCGACGTCGGTGGCCAGCGGCACGGCGCGGAACTCCCGCCGATAGATCATGATCAGAACCCCCCACGCCACGGCGAGCCCCACCACGGCGACCGGTGCCAGCGCCAAGGTGAAGTCGACAAAGGTAATGCCCGAGGAGATCCCAACGAGCATGTTTTGGGGGTTTCCGGTGATCGTGGCGACCGAGCCGATGTTGGCGGAAGTGACCAACCCGACGAGGTAGGGCAGCGGATTGCGCCGCAGGGCGATGGTCACGTCCAAGACCAACGGGGTGAAGACCAGGACGATCGTATCGTTGAGGAAAACGGCCGAAAAGAGCCCGGAAACGCCGATGATCAACGCGAGCAGACGTCGGGGAGTACGGGCGAAAGTGACGACATGCGCCGTCACCCGTTGAAAGAATCCCGCCAGGCGCAGGTTCACATTCAGCACCATCATGCCGAAGAGCAGCAGAATCGTGTTCCAGTCGACAGCCTTGTACGCCTCCTCCAGCGAGAGGGCACCCAAGGCGATGAGCAGCGTGGCACCGACCAACGAAATGGTCGCCCGATTCATTTTCAGAGCCGGATAACGTCCGATCGCGACCCCGACCAGCGTCAGGACGGAAACGATCGCGGTCAGGATTTGCAGGGAACTCATGAAGCCATGACGCTGGCCTTACGGGACGTAGTAGGCCCGGTACCAATCGACAAACGCCCGCAATCCGTCTTCCAGCGTTGTCTTGGGGACGTAGCCGATCGCGGCGAAAACCTTGTCGAGGCTGGCGCACGTTTCGGGAACGTCGGCGGCCTGCGGAGGCAGCAGGTTCAACGTGGCGGGCTTTCCGATCAAGGCGGCGAGCATGTCGACCACCACACGCACTTCAACCGGACGATGATGACCGAGGTTGAAGATCTGGAACGGGGGAGAGGGAGTGGCCGCCGGTGGATAGAGCAACGTCTTGACGATCCCCTCAACGATATCGTCGATGAAGGTAAAATCCCGCCGATTAAGGCCTTCTGCGAAAAGATTGATCGGCTCGCCGGCGAAGATGCTGCGGGCGAAGAGGGTGGGCGCGGTGTCGGGGCGACCCCAAGGCCCGTAGACATTGAAGAACCGCAAGCCCGTCAGGTGCAGCCCGTGGAGGTGGGCGTAGCTGTGAGCCATGACCTCGTTGCTCTTCTTGGTCGCCCCGTAGAACGAGAGTGGCCGGCTGGTGTCGCCGTCCTCCCGAAAGGGGGTTTGGGCCTCGGCTCCGTAAACGCTGCTGGAAGAGGCGAAAACGAGATGTTTGGGCGGATGGCGGCGTGCGGCTTCGAGCACGTTGAAGAAACCCACGAGGTTGCTTTGCACGTAGGCCGCCGGGTGGTCGACGCTGTGCCGGACGTTGGCTTGGGCGCCCAGATGGACGACGTACGTGGGGCGGAGGTGACTCCACAGGCCCTGAAGCCGGGCCAAATCGGAAAAATCGAGGTGGATGAACCGGAAATCGTCGTACCGCGAGAGCTCAGCCAAGCGGGCCTGTTTCAACTCAACGGAGTAGTAGTCGCTCAGGTTGTCGATGCCCACGACTTCGCAGCGGCGCGACTCGGCCAGACGGCGGCAGACATGGTAGCCGATGAAGCCGGCGGCTCCGGTGACGAGTACTTTCATGAGGGGCGTGCGTTACAACCTTTCAAGGAAGTTGTAAACTTCCGCTTGCCGCCGGAAAAATGTGCCTACTATGTTGCATGGGGCATATACCCCCACACCTTTCACCTATGAAGATCAAAGCCTATCTCAAACCGCATTGTGGATGGTCCAACGGCGTCCGTGCCATCTTTCGGAAGTATAGCCTGCCGTTTGCAGATGTTGACATCATCAATGACCGTGCGAATTACGCGGAAATGGTGCAAAAGTCGGGTCAGCCCTTGTCCCCCTGCGTCGAGATCGATGGGGTCATGCTGTCTGATATCTCGGGTGAGGAAGTGGAGAACTATCTCCTTTCCAACCAATTAGTCACACCGACGGAACAAGCCGCGGGTGCGGCGACGAATGCGGGTTGCTCAGATGACGAGCACGCCAAGATGGCGACTAAAACGATTCGTTTCTTCTGAGCTCGCGCTTTGCTTTCCCGATTCCTTTTCCCGGGCCGGCGTCGCGCATTTTGCGTGACCGGCCTTTTTCTTGCCTAAATACCGGCTCGACTGCGCCTCCTTCACTGGCAGACGCTTCTTTTCCACCCGTTTTTTTCGCCACGTCCCAACGAACGCACCTCCTCGGTGCGGACCCTGACTCATGAACAGCAGCCCTCAAAGCAACCCACACACCCTGCCACCGACCCTTGGACTCCCCAAGAAGCAGGGGCTTTACGATCCTTGGTTTGAGCACGACGCCTGTGGCGTCGGCTTCGTGGTGGATATGAAGGGACGCAAATCGCACCGCATCCTCGAGCAAGGACTGCAAATTCTTCGCAATCTCGACCACCGAGGTGCCAGTGGCAGTGAAATCAACACGGGTGACGGTGCTGGGATTCTCCTGCAGATGCCGGATGGATTTTTTCAGGAAGTGTGCAAAAACACCCGCATTACCCTGCCGGCGGCCGGTGAATATGGCTGCGGTCTGGTTTATCTGCCGCGCAACCCGACGGTCCGGCGGAAGGTGGAAGAACGGTTTGAGCAGGTCATTCAATCGGAAGGCCAGGTTTTCCTTGGCTGGCGAACCGTGCCGACGAACAGCGCGCCCTTGGGCGACAGCGCCCTCTCGTGCGAACCGTTCATGCGGCAGATTTTCATCGGCCGCGGGCCGGACGTGGCCGACGATCTGACGTTCGAGCGCAAGCTCTACATCATTCGCAAGCGCGGCTATACCGAGATCCGTACCTCGACCCTTGCCGGCGCCGAGTACTGGTATGTGGTCAGCCTCTCGATGAAGACCTTGGTCTACAAGGGCATGTTGACCACCGATCAGGTCGATCAGTACTTCCCGGACCTGAAGAATCCCTTGATGGAAACGGCCCTCGCGCTGGTCCATTCGCGATTCAGCACCAACACGTTCCCGAGCTGGGAACGCGCTCATCCTTACCGATACCTCGCCCACAACGGCGAGATCAACACCCTGCGCGGCAACATCAACTGGATGCACGCCCGCCAGGCGCTCTTCGAGAGCGAACTGTTCGGCGACGACATTCAGAAGATCCTACCGATCATCAATCCCAACGGGAGCGATTCGTCGATGTTCGACAATACGCTCGAATTGCTCGTGCTCGCCGGCCGTCCGCTGGCCCACGCGATGATGATGATGATTCCCGAGCCGTGGTCGCACCACGAGTCGATGGATCCGGAGCGCCGCGCCTTCTACCATTACCACTCCTGTTTGATGGAGCCATGGGATGGACCGGCTTCGATTGCCTTCACCGACGGACGGCAGATTGGCGCGATCCTCGATCGCAACGGTCTCCGGCCCTCGCGTTATTATGTGACCAAGGACGGACTGGTGATCATGGCGTCCGAGGCCGGCGTGCTCGACATCCCGCCCGAGGAGGTCCTCACGAAGGGCCGCCTGCAGCCTGGCCGGATGTTCCTGATCGATACCGAGCAGGGCCGGATCATTGAGGACGAGGAGATCAAGCGCGAGATCTGCGGCGCCCGCCCCTACCGCCAGTGGCTCGACGAGCATCTGGTGCAGTTGGCCGATCTGCCCGAGGCACCGGTGGCGGAAACCCCCGACCACGAGACGCTGCTCCAGCGGCAGATCGCCTTCGGTTACACTCATGAGGACGAACGCATCATCCTCACGCCGATGGCGCGCGACGGAGTCGAGGCCGTCGGCTCGATGGGCAACGACGCCGCCCTCGCCGTGCTCTCGAACAAGCCGCGCCTGCTCTACGATTATTTCAAGCAGCTCTTCGCGCAGGTGACCAACCCGCCGATCGACTGTATCCGAGAAGAAATCATCACCTCCGCCGAGACCCGTCTCGGTTCCGAGGGCAATCTGCTCAACCCCCAGCCCTCGGCCTGCCGCCGCGTGGAGCTGAAGTGGCCCATCCTGACCAACGAGGAGTTCGCCAAGATCCGCCGCACCCAGCTGCCCGGCCTGCACGTCGGCGTGCTGCCGATCCTGTTCCGTGTGACCCGCGGTGAGAAGGGTCTCGCCAAGTCGATGGAGGAGCTCTCGATCATGGCCCGGCGCATGATCGAGGAGGACGAGGTCAATGTGCTCGTGCTCAGCGACCGCGGGGTCACCCGCGACTACGCCCCGATCCCGTCCCTGCTCGCGATCGCCGGCCTGCATCACTACCTGATCCGCGAGGGTCTGCGCACGCGCGTCAGTCTCGTCCTTGAGACCGGCGAGGCCCGCGAGGTCCACCATTTCGCGCTGCTCATCGGCTACGGCTGTTCCGCGATCAATCCCTACGTCGCCTTCGAGACGATTGATGGCATGATCCGCGAGGGCCAGCTCCCGGGCGTCGACCACAAGACCGCCTGCAAGAACATGGTCAAGGCCGCCTCCAAGGGCGTGATCAAGGTCATGTCCAAGATGGGCATCTCGGCCATCCAAAGCTACCGGGGCGCGCAGGTGTTTGAGGCGCTCGGCCTGCGACAGGACGTGATCGACCATTACTTCACGTGGACCCCCTCCCGGGTCGGCGGAATCGGCCTCGATGTCATTGCGCAGGAGGTCCTGATGCGTCATCGCGCCGCCTACTCGGATCGTGCGGTCAACAGCCACACCCTGCCCGGCGGTGGACTTTACCAGTGGCGCGCCACCGGTGAGGCCCATCTTTTCACCCCGGAGTCCATCCATCAGCTGCAAAAGGCGGTCCGGACCAACAGCGGCCTGGCCTACCGTGAGTATGCCAAGCTGATCAACGACCAGTCAAAGAACCTCTGCACGCTCCGCAGCCTGCTCCAGTTCAAGGGCGCCGTCCCGATCCCGATCACCGAGGTCGAATCGGCCGAGGCGATCATGAAACGCTTCAAAACCGGAGCCATGTCCTATGGCTCGATCTCGAAGGAGGCGCATGAGACGCTGGCGATTGCGATGAACCGCATCGGCGGCAAGTCCAATACCGGCGAGGGCGGCGAGGATCCCGAGCGCTTCATTCCGCTGGCCAACGGCGACTCGAAGAATTCCGCGATCAAGCAGGTCGCATCGGGCCGTTTCGGCGTGACCAGCGAGTACCTCGTCAGCGCCAAGGAGCTCCAGATCAAGATGGCCCAGGGCGCCAAGCCCGGTGAGGGCGGCCAGCTGCCCGGATCCAAGGTCTATCCGTGGATCGCCAAGACGCGGCACACCACCGCGGGCGTCGGGCTGATCTCGCCCCCGCCGCATCACGACATTTATTCGATCGAGGATCTCGCGGAGCTGATCCACGACCTCAAGAACAGCAACCGGCTCGCCCGCATCAGCGTCAAGCTGGTCGCCGAGGTCGGCGTCGGCACGATCGCCGCCGGCGTGGCCAAGGCCCATGCCGACGTGGTTTTGATTTCCGGATACGATGGAGGCACCGGGGCCTCGCCCCAGACCTCGCTGCAGCACGCGGGCCTGCCTTGGGAACTCGGACTGGCCGAGACCCACCAGACGCTCGTGCTGAACAACCTCCGCTCCCGCATCACCGTCGAGACGGACGGGCAGCTCAAGACCGGTCGCGACGTCGCGATCGCCGCGCTCCTTGGCGCCGAGGAGTTCGGTTTCGCCACCGCCCCGCTCGTCGCCACCGGTTGCATCATGATGCGCGTCTGCCATCTGAACACCTGCCCGACCGGCGTCGCCACCCAGGATCCGCAGTTGCGCGCCAAATACACCGGCAAGCCCGAGCATGTGGTGAACTTCATGAAGTTCATCGCCGAGGATTTGCGCGAGATCATGGCCCAGCTCGGCTTCCGCACGATCGAGGAGATGGTCGGCCGCACCGACAAGCTTGAGGGCCGCAAGGCCGTCGACCACTGGAAGGCCAAGGGGCTCGATTTCTCGAGCATGCTCTACCAGCCGGATGCCGGACCCGAGATCGGTCGTTTCTGCCAGATGAAGCAGGACCACGGGATCGATCGCTCGCTCGACGTGACCACGCTGCTTGGCCTCTGCGAGCCCGCGATCGAACGCGGCGAAAAGGTCATCGCCGAACTGCCCATCCGCAATGTCCACCGGGTGGTCGGCACCGTCACCAGCGGCGAGATCACCCGCAAGTACGGGGCCAAGGGGCTGCCGGACGACACCATCCGGATCCACTTCAAGGGTTCCGCCGGCCAGAGCTTCGGCGCCTTCATGACCCGTGGCATGACCTTCACTCTCGAGGGCGATGCCAACGACTACGTCGGCAAGGGGCTTTCGGGCGGCCGAATCATCGTGCATCCGTCCGCCGCCGCGACCTTCCGGCCCGAGGAGAACATGATCGTCGGCAATGTAGCCCTCTACGGCGCGACCGCCGGCGAAATCTTCATTCGCGGCATGGCCGGCGAGCGCTTCGCCGTGCGCAACTCGGGGGTGAACGCGGTCGTCGAGGCCATTGGCGACAATGGTTGCGAGTACATGACCGGCGGACGCGTCGTGATCATCGGACCGGCCGGACGCAACTTCGGCGCTGGCATGTCCGGCGGCGTCGCCTACGTGCTCGACGAGTCGGGCGACTTCGCCCAGCGGGTGAACCTGCAGATGGTCGGGATTGGCAAGGTCGAGTCCCCCAAGGACGTGGCCGAGCTGCTCGAATCCATCGAGAAGCACTTCGAGTGCACGCGCAGTTCCCGCGCCCAGTCGATCCTCGCCGCCTGGGACACCACCCTGCCGAAGTTCGTCAAGGTCATGCCCAAGGATTACCAGCGGATGCTCGCCTGCATCGAGCGTGCGCAGGCCCAGGGCCTGACCGGCGACGAGGCCATCATGGCCGCGTTCGAGGAAAACGCCCGCGACACCTCGCGTGTCGGAGGAAACTGAGCGCCGGCGATCCCAATCCCGCCCGCGCAAACCAAACCAATCATCCAGACTTCAATTTCCCATGGGCAAGCCAACCGGTTTCATCGAGTATTTGCGTGAACTGCCTGTCGATCGCACCGCCGCGGAGCGGGTGCGCGACTGGAAGGAGTTCCATCATCACATGGAGGAGAAGAAACTCCGCCAGCAGGGGGCTCGCTGCATGGACTGTGGTATCCCGTTCTGTCATACGGGCAAGCTGATCAGCGGGATGGCCTCGGGCTGTCCGATCAACAACCTCATTCCGGAGTGGAACGACCTCGTCTATCGCGGGCTTTGGAAGGAGGCCCTCGACCGGCTGCACAAGACGAACAACTTTCCGGAGTTCACCGGTCGTGTGTGTCCCGCCCCGTGCGAGGGTTCCTGCGTGCTCGGGATCAACGCGCCGCCGGTCACGATCAAGAACATCGAGGCGTCCATCATTGACCACGGTTGGGAGGAGGGCTGGGTCGTGCCCGAGCCGCCCAAGGTTCGCACGGGCAAGAAGGTCGCGGTCATCGGTTCGGGTCCCGCCGGGCTTTCCGCCGCGGCCCAGCTCAACCGCGCCGGCCATACGGTCACCGTCTTCGAACGGGCCGACCGGCCGGGCGGTCTGCTGATGTACGGCATCCCGAACATGAAACTCGACAAGCAGGAGGTCGTGCTCCGCCGGATCAAGCTGCTGGAGGAGGAGGGCATCAAGTTCATTTGCAACGCCAATGTCGGCGATAATGTCGAGCCGCAGATGTTCCTGAAGGAGTTCGATGCCACGGTCATCTGCACCGGGGCCACGCAGCCGCGCGATCTTCCGATCGAGGGCCGGACGCTGAAGGGCGTGCAATTCGCGATGGAGTTCCTCACCGCCAATACCAAAGCCGTGCTCAACGGCCGCGCCCAACCCTCCCCGATCTTCGCCAAGGGCAAGGATGTCGTGGTGATCGGCGGCGGCGACACCGGCACCGACTGCGTGGGCACGTCCATGCGGCATGGCTGCAAGAGCCTGCTCCAGATCGAGATCCTGCCCAAGCCGCCGGCCGAGCGGGCCACCGACAACCCTTGGCCGGAATGGCCCAAGGTCTATAAAATGGATTACGGCCAGGAAGAAGCCGCGGCGAAGTTCGGCGCCGATCCACGCATTTATCTCACGACGGTGAAGCAGTTCATCGGTGACGAACACGGGAATGTGAAGGAACTCGTGACCGTCGAGATCAAGTGGGAGAAGAACGACAAGGGGCAGTTTGTGCCCAAGGAAGTTCCCGGCAGCGAAAAGACCCGCCCGGCCCAATTGGTCCTCCTCGCACTCGGTTTTCTCGGACCGGAGCAGGCACTGGTGAAGGAAATCGGGCTGGAAACGGATGCCCGTTCCAACATCAAGGCCGAACACGAGAAGTACACCACCAGCATCAAGGGCGTCTTTGCCGCCGGCGACTGCCGCCGGGGCCAGAGTCTGATCGTCTGGGCGATCAACGAAGGCCGCGGCGCGGCCCGCGAGTGCGATCGTTACCTGATGGGCTCGACCGAACTGCCCTGATCGGGCTGGCGCGGCACGCGGCTGCCACGGCGATGACACGGCGCGAAGGAGGGGTGTAAGGGTTGTGGACGTGACGGGCAGTCGATCATCAGCCGTGGAGCGTCCCTTTCCCTGACTCACTCTCGTTCCGCGATCAAGCGCCGGTTGGCCCGGTTGGGCTTCTGTTTTTCCCGGCAGACCGCACTTGCTTCTGCGCGGTGCAGCGATTCACGTCTTGGCCCTGCGCCGGTTGTTCCCTTTGAGGTCTGTCGAGGGGTTGCTGCGCGCCGGTCATCACCCTCGTCTTCCCACTCCTTTTTAACATGTCCAAGGCCGCTCCTTCCACCGCCACCAAAGCCACGGCGACTCCGGTCGTCGCTCCCTCCAACGGTTTTGCCGCCGTTCCCGCAGAGTCCCGCAAGAACGTCGAACTCGCCATCAGCTCGATCACCAAGCAGTTCGGCGAGGGCTCGATCATGCGTTTGGGTGAAAACTCGAAGATGAAGGTCGAGACGCTCTCGACCGGTTCCCTCGCGGTCGATCTCGCCCTTGGCGTCGGCGGCCTGCCCCGCGGACGAATCGTCGAGATTTATGGCCCGGAGTCATCCGGTAAAACTACCTTTTGTCTGAGCGTGATCGCTGAGGCGCAAAAGCACGGCGGTTTGGCGGCCTTCATCGATGTCGAGCACGCCCTCGACCCAAAGTACGCGCGGATCGTTGGCGTCAATCTCGACGATCTGCTCGTGTCGCAGCCCGACTCGGGCGAAGACGCGCTGAACATCACCGAGACGCTGATCCGTTCCAACGCGATCGATGTCATTGTCATTGATTCAGTTGCGGCGCTGATTTCGAAGCAGGAACTCGATGGGCAGATGGGTGATGCCACGGTCGGTTCCCAGGCTCGCCTGATGTCGCAAGCCATGCGCCGGCTCACCGCCGTGGTCAGCAAGACCAAGTGCATCTGCATTTTCACCAATCAGATCCGCGAAAAGATCGGCGTCATGTTCGGCAGCCCGGAAACCACCCCCGGTGGTCGCGCGCTGAAATTCTTTTCTTCCATCCGCATCGACATTCGTCGCAAGGACCAGATCAAGACGCCCGAGGGCAAGGTCATCGGCAATCGCACCAAGATCAAGGTGGTGAAGAACAAGGTCGCGCCTCCCTTTACCGAGTGCGAGTTCGACATCATGTACGACGAGGGCATTTCCAAGTCCGGCTCGATCCTCGATCTCGGTTTGGAGCACAAGATTCTCGAAAAGAAGGGCGCTTGGATCGCGTACCAAGGGGAGTTGGTCGGTCAGGGCCGCGACGCCGCGAAACAGACGTTCCGCGAGAAACCGGAGCTGGCCGCTGCGATCATCAAGGCCGTGATGGAAAAGGTCACCGTCACGGGCGGCACGGCGGTGACGGGCAGCCGAGAGGCGGAGTAATGTTGGCCCGTCGCGCCGGTTGGAGCTGCCCTCGGCGAGGCCGGCTCCGCCGGAAACGACGATGGACGTCATTCCGGCGGACCGACGTTAGTGGATCTGGCCCCCGTTATGAAGCCGCCGTGTTTATCCAATTGATGCCCGGAACCTACACCGTGACTCTCTCGGGCAAAGCCGCGGCCGAAGGGGTGGGATTGGTTGAAGTTTACCAGATCCAGGAGTGAAGGTCGTTTTGGGTGAAATCGGACATTGCCCGGTGCGACGCTGGCGGGTTTGGCTATCGTCTGTCCCCTGCTTCAGGAAGAGCGGTTTCCGACGTCGGTCAGCCCTTTGACCGACGGGGAGGGAACTTTCTTCGGGTTTTGAGGGACGATGGACTTATGTGTGCTGCGATTACCTCCCTACCCGCTCGTTCTCTCCGGCAAATCTCCTGTCGCGTCTTGATCCAAGTCGGTCTGACGTTCGGATTGGCGACCGGGACCATGCTTTGGGGTCAGGTGGATCGGCCACCGGAACTGGTTTCCCGCACAGGCGGTGGAGGTGCAGTTTGGACATCGGTTGCAGAATTGGCCGAGGCTGCGAAGTCGGGAATACCTCGTGCCATGGCGCAATATGGAGAGTTGCAACTCGCAGGTGATCAGGTGGGCAAAAATGTGGCCTCCGCTCTTGAGTACCTGCGGCGAGCAGCGGGCACCGGTGAGGCGGCGGCGGTTTTTCGTTTGGGCAGGCTCTACGATGACGGCGGAGTTTTGCCACAGAACCGGGCAAGGGCTCAGGCCTATTACAAGGCGGCTGCGGCGGGTGGAATTCCTGAAGCGTTCTTCAACCTTGGGGCGTCCTACGCCAGTGGTCGTGGGGTCAAGCGGGACTATGCCGAGGGCCTCGCTTGGCTGATCCTGGCGCGGAAGCAAGGGGTGAGAAGTGACGGTGAGAACCAACTTCGGGCACGGATCGAGTCCCTCAAGCGGCCTCATTGGATCGCCGCGGCCGAGCGGCGGGCTCCGGAGATCGCCAAAGACTTGGCCTCCAAGACGGTGGTGCAGTGGTTGGAGGTCGCGGATGGGGGCCCGGTGACGCCGGCGGTGGTGGCACCGACGTGGGTGAAACCGACTCCGCCAGTGATCCGGCCCGCGATCGCGCCCGTGGGCTTGCCCGCTCCGGGGCCGCTCGTACCCCTGCTGCCTGGACCGGGCCTGCCGTCTCCGGATCCGCTGCAACTGCCTGAGCCACCGGCACCCAAGCCTTGAGGCTTTGGTTTTCGTGGGGCGACAACGTCCTCGCTCACCGAAACCGCACCCGATCGATCGGAGCCTATTGAATGCGTGGCCGACAACCCGGACTACACGACAGCTCCGTTGTAGGTGGCCTCGCCGAGGCCGCGACGGGACCCCCGGTCCCGCCTCCGCCTGCAGGTTCTTTTGTTTTGGGAGAAGACAGAGACGGAAAAGACGTCATGTCTTGACACTTGACAAAAGGCTCTTGACCGCCGCCCGGCCTTTGAGTGTCAGCAGTAGTCTCAGACATCCTGACCCGCAGGGAAAGAGGGTGACCTCAAGGTGGCGTATTCAAGTCGCAGGGAGGAGCCCGGGTAATGGGTTTCCGTGGTGTTGAGTTCGGCGCAGAGTCGGGCGGCAAGTT
>Ga0163144_10000925_pt1 | contig 69309 bp, 62 predicted proteins | sample OliLak19BULKMAT1_FD_123175 | JGI IMG/M metagenome (GOLD analysis project Ga0163144, IMG submission 123175) | Freshwater microbial mat bacterial communities from Lake Vanda, McMurdo Dry Valleys, Antarctica - Oligotrophic Lake LV.19.BULKMAT1 | ecosystem: Environmental > Aquatic > Freshwater >... | reverse complement strand
GCATGAGCGCGCCGGGCCACCCCAAGCCCCGTGCGCTGCGGCGCGCGGAACTTGCAACATGACCGCGCCACCCTGGATCGGCCTGGCAGGCCCGACGGCCAGTGGCAAGAGCGCGGTCGCACTCGCCTTGGCGGCGCAGCTGCCGCTGGAGATCATCAGCGTCGATTCAGCCCTGGTCTATCGCGGCATGGACATTGGTACCGCCAAGCCGACGGCTGCCGAACGCGCGGCGGTGCCGCATCACCTGATCGATCTGATCGACCCGCGCGAGGCCTACTCAGCAGCGCAGTTCGCCGCCGACGCGACGCGCCTGATCGCCGAGATCGGCGGCCGCGGCCGCTTGCCCTTGCTGGTCGGCGGCACGATGCTGTACTTCAAGATCCTCAGCGACGGCCTGGACGCGTTGCCTGCGTCCGATCCCAGCGTACGTGCCGAGATCCAGGCCCAGGCCTTTGCGGGCGGCTGGCCGCGCCTGCATGCCGCGCTGGCGCGCGTCGATCCGGCCAGCGCCGCCCGCTTGCCGCACACCGACGCCCAGCGCATCAGCCGCGCGCTCGAAGTCTTTCGTATCAGCGGGCGCACCTTGTCGAGCTTTCACACCGCACCGCGCGCGGCCGCAGCGCCGGCACTGATCTCGCTCGAGCCGGTGGCCCGACTCTGGTTGCACCAGCAGATCGAAGCCCGCTTCGACGCCATGTTGGCCAACGGCCTGATTGATGAAGTGCGCGGCCTGCATGCACGTGGCGACTTGCATGCCGAACTGCCGTCGATGCGCTGCGTCGGCTACCGCCAGGCCTGGACCGCACTCGACGAGGGCCTGTATGGCGACGCCTTGCGCGTGGCCGTGCGCGAACGCGGCATCGCCGCTACGCGCCAGTTGGCAAAGCGCCAACTGACCTGGCTGCGCGGCATGCCGCGCGAGGTGGTGGCCTGCGACGGCCCCGAGGTGCTGGCCAAGGTGGCGGCGCACATTCAGCAATGGCGGGCTTGATGACTCGGTGCGCGCGATGAGCGGTGTGCTGCTGCAGGTCGAACAACTGGCCAAGCACTACGCTGCCGCACCGGTGTTCGAACGGGTCACGTTCGAGGTCGCCCGCGGCGAGGTGGTGGCCATCCTGGGTGAGTCTGGCGTCGGCAAGTCGACCCTGCTGAACGCGTTGGCCGGTCTCGACACACCCAGCGCCGGCCGCGTCGAACTGGCGGGCCGGGTGTTGCAGGGCCTGGGCGAAACCCCGCTGGCGCACTGGCGCCGCGCCAACGTCGGCTTCGTCTTCCAGGCCTTTCATGTGCTGCCGCACCTGACGGTGGCGCAGAACATCGCCCTGCCCCTGCTGCTGCTGGGCCGACCCGATGGCCCGCGCGTGGCCCAACTGCTGGCGGCCGTGGGCCTTGTTGGGTTCGACGATCGTCTGCCGCGCACGCTGTCGGGCGGCCAATTGCAGCGCGTCGCGATCGCGCGCGCCCTCGTCCACCGACCGCCCCTGGTGCTGGCCGACGAGCCGACCGGCAACCTCGACCCCGAAACCGCCGAGCGCGTGATCGAGTTGCTGGCGACCCAGGTGCGTGCCGAAGGCGCAGCCTGTGTGCTGGTGACGCACTCCAAGGCCGCCGCCGCGCGCGCCGACCGCGTGCTGCGCTTGACCGCCCACGGCATCGAGCCAGCGTGAGCGAGCCCGCAGTGCGCAGCGCGGAGCCCGGCCAATGAGTTTGTGGCGGCTGCTGCGCACCCTCACGCTGCCCGAGTGGCGTGCCCACCCCCTGCGCCAGGCCCTGGCGCTGCTCGCAGTGGCACTGGGCGTGGCACTCGCCTTCTCGGTGCACCTGATCAATCAGTCGGCCCTGGCCGAGTTCTCAGCCGCCGTGCGCGCCGCCAACGGCGAACCCGATGCCGCCCTGGTGTGTGCCGCGCGTGAGGGCTGCGACGACGCCCTGGCGGACGCGCTGGCCACCAACCCGGCCATCACGCTGGCCAGCCCGGTTGTCGAAGTCGACAGCTATGCCATCGGCCGCAACGGCCAACGCATCGCCCTCAAGCTGGTGGGCATCGACGCCTTGCAAGTCGCCACCGTGGCACCCGCGCTCCTGCCGCGCGCAGCCGATGCGGCCGAGCGCCTGGCCGCGCTCGACCCCGACGCTGTCTTCCTCAACGCCAGCGCCCAGCAGCGCCTTGGCGTGCCAGCGGGCGAGCGGCTGCAGGTTCAGCACGGTCTGACGACCGTGTCCCTGCGCGTGGCCGGCCAGGTTGCAGCCGGCGGCGCCGCACTGGCGGTGATCGACATCGCCGGCGCGCAAACCCACTTCGGGCTCGAAGGCCGCCTCACGCGTATTGACCTGCGCCTGGCCCCGGGCGCGCGCGCGGACCTGCTGGCGCCTGAGCTGCCGGCCGGCTGGCGCGTGGCGGCCGCCGACGACGCCGCGCAGCGCGTGGCCAACGTCTCGCGCGCCTACCGCGTCAACCTGACGGTGCTGGCGTTGGTGGCCTTGTTCGTCGGCGCCTTCCTGGTTTTCTCGGTGCTGGCCTTGGCCGTGGCGCAGCGCACGCCCGGGCTGGCACTGCTCGGCGTGCTCGGGCTGTCGGCGGCTGAGCGCGGCCGCTTGGTGTTGGCCGAGTGCGCCTTGCTCGGCATCGTCGGCAGCTTGCTCGGGGTTGGCGCCGGCACGCTCATGGCCCAAGCGGCGCTGCGCTGGCTGGCGGGCGACTTGGGCGGCGGCTACTTTCCAGGTGTCGCGCCGGCGTTGGCCTTCTCGTGGTCCGGCGCACTTGCCTTCACAGCCCTCGGCAGTGTCGCTGCCATGGTCGGCGGCTGGCTGCCGGCACGCCAGGCTGCCGAGTTGGCGCCAGCCCAGGCCCTCAAGGGCCTCGGCGGCTCGCACCACGCCGCCGCGCCCTGGTGGCGCGGGCCACTGCTGCTGGCTGCGGGCGCCCTGCTGGCCCTGGCGCCACCGATCGCCGGCCTGCCGATCGCCGCCTATGCCTCGGTGGCCCTGCTGCTGATCGGTGGCATCGCCTGCGTGCCGGCCCTCATCCAGGCGTTGCTGGGCGGCCTGCGCACGCCGCAATCGCCCCTGGCCTTGCTGGCTCTGCAGCGCGCGCGCCACGAGCGCGACGCCGCTACCGTGGCGGTCGCGGGCGTGGTGGCCAGCCTGGCGCTGGCCGTGGCACTGACGGTGATGGTGGCGAGTTTTCGCGACGGGGTCGCACGCTGGCTCGACCAGGTGCTGCCCGCCGACTTGTACGTGCGCACGGCGTCGAGCAGCGCGGCCAGCGATCAGGCCTACCTGCCGCCCGGCTTTGTCGAGGCCGTCGCCGCCCTGCCCGGCATCGCGCGCGTCGAGGCGGTGCGCAACCGCGCCCTGATCCTCGACCCGGCGCGGCCCAGCGTGAGCCTGGTCGCGCGGCCCTTGCCCGACCCGGCGCAGAACCTGCCACTGCTGGCAGCGCCGTTGCCGCCGGGCACCACGCTGCCGGGGGTCTACGTCAGCGAAGCCGTGACCGCCTTGTACGGCGTGAGCCCGGGCCAGGTCATGACGCTGCCGCTCGGGGCCGCCACGGTGCAGGTCCAGGTGCTCGGCGTCTGGCGCGACTACTCGCGCCAGTTCGGTGCCATCGCCATCGACCGCGATGTCTATCAGCGCCTGACCGGCGACCTGCGCGTGAACGACCTGGCGCTCTGGCTCGCGCCGGGCGCGTCGCTCGACGCCGTGCAACGCGGAGTGCGCGGACTCGCCGGCGAGCCCGCGCTACTGGAGTTCACCGCCACGACGCAACTGCGTGCGCTGTCGCTGTCGATCTTCGACCGCAGCTTCGCCGTCACCTACTACCTGCAGGCGGTGGCCATCGCCATCGGCTTGGCCGGCATTGCCGCCAGTTTCTCGGCCCAGGTGCTGGCGCGGCGGCGCGAGTTCGGCCTGCTGGTGCACCTGGGCCTGACGCGGCGGCAGATCGTCGGCGTGGTCGCCGGTGAAGGCGCCGCGTGGACAGCGGCGGGGGCGCTGGCCGGCCTGGCCTTGGGCCTGGCCGTGGCCGTGGTGCTGGTGCACGTCGTCAACCCGCAGAGCTTTCACTGGACCATGGAGCTGCTGCTGCCCTGGGGCCGCCTGGCAGCACTGTGTGCTGCCGTGCTCCTGGCCGGCAGCGTCACCGCGGCCATCAGCGCACGGGCGGCCGCGTCGCGCGACGCCGTGACCGCCGTCAAGGAAGACTGGTGATCCCGCGCCGCGGCCTCTTGGCCTTGGCCGGCCTGGCCAGTCTGCCGGCGCATCCGGCGCGCGCGCAGGTGGCGCCGCGCGAGCTGCGCTTCCCGCGCGACCACGGCGCCCACCTGGAAGCGCGGATCGAGTGGTGGTACGCGACCGGATGGCTGCGCGACGCGCAGGCGGCGACCGACACCCCGGCCTTCGGCTTCCAGCTGACGTTCTTCCGCTCGCGCACCGGCCTGGCCGAGCAGCTCAAGAGTCGCTTCGCGGCGCGCCAGTTGTTGTTCGCCCACGCCGCGCTGACCGATCTGGCCGGCCAACGCTTGTTGCACGCCGAGCGCATTGCGCGCTGGAACGGCGACGAGGGCGCTGCGCGTGCCGCCGCGTCGCAGGCCGACACGCGCGTGCACATCGGCGATTGGCGCTTGCAACGCGAGGGCGCAACCTACCGCGCTGCGCTCGGCGACGAGGCGGCCGGCTTTGCCTACCGCCTGGGCCTGGCCACCACCCAGCCGCTGTTGCTGCAAGGCCAGGCCGGCTACAGCCGCAAGGGCCCGGACCCGACACAGGCCAGCCACTACATCAGCGAGCCGCACCTGGCCGTCAGCGGTGAGCTGCGCCACGGCGGCCAGACCCGCGCCGTGCGCGGCCAGGCCTGGCTCGACCACGAGTGGAGCGACTCCTTGCTGCCGACAGGTGCCGTCGGCTGGGACTGGATCGGCATCAACCTGGCCGACGGCAGCGCTCTGACGGCTTTTCAGCTGCGCCGCGCTGACGGCAGCGCGGTGTGGGCGGGCGGCAGTCACCGCTCGCGCGGCGCAACGACGCGCGCTTTCGGCGCCGACGAGGTGCGCTTCGAAGCGCTCGCCCACTGGACCAGTGCCGCCACGCGCGCGCGCTACCCGGTGCGCTGGCGCGTGCAAACGCCTGCAGGTACGTTCGAGCTGCGCGCCTTGCTCGAGGCCCAGGAACTCGACGGCCGCGCCAGCCTCGGCACGGTGTACTGGGAGGGCTTGTCGGAGTTGCGCGATGTCAGTGGGACACGCGTGGGCCTGGGCTACCTCGAGATGACGGGCTACGTCACGCCGCTGCGGCTGTAGCTTCTTTGGCCTGGATCAATACGGCGCTGCGTGCCGGCGACCACACTCAGCGGAGCGATCTGGAGCCCCCTCATGAACGACCGCAAACAACCCCTGTTCGTCGACTCGATCGATGCCGCTGTCGACCTTGTGCTTGAACGCATCCCGGGCAAGATCGTGCTCGGCATTCCGCTGGCGGTGGGCAAGCCCAACCCCTTCGTTAATGCCTCGTACCGACGCATCAAGGCCAACCCGGCGCGTCAGTTGCGCATCGTCACGGCCCTGTCCCTCTAGAAGCCCGTGGGCAAGAGCGACATCGAGCGGCACTTCCTCGAACCTCGGGTGGCGCGCGTGTTCGGCGACTACCCGGACCTGGCCTACGTGAAGGACGTGCGCGGTGGCGGCTTGCCGCCGAACATCGAAGTCTGCGAGTTCTTCATGAACACCTGCGACGACCTGGGCAACCTGAGCGCGCAGCAGAGCTGCATCTCGACCAACTACACCTTCGTCGCCCGTGACATGGCCGTGCAGGGCATGAACGTGATTGCACAAGCGGTGGGCGCGAAGGGCAGCGGCGCGGCGATGCGCCTGTCGATGTCGAGCAACCCCGAGGTGGTTCTCGAGGCGGTCGAGAAGGTGCGCGAAACCGGTCAAGCGCTGCTGACCATCGGCGTCATCAACCAGCAGATGCCCTTCATGCCGAATGGCGCCGAGGTCGCCCCGGGCTTGTACGACGTCGTCGTCACGGATCCGGCAGCCACGCATGCGGTGTTCGCACCGCCGAACAACGAAGTCAGCGCCGCCGACTACGCCATCGGCCTGCACGCCTCCAGCCTGGTCGACGACGGCGGCACGCTGCAGATCGGCATCGGCTCGCTCGGTGACGCCATCGGTCAGGCGCTGATCGTGCGCGACCGTCACGGCGACGAGTACCGGCGAATTGTCGACAGGTACCCGAGCGCTACCGCCAAAACCTGCCGCAAGTGCTGGAAGACAAGTTGCGGCCCTGGGCCGAGGCCGGCCTGCTGCCCGACTTTCCATTCGGCACCGACCTGACCGACGACGAGTTACACATCGTGCGCGCGTTGAGGAAGATGAAGCACGTCAGTCATCACTCGAGCGAGTTGCTGGCAATGGCGGTGAAGAGCCTGTTGGACGCCAAGGATGCGCCGGCGGCCCACCTCGAGCGGGTCGGCCTGGCCGAAGCGCACGGCTTCAAGGGTCTGGTGTTGCGCCGGCTCTTCGCCGGAAACCTCTGAAGCCTATCGAGACACGGCCCAGGGGTTCGCATCCCGCTGACGCGTGGGGGGCGGCCCGCTGCGCACGCAATTGCGTCCGGCGTCCTTGGCGGCGTACAGGGCCTGGTCGGCCTCGTGGATGAAGTTGGCGAGTGAGTCGTGGGCCAAGTCGAGCGTGGCCACGCCGACGCTGACCGTCGTGCGCACCACGCGCCCCTTCCACTCGAGGCTGAGTTGAGCCACGCGCTCGCGGATGCGTTCGGCGGCATCGAGCGCACCCAGCGGGTCGGCATGCGGCAGAAAGACGACGAACTCCTCGCCGCCGAAGCGGCCGAGCAGGTCGGGCTGCCGCAACGTGTCTCCGGCAGCGCGGGCGATCTCGCGCAGCATCAGGTCACCCGCCAGATGGCCATGGGTGTCGTTGACCGCCTTGAAATGGTCCACATCGATCATCAACAGCGCCGCCGACATGTCGTAGCGACGGCAGCGCGACCACTCGCGGTCGGCCAGCACCAGGAACTGGCGCCGGTTGTGCACGCCGGTGAGTTCGTCGCGCGTGGCCAGCACATCGAGCCGGGCGCGCGCCGCCTCCAGCTCGCAAAGCAGGCGCATCAGGGGCCAGGCAATCGGCGGGGTCAGCAGTAGCGCGCAAACCACCGCAGTCCCCGAGGCCGCCCAGCGGTCGCCCCCACCCGCCAGCGTCAACAAGAGGTGGGTGATGAGCAGGGCCAGCAGGGCCACTGCGGCCGTCAGCCAGGCCGTACAGGTCGACGGACCACGGGCCACGACGATTTGCTGGGCGCGACGGCTCCAGCGGGCGAACTGAACAGAGTCTTGTTTCATGGGCGCTTGCGGCGCAACGGCGCTGCCGTGAACCCTATTCGACCACAGCGCAACGTAACCGTGGCGTGCATACCGTGCTTCTGACGCGCCTTGCCAACGCGCGAACCGGGGGGGCGAACGCGCAACTTAGACTTGCTGCCATGGCCAAAGACACTTCCCGCGCCGCAGCGACCACACCGCGTTCCCTGAGCGGCCTGCTGCCCTTCCTGCGCCCCTACCGCATCCGCATTGCCCTGGCCCTGGTCTTTCTGGTCTTGTCGGCTGCCAGCACCCTGGTGCTGCCGGTGGCCCTGAAATCGCTCATCGACAGCGGCCTGGTCGCCGTCGAGCCCGGCGAGCGCGTGATGGCCCTGCGGGGCCACTTTGCGGCCCTGTTCGGGGTGGGCGCCGCGCTCGGCCTGTTTTCGGCGGCGCGCTTCTACATGGTCAGCTGGATCGGCGAGCGCGTCACCGCCGACCTGCGCAACGCGGTGTATGCCCATGTCATCGAGCAGAGCCCCGAGTTCTTCGAAACCAACCAGACCGGCGAGGTGCTGTCGCGCCTGACGACCGACACCACCCTGGTGCAGACGGTCGTCGGCTCGAGCCTGAGCATGGGCCTGCGCAACACCGTGTTGGGCCTGGGCGCACTCGGCATGCTGGTCATCACCAACCCGCTGGTGATGACACAGGTGCTCGGCATGCTGGTGCTGGTGGTGCTGCCCAGCGCCTACTTCGGCCGCCGCGTGCGCAAGCTGTCGCGCGCCAGCCAGGACCGCATCGCCGACTCCAGCGCCATCGCCGCCGAGGTTCTCAACGCCATCCCGGTGGTCCAGAGCTACACCCAGGAGGGGCGGGAAGCCGCGCGATTTGCGCTGGCCACCGAGAACGCCTTCGACACCGCGCGCAAGCGCACCCGGGTGCGGGCGCTGCTGGTGGCCTTCATCATCACCGCCACCTTCGGCGCCCTGCTGTGGGGCCTGTACCAGGGTACGCAGGCCGTGCTGGCGGGCAAGATCAGCCCGGGCCACCTGGGCCAGACCGTCGTCTACGTGTTGATCCTGGTGTCCAGCGTGGCCGTTCTGTCGGAGGTGTATGGCGACCTGCTGCGTGCCGCCGGCGCGACGGAACGCCTGATGGAGCTGCTGGTGCTGAGCTCGCCGGTGGCCGAGCCCGCTGCACCGCGCCCGCTGCCGGCGGCACATGGCGGCTCGTCGGTGCAACTCAGCGGCGTGAGCTTTAACTACCCGTCGCGGCCCTTGCAGGCGGCCCTGCGCGATATCGACCTCGAAGTGCACGCCGGCGAGACTGTCGCCCTGGTGGGGCCCAGCGGCGCTGGCAAGAGCACCGTGCTGCAGTTGCTGTTGCGCTACTACGATGCCCAGCACGGCACGGTGGCGATCGACGGCGTGCCGGTGCGCGAGCTCGCCCTGGCCACCTTGCGCCAGCGCGTGGGCATCGTGCCGCAAGACAGCGTGGTGTTCTCGACCAGCGCGCTGGAGAACATCCGCTACGGCCGGCCAGACGCGAGTGACGATGAGGTCGTCGCCGCCGCCAAGGCCGCCTTCGCCGACGACTTCATCCGGGCCTTGCCCGAAGGCTACGCCACCTACCTCGGCGAACGCGGGGTGCGCCTGTCGGGTGGCCAGCGTCAGCGTATCGCCATCGCCCGAGCGATGCTGAAGAACCCCCCGCTGTTGTTGCTCGACGAAGCCACCAGCGCACTCGACGCCGAGAGCGAACGCATGGTCCAGGCGGCACTCGAATCGGCCATGCGCGGGCGCACCACGCTGGTCATCGCCCACCGCCTGGCCACGGTGCAGCGCGCCGACCGCATCGTCGTGCTCGACCACGGCCAGATCGTCGACACCGGCACCCACGCGGAGCTGGTGGCGCGGGGGGGCTTGTATGCGCGGCTGGCCGCGATGCAGTTCGATCTGGCGCCGGCCCACACGGGCGCAATCGCATAACTCTCTTCGGAGCCGATGGACATGGCCTCACTTCCTCATCCGACCCCGCCCGTGCGCTCTCAGTACGAAGACTTCATGCGCCATGTCTTTGCGCATGGCGTGGACAAGGCCGACCGCACAGGTACCGGCACGCGCAGCGTGTTCGGCCACCAGCTGCGCTTCGATCTCGCCGAAGGCTTCCCGCTGGTGACGACCAAGAAGGTGCACCTCAAGTCCATCATCCTCGAGCTGCTGTGGTTCCTGCGCGGCGACGGCAACGCCACCTGGCTGCAAGAGCGCGGGGTGACGATCTGGAACGAATGGGCCAAGCCTGATGGCGACCTTGGTCCGGTCTACGGCGTGCAATGGCGCTCTTGGCCGACGCCGGGGGGCGGCCACATCGACCAGATTGCCGAGGTGGTCAAGCAACTCAAGACCAACCCCGACTCGCGCCGCCTCATCGTCAGCGCCTGGAACGTCGCCGAGCTGGGCAAGATGGCGCTCATGCCCTGCCACGCCTTCTTCCAGTTCTACGTCGCCAACAACCGACTCAGCTGCCAGCTGTATCAGCGCAGCGCCGACATCTTTCTCGGCGTTCCATTCAACATCGCCAGCTACGCCCTGCTCACGCACATGCTGGCCCAGCAGTGCGACCTGGAGGTCGGCGATTTCATCTGGACTGGCGGCGATTGCCACATCTACAGCAACCACCATGAGCAGGTGGCCACGCAATTGGCGCGCCAGCCGCGGGCCTACCCTCGGCTGGTGATCCAGCGCCGGCCGGCCTCGATCTTCGAGTACGTCTTTGAGGACTTCGCAGTGGAGGGCTACGACCCGCACCCGGCCATCAAGGCCGCCGTGGCCGTCTGATCACCGCCCTGGCGCCGCCACTGCCCGGGCTTGCCAGCGATCAAGGCCGCAGGCTCTTTTGAGTGGCGCAGCGCGCAGCCCGGGTCACTGGCATCGGCCAGACCCGCGCCCACCAGTTCCGCGCGTGGCTCGGGCGGTTACACGTACTGCATACCACCATACCGGGCCTGGCGGCCTGCCGTTGGCGCGCCGCTTGCGCGCGTGGCTATGCACCCCTGGCGCGGGGCACCACATGCAACACCTCGAAGACACAACAGACAACCGGCATATCTTGGGCAGGTTCGCGGCCAATCCGACGGCACTCACGGCCGAAGAACGCCCAGTGGCCCTTGCGCCAGTACTCAAGGGAGCCATCGCCTTCTCCCTCGATTGCGGCGTATGTCGGAGTGACCTCGTTGAATGGAACGATCTCAACACTGGTGATCTTGGTCACCAGGGTGGGCGCATTGTGATGATCAACGACGATCTCGATACTTCCAGTCGAAGGTAGCGCTTGGCCGTCGGCTTCGCAGCCCCACAGCAGGCTCGTCCCGGCTCGCTTGCGCCCCAAACGGATAAGCGAAAGCAGCTCTTCGGAGAGTTCGGCCGAGTCGCCGAATCCGTCAACGTGGACAGGTCCCTCCGGCAATTCGATCCCGACGGCTGCGAGCTCCTGGATCATCAAGGCAACGGAGGGCAATGGGGTCACTTTGTGGGATCAACCGTTCGAGAGCAGCGGTCGGTTGGGTACCACTCGCGCCGCGGGTAAGCCGAGGCTGACGCCTGGCACGGACTTGATGCCTTGAACTGACGAATGGAGCCAAAGACCGACAACAACTGCCGATCATCCATGCGTCCAACGATGTTTCGAACGACGGTGCCCATCACCTCCCGTACGCCAGACAGTCCAAGTGCGGCCGACTGCTGCTGGCCTGGCGGCCGTTCTTGCTGGGAGTCGCGGCGCCGCGATCGAAATGCTCTGAACTCGTCATACTGATCCAAATCAGCAACGCCAATCGCAGTTGGGTTCGTTGCCAGCAGCGCCCGCCCACGTTCTGTGATGCGCAGGACTCCGCGCTTCGGCGACTGAAGCAGCCCAGCCTGCTTCAAATAGGTTCTTGCCCAGCCTACCCGGTTGTCGAAAAGTGGGGCGGTACCACTGGGGAGCATTTCGCCACGCTCGTCGTCTGTCAGCTGGAACTCAATAGCAAGTCGTTCGACGGAGTCTCTGAATCTATGCTCGTCGCCGTCGGCGGCAAGCCGAAGCAGTGGAAGCATTGCGGTTTGGTAGTCAGGTATGGCCATGCTCGATTGTCGCTTCGGTGATGCCTAACCTTGATGTGGTGAACAGCCTCTTCAAGGGGCATCACTGGCGGTCGTGGGTAGCCCCTGACTTTGCCACTCGCTGATGCCGCCTGCCAGAAAGACACCTTCAAAGCCCTGACCTTTCAGCGCCGACGCCGCACCTTGACTCACTTCGTGGCCGAACACGCAGTAGGCGACCACGGGGACGGCCCTGTTGTTGCCGCGACTCCACGCGTCGAGCTGATCCGGCGGTACGCGCTCAGCTCCGGGGATCAGACTTGGATTCTTCTCAAAGGCCGGCGCCCGGCGCACGTCGAGAACCTTCAAGAGCCGTCCTTCGGCAATCCACGCCGCGAGTTGGGCAACATTGATGCTCGTAGCAGTCGACTCGGACATGGCAGCACCAACCAAAGGAGTGAAGGGTCGCGCCCGGCACGGGGCGGAGCGCAGCGAGATTGGTCTTGGCTGTTCTTGCCCGCGGCGTTTTCAGGCGCTTCCTGCGCGGCCGTTCAAGCCAAGACCTCACTCTAGCCTCCCCGCGCCCGCGCGTGAAGAACCTTGGCGATGAACGGTGACTTGGCCTCGGTGTAGGCCTCGCGGTCTTGGCGGTGCTGGCTGGCCAATTCGAGCTTCAGGGTCTGGTACTCGACCCGCAGTTTCGGGTTGACCCTCAGGGCGTCGCGGAACGCCAAGCGTTCCTGCCAGAGCGGACTGGATGACGGGACGAGATGAAGATGGTGGGTCCTGACCGACGGCGACGGCTTGCAGAACCAGTGCATGAGGTCCGCCTTGTATCGGAAATAGAGGTATCCAAGTCGCTGCGCGGCAACAATGGCCGGCCTGGAGGCCGGGAGTGATTCAACCGGCGCCATGATGTCGATGACGGGCTTGGCCGACAGCCCAGGTACAGCGGTACTTCCGATGTGGACGACCGGGCCCACGAGCCAGGATGCAAGCGCCTTTGCGATGTGACGACTCTCGCGTTCGAACTCGGCTGGCCACAGCGGGTCGTAGGCGACAACGTCGACCAGTGCGTCTGACATCGGTGATGGCGGCGGCGGCTCGGCCTCAGGCCGCCGCCGCCATCGCCATCGCCGCCTGCGCCGCCCGCACTTCCACCCTCACCTGCTCGGTCAGTTCAGCCTTCAACTCGGTAAAGGCCGGCGAGGTCTTGACGGAGTAATGGCGCGGGTGTGGCAGCGGCACGGCACGGTTGAGCTTGATGCGGCCCGGTCGCGCACTCATGACGACGACGCGGCTGCCCATGAACACGGCTTCGTCGATGTCGTGGGTGACGAAGAGCACCGTCTTCTTCTCGGCCTCCCAGATGCCGAGCAGCAGCTCCTGCATCAGCTCGCGGGTCTGGTGGTCCAGGGCACCGAAGGGCTCGTCCATCAGCAGCATGCGCGGGCCGTTGGCCAGGGCGCGCGCAATTGCCACGCGCTGCTGCATGCCGCCCGACAACTGTTTGGGGAAGTGGTGCTCGAAGCCGCTCAGCCCCACCTTGACCAGGAAGGCGTTCGCGGTCTCCAGTTGCTCGGCGCGCGCCAGGCCGCGCTCGCGCAAACCGAAGCAGACGTTGTCGCGCACCGTCAGCCACGGGAACAGGGTGTAGCTCTGGAAGACCATGCCGCGGTCAGCGCCGGGGGCGTCGATGCGCCGGCCTTCGAGTTCCACGTGCCCGGCGGTCGGGTGGTCCAGGCCGGCCACGATGCGCAGCAGCGTGCTCTTGCCGCATCCGCTGGGGCCGAGGATGGTGACGAAGTCGTTCTCGGCCACGTCGAGGTCGGTGGCTTGCAAGGCCAAGGTCGAGCCGATGGCCGAGGCGAAGCGGCGCTCGACACCGCGCACAGTGAGAAAGCTGCTCATGCCTATCGCCCCAGTTGCGCCCAGGGAAACAGGCGCCTGTTCGTCCACTTGAAGGCAAAGTCGCTGACCAACCCGATCAGGCCGATGACGATGATGCCGAAGATGATCTGGTCGGTGGCCAGCAGGGCCTGGCTGTCGGTGATCATGTGACCGATGCCGCTGGAGGCGCCGATCAGCTCGGCCACGATCACATACGTCCAGGCCCAGCCGAGCACCATGCGCAAGGTTTCAGCGATCTCGGGCGCGGCGCCCGGAATCAGCACGCGGCGCACCAGGCTGGCGTCGCTGCTGCCCAGGGTGTAGGCCGCCTCGACAAGGTCGCGCCGCGTGTTTCCCACGCTCACGGCAATCATCAGCACCAGCTGAAAAAAGCTGCCGATGAAGATCACCGCCAGCTTCTGCGCCTCGCCGATGCCAGCCCACAGGATCAGCAGCGGAATGAAGGCGCTGGCCGGCAGGTAGCGGGCGAAGGACACGAAAGGCTCGAAGAAAGCCTCGATCGGCTTGTAGGCGCCCATCGCCACACCCAGCGGCACGGCCAACGCCGCAGCGATGATGAAGCCGCCGAGCACGCGCCACACCGTCATGCCGATGTCCTTGGCAAAACCCATCTCGGCCAGCAAGGTGTAGCCACCGCGCAGCATCTGCAGCGGGTCGGCCAGGAAGGTCTTGCTGACGAAGCCCGAGAAGGTGGCCGCCGCCCACACCGCGACAAAGAGAACAAAGAAGCTGACCCCGAGCACGACGCGCGTGCCCGGCGCCACCGGCACCAGCGGTTTCACGCTGCGGCTACTTCAGGAAGCGGGTGTCGGCCAGCTTGCTCATGTCGGGCAGTTGCTTGATGACGCCGATCTCGAGCAGCAGATCGGCCGCTTCCTTGCTGAAGGCCGCATGCTCGCCGGCGAAGAACTTCTGGTTCGCGGCACGGTCCTGCCAGCGCAGGTAGGCCTGGCTCTTCTCGAAAGCCTCGCCGCTCTGCTTGACGTCGGCGCCCATGATCTCGAAGCTCTTCTTGGGCTCAGCCTTGATCATGTCGAGCGCATCGAAGTAGGCGTTGGCCAGGCCCTGGGCCGCCTTGGCGTTCTCGGCCAGGAACTTCGGCGTGCAGCCGAAGGTGTCCATCACCATCGGGTAGTCGAGCGTGGTGGCGATGATCTTGCCGGCCTCGGGCTTGGCACGCACGGCGCTGAGATAGGGCTCGTAGGTCATGGCCGCGTCGAGGCCGTCGGTGCCGGCGATCATGGCGTTGGCCGAGGGCTGCGGGCCCATGTTGACGATCTTGACGTCCTTCAGGCTCATGCCGTTCTTCTTGAGGAACCAGGCCAAGCCAAAGTAGCCCGCAGTGCCTGGTGCGTCAGCCGCCACGGTCTTGCCCTTCAGGTCGGTGATCTTGGCGATGGCTGGTTTGACCACCATGCCGTCGGCGCCGAAGCTCTTGTCGAGCTGGAAGATCTGCGTCGTGGGCACGCCGTTGGCGTTCCAGGCAATCCAGGTCTCGACCGTGGTGGCGGCGCACTGAATATCGCCTGAAGCAATGGCCAGGTGACGGTCTTTCTGCGGAATCTTCTTGATGCTGACGTCCAGGCCGTACTTCTTGAACAGGCCGGCTTCCTTGGCCAGGGTCAACGGGGCGAAGCCGGTCCAGCCGGACATGCCGATCGCCACCTTGGTCTCCTGCGCGTGGGCGGTGGCGGCGAGCAGGGCAGCGGTCAGGGCGAGCAAACTTTTCTTGAGCATGGGTGTTCTCCAGGGGTTGAGAGGTTCAGGCGGCGGTCCAGAGTGTCGGCAGTGCCGGCAGAGTGCGCAAGATCCGCGCCAGCGAGCCGTCATTGACGAGGGCCGTGGCGCGTTCGATGTCGGGCGCCATGTAGCGGTCGTGCCCCATGCTGGGGCAGTGGGCGCGCAGCAAGGTGTGCACAGCCTCCAGTGCGGGCGAGCTGCGCAGCGGTCGCAGGAACTCGATGCCCTGCGCGGCAGCCAGCAACTCGATGCCCAGGATATGGGCGGTGTTGCCGATCATGGGCTGAAGGCGGCGCGCGGCAAACGTGGCCATTGACACATGGTCTTCCTGGTTGGCCGAGGTCGGCAGCGAATCGACGCTGGCCGGGTGGGCCAGCGACTTGTTCTCGCTGGCCAGGGCCGCAGCCGTCACGTGCGCAATCATGAAGCCGCTGTTCAGGCCCGCGTCGGCCGTCAGGAACGGCGGCAGACGCGAGACGCCGGCATCGATCAGCATCGCGATGCGGCGCTCGGCGATGGCGCCGACTTCAGCGATGGCCAAGGCCATGCCGTCGGCGACCAGCGCCACCGGCTCGGCGTGGAAATTGCCCCCGGAGATCATGGTGCCGTCTTCGGCAAACACGAGCGGGTTGTCGGTCACGGCATTGGCCTCGCACACCAGCACTCGCGCGGCGTGGCGTAGCTGGTCGAGGCAGGCGCCCACCACTTGGGGCTGGCAGCGCAGGCTGTAGGGGTCCTGCACGCGGTCATCGCCTTCGAGGTGGCTGAGGCGGATGGCACTGCCGGCGAGCAAGGCCCGGTAGCACTGGGCCACGTCGATCTGCCCGGGCTGGCCGCGCAGGGCGTGAATGCGCGGGTCGAACGGCCCGTCGCTGCCGCGTGCGGCGTCGACCGTCAGCGCGCCGATCACCAGTGCCGCCTCGAGCACCGGCTCGAAACTCAGCAGCGCATGCAGTGCCAGCGCCGTCGAGGTCTGCGTGCCGTTGATCAGGGCCAGGCCTTCCTTGGCTTGCAGCACCAGCGGCGCGATGCCGGCGGCGCGCAGCACGGGCATGGCCGGCAGGCGCTGGCCGTCCACCAGCATCTCGCCCTCGCCCATCAGGGCCAGCGTCATGTGCGCCAGGGGCGCCAGATCGCCCGAGGCACCGACGGAGCCCTGGCTCGGCACACAGGGCACCAGGCCAGCATTGTGTGCGGCCACCAGGGTGTCGATCACCACCGGCCGCACGCCCGAATGGCCGCGCGCCAGACTCGCCGCCTTGAGCGCGAGCATCAGGCGCAGCACGGCGGGCTGCAGCGGCGCACCGACGCCCGCGCTGTGCGAGCGAATCAGGTTGAGCTGCAGGGTGGCGAGATCGGCCTCGCTGATGCGTGTCGAGGCCAGCTTGCCGAAGCCGGTGTTGACACCGTACACGGCAGCCCGGCCCTGCGCCGCGCGCTGGACCACGGCCGCACTGGCGGCAATGCCGCTGTCGGCGCTGGCATCGATGGCCAGCGCTGCGCCGCCGCCGTGAATCACCTGCAGCAGGTCCAGCGTCAGCGCACCGGGCTGCAGGGTCAAGGCTGTCATGGCGTCACCATCGGCAGCTTCAAGCCTTGCTCGCGGGCGCATCGCACCGCCTCGGCGTAGCCCGCATCGGCATGGCGCATCACGCCGGTGCCGGGGTCGTTCCAGAGTACGCGCTCGATGCGTTTGGCTGCCGCGTCGGTGCCGTCGCACACGATCACCACGCCGCTGTGCTGCGAGTAGCCCATGCCGACGCCGCCGCCGTGGTGCAGGCTGACCCAGGTGGCACCGCCGGCGGTGTTGAGCAGGGCATTCAGCAGCGGCCAGTCGGAGACGGCGTCGCTGCCGTCCAGCATGGCTTCCGTTTCGCGGTTCGGTGAGGCCACCGAGCCCGAATCGAGGTGGTCGCGGCCGATCACGATCGGCGCCTTCAACTCGCCCGACTTGACCATCTCGTTGAAGGCCAGGCCCGCCCGGTGGCGCTCGCCCAGGCCGATCCAGCAGATCCGCGCCGGCAGGCCCTGGAAGGCAATGCGCTCTTGCGCCATGTCGAGCCAGCGGTGCAGGTGCGCGTCTTCGGGGAACAGCTCCTTCATCTTGGCGTCGGTCTTGCGGATGTCGTCGGGGTCGCCGGAAAGTGCAACCCAGCGGAACGGCCCCTTGCCGCGGCAGAACAGCGGCCGGATGTAGGCCGGCACGAAGCCGGGGAAGTCGAACGCGTTCTTGACGCCACGATCGAGCGCAACCTGGCGGATGTTGTTGCCGTAGTCCACCGTCGGCACGCCCATGGCCTGGAACTGCAACATCGCCCGCACATGCACGGCGCAGCCTTGTGCCGCGGCTTCGGTCAGTTCGGCATGCCGGGCCGGATCGGCCGCGGCGGCACGCCACTGTTCGACGCTCCAGCCCGGCGGCAGATAGCCGTGGATCAGGTCGTGCGCCGAGGTCTGGTCGGTCACCAGGTCGGGACGGATCGCCTCGCCGCGCATGCAACGCTCGGCCAGGGCGGGCAGGATGCGCGCAGCGTTGCCGAGCAAACCAATCGACACCGCCTTCTTCTCGGCCGTGTACTGGGCGATACGGGCCAGCGCATCGTCCAGGTCGGTGGCCTGCTCGTCGAGGTAGCGCGAGCGAAGGCGGAAATCGATGCGCGACTGCTGGCATTCGATATTCAGCGAGCACGCCCCGGCGAAGGTGGCGGCCAGCGGCTGCGCGCCGCCCATGCCGCCCAGGCCGGCAGTCAGGATCCAGCGGCCGGCCAAGCTGCCGCCATAGTGCTGGCGGCCTGCCTCGACGAAGGTTTCATAGGTGCCCTGCACGATGCCCTGGCTGCCGATGTAGATCCAGGAGCCGGCCGTCATCTGGCCGTACATCATCAGGCCCTTGCGGTCGAGCTCGTGGAAGTGCTCCCAGGTGGCCCACTTCGGCACCAGGTTGGAATTGGCGATCAGCACCCGCGGCGCGTCGGCATGGGTGCGGAACACGCCGACCGGCTTGCCCGATTGAACCAGCAGGGTCTCGTCTTCACCCAGCTTGCGCAACTCGCGCAGGATGGCCTCGTAGCAATCCCAGTCGCGTGCGGCCTTGCCGATGCCGCCGTAGACCACCAGGGCGTCGGGGTTCTCGGCGACCTCGGGGTCGAGGTTGTTCTGCAGCATGCGGTAAGCGCCCTCGATCAGCCAGTTCTTGCAACTCAGCTGGCTGCCGCGCGGGGCACGCACGGGGTGAGGCTGGGCAATGCGATGCAGACTGGACAAATCGGTCATGGTGCGGCGGCGCGGGAGTCTGGAGAGTGCCTTCACTCTAGTTGTCTAGACAACCCTAGGCAAGCAGGCCGGGATCCGGATTTCCCCTAGGTTGGCGCCTGCCCGGATCGCTTGTCTAGACAGGCGTGGACAACTACCATCGGGCCATGAACCTGCCCCTTCCGGGCGCGGGCCGTCGCCGCGACGCCCCCGCCCCGCCCTATGCTCAGGTCAAGCAGGCCCTCAAGAACGGGCTGGCCCAGGGCCGCTGGCGCAGCGGCGAACTGATGCCCTCCGAGGCCGAGCTGGTGCTGCAGTTCGGCGTCAGCCGCATGACCGTCAACCGCGCGCTGCGCGAGTTGCAATCCGAAGGCATGGTCGACAGGGTCCAGGGCGTCGGCACTTTTGCGGCGCAGCTGCACCGCATCTCATCTTCGCTGACGATCCGCGACCTGCACGAAGAGATCGAGGCCAGGGGCCACCGCCACCATGTGCAGGTGCACCTGGCGCGCGAGGAGCGGGCCACGGCCGCGCTGGCACAGCAACTCGGCCTGGCGACGGGCGCGCCCGTGTACCACTCCCTGATCGTGCACCATGACGACGGCGTGCCGCTGCAATGCGAAGACCGCTACGTCAACCCGGCCAGCGCTCCCGATTACTTGAAGGTCGACTTCCGCCACACCACACCCACCCAGCACCTGCTCGAGGTCGCGCCCCTGTGGCAAGCGCAATACACGATTGAAGCCAGCACGCCCACGGCCCAGGAAGCCCAGCTGCTGGGCATCGGTGTGGGCGACCCCTGCCTCATCGTCGTGCGCCGCACCGCCAGTCGCGGTGTGTCGGTGACGCTGGCGCGTCTGGTGCACCCCGGCGCGCGCTACCAGCTGGCGGGGCGCTTCAATCCATGACCTCGCAGCTCGTGCGCTGCATCGATGTGCCCGCCCAACGCTGGCGCAACGGCGGCGGCCTGACCCGCGAACTGCTGGCCTGGCCCGCCGGCGAGGCCTGGCAGGTTCGGGTCAGCGTGGCCGAGATCGAGGCCGATGGGCCCTTCTCGCGCTTCCCCGGTGTGCAACGCTGGTTCAGCGTGCTGACAGGGGCCGGCGTTGAGTTGTCGGTCGGCGACCAGCGCCACCGCCTGCAACGCGGCGACAAGCCCTTGTTCTTTGCCGGCGACTTGCCGACGGTGTGCCGCCTGCTCGACGGGCCGACACGCGACCTCAACCTGATGCTGCGTGGCGCGGGCGGCGCGATGCTGACCGCGGTTGACGCTCAGCCGTGGTCTCCCGCCGCCCAGCAGTGCGGCCTCTTCAGCGCAGTCGCCGGACAGTGCGAAGCGCAGCTTGACGGCCGGGTCACGACGGCCGAGGTTCCGGCCTACAGCCTGCTCTGGTTTGCCGGTGCACCGAAGACGCTGCGCTTCACGGCCGGCCAACGCCCCGCCGGCTTGATTGGCTGGTGGCTGGCGGCCGGCCTGGCCGGGCACGCCGCATGAGAACGCTCTGGCGCAACGCCCGACTGACCACTCTGGCGGGGCCGGCGGGCTGGGGCTTGATCGAGCGCGGAGCGCTGCTGGCCGACGGCCCCTTGCTGCAGTGGGCGGGCGACGACGCCGCGCTGCCATCCGGCCTGACTGTCGATGCCGAGCACGACCTCGCAGGCGCCTTGGTGACACCCGGCCTGGTCGACTGCCACACCCACCTGGTCTATGCCGGACTGCGTGCCCGCGAGTTCGAGCTGCGCCTGGAGGGGGCGAGCTACGAAGACATCGCGCGCGCGGGTGGCGGCATCCGCTCGACCGTGGCGGCCACGCGCAGCGCCGACGACGACACGCTGTTCGGACTGGCAAGGCACCGCGCCTTGGCCTTGCAAGCCGAGGGCGTGACCACGGTAGAGATCAAGTCGGGCTACGGCCTGTCGGCCGAGCACGAGGCGCGCTGCCTGCGCGTGGCGCGCCGGCTCGGCCGCGAGCAGCCGCTGACGGTGCGCACCACCTGCCTGGCTGCGCATGCAGTGCCGCCCGAGTTTGAGGGCCGTGCAGATGACTACATCGACGCGGTTTGCGCCTGGTTGCCGGCCTTGCACGCCGAGGGCCTGGTCGACGCAGTCGATGTCTTCTGCGAGCGCATCGGTTTCACGCTGGCGCAGACGCGGCGGGTCTTCGAAGCTGCGCGTGCGTTGGGCCTGCCGGTCAAGCTGCATGCCGAGCAGCTCAGCGACCAAGGTGGGGCCGAGCTGGCCGCCAGCTTCGGCGCCCTCTCGTGCGACCACCTCGAGTACCTGTCGGCGGCCGGCGTGCAGGCGATGGCCCGCGCCGGCACCGCGGCGGTACTGCTGCCCGGGGCCTACTACTTCCTGCGCGAGGCCCAATCGCCACCGATCGCAGCGCTGCGTGCCGCAGGCGTGCCGATCGCCCTGGCCACCGATCACAACCCGGGCTCTTCGCCAACACTCTCACCGCTGCTCATGCTCAACATGGCTTGCACGTTGTTTCGGCTGACGCCGGAAGAGGCTTTGCGCGGCGTGACCGTCAACGGCGCACGCGCCCTGGGCTTGCAGGACCGCGGCCGCCTCGCCGCCGGTCAGCGCGCCGACTTCGTTGTCTGGCCCCACGCCCACCCGAACGAGCTGGCCTACGCCTTCGGGCAGCCAGCGGGGGCGCGGGTCGTGGTGGCCGGTCAGCCGGTGGACGTGTGACCGGCCACCCTGCTGCGTTGCTGTGGGCGCCTCTGGCTTGGCTGCCGGGCGGCTGGCGCGAGAAGGTGCTGTTGCGAATCGGCCCGGACGGGCGCTGGGCCGAGGTCCGTGCCGACGTCAACGTCGCGCCGGAAGACGCCACGGTGTTGGACGCGCCGCTACTACCCGGCCTGGTCAACGCCCATAGCCACGCCTTCCAGCGCGCATTTGCCGGCCTGGCCGAACGGCGCGAGACGGAGAGCGACGACTTCTGGTCCTGGCGCGACCGCATGTACCAAGTGGCCCTGCGCATCGATGCAGCCCAGTTGCAGGCCATCGCAGCGCAGCTCTACGTCGAGCTTTTGCGGGGCGGCTACACCCAGGTGTGCGAGTTCAACTACCTGCAGCATCAGCCCGACGGCGCAGCCTACCCCGAGCCACTGAGCCTGTCCTGGGCCCTGGCCGATGCTGCACAGGCGGCCGGCATCGGCCTGACCCTGATGCCTGCCTTGTACGAGCGCGCCGGTTTTGCCCAGCCCGCGCTGCGCCCAGACCAACGCCGCTTTGCCACCACCCCCGCCAGCGTATGGCAGGCAGCCCAACAGATCGCGAGCAGTGGCCGCCGCGCGCTCAACGCGGGGCTGGTGATCCACTCGCTGCGCGCCGCGTCGCCCGCCTCCCTGGCTGAGTTGCAGCGGCTGGCGCAGGGCTTCAACGGGCCGGTCCACATCCATGTGGCGGAGCAGACCGCCGAGGTTGATGACTGCCTGGCGGCCACCGGCGCGCGTCCGATCGAATGGATGGTGCGACAAGGCCTGCTCGACGCGCGTTGGCATCTCGTGCACGCCACGCACACGCTGACCAGCGAGATCGACGCCGTGGCCGACAGCGGCGCCGCGGTGGTCATCTGCCCCTGTACCGAAGCCAACCTCGGCGACGGCCTGTGCGACCTGCCAGCGTGGCTGGCAGCCGGCGTGCCGCTGACGATCGGTTCGGACAGCCATGCCACCCGCGACTGGCGCGAGGAGCTGCGCTGGCTCGACTATGGCCAGCGCCTCGCGCTGCACCGACGTAGCGTGGCCGCCGCGCCCCAAGTGGGGCAGCCTTCGACGGCAGAGCGCCTCTTTGACTTGGTGACCCGAAGTGGCGCTGCAGCGGCCGGTGAACCAGCCTGGGGCTTGGTGGCCGGCGCGCGCGCCGACGCCTTGGTTGTCGACAAGGCGGATCCGGCCCTGCTTGGGGTGCCCGCGGCGCGCACCCTGGACGCCTTGGTCTTCTCGAGCCCAGGCCGGCCGTGGCGCGATGTGATGGTGGCCGGGCGTTGGGTGATTCACGATCACCATCACCCCCAAGGGGCGGCCATCGCCAACGCCTTTTCGACGGTCATGGCCGAGCTCTGGCACTGAAAGCAAAACGGCCCCCAGGGGGCCGTTGCTGTGCTTGGAGGCGCGACCCAGAGTCGAACTGGGCTGGGCGGATTTGCAATCCGCTGCATAACCGCTTTGCTATCGCGCCGGGGTCTGTTGCATTGACAGAAAAGGGAAGCGCTGTGGCTTCCCTTCATGCATGTCTGGAGCGGGAAACGAGACTCGAACTCGCGACCTCAACCTTGGCAAGGTTGCGCTCTACCAACTGAGCTATTCCCGCATCGCTGTGTCGATGGTTGGTGCGTCCAACAAGGCCCGCATTATAGCCAGAGAAAGCCGCGCGCCGATGAGGGCGCGCGGCCTGGCTCAATGCGGCCGTGTGTCGGTCGGCGCGGGCACCGCCGGAACCTCGGCTACGGCCACTGCGGCCACCACCACGGGTTCGTCGTCGGGCAGCGCTTGCGGCACTCTCTCCAAGGCCACTTCGAGCACGCGGTCGATCCAACGCACCGGCACGATCTCGAGATGGTTCTTGACGTTCTCCGGGATGTCTTGCAGATCCTTGACGTTGTCCTCCGGGATCATCACCGTCTTGATGCCGCCCCGGTGGGCCGCCAGCAACTTTTCCTTCAGGCCGCCGATGGCCGTGACTTCGCCGCGCAGGGTGATCTCGCCCGTCATGGCCACGTCGGCACGCACTGGAATGCCCGTCAGCGCAGACACAAACGCCGTGGTCATGGCTGCACCTGCGCTCGGACCGTCCTTGGGTGTGGCGCCGTCGGGCACGTGGATGTGAATGTCGCGCTTCTCGAACATCTCGTCCTTGATGCCCAGGCCGCGGGCGCGCGCGCGCACCACGGAGCGGGCCGCCTCGACGGACTCCTTCATCACATCGCCGAGCTGACCGGTACGGATGATGTTGCCCTTGCCGGGCATCACCGCCGCTTCGATCGTGAGCAGGTCGCCGCCGACTTCGGTCCAGGCCAGGCCCACCACCTGACCGACCTGGTTCTTCTTCTCGGCGCGGCCATAGTCGAACTTGCGCACGCCCAGGAAGTCGTTGAGGTTCTCGTCGGTGACGACGACCTGGTGGACGTACTTCTTCAGCTGGATGCCCTTGACCACCTTGCGGCAGATCTTCGAGATCTCGCGCTCGAGCGAGCGCACCCCGGCTTCGCGCGTGTAGTAGCGGATGATGCCGCGCAACGCGCTCTCCGAGATGTCCAGTTCCTCGGGCTTGACGCCGTTGTTCTTGGCCTGCTTCGGGCACAGGTACTTCTGCGCGATGTTGAGCTTTTCGTCTTCGGTGTAGCCCGCCAGGCGGATGACTTCCATGCGGTCGAGCAGCGCCGGCGGAATGTTCATCGAGTTCGAAGTGGCGATGAACATCACGTCGGACAGGTCGAAATCAACTTCAACGTAGTGGTCGCTGAAGGTGTGGTTCTGCTCCGGATCCAGCACTTCGAGCAGGGCGCTCGACGGGTCACCGCGGAAGTCCATGCCCAGCTTGTCGATCTCGTCGAGCAGGAACAGGGGATTGCGCGTGCCCGACTTGGACAGGCTCTGCAACACCTTGCCCGGCATCGAGCCGATGTAGGTGCGGCGATGGCCGCGAATCTCGGCCTCGTCGCGCATGCCGCCCAAGGCCATGCGAACGAACTTGCGCCCGGTGGCGCGCGCCACGCTCTGGCCGAGCGAGGTCTTGCCCACGCCCGGCGGGCCGACTAGGCACAGGATCGGGGCCTTGACCTTGTCCACGCGCTGCTGCACCGCGAGGTACTCGAGGATGCGGTCCTTGACCTTCTCCAGGCCGTAGTGGTCTTCGTTGAGCACGTCTTCGGCAAAGCCGAGGTCGTGTTTGATCTTGGTCTTCTTGCTCCAGGGCAGGCCGACCAAGGTGTCGATGTAGTTGCGCACCACGGTGGCTTCGGCCGACATCGGCGACATCAGCTTCAACTTCTTCAGTTCGGCGTCGGCCTTCTTGCGCGCCTCCTTGGGCATCTTGGCGGCGATGACCTTCTTCTCCAGTTCCTCGAGGTCGGCGCCCTCTTCACCGTCGCCGAGTTCCTTCTGGATCGCCTTGACCTGCTCGTTGAGATAGTACTCGCGCTGGCTCTTCTCCATCTGGCGCTTGACGCGGCCGCGGATGCGTTTCTCGACCTGCAGGATGTCGACTTCGTGCTCGAGCAACTCGAGCAGCTTTTCCATGCGCTTGCCGGTTTCGTCGAGATCAAGCACGGACTGCTTGGCCTCGAGCTTGAGGGGCAAGTGCGCGGCAATCGTGTCCGCCAGGCGGCCAGCATCGTCGATGCCGGCGATCGAAGTCAGGATCTCGGGCGGGATTTTCTTGTTCAGCTTGACGTACTGGTCGAACTGTTGCGTCACCGCCCGGCGCAGGGCCTCGATCTCGGGTTTGGTGTCGGGCTGCGGTGGGATCGGGGTAACTTCGGCGATGAAGTGTTCGCCGTTGTCGGAGATCGACACCGTGGTCGCGCGTTGAGTGCCTTCGACCAGCACCTTGACGGTGCCGTCGGGCAGCTTGAGCATCTGCAGGATCGAAGAGACGCAACCGACGTCGAACATGTCGTCGGCCTTTGGCTCGTCCTTGCCGGCCGCCTTCTGGGCCACCAGGACGATCTGGCGGCCCGCTTCCATCGCCGCCTCCAACGCCTTGATCGACTTCGGTCGCCCGACAAACAGCGGGATGACCATGTGCGGGAACACCACCACGTCGCGCAACGGGAGCAGCGGCAGCGTGATCGGATCCGCGGGAAGTACAGGGTGTCCAGACATGGGAGGTGCCTCTCTTTCTCAGACCCAGGTGGGGCCCGAGACAACGAATTCAAGCAATGTCAACAAAGCCCCCGGCGGCTTCGGGGTGGGCATCACTCACGCGCTGGCCTTGGCCGGCTGCTCGCGGTAGACCAGCAGCGGCTTGCTGCCTTCCTCGATGTTGTGCTCGTCGACCACGACTTTGGCCACCCCGGACAGGTTGGGCAGGTCGAACATAGTGTCGATCAGGGCCTGCTCGAGGATCGAGCGCAGGCCGCGCGCACCGGTCTTGCGCGCCAACGCCTTGCGGCCGATCGCAGCCAGCGCCGAGGGGCGGATTTCGAGGTCCACGCCGTCCATGGAGAACAGGCGTTGGTACTGCTTGAGCAGCGCGTTCTTCGGCTCGGTCAAGATCTGCACCATGGCGTCTTCACTCAGCTCGCCCAGCGTGGCGACCACGGGCAGGCGACCGACCAGTTCGGGGATCAGGCCGAACTTGATCAAGTCCTCCGGCTCGACCTCCCGGAAGACCTCGGAAACGCGCTTCTCGGTCTTGCTGTGAACCGTGGCGCCGAAGCCGATGCCCGATTTCTCGGTGCGGTTCTGGATCACCTTTTCCAACCCGTCGAAAGCGCCGCCGCAGATGAACAGGATGTTGGTCGTGTCGATCTGCAGGAAGTCCTGGTTCGGGTGTTTGCGCCCGCCCTGCGGCGGCACACTGGCCATCGTGCCTTCGACCAGCTTGAGCAGTGCCTGCTGCACACCCTCGCCCGAGACGTCGCGGGTGATGCTCGGGTTGTCGGCCTTGCGGCTGATCTTGTCGATCTCGTCGATGTAGACGATGCCGCGCTGGGCCCGCTCGACGTCGTAATTGCAGTTTTGAAGCAGCTTCTGGATGATGTTCTCGACGTCCTCGCCGACGTAACCTGCTTCGGTCAAGGTTGTCGCATCGGCGATCACAAAGGGCACGTTGAGCAAGCGGGCCAGGGTCTGGGCCAGCAGCGTCTTGCCCGAGCCGGTCGGGCCGATCAGCAGAATGTTGCTCTTGCTGAGTTCGACTTCGTCCTTGCCGCCCATGTGCTTCAGGCGCTTGTAGTGGTTGTAGACCGCTACAGACAAGGTTCGCTTGGCGACCTCCTGGCCGATCACGTAAGCGTCGAGGCTGCCCTTGATTTCGCTCGGCGTCGGCAGATCCGACTTCGCGGCCTTGGCGCCAGGCACGTCGGCCGGCACCTCATCGCGGATGATGTCATTGCACAGCTCAATGCACTCATCGCAGATGAAGACCGAGGGGCCTGCGATGAGCTTCTTTACCTCGTGCTGGCTTTTGCCACAGAACGAGCAATAAAGAACCTTTTCGCTGGAGCCGCCTTTTTTCTCTGCCATGGGAGGAGCCTGGGGAGTTCAGTCAATGATAGTGCAAGGCCCCGAGCAGCGAAGGCGCGGAAAAGAGCCCCTTTTCGTGGTGTGAATCACGCCCGCCACTCAGGGCCGCTTGTCGATCACCTGATCGATCAGACCATAGTCCCTGGCCTCGTTCGGATCGAGGAAGAAGTCGCGTTCCATGTCGGCCTGGATCTTCTCCAACGTCTGGCCGGTGCGATCGGCATAGATCTTGTTGAGCTGCTCGCGCGTCTTCAGGATCTCGCGGGCGTGAATCTCGATGTCGGTGGCCTGGCCCTGGGCCCCGCCGGAGGGCTGGTGAATCATGATGCGCGAGTTCGGCAGTGACAAGCGTTTGCCCTTGGCACCGGCCATCAGCAGGAAGGAGCCCATGCTTGCGGCCAGGCCCATGCACATGGTCGAGACATCGGGCTTGATGAACTGCATGGTGTCGAAGATCGACATGCCGGCGCTGACGCTGCCGCCCGGCGAGTTGATGTACAGGAAGATGTCCTTGTCGGGGTTCTCGCTCTCCAGGAACAGCATCTGCGCGACCACCAGGTTGGCTGTCTGGTCGTTCACCGGGCCGACCAGGAATACGATGCGCTCGCGCAGCAAGCGGCTGTAGATGTCGTAGGCGCGTTCGCCGCGTCCTGACTGTTCGATGACGATGGGCACCATGCCCAGACCTTGCGTGTCTTGCGCGCTCATTTCAATCCTTCAGTGAGATATGCATCAGTCATTATGTGGCCAGCAAAAACAAAGGCGCCGAGCCTCGCGGCACGGCGCCCTGTAGCGGACCGGGGTATCAGGCTGTCATCAAGTCGTCGAAGGGCAGCACCTTGTCGGTGACCTTCGCCGTGGCCAGCACGTGGCTGGCGACATTGTTCTCTATCACCACGGCCTCGACCTCGGCCATGCGTTGGCGATCGCTCAGATACCAGCGCATCACTTCGGCCGGCTTCTCGTAGCTTTGGCTCATCTCTTCGATGTGGGCCTGGAGCTGCTCGGGCTTGGCCTGCAGGTTGTGCGTGCGCACCAGTTCAGCCACCACCAGGCCCAGGCGCACACGACGTTCGGCCTGGGCAGTGAACAACTCGGCGGGAATCGGCGCGGTCGCGGCATCCTTGACGCCGCGTTGCTTGAGGTCGGCGCGCGCCGCCTCGACCAAGCGCTCGTTCTCGCTCTCGACCAAGGCCTTCGGCAGGTCCAGCTCCGCGCTGGCCACCAAAGCGTCCATCACTGCAGCCTTGTTGCGGCCCTGGACCCGGAACTTGACCTCGCGCTCGAGGTTTTTCTTTACATCCGCGCGCAGGCCGTCCACCGTGCCGCCGGCGATGCCGAGCGAGGCCGCGAAGGCTTCGTCGACCACCGGCAGGGCTTGAGCTTCGATCTTCTTCATCGTGACCAGGAAGTCGGCTTCCTTGCCGGCCACGTCCTGGCCCTGGTAGTCGGCCGGAAACGCGACGGGAAAGGTCTTGCTGTCTCCGACCTTCATGCCGCGCACGCCCTTGTCGAATTGCTCGAGCATCTGGCCTTCGCCGATGATGAACTGGAATGCGTCGGCCTTGCCGCCCGAAAGCGGCTCGCCGTCAATCTTGCCTTCGAAGTCGATCGTCACGCGGTCGGTCTCGGCCGCGCCCTCGGCGGCCGGACGCTGGGCGAAAGTACGGCGCTGCTTGCGCAGAATGTCGACCGTCTTGTCGATCGCCGCTTCGCTGACCTCGGTCGACACACGCTCGAGCGCGACGGCCGACAGGTCGCCCAGCTTGACCTCGGGGTAGACCTCGAAAGTGGCGTCGAAGGCGATCTGACCTTCGGCAGCGCCCTCCTTTTGCGTGATGCTGGGCGTGCCGGCAACGCGCAACTTGGCTTCGTTGGCGGCGCTGGCGAAGGCCTCGCCGACCTTGTCGTTCATGACTTCGTAGTGGACCGAGTAACCATAGCGCTGCGCCACCACCGACATCGGCACCTTGCCAGGCCGGAAGCCATCGGCCTTGACGGTTCGCGACAGCTTTCTCAGGCGCGTCTCGACCTCGCCGTTGATGGCGGTGGCCGCCAGCGTCAGGGTGATGCGACGCTGCAGTTTTTCAAGGGTTTCGACAGTGACCGTCATGGTGTCATCTCGTGATGTGAAGAGACTCTGGTGCGCGGGGGGGGACTCGAACCCCCACGCCATTGCTGGCGTCAGGACCTAAACCTGGTGCGTCTACCAATTTCGCCACCCGCGCAACGGGGAAAGCAGCAAACACGGCTTCGGGATCGTCAGCGACAACCCCTCAAGGTGCTTGGAGCCCGACATTCTAGCTTGCGAGCGCCGGCTCCCTCTTGACCCGGAACCAAGCGGCATACATGGCCGGCAAGGCCAGCAGCGTCAGCGCGGTGGCCACGATCAGGCCCCCCATGATGGCCACGGCCATCGGGCCCCAGAACACGCTGCGCGACAAAGGGATCATCGCCAGCACGGCGGCGGACGCCGTCAGCACGATCGGTCGGAAGCGGCGCACGGCGGACTCGACGATGGCGTCCCAGGTCGGCACGCCGCGCCGGCGATCCTGCTCGATCTGGTCAATCAGGATCACGGAGTTGCGCATGATCATGCCCGCCAAGGCGATGAAGCCGAGCAGTGCAACGAAACCGAATGGCCGGTTCAGCAGCAACAGCGCGCCTGCCACGCCGGCAATCCCGAGGGGTGCGGTGAGCACGACGAGTATCGCGCGCGAGACGCTTTGCAACTGCAACATCAGCAGGGTGAACATGATGAATAGCATCACGGGCACTCCCGCAGCTATCGAGTCCTGGCCCTTGCCGGCCTCGGCCACGGCGCCGGCGATCTGGATGTCGTAGCCCACCGGCAGGCGGGCCTTGAGTTTCTGCAGCTCGGGCCAGACCTGGGCCGTGACGGTGGGCCCCTGCAGACCCTCGACGACGTCGCCCTGGATGGTGACCGCGAAGTCCCGGTTCTCACGCCAGAGCACGCCTGGCTCCCAAACGAACTCGGTGCGGGCAATTTGCGAGAGCGGGATCGCGCGGCCGCTGGCGGTCGGCAGGTAGGCCGAGGCCAGGTCGGTGATGGCATTGCGCTCATCGTCCGGCTGGCGCAACACGATGTCGATCAGCCGGTCGTCCTCGCGGTATTGACCGACCGTGACGCCGGACAAGACCGCGCGCGACGCTTGCGCCAGGCCAGAGCTGGTGACGCCCAACGCGCGTGCCTTGTCCTGGTCCACCACCAGTCGCAAGACCTTGATCGATTCGTTCCAGTTGTCGTTCACGCCGCGCATGTTCGGGTTGGCGCGCAAGACGGCCTTGGCCTCATCGGCCCAGGCACGTACGCCCTTGACGTCGGGGCCCACCACCCGGAACTGCACCGGGTAAGGCACCGGCGGGCCGTTGGGCAGCAGCTTGACGCGACCGCGAACCTCGGGGAACTCGGTGGCCAGGAGCGCCGGCAGGCCCTTGCGCAGCGCTTCACGCGCAGCGAGGTCCTTGGGCAGAACGATCGACTGGCTCACGTTGGTGGCCGGGAAGACCTGGTCCAAGGGCAGGTAAAAGCGCGGCACACCCGAGCCGATCCAGGCCGTGACCGAGGCCACGCCGGGCTCCTGCATCATCCGTGCTTCAAAGCGCCGCGACACGGCGTCACTCTGCTGGATCGTCGAGCCTTCCGGCAACCAAAGGTCGACCAGCACTTCGGGGCGGCTCGAGTCCGGGAAGAACTGCTGCTGCACCTTGCCCATGCCCACAATGCCCAGCGCAAAGCTCAGCAGCGTGGCGCCGATGGTCAGCCAGCGGTGCTCGACGCACCAGTTCACGGCGCGCCGAAAGCGCGCATAGAAAGGCGTGTCGAACAGTTCATGCGCGCCCTGTCCATCCACCTTGGCGTGCGAGCGCAGCAACCAGGCGCCCAGGTAGGGCACGAAGTAGACCGAGACGACCCAGGAGATGATCAGCGCGGCAGTGGTCACCGCAAAGATGGCATAGGTGTACTCGCCGGTGACCGACTTGGCCAAGCCGATCGGCAGGAAGCCGGCGGCCGTGATCAGCGTGCCCGTCAACATCGGCATCGCCGTGACGTCATAGGCGAAAGTCGCAGCACGCACCTTGTCGTAGCCCTCCTCGAGCTTGCGCACCATCATCTCCACCGAAATGATGGCGTCGTCGACCAGCAGGCCAAGGGCGATGATCAGCGAGCCGAGCGAGATCTTGTGCAGGCCGATGCCCCAGTAGAACATCGTCACAAAGGTGATCGCCAACACCAGTGGAATCGTGATGCCGACCACCAGCCCGGGCCAGATGTCGATCCGCAAAGGCTTGGTGTGCAAACCCAGCGAAATGAAGCTGACCGCCAGCACGATGACGACCGCTTCGATCAGCACGCGCACGAATTCGCCGACCGATCGCGAGACTGCGGCGGGCTGGTCTTGCACCAGGATGGTCTCGACGCCGATCGGCAGAGCAAGCTTGATCGCTGCGACTTCCTTGCGCAACGCCTGACCCAACTGGATGATGTCGCCACCCTTGGCCATCGAAACGCCAAGCGCTATCACTGCCTTGCCCTGGTGCCGCACCTTGACCGCTGGCGGATCAACGTAGGCACGCTTGATCCCGGCGATGTCGGACAGCTTCAAGGTGCTGGCAACGCCCGTCGCCGCATTCACGCCGCGGATCGGGAAAAGCTGCAGTTCTTCGACGGAGTTGAACTGCCCGCCGATGCGGACCTGCAGGTTCTCGGCGCCAGCGTTGAGAACGCCGGTGGCTTCAACCGCGTTCTGCGCCCCGAGTTGCGCGATGACCTGGTTTAGGTCCAGGCCGAGCGTGGCCAGACGCTTGTGCGAGATCTCGACGAACAGCTTCTCAGGCTGCACGCCGAACAGTTCCACCTTGGCCACATCGCGCACGCGCAGGAGTTGCTGACGCACAGCATCGGCCTGCTGGCGCAGTTCCTCATCCGTGAAGCCGTCGGCCGACAACGCGATGATGCTGCCAAAGACGTCGCCGAAGTCGTCGTTGAAAACCGGGCCGATCACCCCTGCGGGCAAGGTGTTGCGAATGTCGCCGACGCGCTTGCGTGCCTGGTACCAGCTGTTGCTGACTTCCTTTGGCGGCGCGCTGCCCGTGACCTGGAGGATGGTCAATGACTCGCCCGGCTTGGTGTAGCTGCGTTGCACTTCGGCGTACGGCACATCCTGCAGCGCCCGTTCGATCTTGGACGTCACTTGTTCGGCCATCTGCTCGGCGGTGGCACCGGGCCAGAAAGCTTGCACCACCATCGCACGGAAGGTAAAGGGCGGATCTTCGTCCTGACCGAGTTGGAAGTACGCTGCAAAGCCCATCACTGTCAGCACGACCATCAGGTAGCGTGTCAGGGCGGGGTGCTCGAGCGCCCAGCGCGAGATGTTGAATCGCGAGGGCGGTGTGTCGATATTGCTCATGACGCGGTCCCGATCAACGCGGGACTGCGCTGGCCGCCAGAGGCACGGTCGGAGGCGCACCGTAAAGCGTCACCACTTGCCCGGGCGACAAGACATGCACGCCCGCGCTCACCACCCGCTGCCCGGCGGCCAGGCCGCCGGCAACCAGAACCTGGTTGCCTTCAGCGCCGACCACCTGGATGGCTTGCGCGTGAACCGTCATCGTCGCCTTGTCGAGCAGCCACACCTGGCTCTTGCCTTGCTGCTCGAAGACGGCCGACAACGGCAACTTGATCACGCCGGCGACCGCGGGCAGCGCCAGCGAGACGGTTGCGGTCTGGCCCAGGCGCGCGGGCGCAAGGCCAATGTCGGCCTTGACGACGAAAGTACGGGTCGCCGGATCGGCTGATGCAGCAACCTCGCGTACCGAGGCAGCCATGGGCAAGGTCTCCTTGCCCCACAGCCGAACCTGCAATGCCCCGGCGCGGCCCAGCAACGCGCGCAGACCGTCTGCCTGGTCTTCAGGTACGGCGAACACCACGTCGCGCGGCCCGTCCTGCGCCACACGCAGCACTGTCGCGCCAGTGGCCAGCACGGCACCGGGTTCGGCTTCAACGGCGGTGACCACGCCACTGACGTCGGCCACCAGCGTGCTGTAGCGGGCCTGGTTACTCTGCACCCCGGCTTGCGCCTGAGCTTGCTCAAGTTGCGCCAACGACGACTTCAGCGTGGTTTCCCGGCGCTCGAGTTCCGCGGTGCTGATGAAACCCTGGTCACGCAGCTCCTTGAAGCGCTTGAAGTCGGCTTGAGCCTGGTCATGGCTGGCGCGCGCTGCCTGAACGGATGAGCGCGCGGCGTCTTGACCGAGTTGCAAGTCCGCCGGGTCCAGGTTGGCCAGCACCTGACCGGCCTTGACGCTATCGCCCAGGCTGGCAGGTCGGCTGACCATCTTGCCGCCGACACGAAAGCCCAGACGCGACTCGACGCGCGCGCGAACTTCGGCGGCGTAGTCGACGCTGCCGCCGGCAGAGCCGGCTGCGATGACCAGCGTACGCACGGCGCGCACGGGTTCCGCCGGTGGCGCGGTCTTGCTGCAAGCCGCCAGCGCCATGACTGCGGCCAGCGCCATGAGCGCCATGAGCGCCATGAGCGGCCTGACGGCCAACGCGGTACGCGCGTCGAGAGACGGGGTGGGGGCGGGACGGAATGACATGGAGGCAACCTCTTGGCGCGCCGGCACCGCACACGGGTGCCGGGTGGCAAACTTCAACAATACCGCTAATGACTGACCGGTCAGTAATGTATTCAGGCTCGGCTGCGCTGTCAATCGCCGCCCGTGCCCGGGGCCATCCGCGCTGCCGTCAAGCCCCGCAGCCAGCAGCACGCCGATACCGCGACACAATCTCCCCCGTGAGCATCGAGCATTACGAGAACTTTCCGGTTGCATCCTGGCTGTGTCCGCCGGGGCTGCGCCCAGCCATCGCGGCGATCTACCACTTCGCGCGCACGGCGGACGACATCGCCGATGAGGGCACGGCCAGTCCGAGCGAGCGCATCGCCGACCTGAACGCCTACGAGCAGGCCCTGCTGCGTGCAGCCACCGGCGGCGATACCCGAGGCCGCTGGGAACACGTGTTTGCGCCGCTGGCCCGCGCCATTGCCCGCCACCGCCTGCCCCTGGGTCCGATGACCGACCTGCTCAGTGCATTCGCTCAGGACGCGTGTAATCCGCTTTACCCCGATCGCCCTGCGCTGCTCGACTATTGCAGCCGCTCGGCCAACCCGGTCGGTCGTCTGTTGCTGCACCTGGCCGGTGTGCAAGGCCGTGGCGCGTTGGCGCAATCCGACGCGGTGTGCAGCGCGCTGCAACTGATTAACTTCTGGCAAGACCTGTCAATCGACCTGCCGCGAGGGCGCGTCTATGTCACGGCCGCCGATGCCGCGAGCTTTGGTCTGGTCGCCACTGAACTGCACACCGGCACCGACAGCGACGCCAGTCGGGCGCTGGTGCGATCGCTGGTGGCCTGGGCGCGCAGCCTGATGCTCAGCGGCGCACCCTTGGTGCACCGCATGCCAGGACGCATGGGCTGGGAGTTGCGTTTCGTCGTCCAGGGCGGCTTGCGCGTGCTGGAGAAGATCGAAGCCGCGAACTGCAATGCGCTGTCACAGCGACCGACGGTGGGCAAGGCCGATCTTGGCCGTCTGGCCTGGCGCGCCTTGTGCATGAAGGAAGCCCGACCCACCACGGCGCTGTTCAACCCATGACCCCCGAGCAGTATGTGCAGGACCGGGCCGCCAAGAGCGGCTCATCCTTTTACTACGCGTTCCGCTTTCTGCCGCTGCCGCAGCGCTCGGCGATCACTGCCTTTTATGCCTTCTGTCGCGAGGTCGACGATGTGGTCGATGAGGTGACGGACCCCGGCGCCGCTGCCACCACACTGGCTTGGTGGCGCAGGGAAGTCGCCAGCGCGTACGGCGGGCAACCCAGCCACCCCGCCCTGAAAGCGTTGATGCCGCACACGGTCGCCTTCGGCATCGAAGCCCGGCACTTGCTGGCCGTCGTCGAAGGTTGCGAGGTCGACCTGCAGCAAAACCGCTTCCTTGACTTTGCCGGGCTGACGCATTACTGCCATCTGGTCGCCGGGGTGGTCGGCGAAGTCGCCTGCAACATCTTCGGGCGCAGCCATGCCAGGACCGTCGAGTACGCCCACCGCCTGGGCTTGGCGATGCAACTCACCAACATCATCCGCGACGTGGGCGACGACGCGCGCCGCGGGCGCATCTACCTCCCGCTCGACGAGCTCAAGCAGTTCGATGTCAAGGTCAGCGAATTGCTGACGCGCAAGGCCCCCTGGGGTTACAGCACGCGCTTCACGGCGTTGATGCGCTTTCAGGCCGAACGCGCCCATCGTTGCTACGAACAGGCACTGGCACTGCTGCCGGCCGACGATCGCCGGGCGCAGCGACCCGGCCTGGCCATGGCCGAGATCTACCGCACACTGCTGCGCGAGATCGAACGCGATGACTTCCAGGTCTTGCACCAGCGGATTGCGCTGACACCGCTGCGCAAGGTCTGGATCGCCATGCACACCCATTGGCGGGAGCGCTGAGCGCCGTGGCGCGCCGGGTTGCAGTGATCGGCGGCGGCTGGGCCGGCCTCTCAGCGGCCGTCTCTGCGACGCAGGCCGGGCACCATGTCACGCTGTTCGAGATGGCGGCGCAACTCGGCGGGCGGGCGCGGCAGGTGGTGCACAGCCCCGCGTTGGCCCTGGACAACGGCCAGCACATCCTGATCGGTGCGTACAGCCAGACCCTGTCGTTAATGCGCCAAGTCGGCGCTGACCCCGACCGCCTGTTGCTGCGCCGACCCTTGGCATTGGTCGGGCCTGAGGGCGAGGGCCTTCGCCTGGGTCCGGGTGCACCAGCGCTGGCCTTCGTACGGGCTGTCCTCGCTCGACGCGGCTGGCCCCTGCGCGAGCGCATCGGTCTGCTCACGGCAGCGCTGCGTTGGCGTCTTGGCGGTTTCACGGCCGACCCGCAGATGACTGTTGCCGAGTTGACCCGCGGCTTGGCGCCGAGCATCCAGGCCGCGCTGATCGAGCCCCTGTGTGTGGCCGCCCTCAACACGCCGGCGGCACGAGCCAGTGCCAGCGTGTTCCTGCGCGTCCTGCGCGATGCCCTGTTCAGCGGCCCGGGCTCGGCGGACCTGCTGTTGCCCCGCGTGCCACTGTCCGAACTGCTACCCGCCCCCGCCGCACGCTGGCTCAGCGCCGCTGGGGCCGATCTGCGCAGCGGCCACCGCGCCATGACATTGACGGCACGGCCAACGGGCTGGCGCCTGGACCATGAAGACTTCGACGCCGTGGTGCTCGCCTGTACCGCCCCGGAAGCGGCGCGCCTGTGTCAGCCCCATGCACCCGCCTGGGCAGGGCTGGCCCAAGGCTTCGAGTACGAGCCGATCGTGACGGTCTACCTGCGCAGCCCGGGCACACGCCTGGCGCAGCCGATGACGACCCTGGTCGCCGGCGCTAACGCGCCCGCGCAATTTGCCTTCGATCTCGGCGCCATCGACGGCGCAGGCGCACGCGACGGCATCTTCGCCTTTGTCGTGAGCGGCGCTCATGACTGGGTCGAACGCGGCCTGGAGGCCTGTGCCGACGCGACCCTGCACCAGGCTCGAACAGTATTCAGCCGTGAATGGCGTGAAGCGCCGACCGTGTTGCGCACCTTGGCAGAGCGACGCGCCACCTTTCTTTGCAGCCCGGCGCTGGTGCGTCCACCGGTCGGCGTTGCCGCTGGGCTGGCTGCTGCCGGCGACTACACCGAAGGCCCTTACCCGGCCACTCTCGAAGGCGCCGTGCGCTCCGGCGCCGCTGCCATACGCTGGCTCGGCGCTGGCGCTTCCTTCGATCAGGCACAGGCTTTCACCATGCAAGAATCTGCGCGCTGATAGACACACCCACATGACCCGCACCGACGCCAAGACACCGAGCATCCAGGTGCTTGAGCGTAGCTTCGCCCTGCTCGATGTCCTTGCTGCGCAGCCCGAGTCCCTGGCACTGAAGACCATCAGCGAACGGACTGGCTTGCACCCGTCAACCGCCCACCGAATCCTCAACGACCTGGTCGCCGGCCGCTATGTCGATCGGCCGCGAGCGGGAACCTACCGTTTGGGCATGCGCTTGCTCGAACTGGGCAACCTGGTCAAGGCCCGCCTGGACGTGCGCGACGCCGCGTTTGAGCCGATGCGCGAGCTGCACCGACTGACGCAACAAGCGGTGAACCTGTCGGTGCGCCAGGGCGACGAGATCGTCTACATCGAGCGCGCGTACAGCGAGCGCTCAGGCATGCAAGTGGTGCGTGCGGTCGGCGGCCGTGCACCGCTTCACCTGACCTCAGTGGGCAAGCTTTTCCTGGCCAGCGACGACCGCGACCGCGTGCGCGCCTACGCCGCGCGCACGGGATTGGTCGGCCACACCCGCAACAGCCTGACCCAGCTGAGCGCGCTGGAACGCGAGCTCGACGGCGTGCGCTCGCGCGGCACTGCGCGGGACGACGAAGAGCTCGAGATCGGCGTGCGCTGCATGGCCGCTGCCATCTACGACGACAGCCACCGCCTGGTTGCCGGGCTGTCGATCTCGGCGCCAGCCGATCGACTGGAAGAAGCTTGGCTTGACCGCGTCAAGTCGACTGCGAGGCAGATATCCGCCGCACTCGGCTCACACAAGCCCTGAACTTCAGCCCAGCGGCGTCGAGATCACCCCAGTGACCACGGGCAACGGCTGCGCCAGCGGCAGCTCGCTGACCCACTTGCGAATCCGTTGCGCGTCGCCGATGCGCGAGTACTTGCCGGCCGAATCGAGCAACACCATGATCAGCTTGCGCCCAGACAGCTGCGCCTGCATCACCAGACAGCGGCCAGCCTCGGTGATGTAGCCAGTCTTCTGCAGGCCAATGTCCCACTCTCCGCTGCGAACCAGCCCATTGCTGTTGCGGAAGCTCAAATTGCGCTTGCCCACCGTCACGCCGAACTCCGGTGACGTGGAGAGCTCGCGAATCAACGCGTGCTTGTCGACCTCTCGAACGAGCATCGCCAGATCGGTGGCACTCGACTGGTTGCGGCTCGACAGCCCGGTCGGCTCGACGTAGCGTGTGTCCTTCATGCCCAGACTCTGCGCCTTCAGGTTCATCGCGCTCACAAACGCTGGCAAGCCGCCGGGATAGTGGCGACCCAGCGCATTAGCTGCGCGGTTCTCGCTGGACATCAAAGCCAGGTGGAGCATGGCTTCGCGTGAGAGCCGCGTACCGACCTTCAGCCGCGAGCCGCTGCCTTTTTCCGAGTCGATGTCCTCGGACCCGATGGTCAGGATCTCGTCCAAAGGTTGCTTCGTTTCGCTGACCACCAATGCCGTCATCAGCTTGGTGATCGAAGCAATGGGCAGCACCGCCTGCGAGTTCTTGCTGAACAGGACCTCGTTGGTGTCCTGGTCCAGTACGAGCGCGACGCTGGACTTGAGGTCGAGCGCGTCATTGGTTGTGTGCAGGCCGGAAATCTGACCGAAGGACGGGCGAGCTGGTTCGACCCTGACCGTGCGTGCACGGGCCTTGCTCGAGACCTTCTTCTTGGCCACGACTTCCGCCTTGGTGCTGCGCGTCTTGGATTCGGCAGTCAGCGGAACTGCGACGAGCACCGCAAACGCCAGCAACCAAGGCATCGCCCAATCGCGCGCAGTAGCTTTTCGAGACCAGTGATTCGACATAGGGCAGACCCTAGATGCAACTGAGTCCGAGTGTAGGTGAGAGAAAAAAACCACGCAAGACATGGACTTGCGTGGTTTTCCTCAAGTTGATGCTGGGATTTCCCTAGGGATGTAACGAATTGCTCTCAGCCTTGCGCGGCGACGCGCTCGGCCTTGCTGTGCAGCTTGTTCAGCGCGGCAAGGTAGGCCTTTGCCGACGCAACCACGATATCGGGATCGGCGCCCACACCGTTAACGATGCGCCCGCCCTGCTGCAGGCGCACCGTGACCTCGCCCTGCGACTCTGTGCTGCCGCTGGTGATGGCATTGACAGAGTAGAGAAGCATCTCGGCACCACTGCACACCCGCGACTCGATAGCTTTCAGGCTCGCATCCACGGGGCCGTTGCCGTCGCTCTCGGCGTGGGTCTCCTTCAGCCCGATCGCAAAGACCACGCGAGCATGAGGGCGCTCACCGGTCTCTGAGCGTTGGGCCAAAGACAGCAAGCGGTAGTGCTCCTGCTCGTGCGTGACGCTCTCATCGCCCACCAGGGCAATGATGTCCTCGTCGAAGATCTCGCTCTTGCGGTCGGCCAGTTCCTTGAACTTGGCGAACGCCGCGTTGATGTCGGCCTCGGCCTCGAACTGGATCCCGAGATCCTGCAGGCGCTGCTTGAAGGCGTTGCGCCCCGACAGCTTGCCCAACACGATCTTGTTGGCGCTCCAGCCCACGTCTTCGGCGCGCATGATTTCATAGGTGTCGCGCGCCTTCAGCACGCCGTCCTGGTGGATGCCAGAGGCGTGGGCGAAGGCGTTGGCACCCACCACCGCCTTGTTCGGTTGCACCACGAATCCCGTGGTCTGGCTGACCATGCGCGAGGCGGCCAGAATCTGCGTGGTGTCGATGCCGAGTTCGAGCTTGAAGTGGTCGCGCCGCGTCTTCACGGCCATCACCACCTCCTCCAGCGAGCAGTTGCCCGCGCGCTCGCCCAGGCCGTTGATGGTGCACTCGACTTGCCGGGCGCCCCCGATCTGCACACCGGCCAGGGAGTTCGCCACTGCCATGCCGAGGTCGTTGTGGCAGTGTACCGACCAGATGGCCTTGTCGGAGTTGGGAATGCGCTCGCGCAACGAGCGGATGAACTCGCCGTAGAGCTCGGGAACGGCATAGCCCACGGTGTCGGGAACATTGATCGTGCGCGCGCCTTCGGCAATCACAGCTTCCAGAACACGACAGAGGAAATCGGGGTCCGAGCGATAGCCGTCTTCGGGCGAGAACTCGACGTCATCATTCAGGTTGCGCGCAAAGCGCACTGCCAGCTTGGCCTGTTCGAAGACCTGGTCAGGGCTCATGCGCAGCTTCTTTTCCATGTGCAGCGCACTGGTGGCGATGAAGGTGTGGATGCGCGATCGCGCCGCGCCCTGCAAGGCCTCGGCGGCGCGGGCAATGTCGCGATCGTTGGCGCGCGCCAGGGAACAGACCGTCGAGTCCTTGATGGCGCCAGCGATCGCCTTCACGGCCTCGAAGTCACCATTGCTGGACGCTGCGAAGCCGGCCTCGATGACGTCGACGCGCAGGCGCTCGAGCTGGCGCGCGATCCGCAGCTTCTCGTCCTTGGTCATCGAGGCGCCGGGCGATTGCTCGCCGTCACGCAGGGTGGTGTCGAAGATGATCAGTTTGTCAGTGGTCATGGCGGTCGTCTCTCTGGAGGGCGAAAATGCAAACAGCCCGCTGGCTGGGAAGCTCGCGGGCTGTCGATGGGCAGGATACAAAAACGCAATCGATCAGCGCGCGGACAGCACTCCTAGCAGTAGCAGCGTTGGGGCCAAACGGATCGTCATGAGTCGGAATGTAGCACGCAAGGCTCAGCGGTGAAGTCCCGCCTCGTCAGGCTCATCGGTCGACGTCGCGATCACGCTCACGGGCTTGCCCTTGGCCTTTTTGTATGCATAGACCGCGTAACCCGACATGCCGTAGATGCAGAACAGCGCGAACAGCACGGTCGGTGGGTGGATGTTGATCACGGCAATGCCCAGTGCGATGGCGACCAGGACGATGAACGGCACGCTGCGTTTGAAGCTCACATCCTTGAAGCTGTAGAAAGGCGCGTTGGTCACCATCGACAAGCCCGCATACAAAGTGACGCCGAATGCCGTCCAAGCCAACCAGTTGATCTTGGTGACGCCGCGAAGGCCGGCATCGTCCATGATCCAGATCAGGCCCATGACCAAGGCCGCCGCCGCGGGGCTCGGCAGGCCCTGGAAGTAGCGTTTGTCGACGACACCGATGTTGGTGTTGAACCGCGCCAAGCGAAGCGCCGCGCCAGCGATGTATACGAAGGCCGGGAGCCACCCCCACTTGCCCAGGTCCCGCAGGGCCCACTCGTAGACGATGAGGGCCGGCGCGGCACCGAAGCTGACCATGTCGCACAGGCTGTCCATCTGCTCGCCGAAGGCGCTCTGCGAATGCGTCATGCGGGCAACGCGGCCGTCCAGGCTGTCGAGCACGGCGGCGGTAAAGATGCCATAGACCGACAACTCGTAGCGCCCGTTCATCGCCATCACGATGGCGTAGAAACTGGCGAACAAGGCCGCCAACGAGATCGCGTTGGGCAATACGTAGAGGCCCTTGCGTTTGGGCCGCTGCGGTGCGGGCGGCAACTGCGCCGAATCAGCGACTGGGTCGCGAGCGTCGTCGGTCATGGCGCGAGGATAGCGCCTCAGTTGCGGCTCTTGTCGACCAGCTTGTTGGCCTTAATCCAGGGCATCATGGCGCGCAGCTTCTCGCCCACCACTTCGATCTGGTGCTCACCCATCAGGCGGCGACGAGACAGCAGCGTCGGCGCGCCAGCACGGCTCTCGAGAATGAAGCTCTTGGCGTACTCGCCGGTCTGGATGTCCTTGAGCATGCGCCGCATCGCGTTCTTGGTCTCCTCGTTGACGATCTTCGGCCCGCTGACGTACTCGCCATACTCGGCGTTGTTCGAGATCGAGTAGTTCATGTTGGCGATGCCGCCTTCATAGATCAGGTCGACGATGAGCTTCAATTCGTGCAGACACTCGAAGTAGGCCATCTCCGGCGCATAGCCTGCTTCGACCAAGGTCTCGAAGCCCGCCTTGATCAATTCGACCGTTCCGCCGCAAAGCACTGCCTGCTCGCCGAACAGGTCGGTCTCCGTCTCTTCGCGGAAGTTGGTTTCGATGACGCCGGCCTTGCCGCCGCCGTTGGCAGCCGCATAGCTGAGTGCCAGATCGCGCGCCTTGCCACTCTTGTCGGCATGCACGGCGATCAGGTGCGGCACGCCACCGCCCTGGGTGTAGGTGTTGCGAACGGTGTGACCCGGCGCCTTGGGAGCCACCATCCACACATCGAGATCTTCGCGCGGCACGACCTGCCCGTAATGGACATTGAAGCCGTGGGCAAAGGCAAGCGAGGCTCCTTGCTTGATGTTCGGTGCAATGTCGTTGGCATAAACAGCGGAAATCTGCTCATCGGGCAGCAGCACCATCACCACGTCGGCGCTCTTCACCGCATCGGCGACTTCGGCGACCTTCAAGCCGGCCCGCTCGACCTTGGCCCAGGATGCGCCGCCCCGGCGCAGGCCGACCACGACCTTGACGCCGCTGTCGTTCAGGTTCTGCGCGTGCGCATGGCCCTGCGAGCCGTAACCGATGATGGCGACCAACTTGCCCTTGATGAGGCTCAGGTCGGCGTCTTTGTCGTAGTAAACCTTCATTTGCTTTCTCCGTAAAAAACTTGGGGGGGGGTCCGTGGGACCCGCTTCACACTCTCAATATTCTCTCGCCACGGCCGATGCCGCTGGCTCCGGTGCGCACGGTTTCGAGGATAGCCGCGCGGTCGATTGCCACCAGGAAGGCATCCAGCTTGCTGCCGTCTCCCGTCAACTCGATGGTGTAGCTCTTGTCTGTGACGTCGATGACTCGGCCGCGGAAGATGTCGGCCATGCGGCTCATCTCCTCGCGCTCTTTACCGACCGCGCGCACCTTGACCAACATCAGTTCACGCTCGGTGAAGCTGCCCTCGGTCAGGTCGACCACCTTGACGACTTCGATCAGGCGATTCAGGTGCTTGGTGATCTGCTCGATCACGTCGTCGCTGCCGGTGGTAACGATGGTCATGCGCGACATCGACGCATCTTCGGTCGGAGCCACAGTCAGGCTCTCGATGTTGTAGCCGCGGGCTGAAAACAGCCCGACCACCCGCGAAAGGGCGCCCGGCTCGTTCTCGAGAAGCAGCGCAATGATGTGTTTCATGTCTTCGTCCTGGCGTGCTCTTCACAAGTGCCGACGGTGATCGGCAGGGCTTGGCACAACGGTGCGATCTTGGTTGGAAGAATCTCCGGGGCCGCAGGAAAGCTGCGGTGCACGTCCCGGGCAGCGCGGTAACGCCGGCCAGCGCCTGCACCTGAGCTGCTCCTACAGGTCCTCGGAGCCGAGCAGCATTTCAGATATCCCCTGGCCCGCCTTGACCATGGGCCAGACGTTTTCGGCGGGGTCGGTGCGAATGTCGAGAAACACAGTGCGGTCCTTCAAGCGGATCGACTCGCGCAACGCCGGCTCCACATCCTGCGGGCGCTCAACAAGGATGCCGACATGGCCATAGGCCTCGGCCAGCTTGACGAAGTCCGGCAACGCATCCATGTAGCTGTGCGAGTAGCGGCTGCCATAGTCGAGTTGCTGCCACTGGCGCACCATGCCCAGGTAGCGGTTGTTCAGGGAAACGATCTTGACCGGCGTCCTGTACTGCTGGCAAGTCGAGAGCTCCTGGATACACATCTGGATCGAGCCCTCCCCGGTGATGCAGAAGACATCTGCCTCGGGCTTGGCCAGCTTGATGCCCATGGCATAGGGCAGACCGACACCCATCGTGCCGAGGCCGCCAGAATTGATCCAGCGCCGCGGCTGCTCGAAGCGGTAGTACTGCGCTGCCCACATCTGGTGCTGGCCGACGTCGCTGGTGATGTAGGTGTCCCGGTCCTTGGTCAGTTGCCAGAGCTTGTCGACGACCATCTGCGGCTTGATCACTTCGTCGCTCGGCTTGTAGACAAGACAGTCGCGCTTGCGCCATTCGTTGACCTGCTTCCACCAGGCATTGAGCGCCTCTTTGTCGGGCCGGGTCTGAGCGTCCTTGACCTGGGCAATCAACTCCGCCAAGACATCCTTCACGTCGCCCACGATGGGGATGTCGACCTTGACCCTTTTGGAAATACTCGACGGATCGATATCGACATGGATGATCTTGCGCTGGACCGACGCAAAGTGCTGCGGGTTGCCAATCACGCGGTCATCGAAGCGCGCTCCGACCGCCAACAGGACGTCGCAGTTCTGCATCGTCATGTTGGCTTCGTAGGTCCCGTGCATGCCGAGCATGCCGAGGAACTGCGGATCGCTGGCGGCTATCGCTCCAAGTCCCATCAGCGTATTGGTGCACGGCGAGCCGAGCAAATGCACCAGTTCGCGCAGTTCGGCCGAGGCTTCACCCAGGATGACACCGCCGCCGGTGTAGATGTAGGGCCGCTTGGCCGCCATCAACAATTGCACGGCCTTGCGGATCTGGCCGCCGTGGCCCTTCTTGACTGGGTTGTAGGAGCGCATCTCGACGCGCTCGGGGTAGTGAAAAGGCGCCGTCTTCAGCGAAACGTCCTTCGGAATGTCGACCACCACCGGCCCCGGCCGCCCGGTGCGTGCAATGTGGAAGGCCTTCTTGATCGTCAGCGCCAGGTCTCGCACATCCTTGACCAGGAAGTTGTGCTTGACGATCGGGCGGGTGATACCAACCGTATCGCACTCCTGGAACGCATCCAGCCCGATCGCCGGGGTGGGTACCTGCCCGGTGATGATGACCATCGGGATGGAGTCCATGTAGGCGGTGGCGATGCCGGTCACAGCGTTCGTCACACCGGGCCCGGACGTCACCAGTGCAACACCCACCTGTCCGGTTGCGCGGGCGTAGCCATCGGCTGCATGCACCGCAGCCTGCTCATGGCGCACTAGCACATGCTGGATCGACTCCTGTTTGTAGAGGGCGTCGTAGATGTACAGCACGGCGCCGCCGGGGTAGCCCCAGAGGAAATCGACGCCCTCGGCCTGCAGGCAGCGAACGAGGATTTCCGAGCCGTTGGGCTCGCGGTGCGGCGGGGGGGAAGAAGCAGGTTGTGCCGATGCGGCACGCTTGACTTCTGCGGCAGACATGTCCATTTCGAACCTTTGTGAATTTCTCTAACGAAAATCCATCGGTGTCCCTTCTCTCGCCCTCGTGAGGCGGATGCGGAACCAGCGCAGTCAGAACTTGGGCGCCCGGGTCGGGCCAGCCAGCTGAGACTAGAAAACGTTGTGCGGGGCGGCATTATGGCATCGTGCACAGGCCACCCGAGATGGCTGCGAAGGCTCCCGCGACGCGATGACATAATCCGCCGCGCTTCCATGCCGGGAGCCTCGCGCCCCGCGCCCACGCCGTCTTGGCCACCGACAAAGAACTCTCAGACTTCCTCAAGAGCGTCGAGAAACGCGCCTTCAAACGCACTGCCTACACGGTGCGCAACGATGACGCTGCACTGGACATCGTGCAGGACGCCATGATTCGACTGGCTGAGAAGTATGTTGATCGACCGCCGGCCGAACTGCCGCTGATTTTTCAGCGCATCCTGTCCAACGCCACGATGGACTGGTTTCGGCGCCAGAAAGTGCGCAACGCCCTGTTTGTCAACCTGGGCGACTTCGAGGGCGCTGACGATGACGGCGGAGACTTTGACCTGCTCGAACTGCTGGACACGTCTGCCGGCCAAACCAGCACCGAGAACGCGGCAGAGTCGGTCAGCCGGTCGCAGACTCTGAAGCTGATTGAGGGCCACATCGGCGAACTGCCGGCCCGTCAACGGGAAGCATTCTTGCTTCGTTACTGGGAGGAACTGGATGTTGCAGAAACCGCGTCGGTCATGGGGTGCTCGGAAGGCAGTGTAAAAACGCACTGTTCCCGGGCAGTGCACGCACTGGCAAAAGCGCTGCGCGCCAAGGGAGTCACGCTATGAACAAAACACCGTCATCCGCCCTCTTCAACCCGAACAGCCCCGAATCGGTGCAGACGCGCGTGGGCATGCGTTTGGCGGCAGCGCTGACCGAGCACCAACTTGAGACTCCCAATCCCGACATTGACGCGCGGCTGAGCTTCGCACGCGAGCAAGCCATGGTCGCGGCGCGCAAGGCTCAGCGGGCCGTCGCGCCATCCCTTCTCGGCTCGGCCGGCGGCGCTGCTGTGCTTGGCGGTGGTCCCGGCACCGATGCAACCCCCTGGTGGTTGCGCCTGGGTTCGCTGGTTCCGCTGGCAGTGTTGCTGGCCGGCTTGATGCTGATCGACAACCACTACACGCGCGCGCAAATCGATGCCGCAGTGGACGTGGATGCCGCCATCTTGGCCGACGATTTGCCGCCAGAAGCCTACCGCGACCGTGGCTTTGTCGAGTTCCTGAAGACGTCGCGTCCATGATTGCTGGCTCATCGACTCAAACCAAGTCCTGGCCCCGCCGACTGCGTGGCGTATGGCTTGGCCTTGGGTTGGCGGTCGCCGGTGCTACGTTTGCACAAGGCCTCCAGTCGACAGGCCCGATCGCCTGGAACAAGCTGAACCCAGCACAGCGCAGCGTGCTTGCGCCGTTGGAGCGCGACTGGAAAGCCATCAGCCCCGGGCAGCAGCAGAAGTGGGCTGAAGTCGCCAATCGGTTCCCCGCCATGCCGGCCGAGGACCGCAATCGCGTTCAACAGCGCCTGACGGACTGGTCACGGTTGACAGCGCAGGAGCGCGCCTCGGCGCGGCTGAATTTTCAGGAAGTGCGCCAGCTCAGCCCGCAAGAGCGCCAGCAGCAATGGGAAGCCTATCGTGCTCTGCCCGCAGACCAGCGCCGCGCCTTGGCTGAGCAGTCTGACGGCGCCCGAATGACCGCCCCACGGCCAGAGCCGCGCAGCGCCGCAGGCGGCAGTAACGCGAACGCGAAGTCCAGTGTGATTCGATTACCTGCCGCAACAGTACCCCAACCGGTCGGCCCGACGGTCGTCCAGCGCGGCGCTGGCGCAACGACCAACCTCGTGTCCAAGCCGGTCACGCCGCCTTTGCATCAGCAAGCGGGACTGCCCAAAGTGGCTGCAACGCCGGGTTTCGTCGACAGCAAGACCCTGCTGCCCAAGCGGGGCGCGCAGGGAGCCGCTGCGGCGCGCGCGCCCGACCGCGACGACGAGCCCAAGCGCAGCAGCGTGCAATGACTGCGGCGTCCACGCGGCTGGCGGTGACGCCTGAGACGCCTGGCCTGACGCGCCGCATGGCAGCTTTCATCTATGAGGGCGTGTTGCTCTTCGGGGTGTTGGCAATGGCCGGCTACCTGTACTCGTCACTGACCCAGCAGCACCATGCCTTGAAGGGCCAAAGCGGCTTGCAGGCCTTCCTTTTCGTGGTCCTTGCGATCTACTTTGTTTGGTTCTGGAGCCATGGCGGGCAGACCGTTGCCATGCGCGCATGGCATATCCGGCTGGTTGACCACCGAGGCCAGCCGGTCACTCAAGGCCGTGCCGCACTGCGCTATGTTGCAAGTTGGGTATGGTTCATGCCAGCGCTCATCAGCGCCTGGCTTGCCGACCTGCACAGTCCGGTTGAAATCTTCGCGCTGCTGGGTGTCGGCGTGCTGGCCTACGCCCTGCTGGCCCGCTGGCAACCGCAGCGCCAGTTCTGGCATGACGCACTCTGTGGCACCCGTCTGATCACATCTCGCCGCGCGAGGCCGCAGGCACAATCCGCCGCGTGAGCGCGCCGCGCTACGTTGCAGCGACAAGCGTCCAGGCTGGCCTAGAGGTGTTGGGATGAGCAATCAGTACAAGGGTCGCACAGGCCTCGACCGCATCGTGCATGCCGCTGCCAACTCGGCCAGCGGTTTGCGCCAAGCCTACGTTGGTGAGAGCGCTTTCCGGCAGGAGGTGTGGCTCGCGGTCGTGCTGTTGCCGGCCTCTTTCTGGCTGGGTCGCAGCTGGGAGCAAACTGCATTGCTGGCCGGGTCGGTACTGTTGGTGATGATTGTCGAATTGCTCAATTCGGGCATCGAAGCCGTGGTCGACCGCGTCTCCTACGACTGGCACGAATTGTCAAAGCATGCCAAGGACTTCGGCAGCGCGGCTGTCATGCTGTCGCTGCTGCTGTGCGGCGGTATCTGGGCGTCAGCGCTGGCCCAGCACTTCCTCAGGAGCTGAAACATGACCTTGTCTGTAGCGGTCTACTGCGGATCGCGTTTCGGCGACTTGCCCGCCTACGCCGACGCCGCCCGCGAACTGGGACACCTGGTCGCACGCGGCGGTGGCAGCGTCATCTACGGTGGCGGGCGCGTCGGCTTGATGGGAGTCGTTGCAGATGCAGCCCTGGCTGCGGGCGGAGCCGTGGTCGGCGTGATCCCGCAAGCGCTGATGGACCGCGAAGTCGGGCACACCGGGCTGACGGAGATGCATGTGGTGCAAACCATGCACGAGCGCAAGCAACTGATGGCCGAGCGAGCCGACGCGTTCGTTGCCCTGCCCGGCGGCATCGGAACGCTGGAAGAGATTTACGAGGTCTGGTCCTGGCAACAGCTGGGCTACCACGACAAACCGGTGGCCCTGCTCAACGTAGCGGGCTACTACGATGCCTTGCTGGCCTTCATGCGCATCAGCCATGAACGAGGCTTCGTATCGGCGCCGCAATACCAAGCGCTGCTGGTCGACGACGACCCGGCACGCCTGCTTGCTCGCCTGGCACGAGCCGCCAGCCAGGCGACGGCCCGCGACGACTACTCGAAGATCTAGACCGCCGCTTCGTCAGTCTCGCCGGTACGGATCCGAACCACCTGTTCAACCGGCATGACAAAAATCTTTCCGTCGCCGATCTTGCCTGTCTTGGCGGCCTTGACGATCGCCTCGATGCAGCGCTCGACGTCGCCGTCCCTCACGACGACCTCGATCTTCACCTTGGGCAGAAAGTCCACCACGTACTCCGCGCCCCGGTACAACTCGGTGTGCCCCTTCTGACGGCCGAAGCCCTTGACCTCGGTGACGGTCAGCCCGGATACGCCGACGTCGGCCAAAGCCTCGCGAACTTCCTCGAGTTTGAACGGCTTGACGATCGCAGTGATCTGTTTCATGGCACGGGCTCCAGGACGACGCTTGACTGGAATTTAAGCACGGAACTTCGACGTGATGGGGTAGCGCCAGTCCCGGCCGAAGGCACGGTGCGTGATGCGGATACCCACCGGCGCCTGGCGGCGCTTGTACTCATTGACCCGGATCAGGCGCGTCACGCGCTCGACCGTTGCACGCTCGAAGCCGGCGCCGACGATGCTTTCGACACTGCGGTCGTCTTCCATGTACAGGGCCAGGATCGCGTCGAGCACTTGATACGGCGGCAGGCTGTCCTGGTCGGTCTGGTCGGGACGCAACTCCGCCGAAGGCGCACGTGTCAGGATGCGCTCCGGGATGACCGGTCCCACCGTGCCGGCGGGGCCGTCGGCTCTGAGCGTCGGCTGGCGATTCTTCCATTCGCACAGGCGGTAGACCAGGGTCTTGGCGACATCCTTGATGACCGCAAACCCCCCCGCCATGTCGCCGTAGAGTGTGCAGTAGCCCGTGGCCATCTCGCTCTTGTTGCCTGTGGTCAGCACGATACGGCCCGTTTTGTTCGACAGGGCCATGAGCAAAGTTCCACGGATGCGGGCTTGCAGATTCTCCTCCGTCGTGTCCTCGGCAAGGCCGACAAACTGCCCAGCCAGACCCGCGCGAAAAGCGTTGAACATCGGCGCAATCGGGATCTCGTCATAGCGCACGCCGAGCCTGGCCGCCATGTTGCGGGCGTCGATCCAGGAAATGTCGGCCGTGTACGGCGAGGGCATCATCACCGCGCGCACCTGGTCGGCCCCCAATGCATCAACAGCCACAGCCAGAACCAACGCCGAGTCGACACCACCGGACAAACCGATGATCGCGCCCGGAAAGCCGTTCTTGCCCAGGTAGTCCCTCACACCCGTGACCAACGCCGACCACACTTGCGCTTCCTGGGACGGCAACTCAACGACGTCGCCATGAAGGCGCTCGCCGTCGATGGTGACAAGCGCCAATGCCTCGACGAAGCCCGGCGCACGCATGCAGACCCGGCCCGAAGCGTCGACCGCGAAAGAGGCGCCATCAAACACGACCTCGTCCTGGCCTCCGACGAGGTGCGCATAGAGCAGCGGGAGGCGCACGGCACGAGCCCGCTCGGCCATGCGCTGTTCGCGCTCAGCGGCTTTGTCGATGTGGAAGGGCGAGGCATTGAGCACCGCGAGTACCTGCGCGCCCGCAGCCTTGGCGGTCTGCGCCGGCTCGTCGAACCAGGCGTCCTCACAGATCAGCACACCGACCTTGACCCCGGCCACCTCGAACACCAGCGGGCCCCGTCCGGCGTCGCGGCCCGACGCGAAGTAGCGTCTTTCATCGAACACCTGGTAATTGGGGAGCTCGCGCTTGCAGTAGGTGGCGACGATCTGTCCCCCTGCGAGCAACGAGGCTGCATTGAAGCGCAGTGGCTGCGCCGTCGACTTGGTCCTAACATCTCCTTGCTCACCGAATTGATGCGGATGCCCCACCACCACCTGCAAGCCCTCACAAGATGCCAACGCGGCAGCCATGCCGGCCAGCGCGTCAGCGCAACCCTGCATGAAAGCCGGTCGCAGCAGGAGGTCTTCAGGCGGGTAGCCGCACAGCGCCAATTCCGGCGCCAGCACCAGTTGCGCACCCTCGGCATGGGCTTGGCGCGCCGCGTCGACGATGCGCCGGGCGTTGCCCATCAGGTCGCCGACGGTGGCGTTGATCTGAGCCAGCGCAACCTTGATCACAGCGGAGCCTGTTGAGAGCACATGGAAGAGAATAATTATGTCATTCAGGTCCATGACAACCCTTGCGCAGTCGATGCGGCGGCATGGAATACGCTCCTCGACAGTCAGGACGCGCCGACGCCCTTCCTGCGCCACGAGTACCTGAGTGCGATGCACGTCTCGCACAGTGCCGTGGCCGCGACGGGCTGGGCGCCAGCATGGCTCACGGTCGAGCGCCAGGGTCGCCTGGTCGGCGCGTGCGCGCTGTACCTGAAGAGCCATTCCTACGGCGAGTACGTCTTCGACTGGGCCTGGGCCGATGCTTACCAGCGTCACGGCCTGGCCTACTACCCCAAGTTGCTCTCGGCCGTGCCGTTCACCCCCGTCCCGGGCTCGCGCATTCTGGCCGTCGACGAAGGCGCCCGCGACGCGGTGTTGCAGGCGGTGCTGGCGCTGGCCCGGCAGCAGGGTCTGTCATCGGCCCACCTGCTGTTTCTGTCCGATGCCGACCGTGCCGCTTGCGAGCGGGGCGGCTGGATGCTGCGCGAGGGCGTGCAGTTCCACTGGCAGAACCGGGAGCCTCAAGGCTACCGCGACTTCGATGAATTCGCGAGCAGCCTGCAGCGCGAGAAGCGCAAGAAGATTGCCCAGGAGCGGCGGCGCGTCGGCGAGGCCGGCATCCAGTTCGAGCAACTCGAGGGCGCTGCGATCGACGAGGCGGCCTGGGACTTCTTCTACCGCTGCTACACCCTGACCTATCGCGCGCACCACTCGACGCCCTACCTCACACGCGCCTTCTTTGCCGCGATGGCCGTCACCATGCCGTCACATTGGTTGATGTTTCTTGCCCGGCGAGGCGACGAGCGCATCGCCTGCTCCTTGATCGCGCTCGACCCAGCACGCCGCGTTGCCTACGGCCGCTACTGGGGTGCCGTCGAGACTGTGCCCTGCCTGCATTTCGAAGCCTGTTACTACCAGCCGCTGGCCTGGTGCATCGCGCGCGGCTACCAACGCTTCGAGGGTGGCGCCCAGGGTGAGCACAAGATGGCGCGCGGCTTGCTGCCCGTCAGGACGGCGTCGGCCCACTGGCTGGCCGATCAGCGGTTCGCCTCGGCCGTCGGCGACTTCCTGAGCCGCGAAGGCGCCGGCGTCGGCGCCTATGTCGATGAACTCAACGAACGCAACCCGTTCAAGCCGGCGACCGGCTGAGCCTCACTTCGTCAGCGTGGCAGCCCAGGCTGCCATGCCGCTGACGATCTCCTGCCGCGCCGCATCGGGGCCGTCCCAGCCCACCACCTTCACCCACTTGTTGGGTTCGAGGTCTTTGTAGTGCTCGAAGAAGTGCTGGATCGCGTTCAGGCGCATCGGGTTCACGTCCGACGGCTTTTGCCAGTGGTCGTACATCGGCAGGATCTTGCTGGTGGGCACCGCCAGCACTTTGGCATCGCCGCCAGCCTCGTCGGTCATTTTCAAGATGCCGATCGGGCGACAGGTCACCACCACGCCGGGTGTCAATGCGAAAGGCGTGATCACCAGCACATCGACGGGATCGCCATCGTCCGAGAGGGTGCGCGGGATATAACCGTAATTGCACGGGTAGTGCATCGCCGTGGTCATGAAGCGGTCAACAAAGATCGCGCCACTGGCCTTGTCGACCTCGTACTTGATCGGGTCCGCGTTCATAGGGATCTCGACGATCACGTTGAACTCATCGGGCGCCTTGGCCCCGGGCGTGACTTCGTGCAGGCTCATGGGTTTGGTCTCAGCAGCAGGGATTACCCGAATTCTACGGGGCTAAATTGTCTTCTCGCCAACGCGGCGCACAGCACGACCAAGCGCGGGAAACACAGGGGGCAGCAGGTCATCCGCATCGCTTAGCATCGCGGGTTGTTCCGGCAGGTGCAGTCGCCGGGACTCGAGATCCGCCCGCCCCCGGGCCTGAAACAAAAGAGGAGCCTCCTTCATGTTGTCGACTTCCATGGCGCTTTACGTTGCGCTCGCCTGCGGTCTGGCCGCGGTGCTGTACGGTTTTGTCCAGCGCAGCTGGATCCTCAAACAGGACGCTGGCAACGCGCGCATGCAAGAGATCGCCGGTGCGATCCAGCAGGGCGCCGCCGCCTACCTGGCGCGGCAATACAAGACCATCGCCATCGTCGGCGTCGTGCTCGCGATCCTGATCGGCGTGTTCCTCGACGGTGTCACCGCCTCGGGCTTCGTGCTCGGCGCGGTTCTGTCCGGCGCCTGCGGCTTCATCGGCATGAATGTGTCGGTGAAGGCCAATGTGCGCACCGCGCAAGCTGCCACCAAGGGCATCGGCCCGGCGCTCGACGTCGCCTTCAAGGGCGGCGCAATCACCGGCATGCTGGTGGTCGGCCTGGGCCTGCTGGGTGTCAGCATCTTCTTCTGGTTCACCGTGTTGAACGGGCAGTTGACCCCCGACAAGAGCCTGGCGTCGGTGCTCAAGCCGATGCTCGGCTTTGCCTTCGGCGCTTCGCTGATCTCCATCTTCGCGCGCCTGGGCGGCGGCATCTTCACCAAGGGTGCCGACGTCGGCGCCGACCTGGTGGGCAAAGTTGAAGCCGGCATCCCGGAAGACGACCCGCGCAACCCAGCGGTGATCGCCGACAACGTCGGGGACAACGTCGGCGACTGCGCCGGCATGGCCGCCGACCTGTTCGAGACCTACGCCGTCACACTGATCGCCACCATGGCGCTGGGTGCCCTGGTTTTCAGCGGACCGGCGGCGATGGCTGCCGTGATGTACCCGCTGGTACTCGGCGGCGTCTCGATCATCGCGTCGATCATCGGCTGCAGCTTCGTCAAGGCCAGCCCGGGCATGAAGAACGTGATGCCGGCTCTTTACAAGGGCCTGGCAGTCTCCGGCGTCTTGTCGCTGATCGCCTTCTACTTCGTCACCGCCGCGGTGATGCCGGCCGACGCCCTGGGCGCCGGCACGCACCTGAAGTTGTTCGGCGCCTGCGCGGTCGGCCTGGTGCTGACAGCGGTGCTGGTCTGGGTCACCGAGTACTACACGGGCACGCAGTTCAAGCCCGTGCAGCACATTGCCGCGGCCTCGACCACCGGCCATGGCACCAACATCATTGCCGGCCTCGGCGTCTCGATGCGGTCGACCGCCTGGCCGGTCCTGTTCGTGTGCGCCGCCATCCTGGCCGCCTACAACCTCGGCGGCCTGTACGGCATCGCCGTGGCCGCCACGTCGATGCTGAGCATGGCTGGCATCGTGGTTGCGCTCGACGCCTATGGCCCGATCACCGACAACGCCGGTGGCATTGCCGAGATGGCCGAGTTGCCCAAGAGCGTACGCGACGTCACCGACCCGCTCGACGCGGTCGGCAACACGACCAAGGCCGTGACCAAAGGCTACGCCATTGGTTCGGCGGGTCTGGCCGCGTTGGTGCTGTTCGCCGACTACACGCACTCGCTCGCAGGCCGCGGCCTGAGCGTCAGCTTCGATCTGAGCGACCCCCTGGTGATCGTCGGCTTGTTCATCGGCGGCTTGATCCCCTACCTGTTCGGTGCGATGGCGATGGAGGCCGTCGGCCGCGCTGCGGGCTCGGTGGTGGTCGAGGTGCGCCGACAATTCCAGGACGGCGCCATCATGGCCGGCAAGCGCAAGCCCGATTACAGCGCTGCCGTCGACATGCTGACCACCGCAGCGATCAAGGAAATGATCGTCCCGTCGCTGCTGCCGGTCGTGGTGCCGGTCGTGGTCGGGCTCCTGCTCGGTCCCGCCGCTCTCGGTGGCCTGCTGATGGGCACCATCGTCACCGGCCTGTTTGTCGCCATCTCGATGTGCACTGGCGGCGGCGCCTGGGACAACGCCAAGAAGTACATCGAAGACGGCCACCACGGCGGCAAGGGCAGCGAAGCACACAAGGCGGCGGTGACTGGTGACACCGTGGGTGATCCTTACAAGGACACCGCCGGCCCGGCTGTCAATCCGTTGATCAAGATCATCAACATCGTGGCGCTGTTGATCGTGCCGTTGCTGCCGGCGGGCACGGCGAGCAAGGCCGCGGCCTCGCATGCCACGCCGACCAGCGTCGCAGCACCCGCGACGTCGATGCCTGCAGCGCCAGCGGCGCCGGTTGCGACCGCGGCCCCAACGGCAGCGGCCGTGCCGGCCTCGGCAGCCTCCAAGTAAGGCGCCGAACCGCGATGATGACAAGGCCCGGGGCTGATGCCGCCGGGCCTTGTCGCTTCTGATTCCTTGCAAGAGGTGCCCGTCATGTCTGCGCTCCGGCTCAATCCGCTCGATGCCTCCTGGCTCTACACCGAATCGCGCGACACGCCCATGCACGTCGGTGCGCTGCTTCCTTTCCGCCTGCCGCCGGGGGCGCCGAGGGACTTCGGGCGGCGCCTGATGGTCGAGCTGCGCAAGCACCAACGTTTCGCGCCGCCGTGGAACCGACGCCTGAAATCCAGCCTGCTGAAGATGCCAGTGCACCACTGGATCGAGGACGATGACATCGACCTCGAGGCGCACCTGCGCCACACCGCTCTGCCCAACCCGGGCGGAGAGCGCGAGCTTGGCGAGCTGATTGCACGACTGCACAGCCAACCGCTGGACCTCTCCCGACCGCCCTGGGAGTGCACCCTGATCGAGGGCCTGGACGCAGGACGCTTCGCCTTCTTCGTCAAGATGCACCACTCGCTGATCGACGGCGTCAGCGGCATGAAGCTGCTGCAACGCGCGATGCCAGACGACGCCGCGGCGAGCCTGACGGTGGTGCCCTTCTGGGCTGTCGGCACCGGCACGGCACGCAAGAACGCCAAGGCCGCAGGTGGCAAGTTCGCCGAGCGCGATACGCGCGCGGCAACCTTTGCCAACGCCGCCGCGGGCGCGATCGAGGCACTGCGTGGCCAGGTCGGCACCGTGCCACAGTTGCTGCTGGCCTTCGGCAAGTTGCTGCGCACCAATGGCCCGACCGACGAGGCACTGCAGGTGCCATTCGGTGCGCCTTCGTCGGTGCTGAATGGCCGGGTCCGTGCCAAGCGCCGGTTCGCCACGCAGCAGATAGAGATCGCGCGCATGAAGGCACTGGCCGCAGCCGCCGGTTGCACGCTCAACGATCTGGTCCTCGCCACCTGCGGCGGGGCCTTGAGGCGCTTTCTCGAGGACGGCGGCGACTTGCCCGAGAAGTCACTGACCGCAGGCATTCCGGTCTCGGTGCGTCCCAAGGACGATGAGAACACCGGCAACGCCATCACCTTCATCATTGCCACCCTGGGCACCGACATCGCCGATCCGCTCGAACGCCTGGCCGCGATCCGCGCTTCGGTGCAAAGCGCCAAGGCCCATGTGCAAAGCCTGCCGCGCCAGGCCATGACGCAGTACACGATTGCCTTGATGGCACCGACCCTGCTCAGCCTGCTGACCGGTCTGGGCGGGCGCACCCGCCCGATGTTCAATGTCACGATCTCGAACGTGCCGGGGCCCGAGAAGCCAATCTACTTCCGCGGAGCCGAGATGTTAGGCACCTTTCCGGCCTCGATCATCACCCATGGCCAAGCCTTGAACATCACCTGCCAGAGCTACGCCGGGATGATGGACTTCGGCTTCACCGCGTGCCACGCCAGCCTGCCTCGGGTGCAACGGATAGCGGTCTACGCCGCCCAGGCCTTCGACGAACTCGAAGGCCTGATCCTGAAGCCGGCAATGAAGAAGACACGAGCCCGTCGCAAGCCCGCGCCTTGAGCCTGAGACGCGGGCTCAGGCGGCGACCGGTAGTCGCGCGCGGTTGTCCTGGTCGAGCGCGTTGCGAATGAAGCCGTCAAGCGCCCCCAGGCTCGGGATCGTCAGGTCGCGGCGGCCTTTTTCGTCGAAGCGGATCACCCCGCACTGTGCCAGGCGGCGCAACGCGCGGCTCACCGTCTCCAGGGTCATGCCGAGGTAGTTGCCGATCTCGGCCCGCGTCATGTGCAGGGTGATCTGGTCGGTGCGCAAGCCGCGGTCGGCGAGCGATTGAGCCCAGTCCTTGATGAAGTCAGCCACCCGCGCGTCGGCGGGCAGGGTCCCCAAGGCGACCAGGCAGTCGCTGCCACGGCTGATCTGCCGGCTCATCGCAGCGTGCAGCAGGCGCATCAACTGGGGCGAACTGGCACCGGCGGCGAGCACGTCGGCGTACGCCATGCTCCAGACTTCACCCGTATCGAGGGCGACTGCGTCGGAGCCATGGCGTCCTTCGGCCATGCCGTCGAAGCCGAGCCAGTCACCGCGAAAGTGCAGGCCCACGACCTGGCCGCGACCGTCCGCCGTGAAGTTGACGGTCTTGAACTGGCCTGAGTTGACGATGTGCAGGTGGCTGAACGGCGCGCCGACTTCGTAGATCGAGTCCGCGGCGTGAACCAGACGGCGGGTGAACGGCAGCAACTCATGGACCAGCGCCAAGTTGTCGCGCCAAGCCTGCGCTTCAGTGGATGCAATCGAGTGGTTGGACACGGTGCTTTCTCCTTGGGGCCAGACATGGGTTGCTCGATGTCAAGGAGCGTAGGCCGCCTGCGCAAATGCTTGACGCAGCGTAAACCCCTCTCGGTAACGCTGCGTAAACGGTTGGTAAACGGCCGGGCCGGCCGCATCGCGGCCTGAGCGTGAGTCAACGCCTCGCGGACGTCAGGCGGGCGATGCCAGCGAAGTCGGCCGCTGGCAGGTCGTGTTCGATACCAGTCTTTGTGTCTACCGGATGAAGAAGGTCGTCGCAGGCCGGCTGACCATCCAGGAGAGGATCGAGTTCGTACGCGCCACGGTTTTCAGCGTGAGCAAGATGGGCACAGTCGACAAGCCGATGGCCGTTGCCAGCCGCTGCAGCGCGCAGACGGTGACCACCGCAGAGGGTCAGCGCTGCGGCTTTGCCGGCGAGCGCGGCTTCATGTGGCCCGAGTTGAATGAACATGCGCTGCGCCACCTGAAGGCATCGCTGCCGCTGAGCTGCGCCAGCGCCTATTCGACCAACCGCACTTGGGATATCGGACTGTCGGAGCAGGCGACGCTCCCGTGTCAGGCTGACGGTCGCCTTCGGACAGCCGCTACAGGATGCCCAGCCGCCGGAACACGTCGGCCAGCTTCTCACCGCGTTGCAACGCCTCGCGCGACAGGTTCTCCCCCGCGACCTTGTCGAGCGCAAGGCGCACGACCTCCTGCTCCACCGCCTGCGGAATGACGACCACGCCGTCGACATCGCCGAACACGAGGTCGCCCCGGCGCACGGTGACACCGGCGCACATCACCGGCACGTCACGCTCCACCATCCGCGCGCGACCCTTGGTGTCGAGTGGCCCGATGCCGCCGCAGAACACCGCAAAACGCATCTCGCGGATCTGCTTCACGTCGCGCACAAGGCCGTCGGTCACGCATCCGGCCGCACCGCGCGCCACGCTGGCCGTGGACAGCAACTCGCCCCACGGCGCAATCCGCTCGGTGGGACCGTCGCACGCCAGCACGACCACGTCGCCGGGCGCGAGGTCGTCGACCAGCGCGATCTCCACTTCGTAGGGGTTCTCGCCCTTGGCCGGCGCTGCGTACACCGGCATATACAAGCCGGTGCGTGCGCGGCCGATGAGCTGCAGCGTGTCGTCCAGCGGGCGCATGAAGGGTCTCATCGCCTGCTGCATCAGCCCGAGACTGTCAAGCGTGTCGGAAAGCACCGCAGCATTCAGCGGCCGCAGGGTGTTCGGGTTCAGCGACATGATGGCAGCTCCTGGCGCACGACCTCAGGCGACAACGACGCGCGGCTTGCCAGCGGCTGCAGCCACACGGCCGATGACGGCCGCCGTTTCGAAGCCGTGGCGGCGAAACACCGCCATAACGTCATCCACGGCCGCCGGTGCGCAGGCAACGAGCAGGCCACCGCTGGTCTGCGGGTCGGTCAGCAGCGCCTGGTCTTCGGCGGCGAAGCGGGCCGGCACGACCACGTCGGCACCGTAACCCGCCCAGTTGCGGTCCGAGGCGCCGGTGACGAAACCCCGCTCCACCAGCGCGCGCACACCCGGCAACAGCGGCACGGCTCTCCAGTCGAGATGCACCTCGCACTTCGCGCCGCGTGCCATCTCCAAGGTGTGGCCGGCCAGGCCGAAGCCGGTGACATCGGTCAGCGCATGCACACCCGGCAGCGCGGCCAGGTCGGGGCCCGCGGTGTTGAGCTTCGTGGTGTTGGCAATCATCTCCGCATAGCCCGCATCCCCCAGTTCGCCCTTCTTCAGCGCTGCGCTCATCACGCCCACGCCCAACGGCTTGCCCAGCACCAGAACGTCGCCGGGCTGGGCGTCGGCGTTGCGCTTGACGTGTTTCGGGTGCACCAGACCCAACGCCACCAGGCCGTAAATGGCCTCGACGCTGTCGATGGTGTGGCCACCGGCGATCGGGATGCCCGCGGTGCGGCAGATCGAGGCACCGCCTTCGAGGACTCGGCCGATGGTGGCCGTCGACAACACATTGATCGGCATGCCCACCAGCGCCAGCGCCATGATCGGCCGCCCGCCCATTGCGTATACATCGCTGATGGCGTTGGTGGCCGCGATGCGCCCGAAGTCGAAGGGGTCGTCGACGATGGGCATGAAGAAGTCGGTGGTGGCGATCAGCGCCTGCTCCTCGTTGAGCTGGTAGACGGCGGCGTCGTCGGCGGTCTCGATGCCGACCAGCAGTTCCTTCGGGATCGGCATCCCGACAGTACTCTTCAAGATTTCGCTCAACACACCGGGAGCAATCTTGCAGCCGCAGCCGCCGCCGTGCGACAGCGAGGTCAGCCGGGGTTCGGCGGGTCTTTCGGGGGCATTCATCGGCGGTCTCCTGGAGCAGCTGAACAGAGGGGCGCGGTGGCCATGGCGCCGGCCCGGTGGGCCAGCAAACGTGCCACCAGATGATGCAAGGCGGCGCTTTCGGCTTGCGGGTCGAACAGTGGCGCACGAAGTGCTTGCTGGGACTGCAGCCGTGGCAGCATAGCCGGATCGTCTCGGGCGCGCTCCAGCAGGGTCGCCAGACCCGCCGCGTCGCCGGGCTCAAAGACCCCGGCGTGGTCGCGGCCCAGCAGCCCCAGGTTGCCATCGATGCGCGAGGCCAGCACCGGCGTGCCACTTCGGATGGCCTCCATCACGACATGCGCGCCGCCTTCCATGCGGCTTGGGTGCACCAGCACATGGGCGCGCTGGATGTGCGCACGTGCCGTGGCATGCGGCAGACCGCCCAGCCAGCGGAAGTTCGGCTGCGCGGCGTCCAGCGCGGCAGCCTCGGCGCCGAGCGAGGGGTCGAGAGCCTGGCCGATGTGGTCGAACAAAATGTCGCTGCGACTTGCCAGCAGCCGCGCGACTGTGAACCAGGTTTGCGGGTCTTTCTCTTTGCGCAGGTGGCCGACCATCAGCGCACGCAGGTGCCGCGGGGTGCGCGCCAGAGTGCGGCGCGTGCTGCACGACTGCAGTATCACGTGGCACTTCGCGCGATGTGCGGCGGGCAGTTGCAGCGCGCCCAGCTCGTTCAACACCACCAGCGCGTCGGCCAGCGCCACCGATTGCTGCGCGTTGGCGTCGGTGTGGATGTCGCGGTAGAGGTCGGTACCGGTCAGCACCAGCAACAAAGGGCGCCTGGGGTGCAGCGCGCGCCAGGCGACCACCGAAGGCGCCGAGCGCAGCGCGTGCAGGCCAATGAGCAGGTCGGCGTCAGCCTCATCGCCGGTCCCGTCCCAACGGCCAGCCAGGCGGACACGGTAAGCTGAGCCCAGGAAACGCGCCCAGCGGCGCGCGGTTTGCCAGTTGCCATTGTTCGCGTCCGCGAACGCCGGCGTGGCGATGACGATGGACTCACGATGCATGACGCACGCCTAGCGCCTGCCGTCCCGGGCACGCTGCCCGGTGACGACGACGGCCGGCATCCCCACGCGGTGGTGGACGAGCCCGCCCGCCTGGCGCGACAGGGCGATGCCGCAGCACTGGCGCAGGCGTTGCAGGACAGCCGGCGCGACACGCTGGCCACCTTCGCCCCTTATGAAGCGGCACTGCCCGGGCTGAAGGTGCCGCAGCACGCCGAACTCAACCCGCCGCTGTGGGAACTGGGGCACATCGGCTGGTTCCAGAGCTGGTGGCTCACGCGCAATCCTGCGCGCACGCAGGGGGTCGACGCCGACCCCGACGCGCCGCGCCGCGCGCCGGCACGCGATGACGCCGACCAGCTCTACAACTCGAGCCAGGTGCCGCACGGCAGCCGCTGGCAACTGCCATTGCCCGATGCCGCCGCCACCCGCGCCGATCTGCAGCGGCAAATCGACGAGACCCTGGCCCTGCTGGCCCGATGGCCCGTCGCGAGCGCTGATGACCGCCCGCTCTACTTCTTTCGCCTGGCGCTGCTGCACGAAGACATGCACCACGAAGCCGCGCTCTACATGGCGCAGGCGCTGAACGTCGCTATCGAAGACCCGCGTTGGCAGCCCAGCCCGTTGCCGCCGCCGCCACCGGCCTTGCACCTGGCGCGAGATCGCTGGCGGCTGGGCAGCCCGGCGGACGCCGGCTTCGCTTTCGACAACGAACTCAGCGCCCAAGAGGTCCAACTGCCGGCCGTCCAGATCGACGCCCAGGCCGTGCGCTGGGCCGAGTTCCTGCCCTTCGTCGAGGCCGGCGGCTACCGAGAAGAACGCTGGTGGACACCCGACGGCCGCGCTTGGCTGGCCAGCAGCGGTGCGCGCGCGCCACGCTACCTTCGGCATGAGGGCGACACCTGGCTGCAGCAGCGCCACGGCCGCTGGCAAGCACTGCCGAAGAACGAAGCCGCGGGCCACCTGACGCAGCACGAGGCGCTGGCCTGGTGCCGCTGGGCCGGCCGCCGCTTGCCCACGGAAGCCGAGTGGGAATGTGCCGCCTTCACCGCGGGCCCGGCCTTCCGCTGGGGCAACGTCTGGGAATGGACGGCCAGCGCCTTCGCGCCCTTTGCCGGCTTTTGCGCCCACCCCTACCGTGACTACTCGGCGCCCTGGTTCGACGGCCGGCCGGTACTGCGCGGCGCCTCCTTCATGACCCAGCCGCGCCTGCGCCATCCGCGTTACCGCAACTTTTTCTTGCCAGGGCGCAACGACATAGCCGCCGGGTTCCGCAGCTGCGCGGCGTAAGACCTCAGTCGGTCGCAAGGAAGACCCCGAACCAGCCTTGACAGTCGGTCCAACGACGCACGCCGCCAAAGCCGGCCTGGTGCAGCAGGGCCTCGAAGTCCTGGGGCTGCCACTTGGCCGAGTTTTCGGTGTGGATGCGCTCGCCGGACAGGAAGCTGCGCTCGCCGCTGGGCCAGCGTACCGTCAGCGCGCGGCGTGCCTCCAGGTGCATCTCGATGCGCGACGCGGCTGCGTCGAAGAAGGCCACATGACGCCAGTCAGGCACACGGAAGTCGGCACCCAGCAAGCGGTTGACATGGCCCAGCAAGTTGAGGTTGAAAGCCGCCGTGACGCCCAGTTCATCGTCATAAGCCGGCTCCAGCACGGCCGCCGGCTTGACGAGGTCGACACCGATCAGCAGCGCGCCGCCGGCGGCGGTGGCGCGCGCTTCGCGCAGCAGGCGCAGCGCCTCGTCGGGCGCGAAGTTGCCAATGGACGATCCCGGGTAGAAGACCAGCGCCGGGCCCTCGGCCAGCGCCGCAGGCAGCTCGAGCCGGGTCGAGAAGTCCAGCCCGACGCCGACCAGAGACATTGCCGGATGTTCGCGCTGCAACGCGGCCAGCGCCTGGCACAGGTAGTCGACCGAAATGTCCACCGCCACGTAACGCCGCGGTGCCAGCAGGCCGAAGAGCCGCGCCGCCTTGGCGCAGCTGCCGGCACCCAGATCGACCAGGGTCGGCGCCGGGCCGGTGGCGCCCAGCACCGCTTCGGCGATCGCTGCGCCGTGTTGGGTGAAGATGGTGGCCTCGGTGCGCGTCGGGTAGTACTCGGGCAGCTCGGTGATGGCGTCGAACAGCCGCGAGCCCAGCGCGTCATAGAAGAACTTCGGCGCCACGCGGGCCGGTGTGGCGCGCAGGCCGTCGGCAGCCTCGCGCGCCAGTTCGGCAGCGTCGACGCGGTGGATCTGCAGGAACTCGGGTGTCTTCATCGTCGCCGTCCACCAGCAGCCCGTACCGAGCCAAATTACCATACGCCTCACTCTAGCAGCGCAGCGCGGCTAGAGTCGGCACCAACGCTTCGCCAGTCACGCTGAAAGCGTCCGTTTGCTGCCCCTGCCCTGCTACCCACACCCGGAGACTCCTCATGATCAGCCTGTCCCCCTCGCGCACCGTCAAGGCCCTGCTCTGCTGCGCGCTGCTCGCCTTCGGCGCGCTATCGCACGCCCAGCAGGTGTTCCGCGTCACCACCATCCCCGAAGAGGCCGCCACCGAGCAGACGCGCAAATTCGGGCCCATCGCTGCCTACCTCGAGAAGAAGCTCGGCATGAAGGTCGAGTTCACGCCGGTCAGCGACTACCCTGCGGCGGTCGAGGTAATGGTCAACAAGAAGGTCGACCTGGTGTGGTTCGGCGGCTTCACCTTCGTGCAGGCGCAAATCCGTTCGGGCGGCAAGATCATCCCGCTGGCGCAGCGCGAAGAAGACACCAAGTTTCAGTCGGTGTTCATCGCCAAGACCGATTCGGGCATCAAGACCCTGGCCGACATGAAAGGCAAGCAGGTCAGCTTCGGCTCGCAGAGCAGTACCTCGGGTCACCTGATGCCGCGCAGCAACCTGCTGAGTGCCGGCATCAACCCTGACAAGGACTTCCGCCGCATCGCCTACAGCGGCGCCCACGATGCCACGATTGCCAGCGTGGTCAGTGGCAAGGTCGACGCTGCGGCACTCGACATCACGGTGTGGAGGAAGTTCGTGGCCGAAAACAAGGTCGACACCCAGGCGGTCAACGTGTTCTTCACCACACCGCCCTTCTACAACTACAACTGGTCGGTGCATGCCGACATGCCGGCCGACCTGCGCGAGAAGGTCAAGAAGGCACTGCTCGACATCGACCCGGCAACGCCCGAAGGCAAGGAGATCCTGCAGCTCAACCGGGCCACGCGCTACATCCCGACCTCGCCCGAGAACTACAAGGGCATCGAAGCTGCCGGCCGCAGTGCCGGGCTGATCTGAGCCCGCATCTGCCGCGCAGGTGAAGCTCGAACTCGACGGCGTCGCCGCGCGCCACCCGGCGGCACGGCCCGACGCGGCACCTGCGCTGCAGCCGCTGCGGCTGCAAGTGGCCGAGGGCGAACACGTGGCGGTGATCGGCCCTTCCGGCGCCGGCAAGACCACGCTGCTGATGGTGCTGGCCTGTGCGATGCCGCCCGCGGCCGGCACGCTGCAGGTCGGCGGACAGAACCCCTGGGTCATGCCGCGGCGCGCGCTGCAGCGCCTGCGCGGGCGGCTCTTCCTGGCACCCCAGACACCGCCACTGCCCCCGCGGCAGCGTGTCGTCACCGCCGTGCTGGCCGGCCGACTCCCCTCGATAGGGCTGTGGGCCAGCCTGCGCTCGCTTTTCTATCCCAGCGACATCCCGGCGGCGCATGCCGCTCTCGAGGCTTTCGACCTGGCCGACAAGCTGTTCGAGCGTGTCGACCGGCTGTCGGGCGGCGAACGCCAGCGTGTGGGCCTGGCGCGCGCGCTGCTGGCGCCAGCCGCGCTCTGGCTGGTGGACGAGCCGCTGTCGGCGCTGGATCCGACGCGCTCGCGTCAGGCCATGCAGACCCTCGTGCAGCAGGCGCAGGCGCGCGGCGTGACGCTGGTGGCCACGCTGCACCAGGTGGATATGGCGCTGGCGCACTTTCCGCGCATCGTGGCGCTGCGCGACGGCCGGCTGGCCTTCGATCTGCCGGCCGCCGAAGTCACGCGCGACCAGCTGGAGCGCCTCTACGCCCAGCACGAACACGAACTGCTCGGCGCCCCGGCGCCGGCCGACCACGCCGCGCCGGCCGCGCCCGCGCCCGCGCCAGTGGTGATGCACTGTCGCTGAAGCGTCTGAACCGATGGAACTCGCGCCGCGCGCACCGCTGAAGGCCCCCGTCACGGCGCCTGACCGCGACCCCGCCTGGCTGGCACGCGTGTTCTGGCTCGGCGCCAGCCTCGTGCTGCTGTGGCCGCTGATGGTGGCCACCGAGTTCCGGCCCTGGATCCTGGTCGAACCCGCGAACCTGAAGGTCACCGGCCAGTTCCTCGCCACCTTCTTGCCGCCGGCCCACTCGCCCGAGTTCCTGGCCATGGTGGCGCGCGAGTCGTGGCGCACGGTGGCCATCGCCACGGCGGGCATGACGCTGGCGCTGGTGATTGCGCTGCCGCTGACGCTGCTGTCGACGCGAGCGCTGTCAGTGTCGGCGCTGTCTGGCCGCATGGCGCGCGGGCCTTTCTGGCTGCGCCAGGCGGTGCGGGGGTTGCTCATCGTGCTGCGCAGCGTGCCCGAGCTGGTGTGGGCGCTGGTCTTCGTGCGCGTCGTCGGCCTGGGACCGACTTCGGGCGTGCTCGCCATTGCACTCACTTACGGCGGCATGCTGGGCAAGGTCTACGGCGAGATCCTGGAGAGCGGCGATGTCCATGCTACGCAGACGCTGCTGCGCAACGGCAGTTCACGCCTGCAGGCCTTCTTCTTTGGCCTGCTGCCGCAGAACGCGGCCGAGCTGACGAGCTACACCGTCTACCGCTGGGAATGCGCCATCCGCAGCAGCGTGGTACTGGGCTTCGTCGGCGCCGGCGGGCTGGGCCAGGAGATGGACAACTCGATGAAGATGTTCCACGGCGGCGAGGTCTTCACGATGCTCGCCGTCTTCGTGGCGCTGGTGGCGCTGGCCGACCGCGTGAGCGCCGGGCTGCGCAAGTCGCTGGGTTGAAGCCGATGGACCGAAGCCCCGCCGCCAACCCGCCCTACAGGCTGCCGCCGCCGCTGTTCAACGCGCGCTGCAGGGCCTGCTGGTTCAGCGCCGCGCTGGCGCTGCTGGTGGTGGCCAGCTTCTGGAGCCTGAACCTGCAGTGGGCGCAGTTCCTGTCGCTGGACGCGGCGCGCAGCATGGGCCGCTTCGGCGCCGAATTCTTCCCACCCGACACCTCGCCCGAATTCCTGCGCAAGGTGGCCGTGGGCACCTGGGAAACATTGGCGATGTCGGCGCTGGGCACCGTGCTGGCCGCCGCCGGCGGACTGCTGCTGGCGCTGCCGGCCAGCCGCCTGCACGCCGACGACAGCGCGCCCGGCCGCGGCGCAACGCGGCTGCTGCTGAACGCATTGCGCGCCATTCCCGAACTGGTCTGGGCCGGGCTGCTGCTCATCGCCGCCGGGCTGGGACCTTTCTCTGGCACGCTGGCGCTGGCCCTGCACACCACTGGCGTGCTCGGGCGCTTGTTTGCCGAGGCGCTGGAGAACGCTCCACCCGGCCCCGCCGCCGCGCTGCGTGCGCAGGGCGTGCGCAAGACGGCGGTGTTCCTCTACGCGACCCTGCCGCAGGTGCTGCCGCAGTTGCTGAGCTACACGCTCTACCGCTGGGAAAACAACATCCGCGCCGCCGCCGTGCTGGGTGTGGTGGGCGCCGGTGGGCTGGGGCAGTTGCTGTCCTTCCACATGGGCCTGTTCCACATGGGCAAGACGGCCACAGTCCTCGGCGCGATGTTGCTCTTGGTGGCCGCGGTGGATGCGCTGAGCTACGGCGCGCGGCGCTGGATGACACGCTGAGCCGAGTCGCTGCGGCGAACAAGGCGACCGATGCCTTCGTCGATGCTCTACCCCGAGCCACCCTGCGAACAGCGAGCGCCGGATGTCGGTACGCAAAGAAATCTTGGCACGGCCAACCTTCGTGTTGTCCCGCCTGCTCCCCTGCTTCTCTGGCGCTACAAAGTCAACTCGAACCGACGACTTGCGGGCTCCGAGGATGTTAAGTGCATGCGCCTCCTCACCGTTGAAATCAGCTATCGATCGGTCGCCTCGGTGCTTTTGTGAATGCCGCCAGGAGGCGCACTTTTCTGGCTTTTGAGCGCGGCTAAATTTGCTGAGTTGATGATCGCCTAATGCACCCTGCATGCCGCCCGCGAGCGGCATGCAGGGTGCATTTCAGATCCAGCAGGCCGTGCACGCAGATCTGATCACCGGCACCGCTCGCTGCAGCGCAAATGAAGGGGGACGGCGACGAACCGTTTTGACCGGCGGCTCACACTCACAAAGCCGCCCATCGGAAACGGCAGCTGAATGTTTCTTCCAGGCCAAGCCGGCCGGTCGCGACGGACCGGCTTCGGGTCCACTTACGTGCTGCCAACGGAGCACTTGCCACGGCTACGCGCCATGGCCCTGCAAAACGGGCACCAGTTGGTGCGAGCGACGCGACTCAGTAAGCGCTGAGTGGTGTTGGGATGGAAGCGCTCATTGATGGTCGTACTTGCGCGCCTGATCGCCCATGAGCATGCTAAATTATTCGAGGCACGTGAACCGATGCAAGCACCTCGACACGACCTAGCCAGTACCTCGGCCGGTGAAGTAGCGGAGGCCGCAAGCCCATGAAGCGCGCACTGCGCGAAGGGTTGGCACTGTGCTGTCTGCTCTGGGCCCTGTCCGCGACAGGCCAGGGGGCGGGCGCCCCGCCGGTGAAGACGCTGCGCCTGGCGTTCCCGGCCGACGTGAGCGGCTTCGACCCCGCACAGGCAGGCGACAACTACTCGTTCTCCGTCACCGCGCAGATCTTTGACGGCCTGTATGGCTTCGACGAGCTGGCACGGCCGAGCAAGCTCAGGCCCGTGACGGCGCTGGGAATGCCTGAGGTCTCGGCCGATTTCCGCACCTGGACCGTGCGGCTGAAACCGGGCACCCTATTCGCCGACGACCCGGCCTTCAACGGCAGGAAGCGTGAACTGGTCGCGCAGGATCTGGTGTTTTCACTCAAGCGCTTTGCCGATCCGGCGCTGAAAAGCCCGATGTGGGGCAACGTTGAACAAATGGGCATCAGCGGCCTGACTGCCGAACGCGAACGCGCGCTGAAGACGAAGCGCCCCTTCGACTACGACCGCGAAGTGGCCGGCCTGCGTGCGCTGGATCGGCACACACTGCAGCTGCGGCTCGATGCACCACGGCCGCGCCTGTTGCAGTCGCTGATCGGCTTCACCACTGGCGCGGTGGCGCGCGAAGTCGTCGAGCGCTATGGCGATCGCATCATGGAACACCCCGTCGGCACGGGGCCGTTCCGGCTGGCGCAGTGGCGCCGCTCGTCGCTGATCGTGCTCGAACGCAACCCGAACTACCGCGAAGAGTTCTACGACGCCGAGCCGGCGGCCGACGACGCCGAGGGCCAGGCTTGGCTGCGCAAGTTCAAGGGTCGCAGGCTGCCGATGGTCAACCGCGTTCAAATCTCCATCGTCGAGGCCAGTCAGCCGCTCTGGCTGTCGTTCCTGAACGGCAGCTTCGACCAACTGACCGTGCCTGCCGAGTTCGTCAAGCTCGCCATGCCGGGCGGCAAACTCGCGCCGTACCTCGAAACGCAAGGCATGCGCGGCCACCTGGTGCTCGGCCAGGCGGTGTCGTTCACCTACTTCAACATGGAGCACCCGCTGGTCGGCGGCTACACCCCCGACAAGGTGGCGCTGCGCCGTGCGCTGGCGCTGGCGATGGACATCGAGCGCCAGATTCTCATCCTCCGCGGCGGCCAGGCCTTGGCCGCACAGTCGCCGATCGGCGCGCACCTGAGTGGCTACGATCCGGCGTTTCGCAGCGAGATGGGCGAGTACAGCCCGGCCCGTGCCAAGGCCTTGCTCGACATGTACGGCTACGTCGACCGAGACGGCGACGGCTGGCGTGACCAGCCCGATGGGCGGCCGCTGGTTCTCAAAATGGGCAGCCAAGCCGATGCGGTTTCGCGCCAGCACGATGAACTGATGAAGCGCGACATGGACGCCATTCGCGTTCGCATCGTCTTCAATGTGGCGCAGTGGCCCGAGAACGTGAAGGCCGCGCGCGCGGGCAAGCTGATGATGTGGTCAATGGGCTGGGGCGCGATAGCTCCCGACGGACAGGTCGCGCTCCAACGGCTTTACAGCCCGTCCGCCGGCGAATTCAACATGTCGCGCTTCAAGCTGCCCGAGATGGATGCGCTTTACGAGAGCCTGCTGGCGCTGCCCGACGGGCCCGAACGGGATGCGCTCTTCGATCAGGCCAAGCGCCTTGCGGTGGCCTACATGCCGGAAAAGACCACCGTGCACCGCATGTTCACCGAGCTGACGCAACCTTGGCTCGAAGGTTACCGGCCGCGTGTCTTCGGAGGTGACTGGTATCACCGCGTCGACATCGACACCGCGCGATTGCCCACGCACTGAGGCACCTGTCGCCCTGGCTCAGCCGATGCTGGCACGGATGAGTTTCGGTGCTCATGGCCTATTGCGGCCGGTATGACCTCAGGCGCCGGCCACTGCTGCCCTTTCTCAAAGCCACTACTGCTCGTGCAACCACTGCGGACTGGGGGCTTCGCTCCGAATGGGACCATCGTGCGCTTGCGGCGCGCCGACGTCAGCGGGTAAGCGCCGGCCAGCGGCGCTGGACGCCCACCAGAGGGCCTTCGGCAAGCCGCAGGCGTGACGGCAAGAGGCGTCGGAAAAACGTAGGGTGGAGTGCCTTGCTTGATTTGAAGCCGCGGCAAGATGCTCACACCAACCCGCACACATACAGGTCCAACCCAACGGAGGCATGCGCTATCAGGCTTCGAAGCAGGGCCTCTCTTGCGTCGGGCACCCTTGATGCTGCAGCTGCGCCGCTGGACGGCCTTCCAGCGGCTGCTGCGCGAGCTCGAAACCGCCAAGTATCGGTGTGCTTCGGGAGGAGTCGGAAGCCGATGATCCTGCCGGTTGAATGGCGGCACTCGTGATCGCGAACAGCAACCCGAACGTCACCGGGGACGAGAACGAGCCCTCGTGCCGGGTCCGACGCGGCGCGGCACGCACTGTCAACTCAGGTCCTTCACCCGCGGACGCCAAGCGATCAAATGCCCAGCTGACCGGGCGCGGCGCCACAGCAACCCGCCCACCAGCACCAACATCAGCAGCGTGAAGATGGAGCCCTCGAGGCCATAGGCGCCACCCGTCAGCCAGGTCGGCCCGGTGAGCGAACCGGCAAACAGCCCGTTGCTGGGATGACCCGAGACCGTGATCGAGAACAGATGACCCAGAGTGAAGTTCCAGCCAATGTGCAGGCCTGTGCACAGCCACAGGCGACGTGTGGCCATGTAGCCAGCTCCAAAGAATGCCCCGGCCGCAACGGCGATGAGCACCGACAAGGCTCCTGAGCTGTCGCCCGGCAGGTGCGCCAGACCGAACAGCAGTGACGAGATC